>ORMF010884105.1_pt1 | contig 18179 bp, 16 predicted proteins | sample 1779871 | NCBI WGS metagenome assembly ORMF01 (sample SAMEA104232316, study PRJEB22302) | groundwater metagenome | biome: forest; feature: aquifer; material: groundwater | place: USA | collected 2011-08-07 | depth 5.4 m
AATTTACTTTGATTAATTCTGGATATTTCAGATAATATAATGGGTTTAAATTGTTCAATAATTTTTATTCCTCCTTTAAAAACAAAAAATTCTGCACCTTCTACATCACATTTAATAAAATCAATTTTAGAGATTTTCTTTTTCTGGACAAATTCATCAAGAATTTTTAGGTCGCATTGAACTTTTTCAAAGCCTTTTTTTCCAGGGAAGGGTGTATTTGATGAATAACCTGATGCGTCAGGATAATAATAAAATGAAATTTTTTTATTTTTATTATAAAATCCATGATTGAAAAGTTTGACATTTTTCAATTTATTCAATTTTAAATTTGATTTTAAATTTTCAAATACTGTTGGAATTGGTTCGAAGGAAAAAACATTTACATTTTTTTTATTTTTTCCAAGTCCAATGGAATACCAACCAATATTTGCACCTATATCAAATATTGTGGAATTGTTCTTTACTAAATTATACATCATTTGTGTATCATTTTTCTCATAATAATCTGAAGCTAATGTTTCAATAGGAGCAATTCTGACATCTCCTTTCATGCAAATAATTTTAATTCCATGCTCACGTGATGTCATAATTACTCTATTATCAATAATTTCAATTTTCTTGATATCAGTATCTGTTATAAATTCTGAATAATCAAAAAGTATCTTATGGAAATTATAAATAGAATTTCGATAATCCATTCTTTCTATTTTACCTTGTTTGAATTTCTGTTTGATAGAATGTAATTGAGATATAGATTTTTTATTTTTCATATAGATAAAAAATTTACTGACTGATCTTATAACACTTTTCTATAAGATTATGAAAAATAATAGCATAAATTTTTCAATTACCATGAGGAATTGATAGATACGAATGGTTAGAAATTAAATTATCTTGTTTTTTGAGGTTAAACGTGAAAGAAAAATATAGTCTTAGACAAATTAGAATGTATGAATCAAAAGATTTTAAAGGGAGAATTATGGAGCAGATGCATTTTATCAAGGAGTAGGAAGCAAAATTTGTGATTTCCATTCCAGAAGTAAGGGTATTTTGATTTTTACTGAGACAAAATTCAATAAACATATGTTAGCAAGTCTGAAAAATTTTTGGTTATAAAAAACATCTCTATACTAGATGATTAGAACAATATAGATAGAATAATAAGTTTCAATTTGCAAATTAAAATTGAATACAATGAATTTAGATGAACATATTCCGAAAATTAGTATAGGTTTTCCAATTTATAACGAAGAAGAATTTGCAAAAAGAAGACTTGACTCCATATTGTCACAGACATTTACTGATTTTGAATTAATAATTGTAGATAATGCTTCTACAGATTCTACACCAGAAATTTGTCAGGAATATGCAAAAAAAGATAAAAGAATCAAATATTTTAGAACAGAAAAAAATATGGGAATACCATGGGCATACGAAGAAGTAATAGTGAAATCTAAAGGAAAATATTTCATATGGGTTGCAGCTGATGATATATTCAGTAGTGATTTTTTAGAAAGGAATTTTATAATTTTAGAGAATGATAAAAAAATAGTTCTGAGTACTAGTAAAGTAGAATGGTGTGGGCCAGGATCAAATATACGTAACGAATGGAAAATAAAACATACCGACGCAATTTTGAAAAAGATGTATAAAAAAATTAGACAGCATTTTCAACCTTTTGGTACGTATAGCATAGAAGGAACACAAGAAGAGAGAATTAGAAAACAATTAAGAAAATCAAGTAATCAACCTATGTATGGAATATGTAGAACAAAAGAATTAAGAAGAAGTTGGGAAGAAAGAGATGAAACTATTTGGGATTTTTCAGTAATAGTAAATCTTGCAAGATATGGGAACATTCACGTTATTGATGAAGTTTTAATGTATATTTACACTGAGGGAATTTCAGCTAAAACAGTTTTTGAATTACGTCATGCTGAAAATATGAAATGGTTAGAAATATTTTTTCCTCGTTTACGTTTTACAGTATGGTTTTATAGACAATATGGAAGAAAACTTTTTTTAAAAAATCTAGATTATTTTATATGGACAAATTTGAAAGGCCCGTTAGGATTTTTCATAGGAATTATCAAACTGTTGAAAAAACAAATACTGAACAAAGATTAGAAATACATTATAATTTTAGAAATAGTCAGAAAATATAAGATAACTTTTTATGTTAAACGTGTTTTTTAATTTTTAAAAGACAAGAATACATTTCATTTTGAAATTATATGATATGTTTTTCCTATTTTTAGATCATTGTGTAATTTGATTTTTTTTATACATTGGTATGTCCCTCGTTTCTGCTTATACCTTTGTTTATGTCTAATAAATGAGGCTCATTTAAAATAATCTTTAAAACATCATCCATCGAAAAAATGGTTCTAGGTGCCAGTCTAGAATAAATTTCTCTTACAAACTGGAGATCTACATCTCTATCTACTGTCCACCGAAATGATGATAAATCTTCTTTATTTTTATAATTAAAAAAATTAAAAAGTTGAGAGTTTTTTGGAATTGCTAATGTGACATGTTCTCTTTCAGAATATAATTTTGTATTACGATGTAATTTTTCTAATGTACTAAATGACAAAATTTCAGTATCTAATCCATCAGGATATGTAGGAATTATAGTATTTGAAACATAATCAAAATTATGTGTAAGATAAAATTGTAAAATATCTTCTACTAAAAAAGGATCAATTAAAGGACAATCACCAGTAATTCTAATTATAGGATCTGCATCAATATTTAATGCACATTGAAAATGTCTATCAAGAACATCATCAGTATTTCCAGCAAATCCTATGATTCCCTCGTCTTCTGCTATTTTAAGTAAAACTTTATCAGAGTTTTCGTTTGTAGTAATTAATGCAATTTGTTGAACAGATTTTATTTGTTTCACTCTGTTAATCACATGCCAAATCATAGGTTTATTCTCTATTTTTTCCAAAACTTTGTTGGGCAATCTACTTGATCCAGTTCTAGCTTGAATCATTACTGTAATTTTTTTATTGTTAGACATTTTTAATAAAATTCTATCTTTGAGTATTTTATTGAGAGAGATTTAGAAGACATCGTTCCAATGAATAAGAGTATCTTTTTTAATAAATTTATTTGATTTTCTGTCAAGTACAATATCCCAATATTTTGGTTCAATTCCTCCAGATGGTCTTTTAATAGATAAATTGTTTTGAGAAAAATTTTCATCTTTTTCAATGTCCTTTTTTGCTGTAATTGATTTCCGTATAGCTTGTTTATTAGATAATTCAGATTGCTGGGGAGTTTTGATTCCATTACCATGCATCTTTTCTATAGAACGTATTTGTAAGATTAAATTTTTTAGCCCATCAGGATCTATTGAGAAGAAATGATCTGGTCCTTCAAGTTTTTTATCAATTGTAAAATGTTTCTCAATGATATCAGCTCCAAAGCATACAGCAGATAAGTCTACTAATGTAGATTCTCCATTGTCTGAATATCCTACAGGAAGATTGAATTTTGTTTTAAGAGCATTAATTACACTCAAATTTGTTTCATCAGGTAATGCAGGGTAATTTGCTACACAATGTAATAATATCAACTGATCATTTCCTTCTAAAAGACACCAATTAATTGCATCCTCAATTTCATGAATAGTTCCTATTCCAGTAGAAATAATCATAGGTTTTTTCATTTTTGCTATATGACGAATTAATGGCATGTTAGTAATGTCTGAAGATGCAATCTTAAAACATGGAACATCGATCTTGTTGAGAAAATCAGCACTTGGAATATCGAATGGAGCTGAAAAAAAAGTAATATTTTTGCTTCTAGCGTAATCACTAATTTCTTTGAATTCATCATAAGATAATTCTACATTCTTAAAAAATTTGAAATATTCACTTGATTCTGTTAAAAATTCTTCAGATTGATATGTTTGGAATTTAATTGCATCAGCACCAGATTCAAGTGCCTTATCTACTAATTTCTTTGCAATGTTAATATCTCCGTTATGATTCAATCCCGCTTCTGCAATAAGATACGTTTTTTTGTTTTCTCCAATTTCATCATTGTTGATTTTAATTGTTACCATGCAGTCCAACCTCCATCGATAATAAGATTTGAGCCAGTCATGTACGAAGAGGCATCAGACAATAAAAATATCAAAGCACCTAGATATTCGTCTTTTTGAGCCATTCGTCCAATCATAGTTTTTTCAGAATATTTTTTTATAAATTTAGGATCTTGATTGTACTCTACTCCTCCCAATGTTAAAGTATTAACTCTAATTCCTTTATTGCCCCAATAAGATGATAGGTATCTGGTTAGATTGATAACTGAACTTTTTGTTAATGCATAACCTATAGATGAATTTAATCCACTTTTACCATAAATTCTTTGATCTGCTGCTACCATTCCATAAATAGAACTAATGTTAACAATTACACCATTTTTCTTCGTAGCCATTATTTTTCCAACTTCTTGAGAACATAAGAATGAACCAATTGTATTAACAGAGATTATTTTCTGTAGAATATCCAGTGGAAATGTTTCCAATGGAATCGAACGTTCTTTTACTGTTTCAGGAAATACTGCATTATTTATCAATCCATCAATTTGACCAAATTTTTTTAAAGTTTTCGAGACCATATTTTGAACAGATTTTTTATTTCCAACATCTAGTTTTAATGAAAGAGTTTCATTTGAATATTTCTTGTTTAATTGTTCTTCTAATTTTTTACATTTTTGATAATTTATATCTGCAAGAACTATTTTGACATTTTTTTGACTTAATGCTTCTGAATATTGTTGGCCAAGAAATCCAGAGGCACCTGTTAATATAACAACTTTATTAGAAATATTAAATAGTTTTTCTATATTCATGATATAATCATAGATACTTAGGAGATATATTTTTCTAACCAATACATGAGTAACGTATAGTTATTTTTTTCAAATATTTTTTTACTTTGAACATTATGTACCATTACTCTTCCAACAAGTTTTTTTATTCCAAGTAATTTTGCTTCTTTTTCTATTAATTTTAATGCAGATGTACCAATTCCCTTATTTTGAAATTTATTGTTTAACATAATACTTATGTCGTTTTCTAAGATTCTAACATACCCTGCATTAGAATTTCCATAAGATATAATCCAATGAAAAAAATTTGGGTTTTTCGCTTGTTCTTGCAAATATTTGTAATGATCCTTTTTTTTGATTTTATTTTTTGTGTAAAAATTATCTCTAGTTTTATCATCATTTCTAAGTGATAAAATAAAATCCCAGTCTTTTTTTTTAACAGGTCTTAAAGAAACTTGTTTCATATCAATGATAATAATTGTTATAAAGCAATATGAATATTGCTTGATAAAAGAAAATGAAATGGTAAAAAAATTACGAATATTATTTAGAACTGCAGGTGGGTCAGCTAAGAATAAAGAATTAGGCACAGGGCATATTTTTAGATGTATTAATTTAGCAAATCAATTAAGAAAGCATAAAATTTTTTTTGTTATTGAAGATTTTGGTGGGGTTGAAAAAATTCTTTATGATAATAATTTTACAGAAATTATAATTTTAAAACAAGATATTTCAGTAAAAGAGGATATCATTCAGACAACTAAGATAATCAAAAAACACAAAATTGATTTAGTCATTGTAGATAAAATTAATACAAAAAAAACTTTTTTAGAGAAATTAAAAACAAATGCTTTCACAGTGTATATTTCAGATTTAAAGAAAATTGAATACCCATCTCATTTAATCATCAATGGATTTGTAGGATTAAAAAATGGTATTATTTATAATAAATACAAATCCAAGTGTCTATTAGGTCCACATTATCAAATTTTAGCAAAATCAAATTTAAAAAAAAATAAAATCAAAAAAAAATATGATCTTCTTGTAACTTTTGGTGGTTATGATGCAAATAACATTATTGATAAATTTTGTTATGAGTTAGAAAAATTTTCAGATAAACTTAGAGTAAAAATTATTATTGGTATTTCAACTAAAAAAACAAGTTATATAAGAAAAATTGAAAAATTTTCAAACTCAATTGAAATTATTAATTTTACAAAAAATCTTCAAAGAGAAATTCATGAATCAAAATTCGGATTATGTTCAGGTGGAATAACCACATATGAATTTGCATCAGCAAAAATTCCATTTGCAATTATTTGTCAATATCCTCATCAAAAGTTGACAGCAAAAGAATGGGAAAAACGAGGATATGCCATAAATTTAGGGATTGCGGACAAGAAATTGCCAATAAAAATTAATAAATTCTTATCAAATTTAATTCAAAATAAAATAAAAATATCAATTGATCAAAGTATCATAGATAGAATGGGTGGGAAAAGAGTTGCGAATTTTATTTTAAAATCATATTATCAAGCTCAATTAAAAAAGAGAAAGTAGTTATAAAAAATAATTTTTGAATTATGTAAATCACTATTTTATTAAATTTTTGTACCAATCTCTATTTTGTAAATACCATTCAATAGTTGAAGAAATACCATCATCAAATTTTATTTTTGGTTTAAAACCAATTTCTTTCAGAATTCTTGATGATTTTATAGAGTATCTTTTATCTTGCCCAGGTCTATCCTTTACAAATTCAATCAAATCTTCAGATTTATTCATAATTTTTAGAATTTTTTTGACTAAATCCAAATTTGAACTTTCATAATTACCAGGAATATTATAAATAGATGATCTCTTTGATTTCAGTATAATTTTTAATATTGCATCACAATGATCATAAACATGTATCCATTGTCTTTTAGCTAGACCATTACCATGTATAGGAATAGATAAACCTTGTAATGCAAATAAAATAGTCTTTGGAATTAATTTTTCAGAAAATTGTCTGGGACCATAATTGTTCACACATCTAGTTATTGTTATATCCAAATCATATGTTCTAACGTATGATTTTACCAGCATTTCAGCTGCTGCTTTAGTAGCAGAATAGGGATTTGATGGATTTAAAGTACTATTCTCAGAAAAAGATCCTTTTGTTATATCACCAAAAACTTCATCAGTAGAAATTTGTATCATTTTTACATTTTTGTTATTACGTAATTCTTCCAATATTGTATGAACGCCTAAAATATTTGAATTCAAAAATCCTTTTGAATTAATAATACTTCGATCTACATGTGACTCAGCTGCAAAATTTACAACACAATCTACTGTCTTTATCAATTTTGAAATTAGTGTTTTGTTGCAAATATTTCCTTTAAAAAATTGGTATCTTTTATTGTCAATATTTATTAGATTTTTACGATTAGAACCAACCAAAAGGGCATCCAAATTAATAATTTTTATTTTATTTGAATTAGTAAGACATCTGGAGATAAAATTACTGCCAATAAAACCAGAACCTCCTGTAACTAATAATTTCATTTCTGAAGTTTCAAAATATTATCTATCACATAGTCTTGTTGTTTACGGGTTATTGTTGGAAACAATGGTAATGAAAGGCATTCACCATAGGCATCCATAGAGTGTGGAAATTCTTTATTTTTATATAAATAATTTTTAAAACATGAGAATAAGTGTAGTGGTTTATAGTGAACAGTAGTATGAATTTCTTTCTGAAACAATTTTTTATGTACCATATCACGAGAAACTCCAAATTCTTTCTTTATTCTGATAATGTATAAGTGATATACATGATTATTTTCATTTTCATAGTTTACAATATCAATGCCTTTAATGTTTTTTAGTTTATTATTATAATATCTTGCAGCAAGTTTTCTCATCATAGTCATCTTCTTAAATCGTAATAATTGAGATAGACCCAATGTTGCTCTAATTTCGTCTAATCTAAAATTATAGCCAGGGGTCATAACATCATAATCCCAAGGCTTTGGATTATGATTACGCTGTAGTAATGTTTTAGTTAGACCATGATTACGTAACATTTCTATTTTCTTTGCAGTTTTTTTTGAATTTGTTATAATAATACCCCCTTCTATTGTAGTGATATTTTTTGTTGGATAAAAGCTAAAACAACCAGTATCCCCAAATGTACCAACGTGTTTTTTGTCAAAAAAAGCACCAAGAGAATGTGCACAATCTTCAATTACATGTAAATTATGTTGCCTGGCAATTTTCATGATCTTAGTCATATTACATGAATAACCAGCAAAATGTACTGGAATTATTGCTTTAGTTTTTTTTGTAATTTTATTTTCAATTGATTCAGGAGAAATATTTAATGATAGATCAATATCTGCCAATATTGGCGTAGCTCCACTTAGAAGCACTGCATTTGATGTTGCTACAAATGTCATGTCTGGAACAATTACTTCATCTCCTTTACCTATACCTAAACTAACTAATGATAGATGAAGTGCTTCTGTTCCATTTGATACACCAATTGAAAAATCAACACCTACAAGTTTAGAGAATGTAGATTCAAATTTTCTTAACACCGGTCCATCAGTTAGATGTGGTGATTTTAGAGCTGTTAAGATGCTGTTTTTATCGTTTTTGGTTATCCATGGTTCATACAAAGGAACTTTCATTTTAGATATTTACAATTATAACAAACGATGATAAAAACGATACAATTTTTATTTAATCCATATCACATAAAATTATGAAAACAGCAGTCATAACAACTGGTGGTTTAGGTACAAGAATGTTGACATTCACCAAAGGTAATCCGAAATCAATGTTACCAGTATATACTAAATCGAATGACGTTAGGACAGAATCCTTATTCAAACCATTGATAGAAGTCATATTCGAAAATTTGTATGATTGTGGTTTTAGAAGATTTTGTTTTATAGTAGGACAAAAGACAAAAAATTCAATATCAAATCATTTGCTTCCTGATACAAAATTTATTGATTTATTAAAAAGTAGAAATTTTCCTGAAGATAAAATATTCATTAATACACTTTTAAAACTATATACAAAAATAATTAATTCTGAAATAAAATGGATTGTTCAACCAACACCAGCTGGTTTTGGTGATGCTCTACTAAAATCACAAAAATTTGTAGGTAATGAAGATTTTTTATTGCATGCAGGGGACTGTTATTTTCCAGAGTATAAATTTTTAATTGATTTTATGAAGTATCATCAAAACTCAAAAAATGTTTCTGCAAGTATACTTCTAAAAAAGATGAAAAACATAAAAGGTTATGGTATAGCTCAATTAGAAGAACATGATGGTGAAAACATAGTAATGGATGTTGAAGAAAAACCATTGAAACCAAAAAGTAATTTAGCTATTTTACCGATATACATATTCAATTCTAATATCTTTAAAGCACTAAAAAATACTTCACAAGGATACAAATCAGAGCTGCAAGTTACAGATGCAATTATGACATTAATAAATAAGAATGAAAAAATACTTGGATTCGACTATGGAGATAAAGAATGGTTTGATATAGGAAGTCCAGATAATTATTTTAATGCCTTAACATATTCTTATAAAAGAATATTTGGTTAAGTAATGGAAATATTAAAAATATTTTAGCAACCTAATCATGTAAATTAAGATATTTATTTTTAGCCACATAGAACTTTATTATGTAGTTAATATGAGATTAAATTATTGAGCCCTAATCTGATTAATTCGAATAAAATGAAAGAAAGAGCAAAGAAAGTAATACCACATTTAACTGGAACCTTCAGTAGATCTCCATCTCATTTTGTAGAAGGAGTTTATCCAGTGTATATCGAATCAGCTTATGGCTCTCATTTCACCGATGTTGATGGCAATGAATACTTGGATTATTTGTGTGCGCTTGGACCAATTACATTAGGATATAATTATGAAGTTGTCAATAATGCCATAATTGACCAATTAAAAAAAGGCATATTATTTTCGCTTCCACATCGTGTGGAATTAGAAGCATCTGAATTAGTAAGCCAAACAATTCCAAATGCAGATATGGTGAAATTTGAAAAATCTGGTTCCAATGCAGTAACTGGCGCTGTGAGAGCAGCTAGAGCTATAACAAGAAGAGATAAAATTGCATATTGTGGTAGTGGGGGTGTTTGGCATGACTGGCAAGCAGCTATGGTTAGCAGAAATGGAGGAGTTCCAAAATTTAATGATGAGTTAATAAAAATTTTTGAATATAATGACAGTGAAGGGTTAGAACAAATATTTGAAAACAATTCTAATCAAATAGCTGCAATAATCTTAGAGCCAACAATTTTTGAAAGACCAAAAAATGATTTTTTAAAGAAAGTTAGGCAAATTGCTGACCAAAATAACTCAGTTCTGATTTTAGATGAGGTAATAACTGGGTTTAGATTTGATCTAAAAGGTGCTCAAAAATACTTCAATATTAAAGGAGATTTAGTATGTTTTGGAAAAGGCATGGGAAATGGATTGCCTATTTCTGCAATAACAGGACCAACTGAATATATGAAAATATTTGATGAATTATGGGTTTCATCTACAAACAATAGTGAGGCACTATCTCTTGCTGGAACTATAGCTGTAATAAACGAAATGAATGAAAAAAATACAATTTCAAAATGCTGGGAAATGGGAAAAAGATTATTTGATGGATGGAATAAAATAACATCAGAAAATGGAATAAATTCAAGAATTACAGGATATCATGTGAGAATGAAAATGGAATGTTTTGATACTAAAAATAATAATTCACCTGAATTAAAAGCACTTATCTTGCAAGAAATGGTAAAAAAAGGCATTTTCATATCTCCAAGTTGGTGTGCATTATCATTTTCACATTCTCAAGAGGATGTTGATTTTACACTAAAAACACTTGATTTAGTTTGTAAAGAAATCAATAAAAAAATTTCAAATGATGATTATAGACAATTTATCGAGGGAAAAATGCCTACAACTGTTTGGAGTATGAGAATTAACCCTACAAAAAAAAATTCTTAAATTAGGTTTTATTATTAAATTGTCTCGAGTGAACATATCTTTTATAGAATTGATATTAATTACATTTTATTATCATTAAAATAATCCTGAATAATTTTGCGTCTTTATTTCATTTTGTAATCGTACTTTCCTTTTAACAAGATATACTTAACATTAAATTGATTCTCACGAACAACTATTATGTCATAATATGATTTTATTGCATAATTTGTAATTACGTGTATTTTGTAATTTTATTGTAGTTTATTGCTTATGATATTTAATTTAATAAGTTCTCTAGTCTTTAACACTCTTTGTGAATTTACCTTCCTATATTTTGTCAAAAGATATTGAGGATTTTTTATTATCCAAAATATACTTTTCAAAATTATACTAATGCTAGGATTTTGTGCTATATTATTTTCATATTCAGTTGATGAAATTTTTGTAGAGCCATAAAGCTTATAGTCAAACCAAATTTTAACCTCTCTGAAACCATATTTCAGGAAAAAAACTAGCAAAACATACCAAGAACTTGGAAATTCAAAGTTTGTAATTTTCATCGATATTTGGTTTTTGAATCCATGAAAAGCAATATCATGTTTTATTGTTTTAATTGTCTGCCCACCTATATGATAAACAATTGATTGTGGAACTAATACGACCTTGTAGCCTAGTATCCATGCTCTCCAACCTAGATCAACGTCTTCAAAAGAAACAAAAAATTTTTCATCAAATCCATCTAGTTTCTCAAATGCATCACGTCTAACTAACATTGATGCACCTCTAGCACTAGAAATTGGTCGTACATTATCAGGGATTTTTTTAGAGTTATAGACTACTCCCAACTTATCTATAAAATCTCCACTAGAATCAACTTCACAATTGGGTTTTAATAACAGACTTTGTAGCACTGCAATACTTTGATCAGCTTCAGAAACAGTCAATAATTCATTAATAAAATTTGGAGTAACTTCGGTGTCATTATTTAGAAATAAAAAATATTCTCCTTTTGCAATTTTGGTTGCCATATTATTTGGTTTTGCGAATCCATAGTTCTTGTCAAGTTTTAATATTATAGTATTTGGATAATTGTCCTTTACATACTCCAAGCTAGAATCAGAGGAATTATTGTCAACCAGTATTATCTCAATGTTGTGATAATTTATTTCTGCTAGTGATTTGAGACATTTCTCAAGATGTGATTTTCCATTATAATTAACAATAATTATTGATATAAATGGAATATCTACCATTACCTAATCTCCAAAATCATAAATTATCTTCTACTCCTGATTTTATTTATATAAAATAATAATATTTTTTCAGAAAGTGATTCGGGTAAGAAATTTTTGATTATTTCTAGTCCAATTTCCATGAGTTTTTCTTCTATTTTTTTATTTTTAGAGTATTTTTTTAAAGATAAATTATATTTGTTTCGAGTTATTTCATCTAGCTTGGATAAGATTTCTTTTTTAATTTTATCAATATATTTTAATGATTTTACAATGTTTTTGTGAGATGTCTGATTTTTGTGTATTCTATATTTTAAAAGATTTTTTTCAACAAGATGAAATTTTGTGCCATATAGAATTCCAGATCTTAGAAAAAAATCATAGTCTATAGCAATAGTATCATTTAATGTACGCATAATACATCCTTTATTAAATAATGATGCTGGAATCAACACAGTATTGACATTGATCAATTGTCTATTTAATAATCTGACATTAAACTCAAAATCATCAAGATTGTTATAGTTTGACTCGTAAAAATTGCGCATTTTTTTTCCTTTCTCATCGATCATTTCCCAATTTGAATAGACTATAGTGTTTTCAGGTAGCTTTTTTGCTTCTTCAACTAAAATTTCAATTGTATTAGGAAATAGAACGTCATCAGGTGATAACCATTTCATCCATTTTCCTGACATTTTCTTTATTCCAGTATTAACTGCTTCAGATAATCCTTTATTTTTTTGATCAATGAGTATAATTTTATCATTATATTGATTCAAAATTTTAATTGAGTGATCGGTAGAACCATCATTAATAACTATAATTTCAATATCAGCATAAGTTTGAGATAAAACAGATTCTATTGATTCTTTCAAGAATTTTTCAGAGTTATATGCTGGAATAATTACAGATACTAGATCAGAATACATGACATATGTCTAGTTTGGAACTATATTTCTATTAGTTTGTAGAATCAATTTAACAAGATAAATATTTCTTAAGTTAAAAAAACAGCCATTATCGTAATTTTGATTTGATGTAATCAATTGATCTTACAGGTATAGGATCCACTTCATCAATTACCGCCTTGTATATAGTGGCAAAATCCAAGAGATAAATAAGATTTACAATCTTTGACAATATGTTTCCATCAACGGAAAAGACCTCCTTGTACTCTATCTTGTTTTCTTCAAAATACTGTTTAATTATTTCCCATCTTTCTTTTGTTTTAATGTAGTCTTCAGAGCCACGAATTAAAATAGGTTTAACATCTGCTTTTCTCTCCCAGGACACTATGCCATTATGACATGTCTCTATGACATCTTCAATCATTGCGTGGTGTTTCATGTTCTCCTGGATGGAATTTTTAAATCTTATAGCTGCTGACTGAAGACCCCATGGATAATATATCATAGGTATTCCATCAAGCCATTTTGCCAAATCTAAAGAAGGGTTTGAATCTGAAAGATTTTGTGTGGAAATTTTTTCAGATAAAATTTTCATCTGATGTATTGAATCATCAATTGATTTTTTATCAACAGGAATTATAGAGTTTAAGACTTTGAGGATAGAGTAAACATATGCTGGAAATGAGGCCCGTGGATTTTGATAGAATGGAATTTTGCGATGTGTAATGTGGTTTTTTCTGGAGATTTCTTCCAGTTTTCCTCCTGATGAGAAGCAGACAATATTGCAGTTAGTGTTCATTGCAGATTGTACAGTAGTTATAGTTTCAACAGTATTTCCTGATGCACTAGTTGCTACTACCAAAGTTTTAGAGTCTACAGTTTTTGGCAAAAGATAACCTTTTACCACATTTGTATGAATCGATGTTTTTGATAAAACAGACAAAAACAAGTCTCCAATTGCACCAGAACCGCCCATTCCAGCAAAGATAACATGATCAATATCATGAAAATCGACAGGTTCTAGTTCAGAGATGTATGATTCTTGTGCAATTTCTGGCCATCTGTCATAGACTTTGTACATTCCTTTGGGATCATATTTATCCAAAGTTTCTTTGTTAAGCAATTGATTTGGTTTTAGATGTTAGACATTTAATTATTCCCAAAGTAATTATCAATGAGAACTATCATATTGCTATATTTGCCAAACATTCTAGCATAAAATACATCTCAGTAGATTCCATTCTGAATTTTACCCTGTTATCAAGTGTAATAATAGAGTATTATGAATATAATAATTGTACAAACTACAAGACATTTTTCCTGGGGATTTTCTTCCACTTGGAAAAAATTGTAGGTATCTGTTAGTTCACTTGCAATACATATATCAAAAATCATGTAAGTTTTAAGGTAGTAAAATTTTATTAATTCTATGAAAAAGACAGCCCAAACACAAAATATACCATGGGTAGTCTTTCTCTTTAGTATTATTCTGGTTTTGATCTCGTTTGTACCTGTTGTATTTCCTGCAATAATACAATCATCTGACATTACTACAACTCTGAATATTCCAAAGGTAGGACCAGATCAATATGAGGTAGGATCATTGGCAATGCCGTTAATCATAATAAACATTATAGTATTTAGCATATTTGTTATTTATAAAAAAAATAAGTTACCAAAGTTTATTGAAAGCTATTTAAAAAAACTAACTAATTATGAAATATCAAAAAAGACATCTTTCATAGTTTTACTAGTGATACTTGGGATCTATATAATATTCACAGTAAGTGAGCTTGGAGTTGAAGAAAAGTGGGATGATTATCAGGGAATAAAGATTCGTCTATCTTGGTGGAACTTAGATCAAATAATGAGCTCATTTGAACCGCATGGAACATATTTTTTACTTAAAGCATCAGATATTTTATTTGGAAATTATAAGGTAATTCCATTTCTTGCAAGTATTGCATTATTATTAACAACATATTTTCTTACAAAAAAAATCACTCAAAAGAGATTTGCAGGAATAATTACAGTTATAGTTTTACTTCAAAGTAAACTATTTTTGACATATGATACATCAGTAACATATAGCAACTTTTGGATTTTGTTTTATCTGTTATCTTTATATCTGGTGTATAGATTCTGGCTATTTTCTCCAATATCATATCTTATTTCAATTCCAGCAAAGGCATTAACTATAGCATTTTTGCCAATGTCGATTTACTTTATTTTAAGATCAGGCATATCAAAAAAGAATAAAATTATTATCACATCATCTACCATAGTAATTATAGCTGTAGTTGGTATTGCTGCAATGTCATATTCAGGTGGTGAGGCAACACAAGAAACTTTTGAGTTAAAAGAATTCTGGATTGGATTTACTTCTTTTTCATACCAGCTAAGATCTGACGTACTGATCTTACTATTTATGATTCCATTAATGATAGGACTGTTTATTTTATCAAAATATGGGGTAAAGCATGCAGAGTCCATAATGGTACTAATCTCAGGAATGTTGTTAATATCTCCAATACTAACAGGTTTTACAAACCAGACAAATCAGCCCTATAGATTCATGCCATTAGTAGTTTTCTTTGCAATTGGAGTAGGAATGCTTTTGTCAAAAAGAACAGAATCTGCAAAATATTGATTATATTAATCATGTAATGTTTACATGAAAAGATCTCCTACAGACAAGATCAAAGTATTTTGGTTAAGGAACATAAGATATATCTCTAGAATAAATCACCGGATCGTTTTACAACATTTTTAGCTAGAAATTATGAAATTCAATAGCCTAAGTACTGTTAATGCTACAACATTAACGAAATTTAGAATTTGTTTTAGTGATTACACTTAAAAAAAAAGTAGTCAAATGCATATGGATTAATTTATAGAATTTTTTCAAACTTGAAAAAAAATTCTAAATATAATTTAGTATATTATGAGTGATGAATTAGGTTCAATGTTTTATTCTTGATTTAATTATGTATTTAGAACATTATTCCTTTAGAATTTTAAAAGATTAATGTAGGAAAAATCCAACATTATAGATTTAGTTAACTTTATCGATAAAGGAGATTTAAGATTTTATGACACAGGCATGACAAAAGTCCATATTGATTCCAATGTATCACCTGGAATTGTAAGATAACCATCATGGGCAAATCTGGCAAGTATCACAGGTTTTCCATCCACATTATCAGATAGTATGGTGCTTGCTACCAATCTTTCAGAATCAAATGATTGTGATTGTATTCTTCTAATTATTTGGTATTTTTCACCATCAATTGTAATGACAGGATCATTTCCACGTGATGTCTCATAATCCAAAAAAGACTCCAATCCAGGCAGATTAAGATTGGTGAATTTGGTTGATTCAAGATATACAATAATAGTTCCATCAGAGTTTCTTACAGTTGTCTGGACAAACATAAAGATGTCATCTCCAAGATTTGTTTGTGTTACCCCAAAAATATTGCCAAGCGGAAACAACAAAAATACAAACCCAAATAGAATTAATTTATTCATAGAATCACTCCAAGATACAAGATAATTAATTTACTGGTCGAGTTATCTGTTTTCCGAGTAATTCATTATAGAGACTTATAGCGTCAGATTCGTCTTTTGGTCCAACTATAACTGCAGAACCCTTTTTCATGAAACTAACTGACATGTCATTTGTTCGAAGGGACAATCCAAATTCGCCCTGATTCTCTATTAGGAATCCTTTTTGTTTTGCAATATTAGTTACTATATTCACATCAAGATCAAATGTACTGGTAGGTGTAATTGAAAAAGTTCTCTTGCCTTGGTTTCTTCCACATAGTTCCTCTAAAATCAGCTCTTCTTTTACAGTCTCTTCTTTTTTTCCAGAACCGCACACAGAACACTCTTCTGCTCTAAATGTACGAGTAAATGTAAAGTCTAGATTCTCAATATCGACATGTAAAATTTTGTCAGATAAACTGGGCTTTTTGCCCAACACTACTTTGATTGCTTCAGATACTTCAATTCCTCCAACTATAGACAAAATAGACGGATGAACCCCCTCAATGCTGCATGTAGGCATGGAATCTTCATCAAGAGCAGGAAACATGCAGTAATAACATGCACTAGTGCCAGGTAATATGGTAAATATCTGCCCAGATACTCCTACTGCAGCTCCTGTAACAAATGGAATACCAAACTTTACACATGCTTTGTTGAGTGCATATCTGGCATTGACACTATCAAGTGCATCAACTACAACATCACATCCTTCTACAACTTCAAGTGCAGTATAGTCATTTACAGAAACAGCTAGTGCCTCTATTTTACAATCAGGATTTAGTTTTTGTAGTTTCTTTGCAGCAACTTCGACTTTAACTTGTCCCACATCATCTTCATCAAACATTGTCTGGCGATGTAAATTTGATAATTCTATGACATCCCTATCTACTATTCGTAAAGTTCCAACGCCCATTGCAGCAAGTCTTGTAGTAATTGGATTGCCAAGACCACCAACTCCGACAACACAGATTTTAGCGTTTTTTAGTTTTAGTTGTCCTTGGTATCCAATCTCTTCAAGCATTACTTGGCGGGAAAATTTGTCTAGTTCCTTTTTTGATAGTTCAGCAGAACCGCCAGCTACTGCAGGTAGAATATACACTTCGTCTCCATTATTTAGAACAGTATTCATGCCATCAGAAAACCGGGCGTTTTTTCCATTAATGTAGATGTTAATTAGAGATCGTGGAGTTCCATCACTTTCTAATACTCTTCGCTTAAAGTCATCGCCCATAATTTCAGATATTTTTGAAAATGCACTAGTCAGAGAATCAGCTGATATCTCTGTCTTTTTTTCTCCTCCACCTTGATTTAGTACTGATGGAATGGTAAATGTGATGTTTGCCACTAGTTTACTACCGCCGATATTTCTGTGATATTTGCCTTCATTACTTTTGGTTTTTCCAAAACTTCCATTATTGCCTCAGTTGCTTTTAATCCATTTCCAGTTACATAGCATACTACAGAGTCATTTTTGTCAATTTTTCCCTGCTCTACCATTTTTTGGAGTACAGATATGGAGACGCCACCTGCAGGCTCTGTAAATATCCCTTCAGTCTTTGCCAAAAGAAGAATAGCATCCAGTATTTCCTTGTTGTTACATTCTTCGGCAAATCCATTGTACTG
>ORMF011061085.1_pt1 | contig 18170 bp, 18 predicted proteins | sample 1779871 | NCBI WGS metagenome assembly ORMF01 (sample SAMEA104232316, study PRJEB22302) | groundwater metagenome | biome: forest; feature: aquifer; material: groundwater | place: USA | collected 2011-08-07 | depth 5.4 m
AATACTCATCACAGCCTCTATCGGAGTCATCGCCTTTGAAAAAGAACCTTCCGAATCCGGAAAGTCCCTTGAGCTATTTAAACTTTGCCAAGCACACAAAAAAAGGAAATGCCGTCATAACTACAAAAGCCCCCTTATAAAGAGGACCTTTATAGAGCCCTCCCTAATGCTTTGCGCACAGCATCTGCAAGTAATTCGCCTCTTGATACTCCTCCGAACTCTGCTTCATGATGCCAATCATGCGCATCAATATGCTTACCTTCATAATACTCTTCAATTGCATGTCCCACTGTGCAGGAACACCCTTCTTCTGAAACTTCAGAAGATACATCTTTAGCTAACTCTACAAATCGATTCGGAAGAAAAACTTCTCGAGTAAAGCAAAGTATTTCCACTGGATTTTCCCGTTTTTTTAATAAGACCAATCCTATATCTTGCCACTCTTGAGATACCAAATCCTGCTCTATATAATTTTCAATAGACACCACATAGTCAGCTTTATCTAATAATTCTTGTGGAAGGTTATTTATCCGATTCCTAGCTCCCTTCAAAGCTGTTTTTTGAAAAATAGGTTGCTGCGGAACACCTGAGGAGGCCTCATATGTCATCAGTTCAATCTCAGATCCAGGAAACTCTTCTTGAAACACACTTCTAACTGCTAAAATTTTATGTTCATTTTTAGAGGCGATAGCTATGTTAATAGTTTCTGCTCCAACCGAAAAAGATGTCCATAGACAGACATTCACAAACATTAAATTAAATATTTTTTTCATAAAATCTCCCAAAGCTACTTAGTGTTTATATCACACTACCAAACTGTAAAGCTGCTTGACATTTTAGTCAATTTCAAATAGTGTATAAACAACACTTACTAAACATAGGCATAGGTTGACATGCAGGGATTAAATAAACGATCAAAATACCCTATCTCAGTAGATTGCGTAATTTTTGGGTATGCAGAAAAAAAGCTTAACGTTGCACTAATTGAAAGAAAAAAAGCTCCCTTTAAAGGGGACTGGGCCATTCCTGGAGGATTTTTAATCGATGATGAAACTGTTGAAGAAGCAGCCTTTCGCGAATTAGAAGAAGAAACCGGCATTCATGACATCTATCTTGAGCAGTTTGCCGTTTTTAGCCATCCTGAACGAGATCCAAGGGGACGCGTTATTACAATAGCTTTCTTTGCTCTTATCGATTCAGATACAATTCATCTGACCGCAACAGAAGATGCTGCAAGTGCTAAATGGTATCCCCTTAACGAACTTCCTCCTTTAGCCTTTGATCATGCTGAAATTTACGAAAAGGCGCTACAAGCCTTAAAAGAATCTATTCTTATAAAACCCTTAGCTTTTGAATTGCTGCCAAAAGAGTTTACTTTAACTATGTTACAAAATCTTTATGAACAGATTTTCGAAATTAGCTTAGATAAAAGAAATTTTCGTAAAAAAATTTCCACGATGGATTTCATCCAAGAAACTTCAAAAACTACTCAAAATGATAAACATCGACCCGCCAAATTATATCGTTTTAACAAAAAAAAATACGTAAAAAGTAAAGAAATCACACCTTATGCATTTATCTAAAAAATATAAAACAGGAATAATATGAAAAAAATAAATAATTTATTAATAGTTGGATTGCTATTTATAGGAAGCCTCAGCCTTACCTCCTCTCTTCATTCTTCATCAAAGTTAAACTGCGATCCTTCCCTAAACGATGCTATTTTGTTTTCAGGGAACTCTAACATCCCTCTTGCTCAAGAAGTCGCGAGCTATTTACAAATCCCCTTAGGAGATGCCTTAGTCAGCAAGTTTAATGATGGCGAAATCCAAATTTCTCTACAAGATAGCGTTCGTAACAAAAATGTGTTCATCTTGCAGTCTAACTGCCCTTCTAAAAAGCAAAGTATTAACGATAATATAATGGAGCTTTTTTTACTTGTGCGCACTGCAAAACGGGCTTCTGCAAAAAATATAACAGCTATTATCCCTTATTATGGCTATGCAAGACAAGATCGTAAAACAGCCGGACGGGTGCCTATCTCCGCAGCTGACATTGCTTTAATGCTAGAAGTAGCAGGTGTTGATAGAGTTGTAACTGTAGACTTACACTGCGGTCAAATCCAAGGATTTTTTCGAGAAGCCCCTGTTGATAACTTATATGCTTCTTTTATGTTCATCTCCTATCTAGCTAGTAAAGATCTACAAAATGTTGTTGTTGTTTCTCCTGATGCAGGAGGGGTTGAAAGAACAAAAAAATTTATGGATAATCTAATAAAGCAAGGAACCCCTGCCGAGATGGCTATCATCAGCAAACAACGGGCTCAAGCTGGCGTTGTAGGGTCGATGAACCTTATCGGAAGTGTTACTGGAGCAGATGTCATCCTCGTAGACGATATGTGTGACACTGGAGGCACTTTAGTTAAAGCAGCAACGCTTTTAAAAGAGCAAGGGGCTAATCGTATCTTTGCTATTATTACCCATCCGGTATTTTCCGGTAATGCCCTCGAAAAGATCCGCGATTCTGTGATTGATGAGATGATTATCTCCGATACCATCCCCCTAAGAGAAGAAGCCCCAGCTAATATTACAGTTATTTCCATAGCTTCTCTTCTTGGAGAATCGATACGTCGTATTCAGCTTGGAGAATCTCTTTCAGAGCTTTTCCAATAAAAAGCCGCTTCTAAAATAGCAGCTTGGCCTTAGCCTGGCTGCTATTATTCACCCAAACTACTAATTTTAAATAACCTACACAATTGCACCAATTGCACCATCGATTGCACTATTGCACCAATCGCACCACGAATTGCACCATCCTATATCATCAAAAAATGATACATTGGCAACAATTTCGTCAATTTTCACGACTCAGATCTCATCGATGATTTTCTCAAAACCATTCCTCGGCAAAAAAAACTCGTTCCATAACTTTTTTAGAACTCTTGTTTTTTTTTGTATAAGATCTTATGCTATACTGTCTTTAATCGCCAAGTGATCACCCTACACATAAAGTGTCAAAACCTTCTAAAAATACCCTTAAAATTTACTATTGGATTTTGCAATGAATAACCGCTTCTTACTATCATTTTTTGTATGTGCCTTATGTTATCTCATGCCATCTTATGCTGATGAACCTTATGAGTTCATCGGACACCATCTTCTGACAAGTTATATGGGATGTGATGAAGGAGCGCTAACAGACACCAAAACGCTTGAAAATATAATGGAAGAAGCTGCTAGAGCTTCCGGAGCAACCATTTTGTCATCTGCAAAACACATCTTCCCTGGAGATGGATTAACGATGGTTCTCTTGCTGCAAGAAAGCCACGCAAGCATTCATACCTACCCAGAATATGGAGCCTGCTTCATCGATCTATTTACCTGTGGAAATTCCTGTGATGAAAAAAAGTTTGAATCTGTTTTGGAAAACTACTTAAAACCTACTCAAATTAATAGAAAATTCCTGCAGAGAAATTCAGTAGTAGAAGAAAATTAGTACACACCTTAAAGGAAAAGTATAATGGGAAAATGGTTATGGACTCTATGCCTCATAAGTTTTAGCTTAAGTGCAGAAGAATGGATATCTGAAGAGTTATATAAAGACTGGAAGCAAACCTTTAAAATAGAAGAAGTTCTCCATCAAGAATCTACAGAATTTCAAAATCTCATGCTCTTTCAAAACGGTATGTGGGGAAGAGTCTTAGTTTTAGACGGAGTAATTCAACTGACAGAAAAAGATGAATTTGTTTATCACGAAATGATGACTCACGTTCCTTTAATTACGCACGGACACGCTAAAAGTGTCCTTGTCATAGGAGGTGGAGATGGCGGGATTCTTAGAGAAGTCTTAAAGCATGACTCTATTAAAAAAATAGTTCTTGTCGAAATCGATGCAGAAGTAATTCATTTTAGTAAAAAATATCTCCCTTTTATTTCTCAAGATAGCTTAGATGATCCTCGAGTGGAAGTTATCATTGAAGATGGAATGGAGTTTGTAAAAAAAACTAAAGATCGATTTGATGTGATTTTATGCGACTCTACAGATCCTGAAGGCCCTGCAGCCGTTTTATTCACAGAAGAATTTTACGGATATTGCAAAGGGATTTTACATCAAGGTGGAATTTTTGTTAATCAAGCTGGGGTCCCTTCTGTTCAAGGGAAAGAACTTAAGATGATTTGCAACAACTTGAAAAAAAGTTTTAGAACTGTGTCATTCTATCTAGGTGTTATCCCTACTTATATAGGGGGATATATGACATTTGGATTTGCTACAGATGAAATATCACTATCGGATATTGATGAGAAGGAAATCGAATCTCGTATCCAAAAAATCAGCGGTAAGACTCTATACTACAATGCAAAGATCCATAAAGCTTGCTTTTCGTTGCCAAATTTCATTCTAGAAAATCTAAACTAAAAATGCCTTGTATAGGAATATCTATCTACAAGGCTCCTCTCTTATAAATCTGTAAATCTATCCGGATAGTTCGTGATGATTCCATCTACACCAATCTCTTGTAAAAAAGGGATCTCAAGAGGATCATTCACGGTATAAATGAACACCAAAATCCCCCTTCTATGAGCATCTTCTACAAAGGCTTTATTGACTGTTTGATGATATAATACCGCATGACTTGCGCCGATCTCTTCTGCAAAGGCTGCATACTGAAAAGGTATACCTTCTAATAGAGCACCTGTTTTGACTTCAGGTAAAAGCTGATGGAAAGCCAAGAGTTCATGATGATCAAAGGACGAAACAAAAAAGTCTTCATACCCCCAGCCCTTCTCTTTTATATACTCTTTCATAAGATCAGCAACCGGCTTTGCCGTCAAAGGCCCCTTTAGTTCCACATTAACAATACACCGTCTTTGAACAAGATCTAATACTTCATTTAATGTTGGAACCTTTTCCCCGCCGTTGCATGTATACTTCCTTATCTCATCTAGAGTCTTATCTGCAATAGCACCTCTTCCATTTGTTGTCCGATCTAAAGTTTCATCATGCATGACAACCAGCTCTCCCGATTTAGCAAGATGGACATCGAGCTCAATAGCATTCACTCCAAATTCTAAAGCCTTAGCAAAAGACGTTAGAGTGTTTTCAGGAGCGTAGCCAGAGGCTCCTCTATGACCTATAATCACTAGGCTTCCCTCCAAACTTACCAAGCTGAAAAAAAACAGAGCAAAACTCAAAAACATCTTCTCTTTTTTCATAAAATTCCCTCTTAGAAAAAGGTTTGCAACAATATTAAATAATTATATATTCTAAAATTATAGAAAACATACTTCCTCGAATAGAGACTCTTTGGTAACTAAAAAAAATGACGATTCAACCTACCGTTCCACCTCAGCTTCCCCTACAAAATCTATCCTTAAAACGTCTATCTCCCCTAATCGAAAAAGCCCATCATACACTAAAGTTATTTGATGAAGTCATTTCCCTTGTTAAAAATCCAGAAATCATATTTTCCTTGCTTACCACAGAAGAAGCTCTATCGTCACTTGAGTCACAAAAAGCTACCCCTTCTTTAGAAGGACTTTTATATGCTAGAGCCTTAAAGCAACCTCGTTTTAATAAAATCTTAGACTACAAAAAAGAGCTTGAAACCCTATCCCATCATATCCCTAAAATAGATCTCTCTTCTGCCTATCTTTGTAAAGTCCATAGAACAGTTCAAAAAGAAGGGATTCAGGAGGAACTAGGTCAATTCCGTACACGCCAAAATTGGATAGGAGAAGAGGGATGCTCCATTGAAAAAGCTTATTTCTATCCTCCATCTCCTGATAGAGTCTCTAAAGAAATGCACCTACTCAAAAAATATCTTTCTTATAAACAAGACGATCCCCTAATACAATTAGCTATCTATTTTGCAGAGCTGCTCATTATCCATCCTTTTATGAATGGAAATGGAAAGGTTGCTAGAGCTATAATCCCTGTATTTTTATACAAAAAAAAACTCACTTCAGCTCCTTTATTTTATCTTAGCAGCTACTTTAAAAAGCACAGATTAGAATATTTTGATAAGCTGTTTTCTATTAGCTTTGAAAAAAAATGGATAGAATGGATCCATTTTTTTCTTAAAGGGATTATAGAAGAAGGGAGTAAAAATATTGCAAGAGCTAAAAATCTTTTACGATTACATGAACAATTTGAAGCTGTTTTGGGTTCTACAAAACAAGCTAAAGTCCTTACCCAAGCCTTTTTTATTTCTCCCATCTTAGATATTAGAACGCTATCTTCCCGAAAAGAAACAGCTCAATTATTGCAAAAGCTCCAAAAAGCCGGTCTCATTATTCCTTACAAAAAAATAAAACCGGTAATGGCTCTTGCTGGCTTGTCCAAAATAGTTAGATAGTCCTAACCGCTAGACGCACCCCCTGTTCCTGCTTTTTTCATTTTTTTCTTAATAACTTTCTTAACCGTTGCTTTCTTTTTTGTTGTTTTTGTTACTTTCTTTACCATATTCTTTTCCTTTTATAGAGGTTCTTTTACTTTCTAATGAATGAATACTTTTTTTTAGTCAACTGTTACACACAAAATATATTAAGTAAACTATTGCATAAAATAGAGTCCTTGAGCAAAGCTAGTTACTACTATTTGTCTTTCAGAAGATCAATTAAGGTTATTTAATGCATGGTTTTATCCTCTCTTTTTTTATTATCTCATTCCTACTAACTTCTTGCTCCTCTCCCCCAAAAAGCCCCTCTTCCAGACAGCTTCGCTTGGCTATAGCAGAAGACCCCATGACTTTAGACCCTAGAAAGGGAGGTGATAGCCTCTCTGCCCATCTGCAACTTATGTTATTTGAAGGACTCGTCAAACTGCACTCCGATGGATCCGTTACTCCGGCGCAATGTTCTTTTTACACTCTTTCTTCCGATCAAAAAACCTACACCTTTCATTTAGGAAATACCAAATGGTCCGATGGCACCCCTGTAACATCATACGACTTTGAAAAGGCGTGGAAGGACATCCTTTCTCCTTCTTTTCCAGCCCCTAATGCTCATCTTTTATACTCCATTAAACAGGCAGAAGCTGTCAAAAGAGGACTTATCGACATAAGTCAGGTGGGGATCCACGCCCCCACTCCTTATATCTTAACCGTAGAGCTTGAAACCCCAACTCCCTATTTTCTACAACTCATCTCTTTTTGTGTATTTGCTCCTACCCATACAAATACAGAGGAGCAAAAAAATCTTCTCATCTCAAATGGTCCCTTTATACTGACGAAATGGCTACATGAGAATGAAATATTACTAGAAAAAAATCCTTATCATTTAGAAAAAGAAAACATAGGATTAGATTTTATCCATTTAAGTATCGTCCAAGATGAAACAACAGCGGTACAAATGTATGAAAAAGGAGAAATTGATTTAATAGGATCCCCTTTTTTCACCCCAAGCTCTGAGGCCCTTACCTACCTACCTTTAAAAGAACTTTTGGTAGCCCCTGTAGCTGCAACAACTTATATTACATTCAACACACAAACATCCCCTTTTTCTAATAAAGATTTAAGACAAGCCTTTAGCTTAGCCATCCATAGAGAAGAAATTGTTCAATACGCTCTAGATCATAAAGAAAAAGCAGCCCTTTCTGCGATCCCCCCTTGTCTTATCGGAAATGATAAAAAAACGTTTCCCTTAGATAATAAGAAAAAAGAAGCTAAACAACTTTTTAATAAAGCTTTACAAGAACTTCATCTCACCTCTAAAGAACTAGAAGATAAAATCACCTATCTTTACTCTAGTTCCCGTTCAGAACAAAAATTAGCCCAAGTGCTACAAGAGCAGTGGCTAAGCACTTTAGGGATAAAAATCAAAATTCAAAGCATCGAGCGTAAGGTGTTACTAGACTCTCTTAGCAAAAAAAACTATTTTTTTGCACAAACTACCTATCGAGCGCAGTATTTTGACCCTATAAGTATTTTAGAACGTTTTGAACACAAAGAAAATATCAAAAACTATCCTTCCTGGGAAAATCTTCAATATCAAAATCTACTCAAGGAATCTACTTCTCAATCAGGATTACAAAGAATAGCTACCCTAGAAAAAGCTGAAACACTCCTTTTAGAAGATATGCCTCTAGCCCCTCTTCTTCACCTAAATCTTTATTATTTAAAAAAACCTTATCTAAAAAATATAGAACTATCTCCGGCCGGGGGGATTTTCTTTGAACGTCTTTCTTTAGAGATCCCATGAGATCTTTCCTCTTTCCTCTTTTACTTCTAGGAATAGGGTCTTTTTTCCCTTTTCACACTCTCAAAGCAACCTCTTTTTTAAGAGAAGAAGAAATTAAAGCCTCCAAAAATCACTGGAAACCCTTTACCTTAGAAGAAGAGCAAAAACATCCCGAATTCTTTTCAAAGCTAAAAACTCTCTTACAAGAAGGGACCCTCCACCGTATACAAGAGGGAGATGGAGGAGCCTATATAGTAAAAGACGCTACGGGAAAGGGCCATTTCATCATTAAACCAACTGATGAAGATATTTACTGCTTAAACAACCCTAAAAACTACCACTCCTCTTCATTAGAAGAGCGAGCCAGAAAAAATATCCCCCTCTATCAATCAGCTCAAAGAGAGGCCTTTTGTTATGAACTTGCCATCCTTTCCGGATTAGAGGCCATTACCCCTAAAACCTACCTTTCCACCCTTTTTCTTCCCGAGTTTTTCCTTTTTTCTCAAAATGGATCCCTAGAAAAGCTCTGCTCTGTTCAAGAATATATCCAAGAGGGTATATCTCTTCGTCATCTTTTACAAAATCTTTTTTCTTCCCACATAAAAGATGAAGATCTTGAACCCTACTTTGAAGAAGAAGACTTCTCTTTAATAAGCCTTTTCACTTGGCTTACCTTTGATAACGATGCCCATGCCGGCAATATCCTTGCTTATCCAAAGAAAACCAACTCTCCTAGCTTTACTGTCTACGGGTTAAAAAAAATCGATAATAGCCTTTCTTTCCCTGAAAAAAATACCGATTTTTTTCATTTTTTAATGCATTTTCCCCATGCAAAAGCTCCCCTTTCCTCTTCTATAAGAGAAAAAATCTTGCATCTTCCCTTAGAAATCTTAGAAAAAAGCCTAGAACGTTTTGGCCTCGAATCTAGCTTCCTAGCCTTTAAAGAACGTGTTTATGTATTGCAAGAACTTGCTAAAAGACCCACTATCACCTACTACGAGATAGGACTTCGTCTTCTTCTTTTAGAAGAAGATAACGGTTTAACTCTAGCTTTAAGTCTTCTTTCTTTAGAAGAACTAAAAAATCTCTCCCCTTCTTTTTTGTAAAAATTATTTTTTATTTTCAAAATATTTAATTTTTAATCGTTTATCGCTATTAACGGAATTAAACACTCACATTCTTTAAATTATCTTAATAATTAAACAATAGAATAAAACAAAAGAGAAAAACCTTAACATAAGGAGAATCTATTATGGGTATTCCAACACCTCCAACCCCAACACCACCACCCCTTCTTACAGCTACGGTCCCCTTAAGCTTACAAGATCCTAATGGGGGCACCTGCGCTGTTAGCGCTAGTAATAACGCTCTTCTTGAGGTCTTTAATCAACTACTCACTGATAGTAATTCCATCATAGTAAGTCGATACCAGATGCAAGCTGACTCCGATATGTGGAATTTTTTAAGCGAAGAAATTGCATTTCTTGTTCGCTCTGCTAACTCCCGAGGAACAAGTACAGACCAAAGATCCCTTATCTATGGGCAGATCATGCTGATCATTACTTCTCAGTATCTCCCGGCTGTTTCTAATTACTTAGGAGACCAGATTGGGGAACAAGCTGCTATTCAAAATATGTCCTCTGATATTTCAGCCTTCATTATAGAAGCCGAAACAGCATTTAACACCTTATCTAGCTCTCCCGATTGTAGCTGTCCGACAACATGTTCCACAGATGATTGTCCTGGGTGTACAACAACCGCCGACTGCGTTAGTGACTATAATTTCTTTTCCGGAGTTATGACTCTAGTGGCAGGAACTAATGGGAGCACCATCGCACCCGATACAGGGCCCGGTTATTCTTTTACCTTTACAGCAACTCTTCAAACAAGCGATGGGACAAAAACATCTCAAGAACAAAACGTATTAGGTTTTTTAACAGATACTACTATCTGGGGCAATAACAATACCCCCCTTAGCACCTCTCAATCTTCTCAAATTTCTACAGCCCTTTTAGGAATTGCTACGATTTTCAATCCAACAACCACTTCGACAACTAATGGTAATGTGGCTCTTAATGCCTGGAGTGAGATGAATCTAACTAATATCGCCTCTTCCATATGTAGCTGGACTCAACCTTACGGCTCCGGAACCAATGAAGCAGATGACCCCATTACTACAGGTAACGCCCCTTTAGTTTGGACGCAGCCTGCATCAGTCCAAGCAGACCTTAACACGGCAGCACAAACCATAGAAGGAGTTGCTACTTCTACACAGACCATAGAAAACTTCCAAGTACAAGAAATCGATCAATTTTATGGAATCACAAACAGCATCCAGATGAGCCAAGAGCAACAGTGTGCCTCCATGGTTAAACAACAAACTACGTAAAAACAGGATTGTTATTATGGGAAACAATTATCAAGTTGCCTTAATTAACGCAATAACTACATTTGAAAATACGCTTTTTAATAAACAAACGCAGGATGCTTTGGGGGGAGATGTCGCAAACGCCCTTTTAACACAAGAACTTGACTACTCTACAAGCGTACTCACCCTTGATGCAACTAATGTTCAAAATGTGGCTACGGCAGCAGGAACGACGGAATGGAGTAGCTCTGATAGTAACAACTATAGTTTAGCCAATAGTATCTACCAATCTGACTCTGCCATTTGTCAAACAGGACAAACTAATGCTAACACAGCTGTACAACAAATGCAATCGGCAGTCACCCAAGATGGGACCAATATTTCTAATGCCATATCTCTTTCTAACATCTTGGTGCAGATTGGACAGTACGCTTCTAGCTTTCTAAAACAAGCTTATACAGCTTCTTAAAAAAGGAACTTTTTATGGGTAATTTTCAATTTGAACTTGTTGCAGCTACGGTGAGAAGCCAAAACATCTTAAATGATAAACAAGGAGCAGACGCAAATGGAGGTGTTGTAGCAAACGCTCTTTTACAAGCTGAATACTCTGATGCCTCAACTTTATTAAATGAAGATCAAACTACAACTAATAACGCCGCTCCTACTGACGGGAATGATTGGACTACTAACCAAAGTAATGCTTTTAGCTCGGCTAATGCCAACTATCAAAACGATGCTGCTGTATCTCAAACAGGAGAGACTAACGCCTCAACGGCTGTGCAACAGTCCCAGTCAGAGGTATCCCAAGATAGTACGAACATCTCTAACTTAGTCTCTTTGGCTCAAACCCTTATTCAGGTGGGTGGTTATGTAGCGAACTTAATTAATAGCGCCTATACATAATCTTTTGCTATAGGTGTGACACTTTCTATTTGTGCATATTTAATTAAAAAGAGGGTAATGACTCCAAAAGGCAAAAGCCAAAAAGGATAAAAGAGTAGGTTGTTGAACTGACTAGAAAAAAGGACAACCCCGAGTCCATAAAAAAGAAACCACGAAAAAAAATAGGAGGCCCTTTCCTCTTTTTTCTTCCAAAGCTGAGAGATTCTTTGTAGGGCAAAGGATTTGTAACTTCCATACATAATAAGAAATAAGAACGGAATCACCCCAATTTGAATAAGTATTGATAGCAAAGAAGAGTCAATTGAGTTAAGCCCTATTCCCTCTATTGCATATCGATATAGAAAATTGATCCCCACCCCAAATAAAGGATACTCTGCTAAAAGATCCAACCCAAATTGGAACGTACGAAGTCGACATAAAGCCGATTCATCTTCAAAAAAATGGAAAGATCTCTCCCAAAAGATCATCGTCTCTTCAAAATAAATCCCTATATAAAGGCAAAGAAAAAGGAGAAAAAAACCTGTCAGAAAGATCCCCTTTTGCGTTACCTTGCAGCTTCTAATAAATACCCAGCCTCTAAACCCTAATACAGCAACTAAAAGGGCAATCCCACTACGAGACCATGTTAATAATCCGGAAAGGAGAAATAAAAAAGAAAGCAACTGGTATCTTCTTTTTTTTGTCGTCATATATAAATAAGAGGAAAGCAAAAAAGCTAATCCTGCAATACAGCTGTAATAGTTAGGATCAAAATAGACAGAGACAAATCTTCCTATATGAGGATCTCCTTGAAATCCGACATGATACTGGCCTAAAAAAAGCCAAAGCTTTTCAGAATCAGGAAAAAATAGATAAAGGATGAATCCTAAAAAAAGAGAAACCCCATAAGCCTTACAAAGGTAGGAAAAAAAAAGCTGAAGAGACCCCTTATACTGCTCAAAACAGATCTTTGCCAAAACACTCATCGTAACAATAAGTGCTATCAACCTAAATGCATATAAACTTGCATGAATATCCCATCCTTGTAAATACCACCCATAGATAAAAGAGCAGAAGATAGCTAAGATAAAGGGGCAAATGGTAAAAATCCATTTTGTAAAAAAACGGAGAAAAAAAGCACTTATAAAAGCGCTCATATACAATATAGCTTCAGAAATCATTAAAGAATCTGAAAATAAGGGGCTTTCTACTAACCTAAAAAGATTCCCTAAGGCAAGAAATATTCCAAAAATAACTAGTGTGCAAGAAAAGGAAACAGCTCTTATGCCCTTCACACATTTACCTCTTTATATTTTTTTTTCTCCATCTCTTTTAACACCTCAGAAATCTTGTAAGACTCCTCTTTTTTTGCCAAAAAGATAGCCTCCTCTGTCGCTACAACAACAATATCTTCAAGCCCTATGGTCACTACCTGCCTTTTCTCTGATAAGAAAAAGCAGTTTTTGGAACCAAGATCTACAATATCCCCTATCTGCACGTTGCCCTCTCCATCCTTTTCAAAAGCTTCATACATGCGATCCCATGTCCCAAGATCTGACCAGGTAACAGGCATGTTGCAGGCTATCACTTTTTGACTTTTTTCTAGTAAGGCGTAGTCAATAGAAATATTTGGAAGTGTCGATAACTCTTCATTAGCTCTTTCCCACGAAAGATATTCTAATCCCCTTATTTCAGGACAGTAAAGGGCCATCTCCTCCCAAAAAGTCTTCGCTGTTAAAAGAAGATGGCCTGTATTCCAAAGAACATTGCCCTCTGCTATTAATTTTTCTGCCACCTCTTTTGCTGGCTTTTCTGTAAACTTATTTCTGATAAAAAAATGCCCTTCTGCCACTCCTAAGTTTATATATCCATAGCTTGTCTCTACTTTTGTGGGGACTACTCCAAATAGTACAATAAATCCTTCTTTTGCACGCCTTTGTGATAAAGTAATCGCTTCTAAAAAGTTATCTAAAGGGAAAATAAGGCCATCTGAGGGAACTATCAAAATAGGTTCTAAAGGATCCATTCCTTTCTTTTCTTGTAAAAAGCGTAAAGCTAAAGCAAGAGCTGGAGCCGTGCTCCGGCTTACGCTTTCTGAAAGGATTGATATTTTTCTTTCTGGATCTACTTCACAACACTGTTCTTGTACAAAAAAAGCTGACTCCTCTCCTGTAACAACCACGATAGAATTAGCCTCATAGGTCCCTAAAAAGCGAAGTAAGGTCTTTTGGAGTAATGAATACGTTCCTCCTAAGCGTAAAAGAGGTTTAGGATGAGATTTTTGAGAAAGAGGCCACAGCCTAGATCCTTGCCCCCCAGCTAAAATCACGATTTTCATAAAATACCTTTTTTTGTTCTTCTATAAATCTTAATATTTCTTCTTTAAACCTTAGCTCCCCAAATTTTAACACACTCTTTCGAATCCACTCTGGATCAAAAGAACCCTCTTTTTTTTCAAAAGAGTAAATGACTTCTATGCAAGAAGCTATGGTGGCCTCTTCAAAAAAAAGAGAAGATTTTCCTTCCACAGTTGTTTCTAAAACGCCCCCCTTTTTTAAAGCTAAGATAGGAAGCCCTGCAGCTTGAGCTTCTACAACTGCAATGCCAAAATCTTCTTCTGCAGCAAAAAGGTATGCTTTAGCTTTAGAAAGTAATGAAGCGAGTTCTTTATCTCCTACAAAACCTAAAAACTCTACATTTTTCTTTGTTAAACGCTTTAATTTCTCCTTTTCTGGCCCCTCTCCTATAACAATTAGCTTCTTATCCGGCATCTGAGCAAACGCTTCTACCCAAAGATCAATCCTTTTATAAGGAACTAGTCTCGCATGTGTTATGTAGTATTCTTCTTTTTGAGAGGCTATAAAAAATTGATCTACACGAACAGGTGGGTAAATAACTGTAGATTTCCTCTTATAGTGAGTCTCAATCCTTTTAGCCACGTGTAAAGAATTAGCAATAAAGGCATCTACTCTTACAGCCCCCTTTTGATCCCACTTACGGATCCTCTCTAATAAGAAGTTTGCAGAACTTCTTAAAAAGGGAAAGCAAGATGTAAGGTAGGCCTCTTTAAGATCCCATGCATATCGCATGGGGGTATGACAATAACAAATATGGAGCTGATCTTCTCTTTTTGTAATTCCTTTTGCTACAGCATGAGAACTTGATAAGATCACGGTAGCTTTTGAAAGATCTAAGCTTTCAATGGCCTGAGGAAATAATGGTAGTAGCCACCGATGATTTTTTGTAGCAAAAGGACATCCCTGCAAAAAAGAAGTGTAGATTTCTTTATTCAAAAAAAAAGGATTTTGTAAAACTTTTGGATCATAAAAAAGAGTGTGAATAGGCCCTGGAAACATTTCTGAAAAAGCCTTTAATACCTTCTCAGCACCACCCTCTGTAATCAGCCAGTCATGAACTAGTTCCACCTTCATAAAGAGCCCTCTTGAATAAAAAGTTCTATCAACCTTTTTGCTGTCTTATCCCAAGAAAACTTCTTTTCTTGATCATATCCCGCTTTGATCAGCTGCTCTCTAAGCTCTTGATTTTCTAAAACCTTTTTCATCCCCTCAAAAAGAGCCTTTTCATCATAAGGATCTACATAATAGGCAGCCTCTCCACACACTTCCGGAAGACTTGCCGCAAAAGATGTCACCACAGGACACCCAAAGCTCATCGCCTCTAAAGGAGTTAAACCAAATCCCTCATATAAAGAAGGGTGGATGAGGAGCTCTGCTTTTTTATATAAAAAGCTAAGCTCCTCATCCGAAATTTGATACAACCTCTTCACTCTAGCCTGATTTTGCACCCTAGAAAAACCTTTTTCAGGACTCACTAAAATAAGTGTGTAACAAGAAGGCAAATAAGAAAAGGCCTTAAGCAATCGATCTACATTCTTATGAGGTTTATTATTTCCAACATACAAAATAAAGGGTTGCTCTACGCCAAAAGCCTTCAAACTACAAGATCTTCCTACATCTTTTTTCCCTACTCCATTAGTAAGTACTTGGATTTTATTTTCGCTAGCCTTTAGATATCTGGCTATTTCTTTTTTAGAAAATTCAGATACCGTTACTACAAGATCTGATCTTGTCACCGCTTGCTTTAATAAAAAAGAAGCCATCACTCTTTTCCACTTAGGGAAAAAGTAAGGCTGAGCAAGGTGACATACATCGTGTATGGTTACAACTCGTTTTTTTGCTGAAATGGGGAAAAGAGGAATGTTGTAATGAGGAGACCAAAAAAGATCACAAGAAGGAATACAAAAAGGATAAATCATCTGTTCTTTTACGGTATAGATAGGAGCATCTACCGTGACTAGATCAGAAGAAAAATGCTCTTTAGCCCATTTTTCTTCTGATTTTCTAATAAGTAAAGTCGTTTCAAAGGATTTTTCCATCCTAGGGATAAGCCTTTGTAAGTAGGTACCTATTCCTGAAGAAAAAACCATCCTAGCATCAATACAAACCTTCAAGTAAAAGCCTCACGATCCTCTTTCACCATTAAAGAAACAAGCTCTGAAAAAGACATCTTAGCTTCCCATCCAAGTTTTTGCTTAGCCTTTGAAGCGTCTCCCAAAAGTAGATCTACTTCTGACGGACGAAAAAATTCTTTAGAAACCTCTACAAGAATTTTACCCGTTGCAAGATCTCTTCCCTTTTCTTCAATCCCTTTTCCTTCAAAGCAAATCGTAATTCCAACTTCTAAAAAAGCTTTCTCTACAAAGTCACGAACCGTATGCGTCTTTCCTGTTGCTAAAACAAAATCTTCTGGTTTATCAAGTTGAAGCATCTGCCACATCCCATAGACAAATTCCTTTGCATAGCCCCAGTCTCTTTTAGCTTCTAGATTGCCAAGAAAAAGTTTTTCTAGCTCCCCTCTAGCAATTTTATTTACAGCTAAAGAGATTTTACGGGAGACAAATTCTTCCCCTCTTCTTGGGCTTTCATGATTAAATAAAATGCCATTACATGCATATAAACCATAAGCTTCTTTATAGTTTCTAACGGCCCAAAAAGCGCAAAGCTTTGCAATCCCATAAGGAGATCTAGGATGAAAAGGGGTTAACTCATTTTGAGAAGATGTTGTTACTAATCCAAAAAGCTCCGAAGTAGATGCTTGATATACTCTAGCTTCCGGGATCACCTGTCTTATAGACTCTAAAAGTCGCAGCACAGCAAGACCATTAACCTCCATTGTATATTCAGGAAGAGTAAATGAGGTTTTTACATGACTCATCGCAGCTAAGTTATATACTTCATCAGGGGAAAACTTTTGCAATACATCTCTTAAAGAAAAAGAGTCTAAAAGATCCCCCTCTACAATTTGTAAAGAGCTATTTTGTAAAAGAGGCTTTATTCTCTTTAGATTAGGAGAGGAAGAATGTCTGACAAGACCCAAGACAGAATACCCTTTTTCTAATAAAAGCTCTGCCAAGTAAGACCCATCTTGCCCTGCAACACCTGTAATCAATGCCCTTTTCATCCTCTTGACAGCGCGGAAACCTCGTCCTTCAGGACGAAAGATAAGCGCTGCTCCTCTTTTTGTTTTGTTTGAAAATAGGCATAGCCATCAGAACGTTGGATATTTTTACAGTGCTTATAGCTTATACCGTCAGTTTTTTTAGTTCCTGTATTAATGCAGAAATTGCCGGAATGTCGAACAGCGACTCTTCCTAAATAAGTTCCTATCTTTACCCCTTTAGGGACTATGGCTTTAACAAGATCTCCTGTTTTGAAACCGTGAACACTTTTTTGTTTTTTGGCGCTAGTTCTAGGAAATCCATATTGATCCATCAGGCAAAACTGCCTTGAGCCTCTGCCTGTAGCTTTGATAAGTAAAGGTGTCATAGAGGAGGCGATATATACGGAAGCTCCTGTTATTCCTACACAGGCGGCATCTATCCAATGGTCTTTTTCGTAACCCTGATTTACTCTATTAAATTTTGTTTGTCCTCCACTTGAAAAGGTTGTGGGGAGGTTAAATAGGTTAAGAGATTTTACAAGAGCAGCTCTTGAGGTATTTACGGCTGCAGCGTTATTAAGGGGAGTTTTTACTTTTTTTAGAATTTTAGAGCAAAGAATGGGTTTATTCTTTAGAAATTCTTGAAGAGAGTTATTAGCCTTAGTACTGTTACAATCTCTACAGGCAATAGTCAAATTAGAAACTCTATTGCTGCCCCCTTTACTTTTAGGGACGATGTGATCAATTTCTAATCTGGTATCTTCTTCGTTACAATAGGCGCACTTTCTTCCCCATTTTTCAAGGAGGTATTCTTTTACTTCAAAACCCATAAGCTCCCCTTGGCAGTACTCTACCCCGGAGATTTCAGGGTTTTCTATTTTTTGCATATCAAATCTTACGCTCTCAAGAGCTATAGAAGAGAGGGGAGCTAGTTTTTCTAATCTTTTGATCCAGTTGACTATGTTGTCCACTCTAGATTGTAAAGAAGGAGGTAGCCATCCTTCTTTTCTTGTTCGATTATTAAACCGTGCTGCTCTATATCGAGTTTTTCTTTGTCTACGACCTCTTCTTAAAGCCCTTCTTGATATAAGAGATGATTTAATCATCTCTCCTCTATGTTCTAGATTTGCGGCAAAAAGAACTTCTTGTCCTCTTGGAAAATTTCCAACGAGGACAATTCCGGATACTTTGCTTCCAGGATCTATTTTAACTTCAATTTCTTGGATAGCACCCTCTTCCCTTTTCTTAAGAATAATAGTAAAGGGATAGAGCTTAAACACAGC
>ORMF012605173.1_pt1 | contig 18169 bp, 15 predicted proteins | sample 1779871 | NCBI WGS metagenome assembly ORMF01 (sample SAMEA104232316, study PRJEB22302) | groundwater metagenome | biome: forest; feature: aquifer; material: groundwater | place: USA | collected 2011-08-07 | depth 5.4 m
CGGCGGCGGCCTGCCGCTCCGCGAAACCGCCAGTGCCACACCCAGCCACGGCAGGGCCGCAGCAGACGGGAGCGACGGCCGGCCTGGCGTTGACTGGCGATGGGAGCACCTCATCGTGGTCTTCGATCGCAACGGCAAGATGATCGAAGACTGGTCCCAATGGGACAAGATCTGGGGCCGGCCGCACGACGTGGAGATCAGCCCCTACGATCCGGAGAAGAACATCTGGATCGTGGACGCGGACAACCACTTCGTCAGCAAGTTCAGCCATGACGGCAAGAAGCGACTCCTGACGCTGGGCACGCCGGGCGTGCCGGGCACCGACGATACGCATTTCGGCCGGCCGACCTTCATGGCCTTCATGGACGCCAACACCTGGTATCTCGCCGACGGCTACGACGGCACCCGCGTCATCAAGTACGACATGAACGGCAAGAAGCTCCTGGAGTGGGGAATGAAGGGCACTCCACCCAACGAGAAGCGTCCCGGCTATTTCAACAGCGTGCACGGAATTGCTGTCAACCCGACAACGCGGCGCGTGTACGTGAACGACCGCAACAACGGGCGCGTGCAGGTGTTCGACGAAAATGGCAAGTTCCTGGACCAATGGGATTTCGGTCCGCGCCCGCCGATGAACATTCACACCATCTATATGGGTGCCAACGGTATTCTCTGGGCCGCCGACCAGGGATCGAGCAAGCTCCTCGCCTACGACGCCGACGGACACTTCCTCTATTCGTGGGGAACGTTTGGCACGTGCCAGGGCTGCATGTGGGGCGTGCACGGGTTCGCCACCGACAAGGAGGGCAATCTCTACACCTCCGAAGTGAGAACCGGCCGCGTCCAGAAGTACGCGCCGCGCAAGGGTGCCACCCCCGACTTTGTCGTGGGCAAGCCCTGGCCGGGCGTGTGGTAGAACGCGCAGCTGAGCGGTGACAAGACGCCGCCAAGCCGTCCGACCTCGCGTTCTGTTAGTCCGTCCCGAGCAGGGAAGGAACTATCGGTCTGCGTGCTTCGTCATCGTCCTCGCAGTTCTTGCAGGGTGCGCGGGCGCCTCATCGGCGTCCGCTCAGACGGCTCCCAACACGGTCGTACTGCAGCCGGCGCCGGACATCGCTGGCGTGATAAAGGGAGGCACGCGGCCCGAGATCGTCGCAAGGGGCCTGAAATCAGCCGACGATCCCATCTGGCTGCCGAACATCGGGCTCGTGTTCACCGAGTCTCAGGGCAACCGTGTGGTGAGGCTGGGCGCAGACGACCAACTGACAACGTTTGTCGGCGATCTTCACCGCCCGCTTGGGATGACGTTCGACGCGCAGGGGCGATTGATCTCTCTGCAGTCGGAGGCGGGATTTACCGGTCCTCGAGTCATCTGGCCAGCCGGCAAGGAGACGGTGCTCGCCGACCGCTTCGAGGGTCGGCCATTCGGCAGGCCGAACGACATTGTTTCCGACCGGAATGGCGGCGTGTATTTCAGCGACCTGGGTCCCAGCGTGCCTCCTCCAGGGGAATTGACGCCGGCTGTCTACTACGTGCCGCCAGGCGGGGCGCCGATACGCGTGGCCGATGGTATTTCGCGACCAAACGGCGTGCAGTTGAGCCGCGACGAGAAGATTCTGTACGTCAACGACACCGGTGGCATTCATGCGTTCGCGTTCGACATTCTTCCGGACGGCCGGTTGTCGAATCGTCGCGTGTTCGTCACCTACGTTGGCCGCGACCGCTCGATCGCCGCGACCGAAGAGCCACGGTCCAACGCCGACGGTCTGGTCATCGATGAAGCCGGCCGCTTGTATGCCCTTACTGAAGCCGGCATCGAGGTGGTGAGCTCGAGCGGTCAGCATCTCGGGGTCATCCCGGTCTGGTGCATTACACGCCGGTGCCAGAATCTGGCGTTCGGCGGTCATGACAAAGGAACCCTGTATGTCGCAGGAGGCGGCACACTCTTGCGGATTCAAATGCTTTCACGGGGGTTCGGCGGACGAGCCAAGTAGAAGCGCACCCACGCGACGTGGCCGCGGAGGCGAATCGCACTGCAGGCCTCCCGCCGTGCAAGATTTCCAGACTCCCCCGTTCTAAGGGCAGGAGGACCTATGAACCACCGCTTCGCCTATCTACTGGCCGCAGGCATCGCGCTCGCCGCCGGTCCGCACACCGTAATGTCCGCTGCGCCCGTCCGTCATTCAGCCGGGGACGTAGACATCCTCGTTGACGGCGCTCCTCAACCACGTTACGCGCATGACGGGCGCTGGTACGTCGAGGCGCGGAAGGGGCGGGAATATGCCATCCGGCTGCGCAATCCCTACGCCGTTCGTGTAGCCGTGGCGCTGTCGGTCGACGGGCTCAACACCATCGACGCGCGCGAGACGACCACCGCTGACGCGCGCAAATGGGTGCTCGGCCCATACGAGACCGTCACCATCAGCGGGTGGCAGACGAGCCAGACCGAGGCGCGCCGCTTCGAATTCACGACCGAGGCGCGCTCGTACGGTCAGGCTCTGGGCAAGACCGTCAACCTGGGCGTGATCTCCGCTGTCTTCTTCAAGGAGCGCGTGCCCCCCATGGCCGACGCGTCGAAGGATGACGCAGGCCGCCAGGCATCGGCCCCGCGGTCGTCGGCGCCGGCGGAGCAAGCGGCTGCCTCGGCTGCGGGCGGGGACAAGAAGGCCCACGACGAGTACGCCGCAACTGGCATGGGCCGCCGGACCGGCCACGCCGTCACGCAGGTGTGGCTGGACCTCGAAGACGCACCCGTGCAAACGGTGAACATCCGCTACGAGTTCCATCCGCAGCTCGTCAGGCTCGGTATTCTGCCGCCGGCTCCCACGGCCGATCCGCTGCAGCGTCGTGAGCGCGCGCGCGGCTTCGAGCCGGGCTTCTCCCCCGAACCGCCGCGCCAACGGTGAGCGCGACGCTCTGACCACGCTTTGCCTCCGTTGACGCCCCGGCGCCAGACGATAGGATTTGTCCTCCGAGGAGTTTACGACAAGGCAGTGCTGAAACTGTGACGGCGGTTCGACGGCGCCCGTGCCACGGCTCGCGAGATCCCGGAAAGACAAGGCGTGGGTCCCCATGCGATGATTCGCCCTCCGGTCCACAAGCCTTTGGCGCTTGGCGTCGATGGGCAGGCGGCGTTCGAACAGAACCTGCTGACGCCCCGGAGCTGCGATGGCGAGGATTGCATTGAGGCACAGAAAACTGTCCGGTGTATCGACCCTCGTCGTCACGCTGCTTGGTGCGGTGGGCCTTACGCCTCGCGCGCAAGGTAACTTTCCCGTACAAAACCCACGCGTAGTCACGGTCCAGGGACCAGAGTCGTTCGTCTCGCGAGTCGTGACGACCAACCTCGCGGGACCGTGGGAAGTTGCGTGGGGTCCTGATGGATTCCTGTGGATCACTGAGCGGGTCGGCAAACGAATCACCCGCGTCAATCCCACCGACGGGTCAAAAACCGTAGCGGTCACGATCGAAGAGGTGTATCAGACACTCGAACAGGATGGCCTCCTCGGAATGGCCCTGCACCCGGATCTGCTCGAGCGAAAGGGAACGGACTACGTCTATGTCGCGTACACCTATGACGGCGATCCTGGAAGCGGCGTGAACCTTCGAATGAAGATCCGCCGCTATACGTATGAGCCGCTGATGCAGCGCCTGTCCAATCCCGTCGACATTCTCACCGGCCTGCCACATGGCACGGACCACGGTGCCGGACGAGTGGTGTTCGGGCCCGACGGGAAGCTGTATGTCAGCCGCGGGGATCACGGGAGCAACTTCCTTGCGAACTACTGCGATCCGAACCGCGCACAGGATCTCCCGGCCCTGGCAGAGGTACAGGCGGCGGACTGGAGCACGTATCAGGGAAAGATTCTGCGCATCAACGTTGATGGATCGATCCCGCGCGACAATCCGATGATGAACGGCGTACGCAGCCACATCTATTCCTACGGACACCGAAATCCGCAGGGGCTCGCGTTTGCCGGTAACCGCTTGTTCGACTCAGAGCATGGCGAGAGCATCGACGATGAAGTCAATCTTGTGGTTGCGGGCGGGAACTACGGATGGCCGCTCATCGCCGGCTATCAGGATGACCAGTCGTACGTCTACGCGAACTGGTCGGCTTCGTCACCGCAGCCCTGCACGTCGCTGACGTTCAATCTGTTCAATCCGCCGCCGTCCGTGCCGCGGCAGAGGGAGTCCGACACGCATCTGGTGAGTTTCAAGCCGCCGGTGAAGACGTTCTTTACTGTTCCGAACGGCTATGACCTGCGTGCGCTGGGCAACGCCACCGCGGCACCAGCGGGGATCAAGGTCTACACATCGCGCACGATCCCGGGCTGGCACGATTCGCTGCTGCTCACCACTATGGTCAGCGGCGTCGTATTTCGCATGCCGATCACAGGCGATCCACGAAATCCGCTGGGCGCTCCAGTGGCGTACTTCAAGACCGGCAACCGATATCGCGATATTGTCGCGGCTCCTGATGGACTGCGGTTCTATCTCGTGACGGATACTGACGGTCGAACTGTAGGTTTATCCGGTTCGCTGACGCGGGATCTCGTAAATCCTGGCGCGGTTCTCGAGTTCAGATACACGCGCGCCGGCACGTAAACGACCTCTGCGAAACAGCAGGTTTGAAACAAATAGCGCACCGTTCCTGTCTAATCCTCCCAGACGCGGACAACTTCTCGGGAAACCTCCGAAAGTAAGTGAAGTCAGGAAACTAGATATGGCCAGGAAGCGTCTCGTCGCTGGTGTCTCCCTTGCCTTGCTCGTTCTGCTGATTACCGGGGGCTGGTGGCAGATGCGCGCCTTCCGCGCTCGCTTCGAGGGCCGCCGTGCGAGCCTCGATGTGATGCGGCGACGCCCGTCAGACGTGGGGCTCGCCTATGAGGCGTTCAGCGCAATGAATCCGGAAGGTACTCGGATCGCGGGGTGGTGGCTCCCGGCCCGCAATCCCATCGGCAGCATGGTCATGGTGCACGGTGGCGGAGGAAACAAGAGTTCCATGCTGGGACGCGCGGCCGTGTTTGTCGAGGCAGGCGTGAATGTGGCTGTGATCGACCTTCGAGCGCGCGGAGAAAGCGGCGGCGACAAATCCGACATCGGGCCCGGTGCCGCGTTGGACGTGCTCGCAGTCGTCGATGCGCTCGTGGCAAGCGGGCGACAGGGCCGACTCCCGCTTCTGGCTTACGGTTTGTCGCATGGAGCGCGGGCGGTCGTGCTCGCAGCCGCACAGTCCCCGACGGCGTTTTCCGCGGTCCTCGCGGAGGCGCCACCATTTTCCCTGCGGGATTCGCTCAAACGTCTAACCGGTTCACCGTGGGTTCCTGCCCTGCCCGAAGGTGACTTGCCAGGCGCCTTCGCCACAATCAAGGGTCATCCTGTTCTGTTGCTGCTCGGTGATGCCGACCCCGAAATCTCGGAGACGCAAGGAGCGTCGCTGCTATCTGGCAATAACAATCCGGCAAGCGGCGTGGTCGTATTTGAGAAGACCGGTCATGGCGTTTTCGGTGATTCAAACCTTGCGCAGTATCGTCAAAGCGTAGGGACGTTTTTGACGGCAGTGCTGGCCGCGGGGTTTCGAGCGGAGACGGAGAGAGACGTCCCAGACCGACAAATCGTGGACTAGTTCAACGCGAAGTCTGCGCGCCCGATGTGTTCCCGACCGCGCCGGATGAAAGGCGCCCGGCTCCAACCGGCAATATCGCGATGGTCACGCCGGCGAGGATCGTCGCGATACCCGTGACGGCCAGCGGCGTCACGGTCTCGTCGAGGAACGCTCGACCCAGGACCAGGGCCACGATCGGAATAATGAGCGTGCTCAGGCTGACAATCGTCGCGTCCATCTTCTTGATCAAGTAGTAGTAGGCGGAGAACGCGATCACCGAGCCGAAGGTGCACAGATAGAGGATCGCCAGGACGTTGCTTCGGCTCCAGACGACGGCCGGCCAGCTCTCCAGGGCGGCGCTCATCGCGAGCAGACACGCCGCGCCGATGCCCATGCCGAGAAAGTTCAGCACGAACGGGTCGCCGTGGCGTCCATGCTTCTTCATCGTCACGAGGTTGATCGCGGCGCACAGGCTCGCGCCGAGCGCGGCCAGCATCCCGAGCGCCTCCTGGAGGCCCAGGCGATCGTGCGGCCAAAAGAGCAGTGCTGTCCCCAGTACGCCCACCACGATGCCGGCGACCTTTCGGCCGCTCAGCGTCTCGCTGCGGGTCCAGTACGCACTTAAGAGCGACGTCATCAGCGGCATCGTTGAGAACAGGATCGCGGTGAGCCCGCTCGAAATACGTGTCTCGGCCCAGTAGACGGCGGCGTAGTCGATCCAGAACACGAGCAGACCGAGAGAGAGCACGCAGATCTTGTCGTCGCGGGTGAGGCGGAAGCGCTTGCGCCGGACGGCGAGCACCAGGCCAACAAGGAGCGTCGACAGCAGAAACCGGAGGCCTGCCCCCAGGAACGGCGGCACGCCAACCAGGCCGACCTTGATCACGAGCCACGTCGACCCCCAGATCAGGCAGATCATGGTGTACAGGGCGGCGGCCATCCCGCGATGATATCAAGGCCGTGAAGTGCGGTTGCGCGCCGGGGTCCGATCGCATCGGCGACTCAGGAGTTGAGCGGCGTAGGTCGCCGTGCGATGATTCGCCCCGGAGGCGCAGATGAACATTGCCGGGCGTTCGATTCGATTCGTCGTGTCCTGTGTCGTGCTCGTGACCATCGCGAACGTCGCCGCCGCGCAGACCCCGTCGGCCGCGCGTCTGCTGGTGCTCCTCAGGAACGCCAGCGCGCTCGCGATCGTCGACCCGGCGTCCGGCAAGGTGCTGGGCCGAGTCCCGGTCGGCCGGGACCCGCACGAGGTCGCGGTCACGCCAGACGGTCGGATGGCGTTCGTGGCGAGCCCCAGCGAAGGCATTTCGGTGATCGACGTGCCGGCCATGAAGGAGCTTCGGCGCGTGAACACCGGCGCCTTCAGCGCTCCGCATGACGTGCTCTACGCTGGCGGGAAGCTGTATTTCACGGCTGAGGGCTTCAAGACGATCGGCCGTTATGACCCGACCGCGAACACGGTGGAATGGATGCTCGGGATCGGCCAGGACGGCACACACATGATGGTCCTTGCCAGGGACCAGCAGACGATGTGGGTGCCGAACCGTGGGTCCAACAGCATCTCGGTGATCGATGCTGTGGCGGGAGGGCCACCGAAGTTCAAGACCACGGCGATCCCTGTGCCCGGGACGACTCCGGAAGGCCTCGACCTTTCGCCTGACGGCCGCGAGCTCTGGACGGCAACGCGCGGCGATGGCGGCGTGTCCATCATCGACACGGCCACCCGGAGAGTCATCCAGTCATTCAATTTGAAGCTAACCGACGCCAACCGACTGAAGTTCACACCCGATGGCAAGGTCCTCATCCTTGACGGCGGCACCGGGACCCTGATCATCCTTGATGCGGCCTCGCGCAAAGAGATCAAGCGACTCAAGGTTGCCCCGGGCGATACCGGCGATGGCGGCGTCTTCGTGATGCCGGACGGATCGCGCGCGTACCTCGGCCTGAGGGACGACCATAGCGTGGTGGTGATTGACCTGAAGACGCTCGAGATCCAGAGCCGCTTCGCGATGGGCCCCGATTCCGGACCTGGCTGTATCAACTGGGCGACGCTGAGATAGCACGATTCCGGCGACTGGATTCAGCACCCGTCGTCTGCGGCTGCTGCCGAATCATCCGCCCTACCGCGCGGCAACAGAGCGGCAGAACTGGCGCCTGCCGCCCTGGCCGCCCGGAGATGCGGCATGTCCGCCGCAAAACCGGCTTGATCCGAAACAACCGAGCTCCGCCGACGGGCGACAGAGCTTGTCGGCCTTCGGCGTGCCTACGGCTTTGCTTCGGACACGCCGCATCTCACGGCGGCCCAAAAGTGGACACCGCGTCTAGGTAGAAGCCGGCCGATGCGCCCGAAGGAAGGAACGTATCTGGCGCACGGCCAGGGGAATCCGCTCCTTGGGCTCCTTCCACGGGAACATGCTCACCTCGGCCTTCGGCGCGAGCATCGCGGCCTCCATGGCGACGGCGTACGGATGCGCCGGGATGTCATCCGGCAGGATCAGCACGGGCGTCTGGCAACTGCGCACGAAATCGCGTGTCACGGTGAGCACGAAGTCGGGGTTGGTGCGGTACATCTTGGTCAGAAATCTGTCGACCATCGCCATCGTGATCTCGGGTCGGCGCTTTGTCAGCTCCGGACCCCACCCAGTCATGTTGTTCTCGTAGAAGAGGTCGCGCATCTCCGGCCGCGAGCCGCTGGGCTGCGCCAGCACGGCCGCGACAACCCGATTCGGTGCGCGCTTCAAGAGGTTCCAGATGAAGGGGCCACCGATGCAGAAGCCCATCACCATGAACTTGTCGATCCGCAGGTGATCCAGCACGCCGAGATGGTCATCGGTATATGCATCCCACGGCCGATCGATCTCGAGCGGGCCGGTGGACTGGCCGCTGTTGGCATTGCGCAGGTCCGACGCGATGCAGCGGTACTCTCCCTTGAACTCCTGGATCGCGTTGAAGGGATTGCTCAAGCCGGCGATCGTCGAGTTCAATCCTCCGCCGGCGATGAGCAACAACGGGAAGCCGGAGCCGGCCTCCTCATAGCGGATGCGAACCGGGCCTTTTTCGTAGAACTTGGCAGCTCCTCCCTGCCCAGCCTGCTGAGCAAGCGCGCGCGGTGCTGCGGCCATCGCGGTCGCCGCGGCGCCCGCCTTCAGGATCTTGCGTCTGATCGGATCCATAATCGGCATCCTCCTCGATCATTGTTGTGGCCGGTGGGCGTCGTCATGCACGTCTCGGATGCGGCATTCTAGCTCAATGGATCAACATCGTGCTCACGATCCCACTTCTCCTGAGCTACACTGCGGGACCAGGCCGGAGGGCCTTATGAAAGCACGGTTGTTCGCTCGATGGTTCGCCAGGCTTGTCGCGGTTGCCCTGTTGTTCCCTGGCTTGGCGTCTGCCGCCGACCTGCAGGTGATGATCTCGGCCGGTTTCTATGAGGTCTATGCCGCGTTGGGCCCGGCATTCGAGCGCGCGAGCGGCCACCGCCTGGTCACGACGCGCGGCCCATCGTTGGGCGACTCTCCTGAGGCGATTCCCACCCGCCTCGCACGAGGCGAGACCGCTGACGTCGTGATCCTGGATGGAGGATCCGCCGACGACCTCGCTAAACGAGGAGTGGTGCGCGCCAGCAGCAAGGTTCTTCTCGCCCGGTCGCAGATCGGCATGGTGGTGCGCGCCGGGGCCGCGAAGCCGAATATTGGCAGCGTCGAGGCGTTCCGGAGGACGCTGCTTGCCGCGAAGTCCGTCGGCTACTCGGACAGCGCCAGCGGCATCTATCTGTCGACCACGCTGTTCGCGAAGCTCGGCGTCGCGGACCAGGTGGCGGGCAAGAGTCGAAAGGTACGCGGGCCACCGTCCGGCGAACCTGTGGCCGCGGTCGTCGCGCGTGGGGAGCTGGAGATCGGCTTTCAGCAGGTCAGCGAGCTCATACACGTCCCTGGTGTGACTTTCGTCGGGACGATTCCGGCTGAACTCCAGCCCCCAATCTCTTTCGCCGGAGCGATCACCAGTGCAGCCCGGCAGCCGGACGCGGCTCTCGCGCTGCTCCGCTTCCTCGCATCGCCCGAAGCGGCCACGACGATCGTGAAAGCCGGGCTGACACCACCTGCAGCACGGTAGCCCGCGCAGGCGGTGACTCAACCTGACCAGTAGTGACGATCCATGACGGGGCCGCCAAACTCGCCTGCTGTGCACGACACACCGAAGCTCGAGGAGCGCGCCTCAGGCCTCGGTGTGACGCGTCAAGAAAAACGCCCTCAGTGAGTTATGGGAAGACCGGCGGCGATCGTCTTCGCCAGCGCGCTGCAAACCGGGTGACCCCACCCGCTGGCGCTGAGGCCGGACATCTGACCTGCCTGAGGCGTGATGTCGTACACGATATTGTCTTTCCGAGTGCCATCCGGGCTCACTCCGGCTGGTACGTGATCGAGGTTCAATCCGTTGCGCACTCGCCACGCGATGTTGTGATCCGCGCAGGAGGAATCTCCGCTGACGCCAATGCCACCCAGCAGGTGTCCGTTGAACGCATAGAGCGCAAGACCGCCGCCGAACACGTTGACGCCACCGATGCGGAAGCCCACCATCGGGTCATTCGGTCGACCGAAGTTCCACGCGTTTCCGCCGTACGCGACGCCCGTCTCCACGGGGTTGCTTTCCTGAAGACCGAAGAGGCTGCCTCCAGGCTGGACCGCCGAGTAGAGATTCGCCGTTGACAGGGCGAGACCCGGCAGGCTGAATGCGTTCGCGGTGTTCGCTTTCTGGGCGGAGATCACTCGACTGCCTGGCCATTGATCGCCGCGATGTTCGCCAGAAAACACGACCGCGCCCACGATGCCGTCGCGATTCACCACGGTCGCCCCCATCTCCAATCCGAACCCGCCGTTCTGTTCGCCCTGAGCAGTGACAAGTGCCTGACGCAGGGCGGAGTGAGAAGGTAAATCCCTACATGCCGCGCTGCGATCGTCATCGGCTCGTGCCGTCACCGACCCTGCGATTACCGCACCGACCATCACCAGGCCCATGGTCAGCTGCAGATTCTTCATACTGACAACTCCATTCCGCGCACGCTCCCGTCGCACGTGCTGTGCGTGTCGTCGGGACTGATCGATTCGAAAGCGAGTGCACGATTGGGCGCGCGCAGCCCGAGAGCCTAGCACAGGCGCTGTACGTCAATGCGACGTGCGTGCGCGCCGGCCCTTCGTCCCACACGTTGCTACGCGCGCGCCGGGACGCGCTTCCCACCAAGAATGGTCGCGCTCGGGAAAAGTCGCTGACCCCCGGTCCGCTTGTTCGCGTAGTTGTCGACGAATTCAAACGACCCCTGGCGCAGCTCGAGCACTGCGATGTCGGCGGGCGCGCCCACATTGAGCGTGCCGCGATCGCGGAACGCCTCGAACACACGCGACGCATTGACGGTGGCGCGCGCAATCACCTGATCGAGCGACATGCCGAAGTCCAGGAACTTCGACATGACGTTTGGAAAGTCGATGACCTGCGCGGTTCGCCCCTCCGGCGTCCAGTCGGTGGAGAACGTATCCGGCCAGAAGCCCGCCTGCATGACGCGCTCGACGATGTCCCATCGGAGATGGCCGTTGCGTCCATTGCCGAGATCGAACCAGACGCCGCGGCGTCGAGCCGCGAGCACTTCCGGCAGGATGCGGCCGGCCTCGTCGACAATGCTGTTCGGTGGCGGCGCGAACATGTGGGTGACGATGTCGCCGGGCTTGAGCAGATTCATGAGCCTCGGCAGCGGCGAGACCGTCTGCCCCATGTGGATCATCACGGGTAGATTGAAGGAGGAGACGACCTCCTGCGAACGTCGCAGCACTTCGTAATCGTTGGCGCCGGCAACGTTCCCTGAGAGGCGCGCCTTGACGCCGGCGATCACGTCACGGTTCTTCGCGATGGCGTCGCGCGCCGCGCCGATATCGGCGCGGCTGATGTCCATGGTGTCGCCGTCTGGCAGGATGCCGGCGCGCCCGATGTTGATCAGCACGCGGCAGGGTTGGGGCGCCGATTTGGCGACGGTAATCACTTCCCCGATGCGATCCGCGCCCTGCGATCCCGCATCGACGAACCCTGTCACGCCGTCCGCGAGGCAGACCGTGGGACCCTCTTTGACGCGCCCGGCGTGGGAATGGATGTCGATTAGACCCGGGACGACGACCTTGCCGCGCGCATCGATGGTGTCCGCCGCATCGTCCGCAATGTTGGCCTCGACGGCCGCGATGCGGCCACCGGCGATCGCCACGTCTCGGATCGCGTCGAGCCTGAGCGAGGGATCGAGCACGCGCCCACCTTTGACGATCAGATCGTACCGCGGTGGTGCGGCGAGGACGTCAGTCACGCGGGCGAACAGAGCCGAGCCCGCAGCGGCTGCCCAGACAAACTGGCGCCGGTTCATCATCATCAAAGGCCTCCAGTTCGGACATACTACATCCGCTATGGGCTTCTGCGAGCATTGTGAAGGGCAGCGGTTTGATCGGGCGCAGGTTCTCCGGGCCTTGCGGGCCACGCGAAAGACCGTGCGAAAGCACAGTCGCGCCGATGAAGCGTTGCGTGTGGCGATCGAGGCCGTGCGCGCGCTTGAAATTCCCCACATGGAACGCTTCGACGACACGGCCGACGGACCGATCGTTCACTGAAATGCTTCTGGGCGGGCGGCTTCCAACAGGAGGGTGGTTATGAAGGCACGCCGGCTCGCGCTCGTGTGTCTGTCCGTAACGTGTGCGGTTGCTGCCCTGGCGACCTTCCGGGTGGTCCGGGCGCAGCAGCCGGCCGCCGCACCACGGGCGACGCTGTTCGAGAACGCCCGCCTGATTGTCGGCGATGCGAGCGCGCCCATCGAGCGCTCGGCGTTCGTCATCGTGGGTCAGAAAATCACCGCGGTCGGCAAGGCGGGAGAGGTCCCGCTTCCGGCCGGCGGCGTTCGAGTCGACCTGACCGGCAAGACGGTCATGCCGGGATTCGTCGATGCTCACGTCCACATCGGCTACGCCACCATCATCACGGGCGAAGGCACGACGGACGATTGGTCGATGGAGCACATGCTCGACCATCTGAACCGGTTCGCGTACTCAGGATCTTCGATGGTGCTGAGCCTCGGCAGCGACAGGCCGGATTTCATCGATGCGCGGTATAGCGGCAATCCGGCCACGTTCAAGGATCTGCGAAAAGTGTCCGAAGAGGATTCCTTTACCGGCGCCAGATACATCACCGTCGGGAGGGGCCTGGCCTGGCCCGGCACCGGCGCCAATCGGAGCACGACGTTTTATCCGGTCGTGAGCCCGTGGCTTGCCACGAACGCCGTGCGTGAGCTGGCGGCGCAGAAGGTTCCGTTCGTCAAGATCTGGCAGGAAGATCGCAAGGGATTCAAAGACCCGGACAGCGAAGAGCCGGCCGTGCTCACGCCGGCAAGCTTACGAGCGGCGGTCAGTGAAGCGCACAGACTCGGTCTCAGGACGATCGGCCACATCAAAACGCTGGCGCTTTGGAAAGACACGTTGAAGGCTGGAGGCGACGCGGCGACCCATCAGCCCATGGATTTGCCGGTCGACGCCGAGTTGCTTGCGCTCGCCAAGGCGCTTCCGAATTTCACGATGATTCCCGTCATCACACCAAGCTTCGTGGGCGGCAGCGCGCCGCGCCGGCCCGGTCAGAGACCAGAATGGATGACGGATCCGCTGCTCAATGCGCTCGTGTGCCCGGTCACTGTTGAGAAATGGGGCCAGACGTTCGAGAAGAACAGGACGGTGCCGCCGCCGACCGGTGATCTCTCCGTGCAGAACATCGCGACGCTCTACAAGGCGGGCGTGCCGGTTATTTTCGGCAGCCACGATGCGGGCGCCACGCGGCCCCTGGGCTGGGGCAACCACGTGGAACTGGAGGCGTTCGTGAACTGGCTTGGCATGACGCCTCAGCAGGCAATCATGTCCGGCACCAGCGCGTCGGCTGATTTCCTCGGCGTCGGCGACCGGCTGGGGAGGATGGCTGTGGGGAAGGGCGCCGACTTCATCGTCCTGGACGCCAATCCGTTCGATGACATCAGGAACACGCGAAAGATCAGCCAGGTCTATCTCAGAGGAAAGAGAGTCGATCGCGAAGGCATGAAGGCCAAGTGGGCGGCTCAGTGCAAAGCCGCGGGACTCTAAGCTCAAGGCGTCCACTTCCACACCTCGCCCGCTCCGCCCGTAATGCCTTTGTTGGTGTAGTAGACGGTGCCGTCGCTGGCGACGAGCACCGACGTCGGCCGATTCAGATTGGACACCAGCACCGTTCGCTGGCCATCGGGAGTGATCTTCACGAGATCGCCGGGCAACGCGAAGAATGCGGGCCCTGTCGAGTGCTCAATCACGTAGAGGCTACCGTCCGGCCCGAAGTCGATGTCGGTCACCGTCGTGAATCCGCTTCGGAACACCTGCGGAGCCTGGCGCGGCACGACTCGATAGACGTTGGCTGCGCCGGTGGTGAACGGCACGCCTGACAGCTCGCCGACGTAATACGCGCCATCTGGTCCTACGGCGACCGCGGTCGGCACTGAGTCGGTCGTTCGAGTTGGGCGCGAGGGAAAGACAGCCATCGTGTTGACCAGGCCGCTCGGAAGGACGCTCAGCAACGCGTTGCCTCCAGCGTCAGCCACGAGCCGGAGTGTGGGCAACATGAGCAGGCCAAACGGGTTGCTGTCAACCGGCCCGCCAGCGGGATTCACGTCCTTCTCGTACATAGACACGTCGGCAGCCACCGTAATCTCGCCTTTCGCCGAAATCCGCAGCAGCGCGCCGAACAGCTCTCCTAAGGGTCCGAAGGACCTCCGCGCCGACGACGATGGGTCGAAGCCGAGGCCCATCACGACGAACATCTCTGAACCCTGGAAGGCGATGTCGTTTGGTCCGACAGCCGCATCGCCGCTGGGCAACGCATGGGAGGGAAGGTTGGAGACAATGCGTTGCTGAACGCCATTGAGGAAGCGCGAGATAGCGCCGGTCTGACCGAAACAACGAGTCTCGTTCGGTCCACCGATCTGGCACGGCCCGGCGCCGCCGGCTCCGGCTTCGGCGACGTAGATGCCGCCGTCAGGACCCAGCGCGAGTCCACGCGGACTGTTCAGCCCGCTCATGATCAGCGTGTTCGTCGCCGCGATGAGGCGAGTCGTCATCGTGAGGGCCACCAGACAGGTGACGCCCACAACCAAAGCCGTGGTGGTGATCAATCGGGTCATCAGGCCTCCTCGGGATTCCGGCTCACGCAGGGCGTGCTCGAATCCAAAGCGCAGATGGTACAGCGGAATCAAGTCCCGGGAAATGTAAAGTTGGAGAGACACGGGATTAGCGACCAGACTCGGGCTGCCGGATCACTTGCGCGCGACGGCGATCAAATGTGCGCTCGCGCCAAGCAAACTGGGCTCGGTCTCGATGCGGCGCAGGACGCTGAGCAGCCGCTCCCGGGAGGCGGCGTCGTCGAGCCATTCATCGAGAGCCTCACTCACCCACCCTGGCCCTTCAACGGCGATCGTCCTGTCGAACCGGAGGCCCGCCTCTTCGATCTCCGGCCGGATCTCCTCTGGTCTGTGGAAGTACGCGGTGGTGAACCACTCGGGGCGATTCGTCGGGTTCCGATGGATCCCGTCGGTGAGATCCTGCTCCACGATTGCCGAGAATGAACCGTCCCGGAGCTTGCCACCCTGGATTCCATCGCAGGCCGAAGCAAACCTGGAGATGTATGCCGAGAGAAGCAGCCCGCGCGGAACGAGCACCCTCCGCGCTTCGGCGAGCGCAGCCGTCCGATCATTCCGGTCGGTCAGATGATAGAGCGGCCCGAACAGAAGGACCACATCGAACGTTTCGTCAGGTCGCTCGAGCCTGCGCGCATCGCCGACCGTCGCGCTTGCAAGGGGCGCTTCGGATACAGTCGACAACACGCGCGCCCGCTCGACGTGAAGGGGCACTGCGTCGATCAGATGAACTTCGTAGCCGTGACAGGCGAGCGAGAGGGCGTAAACACCAGTTCCGCCGCCAACATCGAGTATCCGGCACGGCGGCGGAGGAATATGTCGCCCCATAATCTCCTGCGTTCGGATCCGCTCGAGTCGACCGAGAGATCGGGCCAGCCGTTGCTCTTCCTGTCCATTTCCGTAGTGATCCAGGATTTCGGACGCGATCATGGCGATAGCCTATATCCGAACGCGATGTGCCTGGACGTTCGACGCGGCCGCCGAGCCGTCTGAGCGACATTGACCGGCAGACACAACAGACCGAGAATCTCCAGCCATGAATAGCGACTTCTCTCGGCGGGACTTCCTGGCGCTCGTGGGTGCCGGACTCGTGGCCTCGACCGCGGCCGCGCGGGCGCAATCGGGACAAAGGCTGTACGCGTATGTCGGCTCGTGGACGAAAGGGCCCTTCGGCGTCGGTGGCGGCGGCGGCCTTCATGTGTTCTCCGTCGACATGAGCAATGGCACTCTCACACCCGTCAGTCGAACCACCGGGCCTGAGTTCGAGAATCTCAACGTCGGATACATCGCCGTTTCCCCGAACGGACGTTTTCTCTACGCGAGTAACGAGGTCGAGAACTACGACGGCAAGTTCAGCGGCGGCGGCATGCTGACGTTCGCCATCAACCCGCAGGACGGCTCAATCACGCATGTCAGCACACAGCCGTCCATGGGCGTCTATCCGGCATACGTGGCCATCGACAAAGCCGGCTCGCGGGTGATCGTTGCCAATCACGGCAACTACGATCCATCTGTGAGAGTGGTCAAGAAGAATGGCGTTCCAGAGATTGAGAAAGTCTGGGACGATGGAACAGTGGCGCTGTTTCCGGTACGACCGGACGGCACGCTGGGACCCGCCTCCGATGTGGCCATCCTGGAAAGAACGCAGAGCGTGGACGAGTACTCGCAGCGAAGCGCGCATGCCCACTCGGTGAATTTCGATCCGAGCAATCGCATCGTGTTCGCGTGCGACAAAGGCACGGACCGTGTCTACACGTACCGGGTGGACCGGACGGCCGGCACGCTCACGGGCGGCAAGGCGTTCCCGACGGCGCCAGGCGTCGCGCCGCGACATTCGTCCTTCCACCCGCGTCTGCCGTACGTCTTCGTCGTCAACGAGCGGGAGTCGAGTCTTTCGTCATACCGGTACGATGTGAACACGGGCAACGTCAGCCTCGTTGAGACGGTTCCCACGATTCCGGCAAGCTACACGCAGCGGAGCTCGCCGGCCGACGTGCACGTGCATCCGAACGGAAAGTTCGTCTACAGCAGCAATCGCGGCCATGACAGCCTCGCCATCTTCGGCATAGACGAGGCGACAGGACGGATGACGCTGGTGGAAATCGTCCCCACGCAGGGCTCGACGCCGCGCGCCTTCAACCTCGACCCATCGGGCCGGTACATTTTCGCGGCGAATCAGGGCACCAACAACATCGTGACCTTCGCAGTGGATTCCGAAAGCGGGAAGTTGACGCCGACGGGCGCGAAGGTCGACGTCCCGAAGCCGGTGTGCATCCAGTTCGCGACGCTGTAGGAGTTCACTTCACTTCTCACGCGGCGTCAGTGCACCGCGGAGCTTGTCGGCGAGCGATCCAAATCCCTCCGAGGGTGCCGCATCCCCGCGTTCGGTATACTCGCGCACTTCCTCGGCCTCGCGCGCGTCCAGCACTGCCTTGACGCTGAGACGAATGCGGCGGCCCGTCGGGTCAACCTCGAGGACGACGACCTCGACGTCGGCGCCGACGGGAAACGCTCTGGAGAGATCCGCTTCCCTCGCAGCGCCGGTCTCGCTCAATGGGATGAGACCAGTGCGCCCCGGGGCGAGGAACACGAACACGCCGAACCTCTCGTGACGCTCGACCTTTCCCGTGAGGCGCACCCCCGGTGCGATCTCAGCTTGCGACGGAGCCATGGCGGAGCGTGCCGAACCCTCCGGAACGAGCGCGACGCCGATCCGCTTCTTCTCGAGGTCGATGCTGAGGATCTCGAATGCTCCCGTCATCTCCGGGGCCAGCGCGCTGGACCATGCGTTCGATCGCCCCGTGGGAGCAAACGTGGAAGCGTGCGCCAACGCTTCGACCCCGGGCTCGAGCTCGACGAACGCCCCGAAGTCCGCGAGGCGGGTCACGCGGCCAGTGCGCACCTGGCCTATCTCGTACGTTTCGTGGACCCTCGACCACGGATCGGCGGTGAGCTGCTTCAACCCGAGCGAGATCTTCTGCTTGTCCTCGTCAACCCGCAGAACCTTGACGGTGATCTCGTCGCCGGGCTTGACGACCTGCGACGTGTCCGGCACGCGGGACCACCCCATCTCGGAGACATGCAGCAAGCCCTGCACGCCGCCACCCAGGTCGACGAACGCGCCGAAGTCGCGCACGGCGGCGACGCGCCCGGTAATCACCGCCCCGGCGGCGATCGATCGCCTGATCTCGGCGGCACTCGCCCGCTGCCCCTCCTCGAGAAGCGCACGCCGCGAGACGACGAGGTTTTTGCCGCCGTCCTTGTACTCGATGATCCGGAATTCGTAAACACGGCCTTCGTGCACCGACGGGCCCGTCCGGAGGGGGTCGATC
>ORMF012340248.1_pt1 | contig 18160 bp, 17 predicted proteins | sample 1779871 | NCBI WGS metagenome assembly ORMF01 (sample SAMEA104232316, study PRJEB22302) | groundwater metagenome | biome: forest; feature: aquifer; material: groundwater | place: USA | collected 2011-08-07 | depth 5.4 m
CACCGCCACCACGGAATCGACACACGCATCGTCCGCATCTTTAACACCTATGGCCCGCGGATGCGCCTTGAAGACGGCCGGGCCATTCCGGCTTTTGTCGGCCAAGCTTTAAGAAGCGCACCCTTGACGGTTTTTGGGAAAGGGTCCCAGACGAGGTCGTTTTGTTATGTGGACGATCTGGTATCCGGGATCTTGGCCTTGGCTGCATCAGATTATCATGAGCCGGTTAACCTGGGCAATCCGGAAGAGTTTACGATTCTCCAGTTGGCGGAACTTGTGGTTAAAGAAACCGAGAGCAAAAGCCATATTGTGTTTCATCCGCTTCCTGAGGATGACCCCAAACAGCGCCGCCCGGACATCAGCCTGGCCAAAAAGCTGCTGCATTGGGAGCCTAAGGTGCGCCTGCAGCAGGGACTGCCCAAGGCGATTCGGTGGTTCGTTGAACACAACTGCGGAGTCCTTTAATGAAGGTGGTTATTCTTTGCGGCGGGCAGGGGACGCGTTTGCGGGAAGAGACCGAATACCGCCCCAAACCCCTGGTTTCTATCGGCAACCGTCCTATTGTATGGCATATCATGAATCGCTATGCAGCCTATGGGTTCAATGAGTTCGTGCTCTGTCTGGGGTATAAAGGCGAGCTTATCCAGGATTATTTTTTGAACTACCGCACAGCCACCAGCGACTTTACTTTACGGCTGGATGGCAAGTCCACGGTCCAGTTTCACCACCCTAACCTGGAGAAAGACTGGGTCATTACGTTTGCCAATACCGGCCAGACGGCGATGACCGGCGCCCGCGTGAAACGCATCGAGCAATACATCGATACCGAATCATTCATGCTGACGTACGGCGACGGCCTGGCGGATATTGATGTGAATGAACTGCTTCGCTTCCATGAGAGCCATAAAAAGATCGCCACAGTGACCGGGGTCCGCCTTGGGGTCGGGCGGTTCGGGGAACTGGTTCTCGATGGGCAGCAGGTTGTGCAATTTGCGGAAAAGCCCGAGCACGATGATGGCTATATTAACGGCGGTTTTTTTGTCTTCAGGCGGGAGCTGTTCCAGTACCTCAAAGACGATGAGGGATGCGTCCTTGAACAAGAACCGCTGCGGCAATTGGCAGCCAATAAAAATCTGGTTTCGTATTTCCATCATGGATTTTGGCACTGCATGGACACCTATCGCGATTACCAGCAGTTGAATGAGCTATGGAACCGCGGCCAGGCCCCGTGGACCATCGTCAAACCACAACCTGCCGGCAAAACCCGCAGGCAGGCGGTCAGCGCGCAGGTTTCGTGAGCATGGAACACAAAGACGCGAATCAGGAAGCATCGCAGTTGCGGTGCCAAATTCTTGAGTTGACACGGAGCTTGTATGAGGCCCGGGAAGCAAATAAGCGGTTTGTGCCTGGCGTTACACCCGTCCATTATGCTGGCCGCGTATACGACGCGTCCGAAATGACGCATCTGGTCGATTCATCACTGGATTTTTGGCTGACGGCCGGCAGGTACGCTGACGAATTTGAAAACCGGCTGGCCCAGTTTGTCGGGACCTCCCACGCGCTGCTCGTTAATTCCGGTTCTTCGGCGAACCTCGTCGCCCTCAGCGCCCTCACATCGCCCCAGTTAGGCAGTGCCAGGCTTGTGCCGGGGGACGAGGTGATCACTGTTGCCGCGGGTTTCCCAACGACGGTCAATCCCATGCTTCAGCAGGGCCTTGTCCCTGTATTTGTGGATGTGGATTTAGGAACCTATTGCGCCAACGTTGAGCAGGTAGCGGCGGCGATTGGGCCGAAGACGCGGGCCATTATGATGGCACATCCCATGGGCAATCCGGTTGACCTTGAGGCGATCGGCCATCTGCTCGAAAAGCACCACCTGTATTTTATTGAAGACAACTGTGATGCGCTCGGAAGCCTGTATAAGGGGCAGTTGACCGGGACGTTCGGGCATTTATCAACGGTATCATTCTATCCGGCGCACCACATTACGATGGGAGAAGGGGGCGCGGTGCTGACCAATGACGCCGCATTAGCGCGCATTGCCCGCTCCATGCGTGACTGGGGAAGGGATTGTTACTGCGCTTCGGGCGAAAACAATACTTGTGGGAAGCGGTTCTCGCAGCAGCATGGCACGCTTCCCTACGGGTATGATCATAAGTATATTTATTCACACATCGGCTACAACCTGAAAGTGACCGATATGCAGGCGGCGGTTGGCTGCGCGCAGTTGGATAAACTGCCTTTTTTTATCAAGCGCCGCAAAGAGAATCATCGCGCCCTTTTGGAGGGGTTAAAACCGTTTGAAGAATTCCTGATTCTTCCGGAAGCTACCGCGCAGAGCGATCCATCGTGGTTTGGCTTTGTGCTTACGGTGCGCGAGGGCGCTGGGTTTACGCGCGGGGAACTGGTCCACTATCTTGAGTCGCATAAGATTGAGACACGGATGCTTTTTGGGGGCAATCTGCTCAGGCACCCTGCCTACCAAGGCATCCCCCACCGGCTCGCGGGCTCTCTCGAGCATACTGATCGGATCATGAGCGATACCTTATTCGTCGGCTGCTATCCGGGTATCGGCCCTCAAGAGACCGGATATATGCTGGAGGTTTTTGGGAAGTTTTTCAAAACGCGGATTGCCCAGCATGCCCACGCCCGTTAAAGTCCCGGCGACCGTTACAGGGATCACGTCGCACGGAGACGACGTGTACAGCCTCCAACTTTCGCCGAAGCGGCAAGTTCCTGATTATCTTCCAGGCCAGTTTCTCCACCTGGCTATGGATCCTTATGACCCTTCATCCCATTGGCCCGAGTCAAGGGTGTTCTCGATTGCCACCTCCCCGACGCGGGCACCTGAATTGCGGGTGACCTTTGCGGCAAAGGGGCCGTTTACGCGCCGGATGGCGACGTCGCTCCATGAAGGGGACACGGTATGGCTGAAGCTCCCCTATGGGGAGTTTACCCTTGACCGCAACCGTTTGGGCGGTACAGTCCTGATCGCTGGCGGCACGGGTGTTACGCCGTTCGTGGCATTTTTAGAGTTCCTCCTGGACCGCCAGGAGACGATCAATATCCAATTGTTTTATGGGGTAAGAAAAGCATCGCTGTTGCTCTACCAATCGCTGATTGAGGAGTGCGCAAAGCGGTTACAGGGATTTTCCGTGGAATATTTCGTTGAATCGGGTGACTTTCCTGCGGCGGCGGGCCCATGGCATCGCGGCCGCCTGTCAGTGGCTGCGATTCTCGAAAAAGTTGAAAACCCCCTCCGCGCAGCCTATTACCTGGCAGGCCCTCCGCAGATGATCCAGGCGTTTGTGGCCGATTTCTCAGCCCGGGCAATCAAAAAGGAGCAGGTCCATGTCGATGCTTGGGAATAGAGCGGGTCAGCCCGCGGCAGAAAGCCCGGACCTGGCAGCCTCGAAAAAGTTTTGGCAGGACAGGCCCGTGTGTGTGACCGGAGCCACCGGGCTGGTCGGGTCGTGGGCCGTTAAGCGCCTGCTCGAACTTGAAGCTGACGTGGTGTGCGTGGTCCGGGATTGGGTTCCCCAATCAGAATTCGTCAGTACCCGCCTGATTGAACGGGTCAAGGTGGTCCGGGGCGATGTGCGAAATCAGGAGTTGCTCGAACGGCTCTTCGGCGAATATGAGATCAATTCGGTCATCCACTTGGCGGCTCAAACCATCGTCGGGGTGGCGAATCGCAACCCCGTAAGCACATTTGAAACCAACATCCAGGGGACATGGGCGCTGTTGGAAGCAAGCCGCCGGAGCCCTTCGGTCAAACAGATTGTAATCGCTTCTTCGGACAAGGCGTACGGGGATCAGGAGCATTTGCCCTATGATGAAACAACACCGTTACAGGGGCAGCATCCTTATGATGTGAGCAAGTCATGCGCCGACTTGCTCGCGCATATGTACGCGAAGACCTATGACTTGCCTGTGTGCATCACGCGCTGCGGCAATTTTTACGGAGGCGGCGACCTCAATTGGAACCGGATCGTCCCCGGGACGATCCGGTCGGTGATCCGGGACAAACGGCCCGTGATCCGTTCAGACGGCAAGTATATCCGGGACTATCTCTATATTGAAGACGCTGCGGCAGCGTACCTGCTGCTTGTCGAACAGCTCGCCAGGTCACCTGCACTGCGGGGAGAGGCGTTCAATTTTTCTCAAGAGCGCCCGCTGACCGTCATCGACCTTGTGACGAAGATCCTCGAGCTCATGGGTTCGCGCTTTCAGCCCGAGATCCGCAATGAAGCTTCCAATGAAATTGTTGCGCAATACCTGAGCGCGGCAAAGGCGAGGACTTTGTTGGGATGGCAGCCCCTCTTTCCGCTCGAGGAAGGGCTGCAGCGGACGATCCAATGGTACGAAACATTCTTTGAGGCGGAATCACGCCTATTGTCACCGGTTCCTGATTGACACGATGACGGCGCGCACGAGTTACGCACCGGCTGCCACGGGCAAATCCATCAGCCGGGATCTGTTGTTGAGATTGTTTGAGCAAGTATGGTTGATCCGCGCGGTTGAACAGCGCACGAGAGATGAGTATGCCAGCCGGAGGATACGGGGGCCTGTGCATCTGAGCATTGGACAGGAAGGCGTTGCGGTTGGTGTGCTTGAGGGTGCGCGAACTTCCGATGTCTGCTTAAGCACGCACCGCAACCACGCCCACTACCTGGCGAAAGGCGGCAGCCTGGCGGGGATGGTCGATGAGCTCTATGGATTGGAGACCGGCTGTTCGAAGGGCTACGGAGGCTCCATGCACTTGTTCGACCAACGGGCCAACGTCTTAGTGTCCAGCGCGATTGTGGCTGGTTCAGTGCCCATTGCGGCGGGCGTTGCGTTTGCGCTGCGCTCCGGCGGCACCGGCGATATATGCATTTGCTTTACAGGAGATGGGGGAACCGATGAGGGGGTCTTTTACGAGACGCTGAATATGGCGGCGTTGTTTAAGCTCCCCGTGCTATTTGTCGTCGAGAATAACGGCTTGTCGACGTTAACGCCCCACGCAAAGCGGCAGGCTGTACCGGATATCCTGGCAAAAGCGAAAAGTTTTGGAGTCGATGGGGTTACTGTTGACGGCAACGACACCCTGCATCTATACCAAACCTGCCAGGGTATTATGCAGCGCATCCGGCAGACCCATGCGCCGTTTTTGTTGGAAGCGGTAACATCCCGGTTGTGCGCTCATGTGGGGCCGACCATTTACACCAGCGGCATTGGGGCCGATGAGGAGCTGTTAACGTCGCTGGAGCGGGAGCCGCTCAAGGTCCTTCGGTCAAGGATTCAAAAGGAATTCCCTGAGCTGGGCCAGGAGTGCGCCAAGATTGAGCGGTCCGTCCTCGATGAAGTTGACCGGGTGTTTGAAGATGCTAAAAAACGGTTTGATGAAGAGGTAAAGAAGATTGGACTGCCGCCTCCTCCGTCGCCACCAGACCCATGCCGCGTTTAACAGAAAGAGGCCAGTTGTGTTGATAAAAACGAAGCCCATGCAGGCACTTGAGCCGGTCAAAGCCGCCAGTACCACGCAGGTGTTGACGTTTGGCAAAGCCTTGGCAGAGGCGACGAGGCAGGCAATGGAGCAAGATCCCCGCGTCTTTGTCTATGGGGAAGGAATCAATGACCCGGGGGGATTTTTTGGTTCGACCGTAGGCTTAAAGGAGCAATTCTCTGAACAGCGCTGTTTTGATGTGCCGAATTCTGAAGAGGCACTCGTAGGATTCGCCGTTGGCGCAAGCCTTATGGGGCACCGTCCGGTCTTTGTCAACCTTCGGGTGGAATTCCTGATGCTGGCGATGAACCAGCTGGTCAACCATGCCGCACGGCTGCCGGCGATGACCGGGTATCAGTGCACCCTGCCGCTGACCATCCGGGCCATCATTGGGAAATCCTGGGGGCAGGCAGCACAGCACTCCAGCGCACTCTACGCCATGTTCGCGAACATCCCCGGCCTTCAAGTGGTGATGCCGGCGAGCGTCGAAGAGGCTGCGGGATTGCTCCTGTCTTCCATCCGCAGCGATGTCCCGACGCTCTTCATTGAAATGAAGTCGCTGTACGAATTAGAGGGGGCGGTGGTAACACCCATTGAGCCGATTCCGTTAGGCCAGGCTGAGCTGGTTCGCCGGGGAACCGACGTTACCTGCATCGCCATCTCAGACATGGTGGGGTTTGCCGCGCGCGTGGCAGAGCGGCTCGCGGCCAAAGGCATTGAGGCGGAAATCCTTAACTTGCGGACGCTAACCCCGTTAGACGCGGCAGCCATCCTTTCCTCTGCCGGGAAGACCAGGCGCGTCGCCGTGTTCGATATCGGGTGGGAGCCGTTCGGATTGGCAGCTGAAGTTTCCCGGATCCTGTGCACGAACGGGCCCGTAGAGCTCCTGTCCCCGCTGCTGAGTGTCGCGCGAAAAACGGAACACACCCCTGCCAGCTGCTTCCTTGAATATCACCACTATCCTTCGGAGGCGGATGCGGCCAACGCGATTGAGCGGCAATGCCTCAAAGGTGCCGGATGACATTTTCTGAGGCTGATAGGGTAGCAATCCCCGAAAAATCGACGGGCAAGCCGCTTATTTCCATCATCGTTCCTGCGAGAAATGAAGAAGCGAATATCCCGCAGCTTGAGCAAGAGCTTCATAACAGCACTCGCTTGCTGCCTTACGAATTTGAATTCATCGTTGTCGATAACGATAGCACAGACCGTACGGGTGAGTTAGTCAAGGCGGTCTGCCAACGGGATCCGCGATGGAAATACATCCGGTTCAGCCGCAATTTTACGGTTGAGATGTCCATGACTGCGGGATATGAGGTGGCGCAAGGCGACGCGATGATTGTGCTTTACTCTGACCTGCAGGACCCGCCGGAAGTGATTCCGCGATTTCTTGAGAAATGGCGCGAGGGGTACGACGTGGTCTACGGGGTCCGTACCGTAAGGCCTGGGGAGCCGGCCTGGAGGAATTTTGCGGTGCGTTGGGCCTACCGGCTCATTGCCTCGGCCTCCGAGCTGCCGATTCCTGCGGATGCGGGAGACTTCCGCCTCATCAGCCGGCAAGTGCGTGACGCGCTGATGCAATGCGGAGAGTATAACCGGTATATGCGGGGGCTCATCGCCTGGCTGGGATTCCGGCAAGTCGGGATTTCCTATGAACGGAAAGCACGGACAGCGGGAAAGAGCAAAGCCCCGTTTTTTGAGATGTTATTTTTTACCTTCAATGCCATCACCAGCTTTTCGCTCAAGCCGTTGCGTCTGTTCACCTTCATTGGCCTTGGGCTGCTGCTCTTGTGCGCCTTCGCGCCGCTTGTTTACATTGGCCTTTATCTGGTTGGGTCGCCTCCGCCGGGCATCACGACCATTATCATCCTGCTCTTTGTCGCAATAGGGATGAACAGTTTAGGCATTGGGATGCTTGGGGAATATCTGGGCAGGACGTATATTGAAGCGAAGCGCCGGCCGCTTTACCTGGTCAAAGAGGCTGTCAATATCCCCAGGGATGCGTGGGAAAAACAGCAGCCTCATTCCGCGCAGGACAGAAGCGGTGACCCGGCCTGGCGTTCATGACCAACACCTGGAACGCTAACCGTTTAGCCGACGACCTCAATCACATCCTGCGGTATACCGAGGGGTTGTGGGAAGCGTTGCGCGGACAGCAGTTGTTTCTGACTGGAGGAACGGGATTTTTTGGATGCTGGATATTGGAGAGTATCGCGTGGGCCAACGCCCAGTTGGGTCTGGGAATGACTGTCCGGGTCTTGACCAGGGATCCGGAGGCGTTTGGCAAGAAAGCGCCCCATTTAGCTTCTGACCCGTCGATTCAGCTGCACCCGGGTGACGTGAGGTCATTTGATTTTCCTCGCGGCAACTGCGCGTACGTGATTCACGCTGCCGGCTCACCCGACCCCAAACTACAACCATCGGTGATGCTTGAAACGCTGAGTGAGGGAACGCATCACACGCTGGAATTTGCCAAAAGCTGCCGGGCCAAGCGTGTGCTTTTCTTAAGCTCGCGAGCGGTCTATGGTCCGCAACCATCCCGTATCAGCCATGTCCCAGAACACTATCGAGGGGTGCTTGATCCTTCTGACCCGTGGGCAGCCTACGCTGAAGGGAAGCGGCTTGCAGAACGCTTCTGTGATATCTATGGCGAGAAACACGGCCTTCAGGTCACAACGGCCCGGTGTTTTGCCAGCCTCGGCCCCTACCAGCCGCTGGATGTCCGGTTTGCCAGCGGCAATTTTATCCGGGATGCGTTGCGGGGAGGGCCGATCTGTGTGGAGAGTGACGGGACAGCAATCAGGTCATATTTATATGCGGCTGACCTGACCATTTGGCTGTGGCATATTTTGCTTAAGGGGCAAGCTGGCCGTGTGTACAATGCCGGTTCTGAGCAGGAGATTACCATTGCTGATCTGGCCCGCGTTGTGGCAACTGCCTGTGGGGCCCCAGTCGAGGTCCGTATTGCCAAAACCCCGTCGCCCGGACATGTGCCCGAGCGTCAGCTGCCTTCTATTGAGCGGGCTGCGACAGAGCTTGGGCTTCGGCAAACCATTGAATTGGGTGAGGCTGTGAAGCGGACATTGCGATGGCACCAGCATACAGAGACGAATGCGCCATCTATGGCGCGGTAAAGCATTGCTGGTGGAGCCGGCCTTCATGGGAATGATTAAGAGCTTTTCTGTGCTGCCGCTGATTCTATTGCTCAGTCTGGCATTACGCATGGGCGGGATTACTCACGGCCTGCCAGCTGTGTACGAGTTTGACGAGATCAATACGGTGATGATCGCATTGCAGTATGGCACCGGAAAATTGGCTCCGCCGCAGTTCTTGCATGGAAGCTTGACTTCGTATCTTTTGTTCGCCGCTTTCGTCGGGCAATACCTTTTGTATCATCTTTTCGGAGTCTGGAAGTCCAGTAATGATGTTGTGCGTCAATTCATCGAGAATCCCACCTGTTTTTATGTGCTCGGCAGGGCGCTTATCGCCGGCTTGGGGACGCTCATTGTCTGGGCATCGTATCAGGCCGGCTCGCGGCTCTACAATCGCATGACTGGCCTGTTGGCGTCGGCAATCGTCGGGGCCTCAGTCTTACAGGTGAATATGTCCCATCTGATCAAGGAGGACATTGTCGCGTCAGCTGTTTTGAGCGTGACATTTCTGGCCGTGACAAGCATCCTTATGCGCAGTGAGCGGGGAATATCAAGCTCATTGAAGGGGTATTTCATGACCGGTCTGGGGATAGGGCTGGCTATTTCCGCCAAGTACTATTCAGCCGTGGCCCTGGTCTGGGTGCTGCTGCTCATTGCTGCGGAAAGGAACCTCTTCAAAGCCGCCATCCGTCTAACCGGAGCCATTGCCGGAGTGGTGGTTGGCTTCGGGATAGGAAGCCCCTACGCGATCATTCGGTGGGGGACGCTGATGCGGAACATGACGGAGCTTCGATCGGCTTACGGAATGACGATACCCAATGTTGGGAGCACCTCGTCGCTCTTCCTCTATTTTTGCCGGTATCTGCCCTACGCTGTGGGGTTGCCTGTTGTTATTGCCGCTGTTGCCGGACTATTCATCGGCTTGCGGGGAACGTGGCGATGGCGTACGTTCCTGGTCGCCTCTTTCCCTATAGCGTTCATGGGCCTCTTATTGAAAATTGGCGCCGCATTTCCGCATTTTTTGGTTCCCGTCGTACCTTTCTTGGCTATTCTCGCCGCATTGTCTGTTCAGGCTTTCAAGGGCAGCGCCAAACCCCTTGCGTATGCGCTCGGCGTTGTGTTGGTAGTGCCTACGCTGCTTTTATCAGTCCGTTATGACCGCTATGCGATGGCGCCGGATACCCGTGCGATGGCCAAGGCTTGGATCGAGACGCATGTTCCTGCAAATGAGCGGATCGCCGTTGAGGGCGCGGTCCAGGAATTAATCACATTTGGCCCGCCTTTGGAAGCAAACCAGGAAACGCTGGCGGCTGAATTGGCCACTATTAAACAGCGGGGCGGAAACGGGCGGTTATGGCAAGCACGCTTAGAGCGTGCGGAAGCTTCGCAGCATCCGCGCTTCTCGCTTTGCAAGGCGATGGAGTTTACGAGCGCGGCTGTCGAACGCTGCAAAGCCCCTGTGTGCGTGGTGGTAACCGATACCTCAGACCGTGGCTGGTTTGTGCTCTCCCAGCAGCGCCGGGAGTTTCTCAACGGTCTGGAGCGGCGCTACGAGCTTGTCAAACAGTTTGATCCGTCCCCGGGCATCCGGTATTTCCCGTCGCAGTGGACTCTCCGGGACGAATTTCCGCGGCTTCGCCTGGTCAAGATTTTTTCGAACCCTGTCCCTTTGGTGACCGGGCCGAGGATCAGGATTTTTCGGCAGCGTGAGCCTTCCGCTGCAGCAGACCCTGTGGCGTGATGCGGCGGCAGATCGCAGCTGGCAGGACTCAATGAAGGGCATTGTGCTTTCGCTGCTCATGAGCGGGTTCGTTGCGCTCGCAACCGTCGCTGTGTTTCACGCAAGGCCGGTGACGCGAAGGTTCAGAGCGATGTGCCTTGTGTTCTGTTTCGGGCTCATCGGGTTTATCGCAATCTACCAGGCAACGCCTGCTTCGCCGTCAGAATCGATTGTGGGCCTGCTTAATGGGCTCTATTTCTATGTTTTCCTTTTTTTTGGGGTGATCGCCCAGGCGTATGCTTTGGCCGACCGGGGGTTTTCGCTGACCATGCTGACGGATTTCCTTCCGGCAGAGGCAATGAAAAGGACGCGTGAAGAGATCAAACAAGCCTACGCAGGCGGTAAAGGCATGAGTTACGTCAAGCACAAGCGCATGGCCCAGATCGCGCATGGCGGGCTGATCAAGCAAGGCGCAGGCGGTTATGTCAGCACGCCGCTTGGCCAATTCGTAGGCAGGGTGTTTTTGAGGCTGCAAGATCTCTACCAGTTTCATGAGAACGGGTGATGTTGTTGCGCGGGATACTGTTTGCGGTAGCGGGTTTTCTGTTCTACGTGGCGGCTCATATCGCACTCGTGCGGAAGATGCGGCCGCGGCTGTATTTTCTTTTCTCCCTTCAAGGGTTCACGGCCCTGATGGTTGTGTTCGGGCTCATTGTGGGAGGCGTTGGGCATCTGTCATGGTTTGCTTACCTCAACAGCCTTTCGGTTCTCGCATCGCTTTGGGTTTTCTATATCGAGGCGACGTATATCATCATGCGTTCGGTATCGATACGGACGATGGTCGAGTTGGTGCGCAGCCCGCGCCATGCCTTGTCGGCCGAGGATTTGGAGAAGCTCTACCAGACCGAGCATATGTTTGACCAGCGCATTGCCAGCATGGCGGCCAATGGCTATCTGAAGCAGACGAACGGGCATTTCGCCCTGACGGTCCGGGGTGCGGCGCTTGCACAGATGTTTGCCGGTGTGCGCCGTATCCTTAACATCCACAGTTATGGCTAAAAAACGCGACAGTAAATCTTCAAAAGCTACCCGTGTCCGCCGATCGGACAGCCGCCGGCGAATAGCGATCTTGGGAGCCGCGGGCTTGGGCCGGGCGTTCTACGGTGCTTTGGTTTCAACTCACTGCGGCGATGAAGTAGTGGGTTTTCTCGATGATGGCCGCAGGGAGCCGTTCTGCGGCCTGCCGATTCTCGGCCGCTGCCGCGACCTGCCTGTGCTTGCGCAAAAATTAAACCTCACGCATGTGGGGCTCGGCGTAGGTTACCAGTATTTCCAGGACCGCCAGGAATTGATCGCTCTGGTGAACGAGACGAAGTGCTGCCAGTGGGTGTCGGCCATCCACGCCAGTGCTGTGGTAAGCCGGGATGTGCAGTTAGGCAAAGGGGTGTTTATCAGCATGGGCTGCATTGTCGGTGCCGGGACGCGGATCGGTAACTACGGCGTGCTATGGAGCGGCGTTACGGTTGAGCATGACAATGAGATCGGCGACGATGTTTACCTGGCCACGGGCGTGATGACGGCAGGGTATGTAAAGATCGAGTCCCATGCCTTTGTCGGCATGGGCAGCATGATTGCCAAATGCACCGTCGGGGAATCTGCCACGATCGGGGCCGGAAGCCTGGTGCTCGACGATGTTCCGGCGCATACTTATGCGTGGGGGCGGCCGGCACAGGCTGTCAAACGCAAACCACAGCTTGCTTATGTCTAACTTTACACAGACCACTGCATCACCTATTAATGAAGGCTCCGCTACTGAGTCTATCCGCACGCCGGAGCCTCCAGCCGAAGTGCCCTGGCAGAACATCCCTGGTGCTTGCCGCAAAGCAGTCGGGCAGCTGCGCATTCTCCACGCCCCCAACTTCGTCACTCCCCAGCAATGGACCCTCTCCAGGGCGCAGCGCGCCTTGGGCAACCGGAGCGACCTGTTTGTCTTCAACGCGAAGGTGGGTTTTCCGACCGTCAAGTGCGACCTCGACCTGGGATTCAGCCGGGACCAGGTTTCATTGCATCCGTCCCGGGTGCTGCCGAGCCTCTTTTTTGTTTTCCGGTTTGCCTGGTTTTTCCTGCGGGCGCTGATGCGGTACGATGTTTTTCATTTCCATTCGGAGTCTTTTCTCGGCAGCTATTCAGACTGGGACTTAAAGATCCTCCGGTTTTTCCGCAAAACCATCGTGTTTCAATATTGGGGTTTCGACGTGAAGCTGCAGACCCCGGCCCTGCTGAGCGAGCGTTATGGGGCGGTCAAGCGGGACATCCGGTTTTACGCCAACTCCCGGAAACTCAGGGACAACCTCATGCATTTGCGCTATGCGGATTTCCGCGTCTATAGCGGGGTCGAGGTGATCCGCAATGTCCCCGACGCCATCTTTATCCCCATTGTGATTGATGTGGCTTACTGGCGCCCGGTTGAGGCCATCCCTAAAGAGCACCAACTGCCGTCTTCCCGGTGCGTCAGGATCCTCCACCCGTTTCAGACGTGGGACACGCGCGGCGACTGGAAGGGAACAAGCGTGCTGCGCGCTTCCGTAGAGGCCCTGAAAGCTGAAGGCCATTCCGTTGAACTGGTGTTCGTTGACCGCGTGCCGCACGACGCGATGCGCTATTACTATCAGCAGGTCGATATCGTTGTCGAGCAGCTGCTTTCCGGTTTTCACGGCAACGTTTCTGTTGAGGCTATGGCGATGGGAAAGCCGGCGGTCTGCTACCTGAATGAAGATGCCTACAAACTGCTGCCTTCCGGCAACCCGATCGTCAATGCCAACCCTGACACGCTCACAGACCGGCTGCGCGAATTGGTGACCGATGCCGGATTGCGGCAGAACCTGGGACGCCGTTCACGCGCCTACATCGAAGATTACTACGATGCGATGAAGATCGGGAAGGTGTATCTGGAACTCTACACCCGGAAATGGCGATGAAACCAGACAGCCTCGCCTCCCAGGCACCTGCTCAAGGCTGGGTCAACTCAATCGTCCGGAAAGCGATGGGCCATTCGCTCATCTATGGCCTGTCAGTGGGCATCTTGCCCCTGACGAGCCTGCTTCTGTTGCCTGTGTATACACGCCATTTGTCGCCGGAGCGCTTCGGCTTGCTTGCGCTGTTGATGGTGACTTCCGGTATCCTCTCATTTCTCTACGATTTGGGGATGGTGAATGCGCTTTTCCGCCGGTATTTTGAATATGATCCGCGCCAGGCGCACCAACGAAAGGTCGTGTTATCGACGGCCGCACTTTTCCTGATCGGCCATGCGGCGCTGTGGACAGTGGGGCTGATGGCGGCTGCATCCTGGCTGCCCCCGATCGGGTCCTACGGGCGACTGACCGGCATTATCCGCCTCATGCTCTTAAGCGCCTGGATCAACGCGTGCGCTGATGTGCCCTTGGCGGCATTGAGGATCCGTGGCCGGAAAATAACATTTGCCGTTGTTTCCTTGGTGCGCAGCAGCGCACTGGTTTTCTTAACCTGGTTTCTCGTCGCTGTGCGGCAGCAGGAACTCGTCGGTGTTTTTGTCAGCAGCTTGCTGGCCGGCTTAGGAACGTGCCTGCTGCTAGGCGTGCTTACGATGAATGAATTTGGGCTCGCCGTATCGTTGAACGAGTTTAAGGCCATGCTCAAGTTTGGGATGCCTTTTTTCCCGGTGCTCTTTTTTACGTGGATCATCGATTTTTCCGACCGTTATTTCCTTGGCTTGTTGGCGACCCTGCAGGCGGTTGGCATCTACACGGTGGGCTACAAGATCGGGCAGATTGTTTTGCTGGTGGTGAAGGCCTTCATGGTGGCATGGATCCCCCTGATGTTCTCCATTGCGCGCAACCCCCAGGCGCCGGACGCGTTTGCCCAGGTCTTCCGGTACTACCTCTTCGGAGTCAGCCTGCTCGGGTTTTTATTGATCCTGTGGGCGCGTGATCTCATCAGCGTGCTGGCTGCGGCGAGCTATCAGGGCGGCGCAGACATTGTCCCGCTCATCGTCGGGGCGTACTTGTGTTATGCTATCTACAGTTTTATGCTCTCCGGGCTTTTGGTCACGAAGGATGTTTGGGTCCAACCCGCTACGCTTGCTACGGCTGCCTTGCTCAACGCGCTGCTTAATGGGTGGTGGATTCCTCGGCTGGGCATGTATGGGGCCGCGTATGCAACTATTGTAAGCTATGCGCTCGCTGCCGTGGTGACATGGCGTGCTGCCCAGCGCCGGTATCCGATTCCGGTCAAGGGGCGGGAATTACTGGGGATGCTGGCTGTGTGGGCGGGGTTTTGTGCCGCCTCTTTTTGGCTTAAGCCTCCGGCAATCGGCAAGGCAGCGCTGCTGCTTGCCTATGCCGGGACAGTGTGTTTGGTGGTGGGAATAAGACCCAGTCAATTGCGAGAGCTCTGGATGGGGATACGAGACCGGGCAGCCGGCCTTGAGTCAGCAGCGGCAATAAAGTCACCTTAAACCCGATGGGAGATCAACACAGCATGCAACTGGTCAATCGCAAGGCCCAACCCCGGCGGCAGATTTCGTTAGGGACGGTGGATATCACCCAGCGGGAAATAGACCTGGTGATGGACTGCTTGCGCTCGGGAAAGATTTCTCCGGGGCAGAAGGCGCAGCAGTTCGAAAAGATGGTTGCCGATTTTCACCGGATGCGGTTCGCCACGTTTTGCAATAGCGGGCAATCGGCGCTGCATTTATCGTTGGAAGCGCTCAAACTGAAGGACCGCACAATCCGCCGCGTCCTGGTGCCGGCGATTACGTACATCTCAAGCGTGCATGCCATCTGGAATGCGGGGCTTGAGCCTGTGTTCTGCGATGTGGACCCGCACACCTACAACATCGACCTTGCGTCCCTGGATCCCGGCGTGCGTTATGATGCCGTCATGCCGGTCCACATGTTCGGCAAATCGGTTCAGCTGCCGCCGCAGCGGGTCCCGGTTGTGGAAGATGCCTGCGAAAGTTTCGGCGCTCAAGGCATGGGTTACGGGGACATGCTCTGTCTTAGTTTTTATGTCGCACACACCATCACGACCGCGGTAGGGGGCATGGTGCTGACGAACGATCCGGAGCATAACGAGGCTATCAAGCGCCTGTGCAACCACGGCCGTGTGCGCGGCTCAGACCTTTATGCAGGCCTGCGGGTTGACCGGATCGATACGTCGATCCGCTTCACTTTCAATGCGGTGGGGTTCTCCTTCAAGTTGGGCGATTTGAACGCTGCCCTGGGCATCGGCCAGATGGAGCGGATCGAGGAGATTTTATCGGGCCGCGTCCGCAATGCTACTTATCTCATCAAAGGGCTCCAGGACCTCGATGCGCTGCAATTGCCGACTACGGAGAACCACACCTTCATGATGTTCCCCATTGTCTGTGCCAACCCAGGCCTCAAAGAACGCCTGGTGGCCCACCTCAACGCGCACGCCATTGAGACGCGCGACATGATGCCGTTGACGAATCAGCCGGTTGTGCGCGAAATCCTGGGGGACATCGAGGCGCAATTCCCGCACGCCCAACGCATCAATGCCTGCGGGTTTTATATCGGGTGTCATCAGCGCCTGGGGCAAGAGGATTTGGACTACCTTATCGAAGTTTTTCATCAATTCAGTTACTGAAGGAGGAAGACATGGCCGCCAAACGCGCGCTACTGACGGGAATTACCGGTCAAGACGGCAGTTACCTGGCCGAATTCCTGCTCGAGAAAGGCTACGAAGTCCACGGGCTGATCCGCCGCTCCAGTGCGATCAATACGCAGCGCATCAGCCATATTTTTCAGGACCCCCACGATGCGAACCGCCGCCTCGTTTTGCATTATGGGGACCTGGCCGATTCCAGCGGGATCAATCAGCTCATGAAAACGATCCGGCCGGATGAGGTGTACAACTTGGGGGCGCAAAGCCATGTTCGCGTGAGTTTCGATATTCCGGAGTACACCGCCGACGTGGTTGCCCTGGGAACGCTGCGCTTGCTCGACGCCATCCGGGAGAGCGGCATCCAAACGAAGTTCTACCAGGCTTCGAGCAGCGAGATGTTCGGCCGGGTGACTGAAGTCCCGCAGAACGAATCCACCCCGTTTCACCCGTGCAGCCCGTACGCGATCGCCAAGGTGTTCGGCCATTGGACCGCGGTGAATTACCGTAAGAGCTACGGCATTTTTGCCTGCAGCGGCATTCTCTTCAATCACGAATCCCCCCGCCGGGGCATTACATTTGTCACCCGGAAGATCACTTGGGGGCTGGCGAACATCCTCGCCGGGCGGCAGGAGAAGATTTACCTCGGCAATCTGGAGGCGAAACGGGATTGGGGCTATGCCAAGGAATACGTGGAGGCGATGTGGCTCATGCTCCAGCAGAACGAACCCGATGATTTCGTAATTGCCACAGGAGCAACCTACAGCGTCAAAGAGTTTCTCCAAGAAGCTTTCTCCTATCAAGGATTGAACTGGGAGGAATACGTGGAAATTGATCCGCACTACTATCGGCCCAATGAAGTGGATCATCTCTTGGGCGATGCGTCAAAGGCGAAGCGCGTGCTGGGATGGAGCCCGAAGACGACTTTCAAGGAGCTGGTGCGCCTCATGGTGGACGCGGACATCGCAGCGCTTCAGCAGTCGTCGGGGATGTCGGCGGAAACCTGGGTCAGGGCATAGCCGCATGCCGTTTTGGTCTGGTAAGCGGGTCCTGGTAACCGGAGGTGCCGGGTTTGTGGGCTCTCATGTCGTCGAGTTGCTGGTTGAGCGCAAAGCTGAAGTGACCGTGGTTGACCAGTTGTCCCGCAAGCAGGAGCGTTTACGCAGCGTGAAAGACCACATCCGCCTGGTGGACTTGGACCTCAGTGTTCCTGTTGATTGCTCTGATGTTTTTCGCAATCAGCAGATCGTTCTCCACCTGGCTGCCAGGGTCGGTGGCATCCGATACAATGTTCAGCACCAGGCGACTATGTTGCGTGATAACGTGATGTTGGCGGTCAATGTGCTGGAGGCGGCCAGGCAGGCGAAGGCTGAGCGGGTCTTGGTAGTCAGCAGTGCCTGCGTCTATCCGCGGGACTGCGCCTTGCCGACGCCGGAATCAGAAGGGTTTCGCGACCTTCCCGAACTGACCAACTTGGGCTATGGTTGGGCCAAGCGGACCGCTGAGCTGTTGGCACAAACTTATGCTGAAGAATTCGGCATGTCCATTGCGATCGCCAGGCCGTACAACGTGTATGGGCCGAGAGACCACTTTGAATCACCCGACGCCCATGTGATTGCCGCGCTCATCAAGCGGGTGCTCAATGGGGATAACCCGCTTGTGGTCTGGGGCGACGGGAGCCAGAGCCGCAGCTTCCTTTATGTGACTGACCTGGCGCGAGGATTGCTTGAGCTGACCGAACGGTACCCGAAGCCGGATCCGGTCAATTTCGGAACAGAGGAAGAGGTCACGATCCGCGACCTGACCGAACTCATTGTGAAGCTCTCAGGCCGGAACATCACCGTAAAGTTTGATGCCAGCATGCCGTCGGGGCAGCCGCGACGGCAGTGTGACACCGCAAAAGCCAGGCAATTAGCCGGATACGTTGCTCAAGTTCCGCTCGCTGAAGGAATCGCCAGCACCATCGCTTGGTATGAACAGCAGTTTCGCGCTGCTTCCGCAGTCCTGTAAGCCGATGGTCGGTAACTGTTCATGAGTTGTTCGCGTGCCGGGCAATGGGTGCTTGGGCTGTCACTGCTTATTTTTGTTTTCTGCGCGACGTATGCGATGGGCAGGGACCTTCCTTATAGCCGGGTGTCGACA
>ORMF012580015.1_pt1 | contig 18153 bp, 17 predicted proteins | sample 1779871 | NCBI WGS metagenome assembly ORMF01 (sample SAMEA104232316, study PRJEB22302) | groundwater metagenome | biome: forest; feature: aquifer; material: groundwater | place: USA | collected 2011-08-07 | depth 5.4 m
CTATTTCTGGTGGTTCGTAGCTGTATTTGTACTGGTCACCACGCTTCCATTCAACGGTAGATCTCTTCTGCCGTTACGGGCGTTCACCAGCGGAAGATTCATCAAGACCGAAGGAGCAATCCTGCTGGTGCTGGGAGGAGGACTAGCGCTTGGGAAAACGCTCCAAGCCGCAAGAGCCGATGTCTGGATCGCAAAACACCTGATTGGTGTGTTTGCCGGGTATCCACCACTATTACTTCTTGTGGGATTGGGCATTACGGTGACCTTTTTGGGAGAACTCCTTTCGAACACTGCATTTACAGCGATTTTGCTACCGAACATCCTCCCAGCTGCCGCGGGCATTGGTGTTGACCCTGCTTTGTTGGGAATGACAGTTGGCATGTGTTGCAGTCACGGATACATGTTGATGATGGCAACACCGCCCAATGCCCTGATGGCGGATAAGCTGGAAGGGCAGGAGGTTGATGAGTATCGGATGTTGATGATTCGTAAAGGCGTTCAGTTGGACATTGTTTGTCCGATCATTACGGTCGTTGTTCTGTGGCTCCGGTACACCGTGTTCAAATAGCACACCAACTCTGTGCTAACAGCAAGCATCCTATTCGTTCGTTGTGAGTGTGGCAGTTCCCACATTCAAGACGAACGTTTTTTTTCGCAAACTAAAAATCCTGCTCTGTAAAAAAACCGAGTATTTTCCAATAAAGAAATGGGTCCCAAATAGAATATTGATTCCAGCCGAGACGAGATAATGTGTCTAGTATACGGGATACAGACCAGGAGAGTGGGTGGGACTAGACTCCACCAAGATACACATGCCGAATCTGCGGATGATCGAGAAGTTCTCGGCCACCGGAAAGCACCACGCGGCCTTGTTCTAATAGATAGAGTCGATCGGCAATCTGCGCGGCCGCGCGGGCATTTTGCTCAACCATCAAGATCGACAGGCCTTCGTCGCGCAACCGCGAGATCATCTGAAATGTTTCTTGAATCACTTTTGGTGAAAGCCCCAATGATGGCTCATCTAAAAACAAGAGCTTCGGACTCTGCATGAGCGCACGCCCTAACGCCACCATTTGTTGCTGCCCGCCGCTTAAGAGCCCTGCGCGCTGGGACAGTTTTTGTTTGAGTACTGGCCAGAGAGCGAATATTCGCTCGAGTCGCTCATCAACGATCGACCGCATCTTTTCCATCCAAGCAGCAAGTTCTAAATTCTCCAACACTGTGAGATTGGGAAACACGATACGCCCTTGCGGAACATACGAAATTCCTTTGGCCACGAGCGCGGAAGTCTTCAGCAAACTAATATCTTCCCCGCAAAAATTAATTCCACCCTTCTTCCATGCGGTCAATCCAAATACCGATCTGAGCACGGTTGATTTACCAGCGCCATTCGGGCCGATCAACACAACTAATTCTCCTGAATTTATTTCAAGATCAACGCCAAACAAGACCTGGCCAGGACCATAACCGACTTCGAGATTTTTGATACTTAACAAAGCTGATGCCATACCTCGCCAATGTCATCCTGGCCCAGACCAGGATCCGATCGTCGTTGGATTCTGGTCAAGCCAGAATGACGAACGGTGCTAACTTTTCCCCAAATAAATTTCTAAAACTCCTTTATCCTTTTGAATTTCTTTTGGACTTCCTGCCTTCAGCACTCGTCCTTCGCTCATTACAATAACGTGGTCCGCAACATTCATCACAAATTCCATGTCATGTTCAATCACCAGAATCGTCTCTCCTTTTGTCTTCAATTCCCGCAGAATGCCCTTGAGGTCTTCGCGAAGTTTTGGATTGACCCCAGCCACTGGCTCGTCGAGCAAAAGCATAGTATGCGGGAGCAAGAGGGCTCGCGCAATACCCACAAGCTTTTGTTGACCATACGAACAGAGACTCGCTAGTGTATGTGCTTGAGAGGCAATGCCGAGAAGCTCAAGGGTTTCTTGTACCTTCTGTTTTTCTTGTTGCTCATCCTTTTCTATTCCTACCATGTTCTTCCAAAAATCTTGGTCATGTAGATCAAACGCCAGTAAACAATTTTCTTCCACCGTCATGTTTAAAAAAACCTGATTCAACTGAAATGTCCGCGAGAACAATCCCTGCGCACGGGCAAACGCTGGACGGTTGCCAATCGCTTCGTTGCCAACAATAATTTCTCCGCTATCTTGTGATAGTAATCCGCTCAACAAATTAAACACTGTGGTTTTCCCCGCGCCATTAGGGCCAATCAGCGCGGTGATGGTGTTTGGTTCAACGCGAAAGGAACAGTTGCTCACTGCTGCCACTCCACCAAAATGCTTTGTGAGATTCTTGACCTTCAGCATATATTACGCAGGCAATTGAACGCGCCCCAACATCCCCTTGGGTCGGTAGTACAAAATGATCAGGAGGCTTCCTGCGTATACAATCTGACGCAGAGCCCCGATTCCATCGGGTGATAATGGCAGAAACCGCAACGATTCTTGAAGGATAATCAACGCAATCACTCCTGCGGTTGTGGCGGGCATACTCCCAAGCCCCCCAACAATCACAATCGTCAGCACCGTCACGATCAACGGTACATGAAAACTGGCCGGATCGATGAAATGAATAAAGAACGCAAAGCATGCGCCGGAAAGGCCCGCGAGAGCGCCCGAGATCAAAAATACCGTTGTCTTTACGCGAGTGGTATTTTTTCCCAAAGCAACGGCAGAAATTTCATCATCGCGCACCGCCGCCAAGACACGCCCAAACGGAGAGTTGATCATGCGGCGCAGAAAGAAAAAAACCGCCAACGCAATAACACTAACCAACAAACAATATGTGAGCGGATCCCGAAATGGCCATGGAGAAAAGATATTGGCAAGACCTAACGGGCCGCGTGTAATACTCTGAAGATTGAGCTCAACCACATAGAGCACAAACATGAACCACAAGGTCATCAATGCAAGATAATCACCACTTACTTTGCGCGTGAGTCGTGATAAGAGCCACGCAAAAGGAAGTGGTGCGATGATCGCAATCAAGAGCGCCAAACCAAATGGAACATGGAGTGTTTTGACCGCGATAACGGCCGCATAAGCGCCAATGCCCATCAGCCCCACATGGGCCAAATTGACAATTCCGGTATACCCAATAATCAACTGGAAGCTCCAACACAATATCAACATGATCAACGTAAGGGTGAGGAGGTAGATGAAGTAGGGCATAGTTACTTTTTACCAAAAATCCCACTTGGCCGATATAGTAAAAACAAAAAGACAACCATAAATGAAACCACTTCTTTGTATGCCGAATTCCAAAACCACGCTCCAGATGTTTCCGCAATGTCTAAAAAGAAACTCCCGACGATTGCCCCAGGGATGGACCCAATGCCCCCAACCACCGCCCGACCAAACGCCTTGATGGCGAGGGTGGTGGTAAGGCCCGGTTGAAGTCCATACTCCAGCGCAAAGCATATTCCAGAGACTGCGGCCAAAGCGGAGGCGATACCAACGGTGAGGGTGCGAATACGCCGGGCATCGATACCAAGAATTTCTGCCGCTTCTTCATTGTCGGCAATCGCACGAGCGGATCGCCCAAACGCACTCCATTGCCAAAACACTCCGGTGGCCAATGCCAACATCAGCACAAACACTACCATAATACTCTCCTGTATGGTCATTTCTGCCCCTGCAACCATCAGTGATCCACCCAGAAGCATGGGGATTATTTTAGTTTGAGAACCGAATACCAGCAATAATATATTTTCAATAATCATCATGACCGCCACTGCGACAATGAGTGCTACCACGGCATTAAAAGATCGTCGTCCACGGAAGCGTTCGTACACAACAAGGTTGATGAACCCGCCAAGAGATGCCGTTGCGACGCAAACGATCATTGCGGCGATGAGTGGAGGCAACGGCCATAGGATAGTCAAGACATAAAATCCGTAGCCAGAGGCGAGTACCAATGCACCATGAGCCAACGGAAGGAACCGGCACACGCTTGCCACCAGTGTAAACCCTAATGCCACGAGTCCAAAGACCGTTGCGGGAATGACGACGCTGACGACAAGCTGAAGAAAAATATCCATACTTAGGATGGTACAAACAAAGGGGCCAAAAGCCCCCTTGTTTTTTCTGAATTCTTTGGCGCGATTACGATTGTGGCGCTTTAACCACATCCACTTTCTCGAGCGCTCCATCCTTTACGCGTTCAATAATGTAGTCGGTAATCGGATCGCCATTCTGGTCGAATGTAAGCCTTCCAAGTGCTTGCTCCCAATCTTTTATCGTGTAGAGATACCCCTTCACAGCGTCCGTTGACATCCCCGCTTGGTTAATCGCCTCACGCAACAAATATGCTTGAGAATACATATTTGCTTGGTAAGTCGGGAATGAAAGATCCTCATTAAATTTCGCTTTATAGGCGGCAATGAATTTTGCGGTCATCGGAGCTAAGGGATCAAAGTACTGTTCCACACCCACCAAACCTTCTAACTCTTTGGCGTTTTGTTTCACTACATCGCGGCCCAATAGTACTTCAGCGGTGAGTAACGGAGTTTTCACGCCGGCTTGCTGTAATTGTTTTGCAATGAGAATGCCGGTGGCAGGAGTTTGAGGGACAATGTACAGCACATCTGGTTTTGAGGCCTTAATCTTGGTGATCTGCGCTCGGAAATCTGTATCGAGAGATCCAAACACTTCATCGGCCACCACCTCCCCGCTATTTTGAGTGAAGAACACCTTAAAGACGTTGCGGAGCCCTTGCGCGTAATCTTTTTGCTCTGAAAGGATCGCGGCCTTCTTGGCTTTCATGTTGTTGACCGCATAGAGTGCGGCGATTTTTCCGGCCATAGCATCAGAGGGCGCTGTGCGGAAAATATAGTCCCCCGCAGTGGTGATATCGGGGTTCGTGGAAGATGGAGACATGATAATCACTTTTGCGGCCTCGGCAATTGGGGCCATGGCCAGTGTTTCGGAAGAACATGCTCCACCAAAGACAAAGGATACCTTATTAATATTAATCAACTTACTGATCGCTGCTGTGGCTTCTTTGCCTTCGCACTTGCCATCTTCGTAATAGACCTCGATCTGTTTTCCTCCCATGGCATTGATTTCATCCACGGCCAATTGCAATGCTTTTTGTTCTGGTAGGCCATACGCAGCGCCATCGCCCGTGAGCGGAAGAACAGCGCCTAATTTAATCGTTATTTGCTCCTCTGACGTCGGAGGAATGGGTTGATTATCAGCGACCTCCTGTTTTTCGATAGTGGGTGTTGGACGACTCAACAACGCAAACGCGATGATCACCACGGCGGCGATGCCAATAATCCATCCCCATGCTTTGGTGGACATACAGACGAGAGATTAGGATATAAAGATATTAGGATACTAGGAGAACGATACCGGTATTATAGTTAAATCTTCAGAGAATGCAACTGTAGCCGAGAGATTTGTGTCAGGCCATCCACACAAATACACGCTGCTGGATTTACTGGATTCACTGGCTAGCTGGATTTACTCGTTTACTGTGCTTTTTCCGCCACTCGGTAATCTTTTTATGATTGCCAGAAAGGAGCACCTTAGGGACACTATACCCTAAACCCTCTACCCTAAACCCTTCGGGTCGCGTGTACTGCGGATACTCCACATACCCTTCTTCTGAATGCGTTTCATCGACAATGGATTCGGGGTCGCCGACGACTCCAGGGATCATACGACTCACCGTGTCGATGAGGACAAGCGCCGGCAACTCCCCACCGGCCAGCACATAGGGGCCAATGGATATTTTTTCATCGACAAATTTATAGACGCGTTCGTCAAAGCCTTCGTAGCGGCCGCATAATAGTACGAGCTGGTCGTATTTGGCTAACCGTTTGGCCATAGTTTGCGTGAGTTGTTTGCCAGCCGGATCGAGAGCGATCACTCGAATGTTTTGTTTTTTATTTTTTCTGGATCCTCGCTTTCGCGAGGATGACAACGCTGTGAGGCAACGAATAATCGGCTCAGCCTTCAGGATCATCCCGGGCCCTCCGCCATAGGGACGGTCATCTACTTTTTGATGACGATCGTTGGAGTAATCGCGGAGATTATGGACACGGAATTCCAACAGCCCCGCCGTTTGCGCACGCTTCAACAAGCTCTCGTTGAAGTACGGAGGGAAGAGGTCGGGGAAAATAGTGATAACGTCGATGCGCATAGTGACACGAGCAAGACCAGCGAGGTCAGTAAATCCAGTAAATCAAGCTGCTGGCAATCGATCGAAGCTGGATTAACTAGTCTCGCTGAATTTACTGGATTCACTGTATAGATGATTGACAAAATGGTCAACTTCTGCTAAACTCATCACAAAGCTCGACTGTTGTCGGCAGGAAAGCTTCTTTGAAAACTTGTTATCTTTAATGATGATATGGCTGAACAACACAGCGATCAAGAATTCATCGAATACGTCGTCCGCGCCATCGTCAACCATCCGGAAGACGTTAGCAGCGACCGCACTGTCGATGAAATGGGAGTATTGCTTACTCTCAAGGTGAACCCCGAAGATATGGGGTATGTGATTGGCCGCAGCGGGCAAACCGCACGAAGCCTCCGAACGCTCCTCAAGATTGTGGGGGCAAAGAATAACGCACGGGTCAACCTCAAAATCTATGAGCCCGAAGGTTCCCGCCGCCCACCCCGCCGCGAAATGAGTGGCACCACACTCAGTAATGGCATGAGTAACCCCATGACAGCTCACGAAGATGTCAGCACCGAAATGGTCGATGACCTCAAAATCTAGCACACGAATAGCCCACCTTCAGCGACCGCAACCATGCGAATGGGCCCACACGAATACTAGCAACAAAAAACCACCCACCGAATCGGTGGGTGGTTTTTTGTTTGACTTTGAATATTGACACAATTTCTCCAATGCGATACGGTATTATTCTGTCTGTACAAGGCAGTACCTTTCGAAAAGAAGCGCGATAGGAGGAAAATCGATGCTTTCGCGAATCCTGGAGTTTCTATTCCGCACCGACGTACTCACGACGATGAAGCAGGTTGGTGAATTATTCTTCGGACGCCGGCCCTGGCCGCACGCCAACCTCGAATTCTGGTTCCGGCTGCTGGTCGGGAAGCTCTCCCGCACCTTCCGGTGGCACCTGTTCTACGCCACCGAGCCGGAACATGTGCTCGGGCACATGTTCAAGCAGACGCTCACGGCCACGACCCTTGTGTCGCTCGAGCTCCAGCACGGCAACGCCGGGCTCACGATGGAGGAGGCACACCTGATCGTGGCAACCACGAGCTTCCACGACATCAGCGAAGCCGAGGCCCAGGACTTCCCCCGTACCATGAAAGAGGATCCGGCTCTCGGGCCCTTGATCAAGGAGATCGAGGCAAAGAAGCTGGACGACGTCCTGAGCTTCCTTCCGCCTGAGACCCAGGCGTTCATGAAGGACTGCCTGGCGCGAACCGAAGACAAGTCCACCCGCGTCGGCCGGCTCTTCGATGCCGCTGAGTGGCTGGGCTATCTGATCTTCGCGTTCGAGGAAGTCACCCACGGAGGGAATCGGGCATTCCTCGATGTCATCGCCAACTCGATGTTGGCGATCAACAAACGCGGGTACGCCTCCGAATTCGTGGCAGTTCAGATGATCCTCGACCCTCACGCGGAAAAAATCCGAAAAATGTTCGAGGCCAACGACCCAAATTTCCCGAAGCCATAACAGGCACTCAGTCCAAATGGCGCGTCCAGATCCTGCAGCCCAACCCAGCTATAAGACCACTCACCACGCACCCATCTCCCAATCCTCTCTGCTGACCCCACGCTGGTCAGTCTTTTTTTACTTCGCTGGATTGAGTGCCGGCTTTCCACTGAGCACTGCGATGATATTTTTTGCTGCCACTTCGCTCATCTGCTGACGCGCTTCGATGGTGGCCGAGGCAGTGTGGGGGGTTAAGATCACATTATCGAAACTCTTGAGTTCTAGACGATCCGAAAGGTCGGAGTCAATCGCTGGCTCTGACTCAAATACATCGAGCGATGCCCCGGCAATACGGTTCGTCTTGAGCGCTCGCAGCAATGCTTTTTCTCGGACAATCGGACCACGCGCCGTGTTAATCAAGAACGCTGTTTTTTTCATGAGTGCAAACTCCGCTGTATCAATGAGATATTTTGTTGATGGCAATAACGGGACATGCACACTCACCACGTCTGCAAGCCGGAGTAATTCGTCTTTTGACGCATACAGCGCGCCAGTTTCTTTCTCTAAAATTTTGTCGCGTTTTAAATCAGTGTAAATAACTTTCATTCCGAGTCCAGCAGCGCTCCGAGCCGCTGAAGCGCCAATCCTTCCCGTGCCAATAATTCCAAAAACTTTGCCGTGCAACAAGGTGCCGGTGAGCAACATGGGCTCCCATCCTCGATATCGTTCGGCCTTGGTAAACCGATCGCTCTCCGCAATGCGGTGCGCCAATGCGAGCATAAGTGCCACCGTATGCTCGGCCACTGACTCATTCACCAATTCTCCAGGGGTATTCGTAACGATAACCGCCCGTTTCTTCGCCGCGTCAAGATCAATATTATCAAACCCCACGGCGTAATTGGCAATCACTTTCAACTGCTTGCCCGCAGCATCCATAACTTCGCCGTCAATTTTGTCCGTGAGGAGCGAAAGAATGGCATCTGCGCCCTTCACAAACTTCTTGAGTTCGTCATGCGAAAGAACGCGATTGTGCGCGCTCACTTTTACTTTGAAATTTTTCGAAGCCTGGAGAAGTTTGATCCCAGCGTCGGTAATAAGGCGGGTGATGAAAATGGTGGGCATAGGCATTCTTAATTAGGACTTACGGGTTTGCCCCGTTTGTCATTCCCCCAACCCTTTATGGTACGGGAGAATCCAGACAAAAACATAAAAATAAGGCGTTTTTTGTTTATTTTTCTTACTGGATCCCGGATCAAGTCCGGAATGACAGAAAACACGCAGGTCCTACTTATAATTTATTTTTTCCTAAGGTACACAAATCCAAAGCTTGATTCGTGTTAGTAACCTGAATACTCGCAATGATGTCACTGAATCGCTTACGATAATCATTCAGCATCACCTTGCCTCGATGTTTATCCTCAATAATAGCATAGTTCAACGAATATTTCTGCGATCCAGGAACCAGGCCATTTAAGATGAATGTATAGAATAATCCACCCCGCTCAATCATTACAATATCTCTCTTGATCTTTCCATCTGTTCCCCGAGGACCTATAGCGATAGCTGATTTCGCACCCTCAACCGTGATGGATTCGCGTTGAGTAGAGTAATCCTTCAACCAAGAAGCAAGGATTGTATCTGGACGCTGTTTCGTAACAACAAGGGTGATTTGCCATACTCCCTCATCAATGCGAGATGTTATTGTATCAAAACTAACCGTATAAAAACAAGATTTCTTATCACCATCCGAACCACTGAAGGTTAGGTTGTTATCTTGCCATCCTGGAGGCAGTTCAAGTGCGAGTCCAATCACATTATTGATGTAGCGTTGAGCCCTTAGTTCTGGATGCTGACTCTCATATTGTGCTTTTATTTTTTGCTCAAACTCTTTCTCCATCTTTTCAGGGTTCAAGGACTTGTCACAAATTGAACGATTGTACGATGGGGCGATCTGTTCGCAGAGTTGACCTTGGTGTTTATGTATGGCAAATTCTACAATGCAATAATCTCTATCCGGAGCACGTTGGCAAAGCGAAGGATCGTTTGACTCTTCTGCACGATCGATCCAACACATCGTCCTATTCCATGCATTCTGTTCCTTACGATCCCTAGAACTATAAGCATCGACCAGACCAAGAACGCCACAATGGGAAGTATCATAGTATAACAAACTGATCCAAATAACTGCAATAAAAAGAGTAGGTATTCCTATCAGCCATATTAAAAATGGGAGTATCTTAAACCAGTGATTCGGTCTATCATATGCATTGTAAATCACCTTAGCACAGACAACCGAAAGAATAGATAGAACGATAAAAAATTTACCAACACCCATTAAAAACCCGACCATGTATAATACATAATTCTCAGCACTGCCCGCCGGAATATAAAATACAAATACGAAGACGCCAAGAGTGCAAAGTAATGCCCTCGTAATCATTTTAAGAGCCAACCCACTTTGCGTGCGTTGCAAATATCCTTTATGCGCCTGGTATACGGCTGTAAATAGCGGCCCAATATAGCCAAAAAAGATTAATGGAAAAAGAGGAAACCAATAGAAGGGTCCTGACATTCGTAAACCCCGTTCCATAATCCATAGTAGAGTTGAACCCAATATAAAAAATAAGTAAAGGATTTTGCGGGGTTTTCGTGCGGCGTTTCGTGGAGTCGGACTTAATTCCAACGCTTTAACAACATCGCCCACATCCCAACCCGCCTCCACCAACGCATCATGAACGGTCTGGTCCAAATGCCCAGTGGCGCGCTGCTGTTGAACATACTCTGTAACTTCTTTTGGAACTTCTGACATACTTGAACGCTTGATAAACTGCTAGTTTTAAATTTTTAGCGATCCGATACTTTCTACAATACGAAAATATTCTTGCCAATAGTTTCCCGTTCGGTCAAATCTGTCGGATTAAGGCTATTCCGCTTGCACCTGAATTTTTTTAAGCGTTGCTGTGCTCGGCATCTTTTTCATAATCCCATGCTTGGGTCCCATCTCGGCGACCACATGTCCTGAATTATAGGCGGCTAACCGCAAGGATAATGGAATATCTTTTTTGAATTTGATGTAGCCGGCCAGGAACGCACTTCCAAACGCGTCTCCGGCGCCAGTGGTATTTATTGCTTTGTGATGAGTAGTATCGACGGCGTACCGCTTCCCATTCTCCGTCCACGCCATCGCCCCGCGACGACCATCCGTCACAAGGATAACGGGAAAACGCGAGCGACACAATGTATCGTGAATGCCCTGAATGTTATCGAAGAGTTTCTTTGTGAGGAGCGCCGCCTCTTCACGGTTGATGTTGAGCACCTCGACGTCCTTCCCATATTCTTCGATTCCCTCCCACCCCCATTCTAATTCTGTAGAACCAGGGTTCCATACAATTTTTGTTCCGTTGAGCTTTGACCATTGCACCAGATAATCGAAGAATTGCTTGTTGCCAGCCAAGCTCGTCACATACAGCCAGCGCGTTTGTAATCGATGGATCGGGAACTCTTCCCACTCAAAAAAACTCGATGCCCCACGATACACTAATATTGTGCGCTCGCCTTCCGGCGTTAGTAACACACTTGAGTAGGCCGTGCCGTGATCCTTGTCGCACACGATATGCCTCACATCGATCTTCTCGTTTTTGAGAACACGCAACACTTCGTGTCCGGCCGGGTCTTTGCCAATGCGAGAAAAGATTCCCACCTTCAACCCAGCTCGGCGCAGTGTCACCGCCGCGTTAGTCGCTCCCCCGCCCGTATCAAACACCACACCATCAAGTTCCACCTTGGCCCCCATGGCCAAACACTCCGCTTTACCGGTAGCGAACTTTTTGGACGTGATGATCTGAACATCTTTCTGAATAAGAAAAACGTCTTGAGTCGACGAGCCAATAGTGACAACGTCAAAAGCCATAAAGAGTTTATCAACAGACCTGCGCTTATTATACACCTAAATTCATTATCACTCATTGACGATTGGCACCTTAGCTGCTATCATGAATGAGTTACTATAATCTGTCATTGCTGAGTACGGGCAACAATACACTGTATTGTTCATGCCTCACGGCCACAATGGCGCACACTCCCGTATGATGCTTGACGAAACAACAACCCCAACACCCGCCGCTGCTCCAGCTGCTGACACCTGCAGCGTTTGCCACAACAGCCCGTGTACCTGCCCGGCTACACCTTCCACACCCGCTGTATAAGGACATTGATTCGAAATCAAAACACCCTCCAATGTTGGAGGGTGTTTTTGTTCTGCCTACATTCCCCGCAATCGTTTAATCCGTTCTTCAATCGGCGGATGCGTGGAGAACAAGTTCGTGAACCGTTTGGCTGAAAATGGGCTCGAAAAAAATAAGTGTGCCGTTGCGTTGTTGGCGCTCGCCATCGGCCGATTCTGTTTGCCGATTTTTTCCAGTGCGCGCGCAAGCCCCTCTGGGTAGCGCGTGAGCAATACTCCCGACGCATCCGCAAGAAACTCCCGTTTACGCGAAACCGCGAGCTTAATAAGTTCGGCGATAATCGGGGAAAGGATCAACAACGCAAGACCGATAATCATGAGTGCCGGATTCCCCCCGCGACGGTCATTATCCCGACCCCCAGACCAAAATTGGGAACGAATAAACCAATTGGAAAGGATCGAAATAATACCGACCATAATGATCACGATCGTCATCACACGGATATCATAATTTCCAACGTGGCTCAATTCGTGGGCCAACACGCCCTCGAGTTCTTCGTTCTCAAGGCTCTCCATCGCTCCGGTTGTGACAGCAATCGATGCGTGTTTGGGGTCTCGCCCCGTGGCAAACGCATTGATCGCCGGGTCTTGGATCACATACACCTTCGGCATCGGAAGCCCGGCGGTAATGGAGAGATTCTCTACCATATTCACGATGTACGGAGCAGATTCTTTCGTCACCGGTTTTGCACCACTGACTGCTAAAGCAACCTTGTCTCCAGAGTAGTAACTCACCATGCTCATGAATATCGAAAACGCGCTCGCGGCAAACACAAACTCAATGCCGTACCCGTACACCGTACGAAGAAAGTACACAATTCCGGTAATGAACGCAATATAGATTGTGATCAACAGGAATGTTTTCCGTTTATTGCTGGCGATATGTGTATAGGTAGTGGCCATATCCTTGGAGTCCCCTCGCCCCCGCGGGGAGAGGGTTAGGGTGAGGGGGACAGTATTGTAAGCAATTGTTCAATCACCCCCGCTAAATTATTTACAACTTCACTATTGGTAAAACGTAACACTTGATAACCTTTCTGCTGTAAAAAATCTGTTCTGTTCTGATCGTACTGTTCTTGCTTTGCGTAACCATGTGTATCGCCGTCAACTTCGATAACCAACTTTTTCTCGAGACAACAGAAGTCTGCGATATACGGACCAATGTCATGTTGACGTCGAAATTTTAGGTTGCAGATTTGACGATTGCGTAGCTGTCGCTAGAGTATCTGTTCGGGATGAGTTAATACCTCGCGAAGGTGACGACTGCGACCAACGTTACGACGTTTCATAGACTCTTATGACGATCCCCCTCACTCTAACTCTCTCCCCGAGGGGAGAGAGAACTCTTTGGAAGTTAAAACTTCACCTTCACGTTCTCTCGCTGCTTGACATCCTCAATCTCGAAAAACTTTTCTTCATGGAATCCGAACATGCCCACAATCATGTTGGTGGGGAACGCTTGGATTGCGGTGTTCAAATCGCGGACGTTCCCATTGTAGAATCGTCGGGCCGCTTGAATTTTATTTTCTGTGTCAGAAAGTTCGTCTTGGAGCTTTAAAAAGTTCGTGTTGGCTTTGAGATCGGGGTACGCTTCGGAAAGAGCGAAGACGCTTTTGAGAGCACCAGCTAATGTTCCTTCGGCGACCGCCATTTGTTCCGGTGTTGCTCCTTTTGTATCATGCACCTGCATGGCAGAGTTACGCGCACTGATCACTGCATCGAGGGTTTCCTTTTCGTGGGCGGCGTAGCCTTTCACGGTTTCAATCAAATTCGGAATCAAGTCGTACCGGCGCTTCAGTTGAACATCAATATCGCTCCAAGCTTCTTTCACCTGAAGACGGCGAGTCACCAGACCATTATAGGCCATGATGAGCCACAGCCCCAAAATGACCACGATAATAGCAATAATAATCCACATGCTCATATTGTTCAAGTATTAAGGCTAAATGTTCATCGCATATACTGTACGCCAATGAGGCAAAAAAATCAACGCTTGAGGCGTTGATCGGTATCACTGTCATCGCGAGCCGTGCGCCTGTCCGCCTCTGGCGGGAAGCGATCCACGCTTCGGAGATTGCCACGGTCGGCATCTGATTCGTACCTCACCCTAACCCTCTCCTACCCTAGGAGAGGGAACAGTTGGGTAGGCCCCTCGCAATGACGAAGTTAATTTTACTTTTTTCGCTTTATTACTTTCTGCACTGCCGCGATCACATCCTTCACCCCCATACCATATTTTTCAATGAGTTCATCGGAGCTCCCCGACTCCCCAAAGCAATCTTGCATACCAACCATTTCGATCGGGACCGGGTAATTTTTGCTGAGCGTCTCGGCCACGGCCCCGCCCAATCCACCCGTAATCTGATGCTCTTCAACTGTTACGACGCATCTCGTCTTTCGAGCACTGGCAGTAAGGGTTTCAACATCTATGGGTTTGATGGTATGACAGTTAATGACTTCGCAATCAATGTTTTGCCCTTTGAGTTGTTCTGCGGCAACAAGCGCTTCGTACAAGAGGGGCCCACACCCAATGATCGTCACATCCTTCCCTTCGCGATACACATCAGCTTTGCCCAAGACAAACGGAGTTTCGGGGGTCGTTATCACTGGAGTTTTCTCTCGTCCCATGCGGAAATAGTACGGCCCTTGGTGAGCGACGGCATCCAGTGTCACCTTCTTGGTTTGCTCTTTGTCGCACGGCACCACCACGACAATGTTTGGGAGCACCCGCACCGACGCAATATCTTCGAGCGCTTGATGCGTAGCCCCATCGGGCCCCACAGAAATTCCCCCGTGTGCTCCCACCACCTTCACATTGAGATTGGAATAACAAACGCTCACACGCAGTTGATCCCAAGCGCGGCCAGGGGAGAAGACCGCATACGTGACGACAAACGGAATTTTTCCGGCCGTGGCCAGCCCCGCCGCCACCCCCATCATGTTTTGTTCAGCCACTCCCATTTGAACGAGTTGTTTTGGATTCACCTCGGCAATCTTGGCCACACGCGTGGACTCGGTCGTATCCGCACCCAGCCCCAACACATTGAGGTTCGCCCGTGCGGCTTCCATAAGCCCTTCGCCAAATCCATCGCGTGTATGAGCTTTTTCGGGTTTGGTGTACAAAGTGGGGTGAAGATGCATAAATGTAATCCTAATCTACAAATTCATCCAAATACTACAAATAACGGAACGCTACACACTCGCAGAATTCGGATTCATTCGTAGATTAGGATTGTGTTTCAGAGTATATCACGCCACCCACCACTTACTCAACCGTACTCTGTTTGCGCATGATGTGTTTTCCTATTTCGAGCACGGGGACGACTGAGAGCGCAGACAATACAATGATCAACCAATCCATTCCGGACAACGCAAAGGTGCTGAAGGGTTTCTGAAGCGCCGGGACGTAGATCACGAACACCAACAACACGAGCTCCCATGCCACGGCCCGATTGAGCCATTTGTTGGCAAAGGGTTTCACAAATACACTCGTTCTGTCGGAACGAAAGTTGTAGGCTTTAAAAAACTGAATGAGCACCAACGAAGTGAATACCATGGTCATCGCCTCAAGTGTGCTCCGACCCGACTGACGCGCCCAAATCATGAGCCCGACATTCACGATCGTAGACCAAATACCGCCGGTCAACATGAGCGCGATCACTGACCGACTAAATATTCCGTTCGCCATCTTGCGAGGAGGTCGCTCCATCACATCTGTGGTTGGAGGGTCCACCGCTAACGCCAACGCGGGCAACCCATCGGTCGCTAAATTCACATACAGAATTTGAACCGCCGTTAATGGCAACGGGAGTCCCAATAACGCAGTGACGGTCATTAACCCGATTTCTCCAATATTCGAACTCAACAGAAACATCAAGTACTTTTTAATATTACCAAAAATGATCCGCCCCTCCTCTACCGCTGCCACAATCGACGCGAAATTGTCGTCGATCAATGTCATCGCCCCCGCTTCTTTCGTGACATCTGTGCCGGTGATGCCCATCGCAATGCCGATGTTGGCCTTTTTTAAAGCTGGCGCATCATTCACTCCATCACCAGTCATGGCCACCACTTCTCCCCGCCGTTGAAGTACTTCTACTACTCGTAGTTTATGCTCGGGCGACACACGCGCACATACACCAATCTCCCCAATTTGTTTTTCCAACTCCTCATCAGTCATCGCATCCAGCTCTTGGCCAGTGACTACTCTTTTACCTGGGCCCAAGAGTGTAAGCTCTCGCGCAATGGCTTCGGCGGTAATGGGGTGGTCGCCGGTAATCATCATAAGGCCAATGCCCGCCCTCCGACATTCTGCGATAGCAGATTTCACTTCTGGTCGTGGAGGGTCGATCATGCCAAAAAGTCCCAAAAAGATCATTTCAGATTGTCCGGCATCCACGGTTGTAGCGGGCCGAGTGGCCACGCCAATAACGCGCAACGCTTCCTTGGCAAATTGCTCGGTGGTAGCCAAAATGGATGCACGGATCTCAGGAGTCAGCGGCCTTTTCCCATTAGCACTTTCGTAGTGTGTGCAGGCGGCGAGAATCACTTCTGCGGCACCCTTCCCATACGCCACCGCCTCACCAGCAGTAGCGTTATGAAGCGTGGTCATTCGCTTGCTTTCAGATGTAAACGGAATTTCGGCGATTCGCGGAAACTGATTGTCGAGGATATCTTTTTCAAAACCCATTTTTTTTGCTACCACCACTAACGCGCCTTCCGTCGGGTCTCCGTGAATGTCCCACCCTTTTTCGGTTTTAATGAGTTTGGCATCCGAGCACAGCGCTCCGGCTTGAACCAATGCTCTCAATCGATCGTTCGCAGGATAGGCGTTGCCATTTGCTAAAAATTCTCCCTTTGGTTCGTAACCACTCCCGCTCACATCTAATACCACTTCGCCATCCACTAACATTTTTCGAACGGTCATTTCATCTTTGGTGAGTGTCCCGGTTTTATCCGAACAAATAATCGTGGTGCAGCCCAATGTTTCTACCGCTGGCAACTGCCGAACTAACGCATGCCGTTTCACCATCCGCTGGACACCGATCGCCAACGAAATCGTGACAACAGCCGGGAGCGCTTCGGGCACCACCGCAACCGCTAATGCAATACCAAAGATAAACATTTCTAAGATTGGCTGACCGCGAAATACTCCCAGCAGCACAATAAGAAACACCACAACAAACGCCGCCTTGGTGAGTGTTTTCCCCACGCGGTCTAAATTCTTTTGTAATGGTGTTTCTTCTTTTTTTACACTCTGCAGGAGACTCGCGATACGGCCAAATTCCGTCTTCATGGCGGTTTCCACCACCACAGCCCGGCCCCGACCATAACTTGCACTGGTGCCGGCAAATACCATGTTCCGGCGATCGCCCACGGGCGCATTCTCCGCGACCACGAGTTCTGCGTGTTTTTCGACCGGCACGGATTCTCCCGTGAGAGCCGCTTCTTCAATTTTTAAATTCACGGATTCAATAAGCCGGGCATCAGCCGGAATGCGATCGCCGGTCGAGATGATGATCACGTCCCCAGGCACGAGTTCGCGCGCTGGGACTTCTTTTTCCGCTCCTTCTCGAAAAACCAATGCCAAAGGAGCTGCCATCTCCTTCAATGCTTCCAGTGCACGATCGGCACGAAACTCTTGCACAAACCCCAAAATCACAGCAAACAGAATAATCACTCCGATGGCAATCGCTTCAACCGCGTGCCCCAGTACCCCGGATAAAACTGTGGCGACAATGAGAATGACAATGAGTGTATTTTTAAACTGATTAAAAAAGAGTGCCCATGGTGAAATTTTATCTTGCGCTGTCAGTTGATTATATCCATATTGCTCTAAACGCTGAGCCGCCTCGGCGTCAGAAAGTCCTACAGCAGTATTTGTTTTTAATTGCGCGAGAGCATCTTGGGATGATTTTGTATGCCAAGATTGTGAGAATGATACTAATGAAGATGTCATAGGAATAAGATTAGCCCCTGTAAATGTCGCATACCGTTATCGCTTAAGAATATCTCCCAATCGCCGTATGGCCTCGCCGTAGCGTGCCCAATCGCCGTCCTTTTGCGCTCGGAGCGCTTCCTCATACGTCCCCAACGCTTTACGTATGCGCTCCTGTGAATCTTCCAAGGGTATTCCGCCTGAAGTGGACGGTTTTGTTGTTGCGGACCCTTGCGGCTTTCCTCTTGTTCCCTGTCTGCCGTCAGGCACGGCACTGCCCGCTTGCGCACTCAGGCCAAAGATTTTTGATAA
>ORMF010788841.1_pt1 | contig 18148 bp, 18 predicted proteins | sample 1779871 | NCBI WGS metagenome assembly ORMF01 (sample SAMEA104232316, study PRJEB22302) | groundwater metagenome | biome: forest; feature: aquifer; material: groundwater | place: USA | collected 2011-08-07 | depth 5.4 m
GCGCCTTGGCCAACAATCCCTCGATTTTGCTGGCCGACGAGCCCACCGGTAATCTCGACAGCACCACGGGCCGTCACATCATGGACCTGCTGCGCGGTGTGCACGAGTCTCGGCAAACGACGCTGGTGCTGGTTACCCACGATGCCGAGCTCGCGGCTCTCGCCGACGCGAAGATCGTGATGCGGGACGGGCATGTGGTGTTGGTGCCATGACCTTCGTCCTCCGCATGGCCGTCCGCGAAACCCGGTCGTCATGGAAGCGACTGCTGTTCTTCTTCATCTGCATCGCCGTTGGTGTGGCGGCGATCGTCGCCCTCCGCTCGGTCATTCAGAACGTCCGCGCCGTCTTCAGGAGTGAGGCGCGATCGCTGACGGCCGCCGATGTCTTGATTGCCACCAATCGCGATTGGACACCCGCGGCGCGGGAGGTCATCGACCGGCGTCTGAGCGAGGCTGGCGCTATCGAACTGACCGAAACTGTCGAAACGCCGACGATGGCGCGTCCGGCGGACCGGTCGCGCGCGACGACGCGGATGGTGGAATTGCGGGCGGTTCAACAGGCTTTTCCGTTGTACGGCACGATGGAGCTCGATCGGGGCGTCACGTACTCGCACGATCTCCTCCGGGATCACGGGGCGCTGGTGCGGCCTGAACTGCTCACGGCGCTGGGCTTGCGGGTCGGCGACCGCGTTGCCATCGGCCAAACCACGTTCGCCATCCGCGGTGTGATCAAGACCGAGCCCGGCCGGCGGGTCGGAAACTTCAGTCTCGGGCCGCGCGTCATCATCGACTTCGACGATCTCCCCTCCACGGGGCTCCTGCAGGTCGGCAGCCGGGCCAGACGCGTGCTGCTGGTGCGGGTTCCCGAGAATCACATCGCGTCCCTCGTCAACGCGTTGCACCAGGACTTTAGGGAACAGTTCGTGAGCGCACGCTCGTTTCGCGCGACCGACGATGAAGTGGGGCGTGACTTCGACAGGGCAGAGAACTACCTCAGCCTGGTCGGTCTGGTCATCGTGATCCTGGGCGGCATCGCCGTGTCAAGCGTCACTCGCGTCTTCGTCATGCAGAAGATGCGGAGCATCGCCGTCTTGAAGTGCGTGGGAGCGAGCAGCGCGCAGATTATCGCCGTGTACCTGGTGCAAGTGCTGGTGCTCGGTCTCGCTGGAAGTCTTGTCGGTGTTGGCCTGGCGCGTCTGGTCATCGGGGGCATCCCGATGGCTCTTGGCGATGCGTCGTCCATCCTGGCCGAGGTGGACTACGGCGTGACGTGGCGCGCAGCGACGCAGGGCATTGGCGTCGGCACGTTGGTGTCGCTGCTGTTTGCCGTCGTGCCGCTGCTGCACGTACGGGTCGTGAAACCGTCGCTCCTGCTGCGCGACGAAGCACCCGTGCGCGCTGTGGATTGGACACGCGTGATGGCGGCGATTGTGGTGTCGGCCGCGCTGGTCGCTCTGACGGCGTGGCAGGCCGCGTCGCTGAAGGTGGGCGTGATGGTGTGCGCTGGCTTCTGCGGTGTGGCCGTCGTGCTGCTCTTGACGGGCCGTATGCTCGTACGGGCGTTCGCCCCGTTGGCGCAGTCGCGATCGTTCCCGCTTCGTCACGCGGTGCTGCATTTGTCTCGTCCGGGGAACCAAACGCGCGTGATTCTGCTGGCCGTTGGGCTCGGCGCGTTCTTCATTATCGGCGTGCGGTCACTGCAGGCGAGTCTCCTTGCCGAGCTGTCCGTCGAAGCGTCGCCCGATGCGCCGGACATGTTCTTAATGGACGTGCAGCGCGATCAGGCCAGCGGGGTGCAGGCATTTCTCAACAGCCCGGCGACCGGCTCCGGACCATTTCGCCTGATCCCCGTGCTTCGGGCGCGCATTACGGGGGTCAACACACGTGAGGGGAACCTCGAGAGTTTTGAGGACGTTCGGGCGAGAGGGTCGCTGGCCCGCGAGTACACGGTGACCTACCGGGACCGCCTCGAGCCGAACGAGCGAATCGTGCAGGGCGCGTTCTGGGAAGGCCCTTCGCCGCAGGCTGAAGTGTCGGTGGAGGAGGGCATGCACAACCGTTTCCGGCTCAATGTTGGGGATACGATGCGCTTCGATATTCTCGGCCGCATCGTCACGGCGCGTGTCACGAGCGTGCGCGTCGTGGACTGGCGGGATGCCAGAAGCGGCGGTTTCATGATCGTGTTCCGCCCCGGTGTGCTCGAAGACGCCCCGCAGTCGTTCATTGCCCCCCTCAGAGGACCGGCTGGAGACGAGGCGCGTGCGCGGTTTCAGCACGAGCTGGTGGAGCAGTTTCCCAACGTGTCCGTGATCGACTTCCACGAGATTCTCGCCAACGTGCGCGATGTGATGGCAAGAGTCACGCTCGCGATTTCGGTGGTTGGCGGCTTGGTGCTGTTCAGCGGGGCCCTGATTCTGATTGGCGCCGTGGCCATGACCAAGTTCCAGCGTGTGTACGAGGCCGCGGTGTTCAAGACGCTGGGCGCGACAACCCGGACGATCGCGAACATGCTCCTGCTGGAGTACGGGGTGCTGGGACTTCTGGCAGGGACGGTCGGATCGCTGGCCGCCGTCGCGCTCACCTGGGGCGTCAGCCGCTATGCCCTTGACATCCCGTGGCGGCCGTTCGCGACCGAGCACATCGTCAGCGTCGTGGTGACGGCGCTCCTCGTCGCGGCGATTGGTGTGCTGTCCAGTCTCGACGTGCTGCGGCACAAACCGCTCGCAACGCTCCGCGCCGAGTAAACTACGCGAATGGCGGGAGGTGCTATGATTATTTGTTGTTCGCACCCGCGAATCCGGAGCAGGGGCAGGAGTGGAACGTCGCATGAACGATCAGGTCTACAAGGACGCGCTCGTGAAGAAGCGCGAGGAGATTATCGGCACCGGCGGCATCAAACCGCTGCAGGCGTCGATGGACAATAACACCCGGCAGGGGGACATGGCCGACCAGGCCAGCGGTAACAACGAGGTCCACATTCAGCTCAAGCTGAAGCAAACGGATGCCAAGATTCTGACCGCGATTGAGGAGGCCCTCGGACGCATCGACAAGGGCTCGTACGGCACCTGTCGCGACTGCGGCGAGCCGATTGCCGAGGCGAGACTCAACGCCATTCCCTGGACCCGCGTCTGCATCAGCTGCAAGGAAAAACAGAACGCGTGACAGATCTGCTTTCCACGCTTCAGGAGTTCCACCGGGAGAAGCTTGGCTTGTTGATGAGTCATCAGGCTGCCGCCAGGCTCGTCGGGCAGTACGACATCAACAACACCTATCAGTACATCGTCAATCGCGAGGAAACACAGCTGTCCTGGCTCGCGGTGGCTATTGCCGAGCTTGGCGGCACGGTGGAACACAATGCGCCCGAGCCCGCTCGACGGGTCTCCGGCAAGGGAGCGCATTCGACCAACACCGTCTTCGAAGAGGATTCGCGCGCGGCCCAGGCGTTTGTCGATCGCTGGCAGCCGCGCGTCGAGGCGATGGCCAACGCGCGTCATCGCGGGATGCTTCGAGTCATTCTCGGAGAGACCATCGAGCAGAAGCGTTTCTTCGAGCAGGCGCGTGCGGGTCAGATGGATCTGCTCGGTCTGCGGGGCAAGAACGTCGGCGAGAGGGTCGGCGAGGTGCTGCCGACACGGTGGATTGAGTGACGGGACCCGTGAATTGGGTCATCTGGTCATCCGGTCATTTGGTCATTTGGTGAAGGGCAATTGGTTGTTGTTGCGATTGCACTCGGATCCAATGTGGGCGACAGGGAAGCCCACCTCCAGTTTGCGTGTTCCCGCCTGAAGCTGCTGCTCGCCAATCTTCGCGTCTCCTCGTTTCGCGATACCGTCCCTGTTGATGTTCCCACGTCGCAGCCGACATTTCTGAATGGGGCTGCAGTCGGTGAAACCCGGCTCAGCGCCGACGATCTGCTGAGCGCGCTCCAGGAGATCGAGTGGGCGCGGGGAAGGGAGCGGCCACATCGGAATGCTCCGCGGACGCTCGATCTCGACCTCATTCTTTTTGGCGATTGCATTCTGAAGGGGCCAGGGCTCATCGTTCCTCACCCACGCTTTCGCGAGCGCCGGTTCGTACTCGATCCGCTGGCCGAGATCGCGTCGGATTTGAAGGATCCGGTCACCGGGAAGACCGTGGGGGAGTTGCTGGCAGGGCAGTGAGCGCTGTCTAACGCTCGGTGGCCAGTTGGCGAAGTTTATCGCCCGTGAGGCGATGGACCGTCCACTCGTTCATGGGTTGCGCACCAATCCTGCTGTACAGGCGGAGCGCCAGTTTGTTCCAATCGAGCACCGACCATTCCATGCGCCCATAGCCACGATCCACGGCGATCCCAGCGACATGCACCAGTAACCGGCGGCCGAACCCGCGGCCTCGCCACTGCGGAAGCACGAAGAGGTCTTCGAGGTACAGGCCTGGCCGACCGAGAAATGTCGAGAAGCTCTGAAAGAAGAGCGCGAAGCCGACGGGTTCCTCTCCCGTATAGCCGATGATGACTTCGGCGGCCGGAGCCGGCCCGAAGAGGAAGCGGCGAAGGGCGTCCTCAGTGGCCACGACCTCGTCTGATAGTTTCTCGTAGGCGGCGAGATCCTTGATGAAACGAAGGATCAGCGGAAGGTCGTGTTGATGGGCGGGCTCGATTCGGAACGAACTGGCGCTCACGAAGCCACGGTGGCCGCCTCCGCCTGCATGGGGGGCGTGCCGACGTCATCGTCGTCGTCCTTGGGCAGCGCGGCCAGCTCTTCGTCGGCCTCCCGCCGCCGGGTCACCTGCTGGTCCGACACGATGTGGCCGTCACGGCACGTAATGATCCGCGTGCCGTACTCCGCGATGTCATGTTCGTGCGTGATGAGGAGGACAGTGATGCCGCGCTCGCGGTTGAGGCGCTGGAAGATGCCCATGACCTCGATGCTCGTACGCGTGTCGAGATTGCCTGTGGGTTCGTCAGCCAGCAGAATCGATGGATTGGTGACCAGCGCTCGTGCGATCGCGACGCGCTGCTGCTGACCGCCGGAGAGCTGATTGGGATGATGATCCGTCCGCTGGCCGAGGCCGACCGCCGTCAACATTTCGATCGCCCGCCTGTGCCGCTCCGACGTCTTCATTTTGTTCCCGCCGTACAGCATGGGGAGTTCGACGTTGTCGAGTGCGGTGGTCCGTGACAGGAGATTGAAGCCCTGGAAGACGAAGCCGATTTTCCGGTTCCTCACGTCCGCGAGCTGATCCTTGCTCATTTTCGACACGTCCTCGCCGGCGAGGATATACCGCCCGGACGTGGCCTGTCCAGGCACCCAAGGATGTGCATCAGCGTGGACTTGCCCGACCCCGATGGTCCGGTTACCGCAAGGAACTCGCCGTGCTGCACAACCTCCGTCGGGGATTCAAGAGTCCAGTTGCCGGCGTTCACGGTGATCATGTTGGTGCCGCCGCCCTTGATCTGATCTTCGATCACCGACGCGGCGCCATTGCCCAGCGCGACGAGCGTAATCACGGCGGCCACACCGATAATCATGCCCAGCGTCGTCAAGGCGGTGCGCATCTTATTGCGGCTAAGCGCCTTGAACGCGATCCGAAACGTCATCACTGGTGACATGGTCTATGCCCTAAAAGCCTCGCCCGCCGCTGCGAAATCCGCCGCGATTGCCACCCTGACCTCGGCCATCGCCTGGTCCCTGAAAAAATGGGTTGCCTTGCTGTGGGTTGAAGCCCGGCCTCACGGACGCCGCTGTAATGATGTTCGTGATGACCTCGGCACCCTCTGAGAGATCACCCTCGATGAGCTGCGTGGTTTGGCCATCGCTTATTCCAAGGCGGAGGTTGTGGGAAGTGAGCTCCTTGTTCGCCTTGTTCCATGTCCAGGCCCGGCCGCGTGTTTCGACCTTGACCACAGCGTGGAAGAGTCGGTCAATGGTCGTTGCACCGCGGGGTGTGTTTAACTCGGCAGTCGTCGGTGTCTTCTGGCGTCCGCCGCGACCCTGACTGCCGCTGCCGTTTCCACGACCGGTACCGGAGCGTCCGTTTGGTCCGCCAACACCTCCCAGTTCGCTTTCATTTCTCCGCCGATATTGCGGCGGGCGAGAAATAGATCCCGATTCCGCCGTGCCCGTGCCCCATTGATCCATGAGATCAACCGATGTACGCTCGCCCGATTCGAAGCCCGGCATTCAGATGAACAGTGAGTCAGTCCCTGCGGATCGGGACGATCGATGAGCACTTCAACGATGAACGGCCTGAGCTGGTTCTGGATTGGCGTCGCGCTGACGGCGCCGGGGGCCATCGCCGGCCTGATGCCTACCCGGTCTGGCTGAAGAGCCAGCCGATTCTCGGCAACCTTGCCGGATCGGCCGTCATCTTCGGCACGGCACTCGGGCTCATCATGCGGGAGCACGTCGATCTGGAACGCCTTGCTCAGGCGTGCATTGGCTAGGGCGTGCCGTGTTTTCCGGTGCCAAGGGCGTTCGCCGCTACGCCGTCTACGCTTTCATCGCACTATTCGAGGTGATGATCTTATTTTCGGTAAGCCTGAAAGTGGAAGGGCGGATCCGCCGCCGTGGGTACGCGCCGGAATGGCGCTGATTCGATCGCTGCCGGCCGACTACTCGAATCGTAACGCGTCGATCGGATCCAGCGCGGCAGCCTTTCGAGCTGGGTAGAAGCCGAAAAACACACCGATCGCCGCCGCGAAGCCGAAGGAAACCACCACCGCATTTGTCGAGACGGCGGTCGGCCAGCCCTGCCACAGGGTGACGACCTGGGATAAGCCGAAGCCCAGCATGATGCCGATGGAGCCACCGAGCAAGCTGAGCACGACGGCTTCCACGAGGAACTGAAGCAGCACGTCACGAGCGCGGGCCCCAATGGCCATGCGTAGACCGATCTCGCGCGTCCGCTCGGTGACCGACACCAGCATGATGTTCATGATCCCGATGCCGCCGACGAGTAGGGAGACGCCGGCGATGCCCGCGAGCAGCCCCGTCATGGTCTGTGTCGCCTGGACACGGACAGCGGCCACTTCTTCCATCGTCCGCACCATGAAGTCGTCCGGATCGCCGGGCTGAATCTTGTGCCGTACGCGCAGCATCGCGCCGATACGCTCGGCCGTGGCGCTGGTGTCCGCAGCCGACGTCGCCGACACGGTCACCTGCTGAATGAACGTGACGCCGCGCATCTTCTTCATCACCGTTGTGTAAGGCACGAACACCACGTCGTCCTGGTCCTGCCCAACGCCCGATTGCCCTTTGCTCGCCAACACACCGACCACGGTGAATGGGTAGCTGGTCTGGCCGGAGGCGGTTGAATTGCCGATGCGAATCGTCTGGCCCACCGGGTTGGCATCAGGACCGAAAAGCTGATTGCGGACGGTGGTGCCCACCACGGCGACTTTGGCCGCCGTCGTGACATCCTGCGGGGTGAAGAAGTGTCCCTCTGACACCGTCCACGAGCGAATGGCGGGGAAGTCCACGTCGGTGCCCTGCACCTGCGTGTTCCAATTCTGGTTACCGTAGATCAACTGGCCGCGCGTGTTGGAGCCGGCCGCCGTGTACTGGACGCCTTCAACCCTCGAGATTGCGGCCGCGTCGTTCGGCGTCAACGTACTCGCGTTACCTTGCCCCTGGCGCACGCCGCCCTGCGAGAAGTTGCCGGCGTTCACCATGATCATGTTTGTGCCGGTGGACTGGATCTGCGCTTCGATGGAGGCCTGCGCGCCGGTGCCGAGCGCGACCATCGTGATCACGGCGGCCACGCCGATGATCATGCCCAGCATCGTCAATGCCGTACGGAGCTTGTTGCGACTCAGCGCCTTGAGGGCAATGCGGAACACCATCAGAATCGACATATGCGCTCCCTAAACCTTCCCTAAACTCCCTAAACCCCGGCTTCGACAACGGGCGGCGGGAGTGCCGCCAGCTCGTCCTGCGCCAGGCGCCGGTTGAGGACCGGCTTGTCCGCGATGACCACGCCATCGCGGAACGTCACGATGCGCGTGCCGTACTCGGCGATGTCCGCCTCATGGGTGATTAGCACCACCGTAATGTCGCGTTCGCGGTTGAGGCGCTGGAAAATGTCCATGACTTCAATGCTGGTACGCGTGTCGAGGTTTCCGGTCGGTTCGTCCGCCAGCAGAATTGACGGCTGATTGATGAGCGCGCGCGCGATGGCCACGCGCTGCTGCTGGCCACCCGACAGCTGATTGGGATGATGGTCTGCGCGATTCCCGAGGCCGACGGCCTTCAACACGTCGATCGCCTGCTGATGGCGGTCGGCCGACTTGAGCCCACGTCGATACAGGAGCGGCAGCTCGACATTGTCGAGCGCCGAGGTGCGGGCCAGCAGGTTGAACCCCTGGAACACGAACCCGATCTTCTGGTTCCGCACCGCGGCCAGCTGGTCCTTGGACATCCGCGACCCATCCTGGCCATCGAGGAAGTATTGCCCCGACGTTGGACGGTCAAGGCAGCCGACGATGTGCATGAAGGTCGACTTGCCAGACCCTGAGGAGCCCGTCACGGCTATGAATTCGCCGGTCTGAACATCGAGGTTCACCCCTCGCAGCGCCCGGACCTTCACCTCTCCGACGATGTAGGTTTTGACGAGATTCTTGACGCTGATGACAGTGGACACGAATATGGCTAGAAGCCTCGTCCGAACCCGCCGCGACCGCCCTGCGGTCCGAGGACCGGATTGCCAGCACCGGCCGCGGGGACGCGGGCCGACGTCACGCCCGTCACCCCCGTCACGACCTCGGCACTCTCCGGCAAGTTACCGCTCAACAACTCGGTGAACGTGCCGTCCGTGATGCCGAGCCGGATGCTCACAGGCTTCAGCTGGCGATCGACGAACACCCAGACGCGGCCCTGCGACTGCGGCGTCGGCAGGGGCCTGAAAAGATTCTCAATTTCCTCCCCCGACTGCGGCGCCCCGTACCGTGGCGTGAACACGAACGCCGTGCCGCCGCCCGCCCCGGGTTTCTTCGTGCCCGCCTTGGCACCCAGCATCTGTTCGAACGCGGAGGTATCCTGGCCCCGATCCTTCAGGTGTGCGACGAACTGCTTCTGTTCGTCGCGCGACATGCCCTTGAACCGTTCCAGTATGCGCGCCTGCCGATCCCCACCGTCGCCGCCGCGTCCCTGTTGCGTGCCCTGCGGTGCGGGCGCCGCAGACGCTCGGAGCCCGGCAGCCGGTGCGACCGCCGACGCGGTCGCCGGCGGGGTCGTCGGCAGGTTTGTCGCGTTGCCGCCGCGGACTTCGCCGAATCCACCGCTAGGTCCGCCAGGTCCGCCCGGTCCACCCTGTCCGCCGGGTCCGCTGCCACGGCGACCACGTCCGCCGCCCTGCGCCTCGGGCGGAACGGGCTGGTTGAGTACGGCAAACGCATCGACGCTTGGCCGGAACCGCAGCGCCGTGTTGGGCACGCGGAGCACGTCGCTCCGTTTGGCGACCTCGATCTTGATGTTCGCCGTCATGCCCGGCTTCAGACGGAGTTCCTGATTCGGGACATTGACGATCGTCGCGTAAGTGGTGACGTTGTTGACCACGGTCGGGTTCAGGCGGATCTGCGCCACGGTGCCGTGGAAGTCTACGCCCGGAAACGCGTCAACGCGGAACGTGACGCCCTCTCCCGGCGTGACGCGGCCGACGTCAGACTCGTCGATGTTCGCGCTGACCAGCATCCGCGTCAGGTCTTCGGCGATCACGAATAACTGGGGTGCCGTCATGCTGGACTGCACCGTTTGTCCGACGTCCACGCTTCTCTGCGTGACGATGCCGTCGATGGGCGACGCGATGATGGTGTGTTCGAGGTTGGTTTGCGCGGTGCTCAGTTGCGCCTTGGCCTGATCGCCGCTGGCCTGAGCCTGCAGAATCGACGCCTTGTCCAGTTCCACGAGTGCGGAGCCCGCATCCGCCGCGGCCTTGGCCGCGTCGGTTTGATCCTGCGTGACAAGGCCTTGCTGGCGCAGCTCGGTGGATCGCTTAGAGGTCAGCTGCAGGTATGCGACGTTGGCCTGATCCCTGAGGAGCTGCGCCTTCGCGTTTTCCAGGTTGGCCGCCGACTGCGCCACCTGCGCTTTGGCTTGCGCGATCTGCGACTCGAAGAGCGTCGGATCGAGCTTCGCGATCACTTGCCCCTTCTTGACGATCGAGTTGAAGTCGGCCCCCAGCCAGACGATGTTGCCCGAGACCTGACTGCCGACGGTGACGCTGATGACGGGCTGCAGCGTGCCCGTTGCTGCGACGGCATCGATGACATCGCCGCGCATGATCTGGGCCGTGGACACCGAGATCGGCTGGCTCGTATACATCAGGTAGTACGCGCCAGCCCCCGCTCCGCTAACTGCCAGGATGATCAAGGCAATGATGAGTGCGCGTTTCATGAATATCGTCAGGTCCCTGAGTCTGGAAGGTGTTATCTTACCGAACCGCCATGCTCTTAATACGATGCACCTCCCAGAGACGATTACTCGGACTCTCCGGGTACACCGTCAAATGAAGTGAGACCGTTCGGGGCTTGTGCGAGTCACCGCCCCATTCGCGGAGGAGTCGTCGCCAGGCGCTCCATACGTTCGATCATAGCCAGCCACCGCTGAATTCGCGAGGCGCTGGTGATGTCGGCCTCCGCGTCCTCGCCGGCATAGCAGAAGTAGCCCCCGGCGCCGAGGCCGGCAATGACGGCAAGAACTGCTAGGGACCGCTTCATGAAGCCATGGCCTTCAAATCACAATCACAGCACCTGAATGCTGGCGCTCGAGAGTGTGGTCTCTTGGAGCCGGTCCCATTCGACCTGCGCCTTGCGGTAGTTGAGGATGGCGCGCAATTCGCTGTTGCGTGCGTCGTTCAAGTCCCGCTGGTATTGGACGACCTGATAATTGGTCGACATGCCGACCTCGAACTTGCTCTGTTCGGCCTCGAGCCGCTGCTGCGAGAGTTCCCGAGAGACCTGCGCCGCCTGCACCGACTCCGCCGCGTTCGTCAGGTTGATGGCCGCGGTTGTGATGTCGTTGGCGACCTGCAGCTCGATGTTCTTGAGCTGCGCCTGAATCTGAACCATCTGCACGTTCGCTGTGGCCAGGGCCGTTTCCTGCGGGTTTACGCCCAAGGGGTAGGTGAGGTTGACGCTGGCCGTCCAGCGCGGATTCTGGCCGCGCAGCAGCGTCGACAGCGCGTCGCCGATGCCACCTGGGATCGTCTGGGTGACGGAGCTTCCCAACACGCCGGTGTTCGAGCGAATGAGCTGCGTACCGCCGACGCCGGAGAGGCCGTAGTTCAGCGAAAAGTCCACCTGAGGCAGCGTGCTGTTCTTGTACAGCTTGAGAGCGCTGTCGTTCATATCGAGGTTCTTCTTCACGATCGCCAGGTCGGTCCGATTGGCGAGCGCGCGAGCCACGGCCGCCTGAATGTCCACGGGCTCCGGCCGGAACTCCGGTCGATCGATCGGGTCGAGCGTGGCCAGCCAGTTCGGGTCGTCGGTGCCGCCGACGATGAGGCGCTTCAACCCGATCTCCGCGGTTCGACGATTGCTCTCCGCCAGCACGAGTTGCTGCTGGCGGGTTGCCTGTTCGGCCCGGGCCGAGACGATGTCGATCGGCGCCAACGTACCGACTTCCACCTTGGTCGTATTGTCCTCGACCAGCTTGGTCGCCAGCGCCAGCGACTGGCGGGCCGCGTCGACCGCCTGAGTGGCGTAGACGAAGTCCCAGTATGCGCCCCGGACGTTGGACACAAGGTTCGTGAGCGAGGACTTCAGCTGAATGTCCGAGATGTCACGATTGACCCTCGACACGTAGATGGTCCTGCGGAGGACGTCGGTGGTGCGATTGCGAAGGAGCGGGACCGTGACCTGCGCGTTCCAGATCGAGCTGTAGATTGGATTGAACACCGAATTGTTGCTATTGGTCTCAGACCGGCTGTTGGTCAGGTTCGCCGAGAGCTGTGATCCCCACCAGGGCAGGTTCTGCGTGAGGGCTGCGTTGTAGCCGAGACTGCTCTGCACGGTGTTGGCACCGCCCGACGCGAGAGTGAGCTGGTTGGTGGGCGTGCTCGTCGTGGACGATCGACTGAGGGAGGAGGTGAGCGTCGGGTGATAGATCGCCAGCGCGTTCGCCACGGCGATATCTCGGATCTCCGGGTTCATCCGCTGCACGGCGATGTCCAGGTTGCGCTCGAGCGCGAATCTCACGGCTTCCTCGATCGTGATGGGAACAGTCGGGCCGGCCCCTGTCGGCACCTGCGCCGAAAACGTGAACGGTCCCTGGGCCTGCTGTGCGGCCGCCGCCTGGACGAGCTCTTTGAGGCGGGCTTCGGACACCTGCGCGAGAACGGGTGGTGCCGTCAGCCATGCGGTGACGGCGGTGGCGGTCAAGATGTGAATCGATCGATTTCGTGGCATGTGAATTCTCTGCATCCTCTCCTCGAAGGCCCTGCTATGCGCCCGGCCGTCCGCCGTTTTGATCGAGCGACGGCTTCTGGTCCGGCTTCTGGCTTTCCTTTGCCCGTCGCTCCTGTGCCTGCTTCTGACGTTCCTGTTCTGCTTGCAGCAACTCCTGCTGGAACTGCGCATGCAGCACCTCGAATTTGACGCGTTGCTGTGCTGTCAGGACCTGCCTCATCCGATAGAGCATCATCTGCCGCGCTTTGTTCAAGGCGCCCCGGGTCGCTTCGACCTGGTCGACCTGCTGCGCAATCATGGCCTCGGGTGAATCATCCTTGATGAGCTCCGACAGGATGGCCTCCCGGTGACGCAACGTCTCGGCGAGCTTGTTCGTCTCGGGCCTGTTCTCCTGAAACACCCGTTCGATCTTCTCGGCCTGCTCCTTCGAAAGACCGAGCTCCTTGCTGACGGGGGAGCGCTCCCTCCACCACAATTCCGGACCCAGACGTCCGGAACCGCCACGGGCGGCCTGAGGCTGCTGTGGAGCAGGCTGTGGGGACTGACTGGGCCGCGCCGGGCTGGGCTGTGCATCGACCGCCAAAGCGAGGGCCAGTACGAACACCGCCGGTGCGAGTCGGCGGCAGAAGGAGACCATGACGAGAAGTCCTCTATAGCTGTGAACGGGGAAGACGGCTCTAATGTTCCTCTTGTGCGTCTCTTCTGACGGGCGGACCGCCTTTGACGGGCGAACCGCCGCAAAAGAATCTGCCTGGAAATACGTTGAGATAGGGTGAAGTGTTTAGCGGAAATGACGAGCTCTCACAATCGTCACCTCGACCAAGCGCTATCATCTCCGAGTCATCTAACTACCATATCAACACCGAGTTGCAGAGATCTGAGTGAATTGCGCCAGCGTGAGAATCGCCGCTTCAACGAGGTTGTCCGGCGTGGAGGCTCCCGAGGTGAGGCCGATCTGCACGGGACCAGAGTCCGGCAACCACTGACACGTCGCCACTTCCTCCTTGTGGCCGACAGGCCGATGGCGGATTTCGGAGGCGGAAACCAGGCCGGCCGGGTCGGCAATATGAAACGTCGGGCAGGTGTCGGCGCAGATCTTCGCGAGGTTGCACGTGTTGCTGCTATTGTAGCCACCAATCACGACCATGAGGTCGACGGGGCGCTCTCTGAGCAACCGCACGACTGCGTCTTGGCGGTCCTGGGTGGCGCTGCAGATCGTGTCGAACGCTTCGAAATGCGCTTTCAGCTCGGCCCGACCGTAGCGGTCGATCATCGCCTGTTTCAACATCTCGCCAATCTGCAGCGATTCGGACATGAGCATCGTGGTCTGGTTCGCGAGGCCGATGCGCAAGAGATCCCGGTCGGGGTTGAAGCCTGACGACGCGGCGCCACCGAAGCGCGCCATGAAGGCGGCGCGATCACCACCGTGCCGGATGTAGTCGCACACGTCCTGCGTTTCCCGATCGTCGAACACCACGAGATACCGGCCGCCAGAGGCAACCGCCTGCGACGCCGTGGCCTGCGTCTCCTCGTGCCACATCTTGCCGTGAATGATGGACGTGTAGCCGTTCTCGGTGTAACGCCGCACATTTTTCCAGACGTTCAGCACCGAGCCGCAGGTGGTGTCGATGAGCGTGCAGCCCCGCCGATCGAGCTGCTGCAGCGTGGCGACGGTGACGCCGAATGCCGGAAGAATGACGACGTCGTCGGGTCCCAGCTCGACGTTGCCGTCGCTGAGAAATTGAATGCCCATGCCGCGCAGCTGGTCGTTCACGTGCGGGTTGTGGATGATCTCGCCCGTCAGGTAGACGCGACGATCGGGATAGCGGCGGCGCGTCTGGTAGGCGTAGTCCACGGCGCGGTCGACGCCGTAGCAGAAGCCAAATTCACGCGCCAGATGCACCGTCAGCCGGCCTGATCGGTAGGTGAAATCGTCGGCCTTGATGTGCTCGATGAGATCGCTGTGGTAGTTCTCGGCCAAGATGCCCGCGACGGCATCCTTGAGGTCGAGACCTTTTCGGAATATGAGAGAGGACAACTCTTGAGTTTACCGAATCCGGTAGCTGACCTCGCGCACGTGAGGCGTGAGCGCGTCAAGCGCCAGGAGTGCCTGCGTGCGGGGACGGTCGAGGGCGGCTTCCAGTACCGACATGAACACCGCGTCGTCATCGAGCGGTTGTGGCGCGTCAACACGGCCCTGCACGGGCGCGTGGCGCTCGACGGCCTGCATGACCGCGGTGGCGGCAGCCGGGTCGTGTACGCGCGTCCCGTAGAGCACGCCCGCGCCGATGCCGACCAAGAGGCCGGCCGCGGCTGTGCCGGCAGACCAGGCGGCCGCGGAGCGGGCGATGGTCCTCCCGGGGGCCTGGCCGAGGCTCGGCGATGTCCCCGCGCTCTCGACATGGGGAAAGCTGAGTACGCGAGCCGCATGTCCGACCAGCTCGAGGCGGCGCGCGATCTCGACCTGCTGCAAGCGCAGCGCATCGGGTGTGAACACGTCGGACGACTCGTGGTCGGCCGTTGTCCACATGTCGTCCATGAAGGCGGTGAGATCACGGTACTCAGTGCGGCACGCCTCGCAATCCGTCAGGTGCTCGACGGCCAACGGGTCGATCCCTTCGCCGCCGCGTTCGGCCAGGTAGCAGGCGAATAGGCGCTCTTCCGACAGGTGCCGTTTCCGCGAGATCATTCCGGTCATGCCTTGCCTACTTTCGCGACGAGCAGGGCGCGCAGCTTGCGCGCCGCGCGGAACAAGTGGACGCGAACGGTCGATTCGTTCAAACCGGTCATCGCGCCGATTTCCCGCGGCGTGCAGTCGCCAAAGTGACACAACACGAATACGGTTCGCTGACGGCCGTCCAGTTGATCGATGGCGCGGACCAGCCGCGTCCGCCGTTCACGGGCCAGGAGCTGCGCCTCGGGGTCGGCCGTCGGCCGCCTCGTGAACGTCGCGCGCGCTTCGTCGGCGGCTGTGGCCTCCTCGGCCGGGGCGAATCGACCTTCCCGTCGTGCGCGCGCCTTGCGTCGATCGAGGCAGCCATTGATGAGAATCCGTGTGAACCAGACTTCGAACGGCCAGGCCTCGCGATACGACCCGATGTGGCCGAATACCTTGAGAAATGCGTCCTGGACCGCCTCGTCGGCGTCTGCGGCATCTCGGAGATACTGAAAGGCGATGCGCAGCGCGCGTCGCTGATGAATAGTGACGAGCTCGGCGAAGCGCTGCCGCGCCTCGACCAGGTCGCCGCGGGCGACGAGCTCTCGAATCTCGATCGCGATGCGCGTGTCGTCTGATGCGCGAGGGTCCGCAGCCTGACGCCGGGGGGCCTCAGCGCATGAGCCCGGTGCGGCGGTGGCCGGTTGGTGCGACTCGCCGGAGAAACGCGCCGTTCCATGGTCACTCATAGATCACTACGATGAGGCAGAACAACCGTTTACAGTCTACCGTAAGGACCCGCCCCGTGATTGACTTCGTTTCAACCAGCCGGGTACGATACCGGTCATTCATGTCACTGCAGCCACAGACTTTACACGCCACCCTTCGATGGAACCTGACGCCGGCCGCCCTCTACGAGGTAGCGCTGCGACGCGGTGAGGGCACAATGGCCGCTGCCGGTCCGCTTGTCTGCCAGACCGGCCAGCATACGGGGCGCTCTCCGAACGACAAGTTCTTTGTCAGGGAGCCCTCGAGCGAGGCGAACATCGCGTGGGGGGGTGTGAACCGGCCGCTCAGCCAAGAGCATTTCAGCGTGTTCAAGGAAGAGTTCATCACCTCGCTGAAGGGCGACGAACTCTTCGTCCAGGACTGCCATGGCGGCGCGGATCCGCTGTTCCGTCTACCTGTCCGGGTGATCACCCAGTTCGCATGGCACAGTCTGTTCGCGCGCAATCTCCTCCTGGTGCGTGAGGCCGGCGCGCCCACGTCCCAGGAGCCATTTACCATCATCGACGCCCCGCGCTTCAAGGCCGATCCGCGCCGTCACGGGTCGCGATCTGATGTGCTCATCGCCATCAACCTGGCCGAACGCCTCGTGCTCATTAGCGGGACGAGCTATGCCGGCGAGATCAAGAAATCCGTCTTCACGGCCTTGAACTACCTCCTGCCGCTCCAGGGGGTGCTGCCCATGCACTGCTCGGCGAATGTGGGCGCGGACGGTGACGTCGCGCTGTTCTTCGGCCTCTCGGGGACCGGCAAGACCACGCTCTCGAGCGATATGGAGCGGCGCCTGATTGGCGACGATGAGCACGGGTGGAGCGATCGCGGCGTGTTCAACTTCGAGGGCGGCTGCTATGCGAAGACCATCCGTCTCTCGCCGGAGGCCGAGCCACAGATCTACGCTGCGACGCGACGGTTCGGCACCGTGCTCGAGAATGTCGCGCTGGATGCCGAGACACGCGAGCTCGATCTGGACGACGATCGGCTGACCGAAAACACGCGGGCGGCGTATCCCATCTCCTTCATCGACAACGCGGTGTCGTCGGGCATGGGAGGACATCCGCAGAACGTCGTCATGCTGACGGCCGACGCGTTCGGCGTGTTGCCTCCGATTGCCAGGCTGAGTCCGGATGCCGCGATGTATCACTTTCTGTCCGGGTACACGGCCAAGGTTGCGGGAACGGAGAAGGGGATTACCGAACCGAAGGCGACCTTCAGTACGTGCTTTGCGTCCCCATTCATTCCGCTCGCGCCGGGCCGCTACGCGCAGATGCTCGGCGAGCGCATCGCGCAGCATCGCACACGCGTCTGGCTCGTGAATACCGGCTGGACGGGGGGACCCTACGGGACTGGAACGCGAATGAAGATCGACTACACGCGGGCCATGATTCGCGCCGCGCTGTCCGGAACGCTGGACGGCGTGGTGTACGAGAACGAGCCCGTGTTCAATCTCGAGATTCCAAAGAGTTGCCCCGGCGTTCCACCAGGAGTCCTTCAACCACGAACGACGTGGTGCGATCCCGAGGAGTACGATCGCCAAGCCCTACGGCTCGCCCGCATGTTCGTGGACAATTTCAAGACCTTCGAGGGTGGGGTGACGCCGGAAGTGAAGGCCGCCGGTCCGCGGGCGTAACTGGATGCCTGCGGCCTCGGGCGCCTTCGAAGCGGTTGTCGGTCTCGAGATTCACGCGCATCTGCTGACCAGGTCCAAGATGTTCTGCGGCTGCAGCTCGGCGTTCGGCGGGGCGCCGAATTCGCACGTGTGTGCTGTCTGTCTCGGACTGCCGGGCGCCCTGCCCGTCCTCAATCATGCGGCGGTGGACCTCGGCATTCGCGCGGGGCTTGCCCTCGGCTGCCGGGTCAACGAAACGTCGGTCTTTGCGCGCAAGAACTACTTCTACCCCGACCTGCCGAAAGGCTATCAGATTTCTCAGTACGACCAGCCTCTCGCGAGTGAGGGAGCCGTGGAGTTGGTCGCCGCGTCCGGGTCACGGCGCATCGGCATCACGCGCGTGCATCTCGAGGAAGACGCCGGGAAGTCGCTCCACGAGGGATTCGGCGATTCCGATCGCAAGACCTACGTGGACTACAACCGCAGCGGTGTGCCGCTCATCGAGATCGTGACGGAGCCCGATCTCCGGTCTGCGGCGGATGCCGCCGAGTTCTTCAGCAGGCTGCGCACCATCCTCGTATGGCTCGGCGTGAGCGACGGCAACATGGAGGAGGGCAGCCTGCGGTGCGATGCCAACGTGTCGGTGCGACCGGCTGGCACCTCCGTCCTTGGCACCAAGGCGGAGGTGAAGAATCTCAACTCCTTCCGCTTCCTGCAGC
>ORMF010858846.1_pt1 | contig 18147 bp, 20 predicted proteins | sample 1779871 | NCBI WGS metagenome assembly ORMF01 (sample SAMEA104232316, study PRJEB22302) | groundwater metagenome | biome: forest; feature: aquifer; material: groundwater | place: USA | collected 2011-08-07 | depth 5.4 m
CGATGTCGCCGCGCTCCCGTTCCAAATCCCGCAGGGCCTGTCGCAGCAGTTTCTTGGGCTCGGGAGGCAACCGCCGCACGAACTCCAAGACCTGCGTTTCCAGCTCAACTTTCATCGTCCAGGGCGCTGAGCGGATGATAGCGCCCCTGGCCGGCCTTGACTTTGCGCAACTGCCGCATCGCCTCCGGATTGCCGAGGACCTCGAGCGTTTCCAGCATCACTTGCAGCCGCTCCCACCGCACCAGCGCCGCGACGGTCTTGTTCCGCCGGGTGATCGGGATGACATCCCCCTTGCGGAACCGGGCCAGTTCGGGCAAAGCCGCCTGCGCTTCGGTGATCGTATAGGTAGAACGCATAACTGATGTACGGATTACGGCGCTTACCCCGGCGCGTCAAGCCGAATGCGCCAAGCGCACTGCGCTCCCTGCTCCCCGCTCCTCGCCCCGTGAAATCTTCCTGTTATTTCACTGGGCTGCCCTTTGCCCTTTGCGTCCGGCATCCGGCATCTGGCTTCTGCCCTCTGATTTCTGCTTTCAGCTTTCAGCATTTCAGCTTTGTGATGAGATGCTTTCAGCATTTCAACTTTTCAGCGTGTCGCGATTCGCCAGCACGCCCACTCTCACGCCGGGCAAGGCCCCGCTCGATTGGCTCAAGCGCCGGACGCAGGTCAACAGCCCGTCCGCGTTGCGGCGAACGGAACCGGTGAGGACCGTCCAATGCAAGAGGGAAGACTCGAAGACTCGTCAGCGGCGTTTCGTTGTCTTGACAATGCGGCGCTGGTTTTACAAGTTGGCCCACACATGAAAACGAACATCCCAGCACGTCAGATTACGCACCAGTTCCGGAAGATCAGCCAGAGGCTCAAGCCCGGCGCACGCGTCAGAGTCACCCCGCGCGGCCAGGTGGATGGCGGCCACGAAAAAGCTGGCCTGGCGTCACGAGAAGCCCCGGATTTCCTGGCGGCCATCAAGAACGGACCCAGGAGCACTGCCGCCACGGAAAAACTGGTCTGTCAGATTGAATGGGGCGCGCTGTGAAGCCTTATCTCGACGCCGGTTTTCTTCTCTCTTTGCTCGGCCGGCGTCCGGGATCGGCGAAGGCCAATGACCTGGCGCGTCGCTTTCCGGCACCCTTTCGTTTGACCTGGCTGCACGCCGCACAGATCGAATGGGGGCTGCGCGCCGGCCTGAAGTCGCCCGATTCCCACCGCAGCGCGTGGGCCAAAGAAGCCTTGAACACCTGGCAACGCTGGACCCTGGAATCGGTGCTCAGGGTGGAGGATTCAGACTGGCCTGCCTCGTTTGTGCGGGCCGTGGAACTGTCGCGTGTCTGCCCGGCGCGATCGCTGTTTTTGCTGCTGCACCCGGCCCTGGCTGGCCGCAATGAATTCACCCATTTCCTGAGCTTCGATCCGCAAGCCCGGGCCGCGGCCCTCGTTGAGGGACTGAGACTGCTGCCGGCCTCTTTGGACTAAATCCCGATCAGAGACCGAAGACCAGAAGCCAGAGATCAGCCCGGCCAGCTTTCAGCTTTGTGATAAGACGCTGTCCACTTTCCGCTTTCCTTGCCCCGTGGAATAGAAGGGATCCAGTCTAGCTTCATAGTTGAATGGCAGGTGATTATGATCGAAGGCGGGAGCGCTGGTCGGCTTTATTCCACGGGGCGAGGCCCGTGAAGTCCTTGGCCCGTGGAGTCTTCCCTTGCCCCGTGAAATCTTCCTGCTATTTCACTGGGCTACTTCACCGGGCTACTTCACCGGGCTGCTTTCTGCTTTCAGCATTTCAGCTTTGTGATGAGATGCTTTCAGCATTTCAGCGTTTCAGCATCTCAGCTTTTTCTTTCACCTCTTTCCCCTTCATCACCATCAGGTATTCGTAGATCGAGAGCAGCCGGCAATAGTGATAGCCGGGAACGCCGTCCCAAAAAGCCGAGCCGCAAGACCGACAGTTAGTGGAGGCGAGAATCACAGGTCCCAAAAGCTGATCAAGCGGCCTTTGAATGTGGGGTCACTGGCGGCGAGGGAGCGCAACGCTGCTGTTTCCCCATCCGAATTGCCCGCGCCCGGATGCAACATGATTTCCACGCTCCGATCCCTTGCGGCCAACTCATGACGCTTCTCGCAAAACGTCGCAAGGTCAGTAAAAACCTCCGTGGTCTTGGTGTTGAACCAAGACCGGAGCACCACATTGAAGACACGCTTTTGCCAGAGCAGACGGCGCGACGGCTGTCCTGTTGCCGGATACAAGTTGAGCGAGATACGGACCCGGCGGATCCCATACTTCCTTTGAACCGCTTTGAGTACCGGAAAAAGCGTGGGGATTGTGTGCACGTGGTGATGCGAGTCAAGGTGAGAGATCTTCACTCCGATTGACAGCAGGAGTTCTATTTGTGCGCAGAACTCAGCGAACAGGCTTTTGCCGAGCCGATGCAAGCCCTTTACCTCTCGGATTCGCCCATTGAAGCAACCGCCACTGTTCAACAAGACGCCGAGTCCAAGGGAGCCGCTAAGGGGCTTGAACTCGGTCAGGTTCAAATGCGCGCCGAAGGAACACCGGGGAAACTGCCGAAGCCGCCCGCAAGCCTCGGCGACGGCAGGTCCGTTGGCCAGAACGGTGGCCGAAGTAACCAGACCATCTGCGATCAGCCCAAAGACCGCCTCATTTACCGCGGGGCTTGCGCCCAAATCATCCGCGTTTGTGATGATGCGCATGGAGGAAAAAGCACTGAGGGCAGAAGCCTGTAGTCGGTGGCCACGTTGCCGCGCCGCCCAGAAGCCCGCTTCGCTGTTTACCCTTTCCTCCTTGCTACTTGCCGTTCTTGCGCCCGCATCACTTTTGCCATTTAAGCTGCTGTCGCTCGAATTCGATCACGGATTCTAGGATTTCATCCAAACTGCGCGTGGATTGCCAGCCGAGCAATTTGTTGATGCGCGTAATGTCCGGGACGCGCCGCTGCATGTCCTCAAACCCTGGCGCGTAAGCCTCCTGAAACGGCACCAGGCCAATCTTCGACGAACTGCCGGTCAGTTGAATAACTCTTTCGGCCAATCCGCGAATCGAAATCTCCTCCGTGCTGCCGACGTTATAGATGCGCCCCGGCGCCTGCTCGTGGGCTGCCAAGCCTATCAAGGCCACCACCACATCCCTCACGTCACAAAAGCACCGGGACTGATTGCCATCACCATAAACGGCCAGCGGCTCGTTCCTGAGCGCCTGCTAGACGAGGCGTGGAACCACCATTCCATACTGGCCCGTCTGGCGTGGTCCCACCGTGTTGAAGAACCGTACGCAGGCGATTTCGACCCCGTATTCGGCGTGATAGGCCAGACCGAGGAATTCATCGACCATCTTGCTGGCTGCGTAAGCCCATCGGCACTTGGACGTCGGCCCCAGTAGCACGTCGTCCTCCTCGGCAAATGGCATTTTGGCCCCTTTCCCATAAACCTCGGAAGTGCTCGCGATGATCGTGCGGCAACGATACCGCATGGCTGCTTTCAGGACGTGCTCCGCGGCCATGATGTTTGTTTCGATGGTATGAACAGGCTGTTCCACGATCAGTTTTACCCCCACAGCGGCGGCCAGATGAAAAATCACCTGGGCCTCCGATGCCATCCGATCCAAAACCACCTTATCTTCAATCGTGGCGCGCGCGAAGTGGAAATCTGGATTCCGCGACAGGTGCGCGACGTTTGCCCAGCGGCCAGTCGAGAAGTTGTCGACTGCCAGGACACGGTGGCCGTCGGCCAACAGTTTCTCCGCAAGATGGGAGCCGATAAAACCGGCGCCGCCGGTGATCAAACACGTGCAAGGAGCGAGTGTCTTCATAAAATCAGAGGACGGAGATCAGACGGCGGCACTCACCACTCCGCGCTCCGCGGACTATTCGGGTGTCTCTTTTGTCGAGTGCGGAGCTAGTCCACGACCACGCTTCGCCGGAGCTCCCGGGCCTTCAAGACGCTAAGCATTTCATAAGTAGCTAGCAGGCGACAGAAGACATACCCCTCGTAGCCGTCCAAGAACCCGCGCTTCAGAAAGTAACTGTAAGCGAAGCGTAACGCAGGCCGGAATGGCAAGTGCCGTGACCATGTCCTTAGTCGCCGCCGTGATGAAGGACTTTCTCCAATGCCTTGCCCTTCGTTAGCCACATGCCCATTCACTTCGACTTCCGCTTCCCAATTAGAATATCGGTTGTGCTTCTCCACCCACGCCGAGATGTCCGGATAGGCATAATGCAACATGTCATTCGTCAGGTAGGCCGTCTTGCCGTTCAACACGACGTGCTCGTGAACTTCGTTGTCACCCGAACGGCTGTCGCCCTCGTGTAGCTTTTCGTACCGTCCCAACCCGTGTTTGAAGAGCCTCAGGTTCAGGCTTGGATAATACCCGCAGTGCCGAATCCATTTGCCCAGAAAGATGAACCGCCGATTGATGAAATACCCGTCAGCGCGAGGCCGCTTCATCTCTTCACGAATGTCCTCGGCCAGTTCCGGTGTGATCCGCTCGTCAGCATCGAGAATCAAGACCCATTCGTACTTCCAGGGTATCGCTTCAAGAGCCCAGTTTTTCTTTTTGGGAAAGCGTTTGTTCCACTGGAAATCCACCACCTTGGCGCCATGTTGCCGAGCGAGCTCTTGCGTGCCATCAGTAGAATTAGAATCGACAACGACGACGTCCGCGCACCAAGACACGGAGGTTAGGCAATCAGCGATGTTCCGCGCCTCGTTACGCGTTGGAATGAGAACCGAGATCATTTCGACTCGACTGTCCGTTTCTTGATGAATCGAGCCGGGTTCCCCGCCACCACTGTCCACGGCTCAACGTCCTTCACCACCACAGCCCGCGCCCCGACCACCGCGCCTTCACCCACGACGACTCCCGGCCCGACGAAGGCATCGGCGCAAATCCAGGCTTGGTCTTCGATGACAATGGGCGCTTTTTGCAACGGAAGGTCGGGCTTCGTGTAGTCATGCGTCCCGGCGCAGACATGGGCACGATGAGAGATCGTCACGCGACTTCCGATGCTAACCGGGCCGAGATTGTAAACGAGCGCATCCTCCCCAATGGCGCTCCAATCGCCGATCGTCAGATTCCAGGGAAAATAAATCCGCGTGGAAGGATAGACGTGCACGTGACTGCCTACGGAAGCACCGAAACACCGAAGCACCGCCCTTCTCCATCCGAAACACGGTCGCGCGCTCCACCGAAAGAACCACTGTCCGCCGCCCCACAGGATCCGCCGCAGCATTTCGGCAGCGGAGTACTTCTGTGCGGTACGGTTGGCCGAGATGTCTAGTTGTCCGGCCACGCAGAGATTCGTTTACGATGGGCGTGGGTGGATGGCGGGTTTGTCTCCAGCCATCACCATTGTCATCCAAAGCCACGGAGCACGACCCGCGCCGCGAAACCGGAGGTTCGTGAACCCCGCCTCCGCCAGCAACTGCGCCAGGCTGCGCCGGCTCCACAACTTGATGTGACCCCCATCCCACAACGGGTTCGCGTGTGCATCCCACTTGCCGAGCAACGATAGCACGAGGTTCTTGAGATACCCGTGGTAAGGCGTAGTGCAGATCAGCCGCCCGCCCGCTTTGAGTGCTAAGAAGCAGCCCCGCGCCCACTCCCGCGGCGCATAGAGATCTTCCACCACTTCTGTGGTCACGACCAGGTCGAATGGGCTTTCACGGAGGTTCTCCAACAGCCTTTCGTCAGCCGGCAGCAACTCGAACCGCCCGCCGGGATGGGACTTCCGGGCAATCTGGATGCCGGACTCGCTCAGATCCACACCGACGACCCGGCACCCATGTTTGAGGAATTCGCCGCAAGTGGCGCCATTGCCGCAGCCGACATCGAGCACGCGAGTGCCGGGTTCCAACCCGCCGCTCAGATCCAGCACATGCGGCATGAACTGCGCGTGCATGTGCGATTGCGATGCGTTGCGCCAGGAGTACTCGTTATACTCGGTTCGTGGCATCGCGGGCGAGTTACAACGCTACCTGAGCCAGCTCGAACGAGGGCAATGGCCGCTGCCGCAACACGGCCTCGTAAATGGTCATCATTCGGGCTGCGATGCGGGTCCATTCGAAGTTCGCTGCCAGTGCACGACATCTCTGCCGCCTCGCTTTCAGCGCGACCAAGCCGGCCAGACTATCTAGCGCTTGAGTGGCCGTCGAGGCAATCGCCGCTTTGTTCAGCTCCGTGACCCAGCCGGCGTCGAATTTGCGGACGAGCCGTGCGAGTGGCACGCCGGGCGTAAGGAGCACGGGTATGCCAGCGGCCATCGCCTCCATCGCTGCGATGCCGAAACTTTCCGAGTGCGAGGTCAACGCGAAGAAATCCGCGCCTTGCAAGAGCAATTGCTTGAATTCGCCTTGGGCGAAACCCACGAAGCACACACGACTGTTCAAGGAACCGCCCGTCACCATGGATTTGAGTTGCGCCTCATATTCCGGCGATCCGCTTCCAGCCACAATGAGAGTGAACGGTCGATCGGCAACGCCCTTCAGAGCCTCGATCAAAAGATGCGCGCCTTTTTTGGGATGCAGACGGGAAAGAAATAGGATTACTGGTGTTTCGTATGCAATCTGGAACTGTTTCCGCAACTTCAAACCCGCGTCGGGAATCGGTTCGGCGAGATGCAGACCGTACGGCATCACAAACGTGGGCGACTGAAGGCCCAGATCGGCGGTCTCCTCGCGCTCCTGCTCGGCGGTGTACTCGATGGCGGCGCAGCCATTGAGATTGGCGCGCTCGAAAAGCGTGAGGAAGATCTGCTTGCGCAGCCGGCTCTGCTGGAGCGACCAGCGGCAAAGCAAGCCAGAGGGGCGCACGACGCACGGCACACGTAGCCGCCGTGCGATCCGCATGGCCACGCTGGGCAAATAGGAAAACAGGCTGTGAACGTGCAGCAGATCAAAGCCCCGGAGGTGTTTTCGCAACCACGGGGCGAACGGGGCGGAGTAGGCGAACTCCCGGAGCGGGCGGAAACGGGGGGAAAAACGCGGGAAAAACCGGACGGGAACGTCCTTGTATAAGCCCAGTGTCCCCAAGGGAACTTCCAACAACCCTGGCCCATCGTCGTTGGTGCAGAGGATTTCGGCATCAACGCCGAGTGGCCGAACGGCGCGAACCAGTTCCAGCACCGCCTGGCTCGGTCCGCCACGCACCAAACCGACCGAGGGAATCACATGCAGAACCCGCATGGTTGGTGAAAGCTATTCAGCGAACCAGCAACCGCACCACAAAACCGACAGATTGCGATGGGCAGACTACGTTCTTTGCGAAAGCAACATGCACACCTTTGATGCCCATAAATCAGGCGTAATCTGGCGGGCCAATTGGAGGCTCCGCTGGCCAAACTCGTGACGCACGCCAGGCGGAAGGCTCATGAGCTTATGCAAGGCAGATTTCAGGCTGGCTTTGTCCCGCGGCCTGCAAAGAAAACCATTGAACCCCTCATGGACGAAGGCGCTGACGGCGCCACATACGTCGGTAGCCACGATGGGAAGGCCCAGACAGGCGGCTTCATGGATGACTACCGCCCACGCATCATGGTAGCTCGGCAAACAAAAAGCCGCTGCGGCTTCGAGATGGCTGGCGAGTGCATCAGGTTGAATGAAACCCGTCACGGTAATTCTATTGGAAACTCCAGTGTAGGTCTCAACGAGCGGTCCGTCGCCAGCCAAGACAAGCGACCAATCTGGAAAATGTTTCGCGAGTTCAGTGAACACGTCAACCAGCTCCACCACCCCCTTGTCGCGCCACATGTTGCCGACAAAAAGCAGGCTCTTGACTGTTCCCTCGCGCCCGGCACGGGCGTTCGTTGCCAAGAGTTTCCGTGTGTCGGCGGAGTACAGTCCGGTCATGATCTGGCTCGGAACGAAGCCGAGCCTCCGAGCGTATTCGTATTGGGGCAGTCCAGGAATCCAAATGTAGGAGCAAAACGTGCGGATCCATGGTGCCAACACTTTTGAAAGAAGGTATTGCCTGGCCCGGTATTTCCATTGGTTATCCATCCCCATGACCACTGGAATTCTGGGCTTGAACCGTCTTCCGATGCGGCGGTATGCGGGATCCCTCCACCCTGCCAGAAAAATGTATGCGGGATCGAGCTTCGCGGCAAAGGCGACCAGTTCGAGGTCCGTTAGCCCTGCCCGGCGCTGCACTGTAATCCGTGGGTGTTCAGGAAAAACGAATGGTGCCGTTGCTGTATTCGGAACAGCCACCACGGCGATCCGCGCGCCGGGAAGCGCGTCTGCAAGGGTTCGGATGCAATTATGAAAATAACCGGACAAGGGCGCACATAAAAACAGCAGATTCATAGTGCCGTCCTTTTGTATTCGATGAGCTTGTCCAACCCCTCTTCGAGAGGAAGAAGCTCCCTCCCCAGGATGCGTTTCATCTTTGATATGTCCGGGCAGCGGCGGGTCATGTCGCCCTCTGCCAGCGGGGGAAGAAAACGGATGGTGGACGGACTGCCAATTCGTTGCAGAACGAGTTCCGCGAGCTCCAGGATGGTAATCTGCCTATCGCTGCCGACGTTGAGCGTTTCATTGACCGCGAGATCGCCGTAGAGGGCTTTAACCGTCGTGTCAATGTTGTCATCAACATAGCAAGAGGTGCGGGTCTGCAAGCCATCGCCGTAAATCGTGATGTCTTCGCCCCGTAAAGCGGCATCCACGAACCGGGGCAGAACGAAATCCTCGCTTTGTTGTGGGCCATAGGTATTGAAGAGCCGGAAGATCGTATAGTCTAAAGCGAACTCCCTCAGAAAACATTTGAAATAAGATTCTCGCACGTTCTTGACGATTGCGTAGGGAAGCCGGGAATTTAGCGGGGTGGTATGCTCGTTCTGAGGGACTTCGAACGGTTCGCCATACACGTCGGACGATGACGAAAAGAAAACCCGTTGGACGCCGGTGTTTTTGAACAGCGAGAGGATGTTGCGGATTCCATCTATATCAGCCAGAACATGCAGCGGATTCTCCAACGTCCGCTTGACACCCACGACCGCAGCGTAGTGGAAAACATAATCGAATCCGATGCTGCACATGACCGGGCCAAGGTCATGCATTACGTTCACATCCAGCTTCACAAACCTCCAGTTGGCCGCTCTTCGAACCGGGAGTTGTTTGATGCTTCCGGTCGAAAGGTTGTCGGCAATCACGACGTAGTTGGATTAGTCTGCAACGAGACGCGCTGCCAAAGCCCCGCCGATGTTTCCCGCGCCACCGGTGATAAGAATCTTGCGTTTATGTTGATTCTTTTTGATTAAATGCTTGCTGTTTCACCGCTTCTAAACCAGCCAATCTGCGGAAAACGAGCCGGCACCGTGTTGGACGTGACCGCCACTGGGGGCGAAGTCCGTCGGCCACGGCGCTTGGGTCTGCCACGGCTTGATCTTCCGAGGTGGGCTGCGGGGGCCGTCGCATCCAAGCGTGGCAAAACCAAGATGAAGCCTGCCATGAACCAGAAATACACATTGGCGATGTGGTTCAAATAAACGGACAGGTAGAGATGGGCCAGATGAAACGTGAAGGCGCCGGCAGCGAGAAGCTTGAGCCGGGAATCACGCACTCTCTCCCAGGTTGTCCAGAGACCCCACAGCAAGGCGATTCTGAGCGCATACCACGCCAGGAAACCGGCCGCCCCAAGCTCATAGAGGACTTGGTTGGCCTCCAAATCAATGTAAGGAGGTAAACTCTTGGGGGCCGACACATTCAAAGCACTTGCCAAGTCCGACCGTGCTGCGAGCGACACACCTGTTCCGTAGCCGCTCACACCAACCGTTGGTAGGCTCTTTAGGAGGGGGAGAAACAGCGAGGTGCGCTCCGCAAAATCTTCTCCTGCGCGGGCACGGCCAATGATCGCATCAACCGCGGTGCTGAATAACATGAGCACCATACCGATGACGGTTGCTCCGGCGAAGATCGTCCTATGCACCCCGGCAAGCAGATGTCGTTGCTTGAGCACGGTAACGCTCAAAACGGCGAGGCACAGCCCGATAAACACGAAATTCTTGCGGCTGCCCGTCATACACATGTTTCCCAGCAACAAGCACAGAACCGCGGCATGACTCCATAGGACAATGGGCTTCTGTGAACCCAACAGGTTTGGAACCAGCAAGCAAAAGGTCAACAACAGGAAGGAGGTGTAACCGGAAATGTAGGAAAAAGTGCCCGTGACTTGGGCGCGGGACGCATCCTCACCGAAGCTGGAAACGGTCTCGGTTTCCGTGGCGTACGCGTTCAAAGGGCTGTCAAGGGGAGCGTTAAATTGGGCTATGGCAAGGATTCCGAGCGGAACCGCCAGGATGATGAAACAACGTGTAAATCGGAAAAGCTCATCTTTGTCGCGGAAGACCGCCGGCAGTATCCACAACAAGGGGACATACCAAAGGTAGGCTTTGACGCCAAAGGCACCGGTGATAATCGAGCCTAAGTTCGGGTTCAAGGCCTGCAACAGCACAGCCCCACAACCGACAACTAGCGGCACCGCCAAGCCAGGATTCAACCGGCTGGGTTTGGGGGCGGAGGACGTGTAGTAGCCGATGTAAGCACCCAGCAGCACGAAATCCTTCAGAAAGTAGATGTACTGGCTCAATCCGGGGAACACCCATTTCCTCAAGGCGCCCTCAAACACTGTGAGAACAAGAGCCACCTGCACGCTCCACCTCCATTTGGCAGCGGACAAAACCACCACCCCCACCAACGCAAGAAGCATATCAAGGCGGCTCATATAGTCTGGTCGCGCAAGCCAGTCTCAGACTTCCTGCGGTTCATCGAAAAAGACGTGAACATGCATCGGCTTCCGCCGCCAAGGTGAACGAAGAGCCAATTCCCGAATTCTTTGACATCTGGCCAAGTCTGCTCGGGTTGGTTGCGAGATCACGGAGGGCGCTGGCAATACATTCGGCCGTGACCTCGCTTAACCTTATCCCATTAACTCCATCGGCCACAACGTCCCCACAGCAGCGGGACGAGATCACCGGGACCCGCCACGCTTGGGCCTCGAGTTGCGTGATCCCAAAGCCGTCGCAGAAGCTTGGGAATAAAAAAACATCCGCCTCCCGGTAAAAATCTCCGATTCGGTTTTGGGAGACTTTGCCACGCCAGTGGACTGCCGGGTGCCGCAGAAAACGATCAGGGACGGAAATCCGCACCGGACCCGCCACATGCAACTCCACCGGCAAATCGCCCACGATATCCATCGCCTCAAGCACCGGCATGATTCCCTTGACTTGAGTAACCTGGCCGAGAAAAAGCGCCCGCAACGGTCGGCTTCTGTCAAACACTTCAGGCACTTTTCGCTGATAGGCTGCGGCCTCGGCTGGGGCCTCATAGCTCAGTGGGATGATGTGGATCTTGGAAGCTTCAGCGCCCTGTGCCAGCATCGCCGTCCGTGTCCACTCCGAATTGACGATGATCCGATCTGCCAAGGCCAATTCTTCCCGCCAGGAATCCCAATAGGCCGGCGGTGGTGAGGTTATTTCGTGACCCGTTCCGGCATGCTTCCGCAAAAGTTCCAGCTCAATCTCCTGCATCCGTTTCCCGGCATCAATTTGATCGAGCACGGTCCGCCAGCCCTGCTGCCGGGCGAAGCGGAACGGCTCCCTTGCTGTGTAGCTGAAACTGTGTACTAACGGCCGCTGGCCGTCCGGCGGCAGACGCCGGACAAACTTCTGCAATGTACGTGCCGCGTACCCTTGAAACCATTCATTCCGCGCGTGGATTTTCTTCCACCCCTTCAGGCGCATGACGCGACAGCGGATTTCGAAGGCGAGCAAACCCAGCAGCGCAGCATGCACGGAGGCGTCAATGAGTTCTGGATGGAAGCGGCTCCGGAATGAATGATGAATGAGCGCCGGGAAACTCCGCGGCGGGCACCAGGCCTCGGTAATCAGCCCGAGCAGAGCACCCTTGTGGTGCAGACCGACTGCGCCGCCGTAACCTCTTCGCGCACCCGAGCTAAGATAAATCCAGTGTGCTTGCGAACCCATCAACTATCTCCGACAGTTACGGCCGGCGGCAGACGCAGGCGGAGATGAAGGAAGTGACGTTCACAGATATGAAAACATCCCAAGGCGAAAAACAACGCCACCAGCGCACCGGCAAGGGCATACCATCCATGCAGCGGGCGTCTGGAGTAATGATCAATAATGCCTGCACTCAGGAACGCGAGCACGGGGAAATGGACGATGTAAATCGTATATGAGCGCACCCCCAGAGCTTCAATCGCCCTCACAATCGCCAGGTTTGAGAAGCGCTGATTGAAGCTGGCAAAGACGAGCACTGCGGAAGAACTGTAGATTACCGCGGCGAGCAAGCGGAGGGTCGGGTTGGTCAAGGCCACGTAAGCACCAAACCCAGCCAGGAACGCACCGCCGTACAATGAACCGTGGTTTCTCCGGAGCCTCCATCTGGCCGCTAATTCAGCGAGGGCGGCGCCGGCGAGCCAGAGAAAATAGTGGCGCACCACCGCCACAGGGAAGATGTCGGATGAGTAAAACGTCAGCCCAAGGCAGCCGGCAGGAATCAACACATAAGCCGCCCACAGGCGCCAACGCCGAACCAGGATCCACAGGGGGTAAATTGCGTAATAAACGACTTCATACGCGAGTGACCACAGCGGTCCATTTGTCCCGAAATCAGGGCCCAAGCTGCTGGGAAGAAAAGCCAGTGCCGGAATTACGGACTGGACAGGATAGCCCTTTGCAGCAAAGACCGGGTCAATTGAGCAAACACCCGTTTGCGCGAGGTAAAGCGTCGGGAACCACCACCGACCCAGCGAGTCAAAAGCCACGGTGACGACAAGCGCCAAGCAGTACGGCGCCAGCAGCCGGTGTGTGCGACGTTTGTAGTAGGAGCGCGCGTCCATTTTGATCGGGTTGCCAGCGCCGGCCTGCTGCGCGGCGCGCAGGTGAATGAAGAACCCGCTCAGGGCAAAAAAAACGAGAACCGCCTCGCGTCCGTAACGGAAAACCGCCGAGGCGTACGCCAGCGGAACTTCCCACATCGCGTGCGGTTGTTGCGCCCACTCAAAATGTCCCGCCCACAGCAACCACCGCGCATGACCGAACAAGACGACCAAGGCCAGCAGACCACGAAGCACATCCAAAGCACGCACATTGATTGGGTGAGACTCGCTATGCAAACGCAACCCCCCGGTAAAGTTGGACACAAAAATCTGGCACACAAACGGGTGATCCCGCGCGTCCGGCCGCGCATCGGCAACGCGTGGTGTCGAAAACCATGAGCTGCATTTCCTGAATCAGCGGTTCAGCCACCAATACGAAAGCCGTGGATGCGCGCAAACTCGGTTGCGAATCCACTCGCACAACCCCGTGGGCAGCCGCTGATAGCCACGGGCAGGCCGCAGATAAATGGGCGGTGTCTCCGGAGGCAAACCCTGTTCGCGCCGCACCGGATGTGTCTCCGCATGCGCCAGAACATCGGTGAGAAAACCGGCCAGGTTTCGCGCCATGACATCGGCGTCGAAATGGTTGCGCGCGCGCGCGATCGCGCCGGCGGAGAGTGCCGCCAATCGTTGGCGGTCTTGGTGCAGCGTGCGGATGTGCTCCGCCCACGCCCGGAGGTCGCCCAGCGGCACCAGCAGCCCGCTCTTGCCGTGCTCAATAATCTCGGTGCTGCCGGAGGGGGTATCATACGCTATCGGCACGCAGCCCATGCTCATGGCCTCGATAGTGACCATACCGAAGGGTTCCTTGCGGCTGGCCATCAGGAAAATGTCCGAAACCGCGGCAATGTCGTAACATTGTTCGTGGGGCACGCGACCAGTCCATGTGACCAAGTTCGCCAGCCCTTTACGCTGCAACTGGCGGGCCAGTGCGGCATTTTCGCCGCCTACGAGGTTCAACGTCACGGGCACACCAAAGTTCCGCAACCGTTGCAGCAATGGCACGAAGTCAAACACGCCCTTGAGTGCTTCCACCCGGCCCATGAACAAGAGGCGAAGAGGCCCGCTATGCGGAATCCGATTCGGTAGTGGCGGGAAGTTTGCCCCATTATGGACGGTGCGTAGGAGGCCATGAAAGCCGACTTCGTCGAGAGTGCGCCGCAAGGGTGTCTCGATGTGCCGCCCCACGCAGGTAACGCCATCAATCCATGCAGCATGCCGCATGGCTACCGCTCGGTAGCGGCGGCCGGAATCGTGGATTTGGACCACATGTCGGGTGGCCCGTGGCAGGAAGCGGAAGGCAGGCTCGATGCGCGAGACGCCGCTGGTGATCAACAGGTCCTGCGGATTTCCCGCGAGCCACTGAAGAAACAGACGCGCACAATTACCATCCAGTCCAAGGCAGACGACCCGCAGGCCGCTGGCTTCGCCGGTGGACTCGCCAGCAGGATCGTGAAGGCTAAGCAACGTCACTCGCCAATCCGTCAACTTTGCGATGCCTTCGGCAGCATAGCGGCACACCGGCCCAATGCCGCCGGCGGTAAGCGACGCGATGACGAAGGTGACGCGAAGAGGTTTACGAATGTGATTTGTATCAGGCATCAGGGAACAAGACAACGTTCGCCAAGGACATTGCCTCGATTTCGGCGAGTGGAAGTTTCGCACCTGGTCTGCCATCGTCATTCAAGGCATACGGGGAATAGCGGACGGTCTCAAACTCGCGGTAGAGATCGGCGGGTGAGAGTCCGACAGCTCGCAAGTTCGCGGGGCAAATCTCGATGAGAATCGCTGCTATTTTTCGTCCTTTTAAGAGCGCACGTGCACCTTGCAATACATACGGCTCCATGCCCTCAACGTCGATCTTGAGAAAATCAATGAATTCGACGTTTTGCGACTGGCAATAGCCATCGAGATCGATGGCGGCAACGACTTGGGTGCTGGTCGCTTTGCCAACTGGCTTCTCGCCAGGCATGGCCATGCGGTTGCTAGCAGGCGAATCTTCATAAATGCGAAAAGTCACCAAATCACGCCCACGCCCCAACGCCAGACAGTTGAGGCGGCAACGGTCAAGCAATCCATTGGATTTCACGTTGTTTTTGAAGCGGCAGAAGGTTTCGGGGATAGGCTCAAAAGCATGAATTTCAGAAAACCCTGTATTTGCGAGTACGCAAGTGAAAGTGCCGATGTTTGCGCCAACATCGAAAGCCACCGAACGCCTTAGCGCCGCCTTCGCGGAGCGTGCTGCGCAAGAGAACTCCGGAGTTGAGGCCGCCACTCGTGACCGATGCGCCCAGTATTCTGAGAAGCTGATCCAGCCCCCCACACTGTCGTGCTGGGATAATTTGAGACGTGGGCCTGAAGTGCTTGTGAGTCTCGAAAGTATCCATCTGCAATAGGCCGCCCGTAGTCCGCGGTTCTTCGAAAGCAAGTCCAGTTTCTGACGGAAGCCTTCCATTTGTGGGATCTTTACCTCTGCTCGAGGACCGTGCTGTGCTTACAGAAAGACCGTCTTGTCGGGCACGCTCAGTCAGGCCCTGGGGTCATATACCACTTCGGCGCGCCTTTGCCAAGGAGGGGATTCCATTTACCCGTTCTTGACTAGAAGCACGTGCGGACAACACTCGCGGAATTGACAGACTAGCGCAGGGAAATCCTTCGCAGAGACGATGCGGATGATGCCTTCCGGTCGTCCGGCGATGGCCAGCGCCTTGGGTTGGAAACCCAGGTTCAGCAGCTCTTGGAGCCATGCACCAACCGTGGCCATCGGGTCTGTGAAATGCGCATTGTGGACTTCCACAAAGAGTTTCAGAACGCCGCGCGCCTCTGTCAGGGTCTTCTGCATCCCTTTGGTTACACGCACCTCGAAGCCCTCGATGTCCATCCTGATGAAGTTGAGACTCTTGACTCCACGCACCTCCAGGAAGCGGTCCAGCGTCATGGTCGGCACCTTGATCCGATGGGCGCTCTGCTCGCCGGCGTGCGTCTGCCTTATTTCCGGCCTCAAGGCCTCGTCCGTCTCGGAAAGCAGATTGCAGAAGTTGGACTGAGGGGTAATCCACATCTCAGCCTCGCCGCACTCGTCGGAGATGGCCATCTGGTGGACTTCCATGTTCGTGTAATGGTTCAATTCCACATTACGCTGCAGGACCGCGACGTTATGCGGCACTGGTTCAACGGCAAAGACCTTCCCTTTGGGCCCCACGATTCTGGCTTCCATGAGGGCGTAGTAGCCGAGGTTGGCTCCCAGGTCCACGCCCACCATGCCAGGGTGGATTTCTTCATGAATGAGTTGCGTGTGCTCCCGCTCCCGAATCCCGTCTCGAATCAATACACGTGACAACCCTGGATCATCGAGCCGAAGGGCCATCAAGCTTCCTTGGATAGGAAGAACGACAACACCATTCCTGGAACGAGTCCGCGCGTACAACCTGCGTTCGGCGCCATAAACATCCGAGTTGAAACGGCGAACGAGAGTGTTCAATCCGTCCGCGAATCCTCCGGTCCTGAAGGCAGCCTTGGCCTCACCAAACCTGTACTTGAACTTGCCTATCATACAGTAGTGTGACGTCCCTGACAGAAACATCGACTCCGAGCGGGCGGTGCGGCTATGAGTGTCTACCGACGTGTCATGAAATCACTATTCACAGTCTGCGAGTTTGCCTCGCAGATGCGCTGCCACAGAATCGCGGCCCGTTTTTCCCAAGTGTTATCTTGGATGAATCTCCGGCGTGCCCTTGAATCGACTCGATACTCCGGGGAAAGCGTCTTGCGAATCAGTCGCGCGCACTCTTCCGCCGTCGCCCCGACCTCCAAGAATTCCCGGTGCTCACACACCTCGTGAATCGGAGTGAAGAGAACGGGCTTGTTGGTGCAAAGGTAGTCATACATCCGCAGCGGGGAACTGCGGTTTTTGATCGCGTTGACCTGATACGGCCCGAAGCACACGTCGAATGCGGAGATGTATTTCGGCAAGTCGCTATGAGGGCGCGGCCCCAACCAGCGCACGTTCGGCTTTTGGAAAACACGCCCGACCTCGGCCTGGCTTCCCCGCAGACCCTCCAAGAGCGGACCGATGAAGACGAAGTTCGCTTCTGGCACCGCATCGGCCAGTGCTTCGATCAACGGCCAGTCGTAACCGGCCCCACTGATCTGGCCCACGCAGCCCACAATCTTACCGGCCAGTCCTTGCAGTTCTGGCGGCTTCTCAGCCGGAGGTCCTGCTAGTGCAGAAACGAAACTCTCGGATACTGCGTTTGGGGAATAGAACACCGGCGTCTGTGTCTTCTGCCTCAAGTCTTCGGCAAGCTGGTGAGAGATCGCGAATGCCACGTCACAGGAACCCAGAATCCGCTTTTCCAAGGCGTCAATCTGCTCGGCGTTCCAGCCGCCGTAAAAACGGTAGCCGTCGTAGGCGTAATAGACTTGGAAGGCGTCCGGGAACGCCTCCGCCACGCCAGCGTACTGCGGAAGGGTATAGACAATCGCTTCAGGTCGGCCTAGGCGGTGGGTGGTCCTGCGCAGACGCCGCGACAGTAGCCACGTCGAGAGGCGTTCAAAGCGGGTCCAACCGGGGACGAGCGCCTTCGATTCCGTCGGCCCGCGGATGTCGGGCGCTGGCTGCGGTTTCGCTCGTGCCTGCCGCGACGAGAACCAATAGCCGAGACTGTGGACGTGCCAGCCAACCACACGGCGTTGCCCCTCGCGCACGCCCGGCAACGCCGTGAAGAGCGAGCGGACCCACGGGGCGTTAATGTCCACGACGAACAGGCTCTGCAGGCCCGGGCTCACGCGATCAAGACACGGAATTTTGTGCCGCGGAGGAAGCGGGATAATCCCGAGGCCGGCACGGACCCGGCGGCTTCTCCGCCTCCCAATACTGGGACCATTCCGGCGGTGCGAACGCGAACCGCGCCGGATGGGAATCGAAATGCCCATACCTCGACTTCGGGTCTCGGTAGGCAGACGCCATGATATTGACGAAACCCGCTTGCTCCAGTGCCTTCCGCAAGGCTGCCTCCGAGTAGATGAACCGGTGGGCGTGGCCGTAGAAGATAGCGTTGATGTCGCCGGCTGCTTCCGGTTGCGCAAGGGCGCGGCGTGCGAAGTAATCCAAGCTAGTACGACGGCAAGTAAGTTTCGACCCCTGGCTTGACCCTTTCACCCCTCCCCCCGGCCCTCTCCCCGTTGAGGGGAGAGGGGGCGCGTCGAGGCCACGCCGGTCGCCTGCGCGGCGCTTCCG
>ORMF010335212.1_pt1 | contig 18138 bp, 15 predicted proteins | sample 1779871 | NCBI WGS metagenome assembly ORMF01 (sample SAMEA104232316, study PRJEB22302) | groundwater metagenome | biome: forest; feature: aquifer; material: groundwater | place: USA | collected 2011-08-07 | depth 5.4 m
CTGGGTGCCGAGCCGCTGCAGCGGGGTGTGCCGGCGCAGCGAGCGCAGCATCGGCTTGACGCTGTCGGGGTAGGTGTCGAAGCCCGAGGAGGCGATCCAGCCCGGCGCCACGGCGTTGACGCGCACGCCGGAGGCGCCCCATTCCGCGGCCGCCGTCATGGTGAAGTTGACCATGCCCGCCCGCGCGGCGCCGCTGTGGCCCATGCCCGGCATGCCGAGCCACATGTCGGCAACGATGTTGACGATCGAGCCTGCGTGCTCGCGCATCCACTGCGTGTAGCACTCGCGCGCCATCAGGAAGCCGCCGGTGAGGTTCGTCCGCACCACCGTCTCCCAGCCCTTTTGCGAGATGTCGGCCAGCCGCGCCTGGAACTGCCCGCCGGCGTTGTTGACGAGGGCGTCGATGCGGCCGTGAGCCTTCAGAATGGCGGCAACCGTCGCTGCCACCTTCTCCTCCTCGCGGATGTCGCAAGCGTGGGTGGAGGCCTTGCCGCCGTCCTCGGCGATCTCGGCGGCGACGGCCGCGAGCCGCTCGGGCTTGCGGCCGACGAGGGCCACGGCGGCGCCGAGGCTGGCGAGCTCGTGGGCGGTGCAGCGGCCGATGCCGCTGCCGCCCCCCGTCACGATGACCGTCTGGCCAACGAACAGCCCGTCGCGAAATACCGATTGATAGCCCACGTCGTTGCCACTCCGCCGCAGCTGGGGGGTCAGACCCCTCGCGTATTCCCTCGCAACTAAACGTGGCGTCGACGCGAGGGGTCTGACCCCTATCATCGACCCCCCCCGCATCAGAGCGTCTTCTTGCGCTCCTGGATCATCATGTAGTTGTCGTAGGCGTGGTCGGCGAGCTGCAGCCACAGGTACTGGTCGGCGCGGAAGGCCTTGATCGACTCCCAATGCTTCTTGAAGTCCACGTTCTTGGCGCTGATCTCGGCATAGACCTCGTTGGCGGCCTTGAAGCAGGCGTCGAGGATCGCCTCGGAGAAGGGCCGCAGCTGCGTGCCGGTGGCGAACAGCTTCTTGAGCGCCACCGGGTTCAGCGCGTCGTAGCGGCCGACCATGTAGTTGTGCGCCTGGGCGGCAGCGGCCTTGAGGATCGCCTGGTAGCTCTTGGGCAGCTCGTCCCACTTGGCCTTGTTGACCTGGACGTGCACCATGGCGCCGCCCTCCCACCAGCCGGGGTAGTAGTAGAACTTGGCCACCTTGTGCAGGCCGAGCTTCTCGTCGTCGTGCGGGCCGACCCACTCGGCGGCGTCGATCGTGCCTTTCTCCAGCGCCTGATAGATCTCGTTGCCCGGAAGCTGCTGCGTAGCGACGCCGAGCTTGGAGATCACCGCGGCGGCAAAGCCACCGATGCGCATCTTGACGCCCCTGAGGTCGTCGATGGTGTTGATCTCCTTGCGGAACCAGCCGCCCATCTGGGCCATGGTGTTGCCGGCGAGCAGACCGTAGATGTTGTACTTGGCGTAGAAGGCATTCATCAAAGCCTCGCCGCCGCCCTCCAGCCACCACGCGTTCTGCATGCGGCCGTTGAGGCCGAACGGCACGGCGCAACCGAAGGCGAACGTGGGATCCTTGGCATACATGTAGTAGGGGGCCGTGTGGCAGGCCTCCACCGTGCCGTTGGAGACGGCATCCGTGACCTCGAGCGGCGGGATGCGCGCGTCCCCGACCATGGGCCGGATCTGGAATTTGCCGTCCGTCGTCTCCGACACGTACTTGGCGAACTGCTCGGCGCCGCCGTAGAGCGTGTCCAGCGACTTGGGCCAGCTGACGGGCATGCGCCACTGGATGCTCGGCGCCGATTGGGCGACGGCCGGGGCCGCGATGGGAAATGCCGTCGTTGCGGCGCCGGTGGCACCTGCGGCCCCCAAAAACCGGCGACGGCTCATCCTTGCCATGACGGCAGACCTCCTCAGCGGTCGAGGCAGACGTTCCGGGGACGTGCGCAAAGGCCCGATCCGCCACCCATGCCGGAAATTGCGCCCAGTGCGCACTCTAGGTCCACAAGTTCCGTGCCTCAATGATAGATTTGGCGGCAAGATGTCCGACCAGCACGCCTTAACCAACCGCCTTGTGCAGGCTGAAGCAGGCCCCCACATGGCGGTCGGACGGCGTCCTCCAACGAAGGAGACGATTTCGTGCCCGACCGCATTCCCTCGGCCTTGAAAGAGTTCGAAGTTCGCCCCGACCCGGACGACCCGCGGCTGTCGGTCACCGTTCCCGGCATCGACCACGAGGGCAGGGCTGTGGAAACGGCGGTCGTTCCCGAGCGACCGCTGACGCTCTACCTCAACGCGCGCGAGATCGTGACGATGATGACGATCGGCGACCGGCCGGATCTGCTCGGCGTCGGCTATCTGCTCAACCAGAACATGCTCAAGGCCGACGACGAGATCACCGCCATCGACTACGCGGAAGACATCGCCACCGTGGTGGTGCGCACGCGCCGGCAGACCGACTTCGAGGACAAGCTGAAAAAGAAGATCCAGACCTCGGGCTGCGCCCAGGGGACGGTATTCGGCGACCTCATGGAGGAGTTCGACAAGATCGCGCTGAGCCCGAGCGCCAGGGTGAAAACGTCCTGGCTCTATCAGCTGACGAAGAAGATCAACACCCAACCCAGCCTCTATCTCAAGGCCGGCGCCATCCACGGCTGCGTGCTGGCCCGGGAGGACAAGCCGCTCATCTACATGGAGGACGTCGGGCGCCACAACGCCGTGGACAAGATCGCGGGCTACATGTTCCTCAATGGCATCGCGCCGGAGGACAAGATCTTCTACACCACCGGCCGGCTCACCTCGGAGATGGTGATCAAGACTGTGAAGATGCGCATTCCGGTGCTGGTGTCGCGCTCGGGCTTCACCGCCTGGGGCGTGGAGCTGGCCCAGAAGGCGGGCCTGACGCTGATCGGCCGCGCCCGCGGCAAGCGCTTCGTGGCGCTCGCAGGCCTCGAGCGCATCGTGTTCGACGCCGACCTGGGCCAAGCCGAAGACGAGGACCGGAAGCACGCCCGCAAGGGCAGCCTGAGCGAAATTGCTGACTGATGGATTGCCATGTGCGCAGGCGCTATGCTCCGCCATGGCCAGAACGAACCAAGTGACCGACAATGACCGTCCAACTCACCATACCGATCGATGACGCCAGTCTCGAGCGTGCCCGTGCAGAAGCAGCGGATCGCGGTCTCACCGTGGAAGCCTATGTGGCGGAACTCGTCAGTAGAGGGCTGCGACCTGCCCCTCGCGTTGCCAAGAGTCGCGTCTCGAGCATCTTCGGCCTAGTCAAAGACGGCGAGCCCACCGACATTGCGCAAGACAAGGACAAGCTGATCGGCGAGGCCGTTTGGCAGGAGTATCTCGAAGAGACGAAACAGAAGTGACAGCGTTTGTCGACAGCTCCGCATGGTTTGCGGCCGTGTTTGCGAAAGACGCTCGACATAAGCGAGCGATCGAGATCCTTGACGGAGAGCCGACTCTCGTTACGACGGATCACGTTCTCGTCGAGACGTGGCTGCTGTTGAAAAACCGTTTCAATCAGGCTGCTGCCGAAGCATTCTGCCAGCGCATCATGGAGGGTTGGTGTCAAATCGAGATCGCATCGCACCTGGACCCTCAAGCTGCTGAGGTGATCCGAGACGCCTTCCCTGATCAACGGTTCTCGCTTGTCGATCGCACGAGCTTCGTCGTCATGGTGCGGCTCGGCCTGACCCGCGTCGCTTCATTCGACGATGATTTCCTTATCTACCGGTTTGGTCCAGACCGACGCCGCGCATTCGAGGTGCTGCGATGAATGCCGGCATCCGCGACGTCACAGGCGTCATCCTTGCGGGCGGGCAATCGCGCCGCATGGGCGGCGGCGACAAGGGGCTGCTGGAGCTTGCCGGGCGGCCGATGCTCGGTCACGTGATCTGCCGGCTGGGCGCCCAGGTCGGCGCCATGGTCATCAACGCCAACGGCGATCCGGCGCGCTTTGCGGCATTCAGGTTGCCGGTCGTGCCGGACACGATCGGCGGCTTTGTCGGCCCGCTGGCCGGCGTGCTGGCGGGCATGCGCTGGTCGGCGGCGAATGCGCGGGCGGCACGCTGGATCGTGACGGCGGCCGGGGATGCGCCGCTGCTCCCTGCCGACCTGGTGGCGCGGCTGATCGTTGCGGTCGAGGGCCGGCCCGGCGCCATCGCGCTCGCCCAGTCGCATGGAGAGCTGCACCCGGTGATCGGCCTGTGGCCGGTGGCGCTCGCCCAGGACCTCGAGGAGCAGCTCCGCGGCGGCGTGCGCAAGGTGCTGCACTGGACGGACCGGCACGGCACCGTGCCGGTGGCGTTTCCGCCCGCGCGCGTGTGCGGCCTCGACATCGATCCGTTCTTCAATGCCAACACGCCGCAGGAGCTCGACCAGCTGCGCGCCATGCTGACGAAGGCCAGGACATGACGCGGCCTGCCGGCAGCACGCCCATCATCGGCATCGCCGGCTGGAAGAAATCCGGCAAGACCACGCTCGTCGTCCGCCTGATCGAGGAGTTCACCCGCCGTGGCTTCAAGGTCGCCAGCGTCAAGCACGCGCACCACAGCTTCCAGATCGACGACAAGGAGACCGACAGCGCCCGCCACCGGCGTGCGGGCGCGCGGCAGGTCGCCGTCGTCTCGGCCAAGCGCTGGGCGCTGATCGCTGAGCTCGACGGCGCGCCCGAACCCGATTTTGCCGAGGTGATCGCCTGGCTCGGGCCCTGCGATCTCGTCATCGTCGAGGGCTACAAGTCGGCGGCGATGCCCAAGATCGAGGCCAGGCGCCGCGCCGCCTTCAGCCAGGAAACGCTGGCGGACAGCGACCCCAACGTGATCGCCATCGCCGCCGACCACGCCGCCGACGGCCATGGCCTGCCGGTGTTCTTCCTCGACGACATTGCCGGCATCGCCGACTTCGTCGCCAAGTCGATCGGCCTGCAGCCCGCAGTGCTCGGCACAGCTGTGAAACGGTGACGATGCTGCGGGCGCTCCTCCTCCATCTCATGGCGATGTTGGCATTGGGCCCCATCGCGCTCGCCCAGATCAAGAAGCCCCCGCTGCCGCCCGGCCGCGATCCCGGCGGCGTGGCCATCGCCCTCCTCACGACGGGTATCGACTACACGGTGCCGGAGGTGGCGCGGCGCCTCGCACGCGACGGCGAGGGCGAGCTGATCGGCTTCGACCTGATCGACAACGACAATCGACCTTTCGGCGACAGCAGGGCCCAGACGCCTGCGCACTGGGGCGGCGACGCGACGGCACTCGCACTCGACCTCCTGGACCCGGCGATAGGCGCACGCCTCGTGCCCGTTCGCGTCGACCCTCGCGATCCGGCCTCTCTCGCCCGCGCCGTCGCCTTCGTCGCCCGCACGCCGGCGCGCGTCGTCGTCGTACCCATGTGGAGCCCGAGCAAGGAGGACTGGCAGCCTTTCCGGCTGGCCGTCGAGCGCTTCCCGCAGATTCTCTTCGTCGTTGCGGCGGGCGACGACGGCAAGGATCTCGACAAGCAGCCCGCCTACCCGGCTGCGTTAGGCCTGCCCAACCTCCTCGTCGTCACCGCCGCGCGCGCAGTTGCCGCGGGGCAGTTGAGCGCACGCCTTCTCGACACGGCAAACTGGGGAGCCAAGACGGTCGATGCTGTGGCCGTGGCCGCCAATTCTGCGCTTGCCGCCGCTGCGGCGGCGAAGGCCGTCGCGGCCCTGCTGGCGCGCGAGCCGGGACTTGACGGCGCGGCCCTCAAGCAGTGGCTCTTCCAGTCGTCTCCGCTCGAGCGAGAGGGGGAGACGCCGCAGCGCACCAGAACGCTCTCGATCCTCGTCGCATCGATGCTAAGGCCGACGCGAGGCCTGCTGGACCCGGCGGGACGCATACTCGACAAGGCGCGGATCCCCGAGCGCCTGCAAGAGCCTCGAGACGGCAAGACAAGGTGATTGGCCATGGATGGCACAAACCGCAAGCAGCGACGGGCAGCCCGCGCCGAGGGCGACCTCGACACCGCCGCGTTCCTGAAGGTCGCCGACAAATTCATCGACGTGGCTAACCGCCAGAACGCGCGCATCAAGGCAACGGACCTGCATATGGCGTTCCTCTATGCATCCGCCCGCTACAGCGCCTATGTGGCCAACTCGATCCTCGAGGTCGCCAAGCACGAGGACTTCGTGAAGGACATGACGGTGCGGTATCAGGAGATGTTGCGCCAGCACCTCGCCGACCCCGCGCTCGCCAAGCCGACAAGCGCTTGATTAAGTTGGGATCCGGCGGGAGCGCGGCCTGCCCCGGCAGACTGCTTCCGCTCCCTCACTTGTGTCTTGCCTGCCGCAAAATCCTCCCCCATATAGCCGGCCAGCCGGTGCACCCCAATGGTGGGGCGCGCCTCAAGATCTGCGGTTTTGCTGCTTGCCCATCTGGGCGGTTTGCCTTCCCAAGTCTGAGCTGCCGGGCCGAGCGTGCGGCCCTCTTTTGACCGGCCTCTTGCACGCACCATCGGGAAAGGAACATCCCACATGCGCGTCAATGGTACGGTGAAATTCTTCAATACCGCCAAGGGCTACGGCTTCATCACGCCGGAAGACGGCGGCAAGGACGTGTTCGTCCATGCCACCGCGCTCGAGCAGGCGGGCATCCGCTCGCTCAACGAGGGCGACCGGGTGAGCTTCGTGCTGGAGGACGACCGGCGCGGCCGCGGCAAGCAGGCCGGCCAGCTGCAGAAGGCGTGAAGCAAGCCCGCAGACGTGATTCGATGTAATATGAAAGCGCCCTTTGCCGGTCAGCAGGGGGCGCTTTCAGTCTTCGAGTGGAGTGCGTTCGATTTCCAGCCACAAGTTCAAGGTCGGCGAAACCGTCGACTTCAAGCCGGGGCGCATGGGCTTTCCGGCCGTCAACCGCGAATGCACCATCGTGCGGCTGCTGCCGATCGAGAGCGGCAACCGCCTCTATCGCATCAAGTGCGCCGCCGAGGCGTTCGAGCGAGTGGTGCCGGAGGTGCAGCTCGAAGAGCGCGGGTGATCCTGGCTCTGTAAGACTCCGGCGCCAGGCCGGAGCGGCTAGCGGAATTTCTCACGCCTCAGTCCGATTGCCATAGCCAGCCCTGGGGCTGGTAGTCGGCGTTGGCGCGACTGCCCTCAGCCGCGCCGTAGGCCTCTGCATTCGGCCCGTCGCTCTAAACGAATCCAGCTGGCGCTTGGGTTGAACGACGGCTAGCCAATTGGGTCAATCACCGTCCCCGTCATGCGAGGCATCCGGCGGCAAGCCACAAAGCGGACGCTTGAGCCATGGCCCAAGGTTGACCGGGCTCCGCGAACCTGCTTCGCATCACTGGGGCCATCGACAGAATTTCCACAACCTATCGCCATCTCATCCCCAGTTTTCGCTATTTGTCCGCATCGTGCCGCCGCCTGGCCATTTTGGCCGTGGACAATGCGGGCCTGGCCTTGCAACGCGCGGCGGCCTCGGCTTACGTGGCCGCGATGCGATGGCAGCGGACCATCGCGCCGGCGGGTGAGGCACAACGACAAGCGCCGCGCGCGGGCCTGGCGTGGCGGCAACAACACCGAGGGACTGTATGGCAATTGCCGAGATGGGCCACGGCCGCGCCGGCAACCCCATCGATCTGGTCGAGGACATCGCCACCAGCAACGATTGGGCCGCGGAGCGCACCAGCACCGACGAGCTGACGCTGACGGTGGCGGGGCAGTGGACCGACTATCACGTCTCGCTCAACTGGCGCGGCGATCTGGAAACGCTGCACATCGCCTGCGCCTTCGACGCCAAGGTGCCGGACAACCGCCTGTCCGAGGTCTACCGGCTGGGGGCGCAGATCAACGAGCAGCTGTGGGTCGGCCACTTCGACGTGTGGCTGCAGGAGGGGCTGATCATGTTCCGCCAGGGCCTGATGCTGAACGGCGCGCTGGCGACCACGCATCAGTGCGAGGCGCTGCTGAGGGCCGCGTTCGAGGCCTGCGAGCGCTACTACCAGGCGTTCCAGTTCGTGGTGTGGGCGGGGAAGGACAGCCGCGAGGCGCTGGCCTCGACCATGTTCGAGACGGAGGGGCAGGCCTAGTCTTTCTCCTCCGGCTTGCTCTTGCGATCTGGGCGTTTGGCAGTCAGTAGGCAGTCAGCCTAATTCGCCTTACCGAACATCCGCCTCCAAGTCCTTGAAAGCTCAGCGACGGCGCTGACGCACCAAGCTTTCTACTGTTTGGCAGGGCTACCGGGTCTCGCCGCCTTTGGTGGCTGACTTGCTGCAGTGGGTTGCTCTGCGCGCTGCACGACTTGGCTGGCTGCAACCGTGCTGACCGCAATCCCGGCGAGCCGCCATGCATTATTGACAGCCTGGAATGCCATCTCGAACACCACCCGCTGCGGCTTGGTATCGTATTGGCCCGACAAGCGGAGCAGATCGGCGCCTTCCAGCTTCGGCGGGCCATTGAGCATCGGCGGCAACAAGATCGCAGGGCTGATGTCGATCCCTTGCGAGCGGAAGTTGGCGAAATTGGCAGCCAGTTGGGCGGTTGAGTTCACAGCCTGAAAAGCCGGTGAGGCCAGGCCATGGAGCACGCTGTAGTTGCCGGTGAGGTTGGCATGGCTCAATGCAGCCATATGCGTCTGAATGAGCAGCGTGATCTTCGCGTTGTCCGGTATCGGCACGCGCGTTGGCACAACCGGCTGCGCCGTTTGCGCGCAGACACTCTCGATGCAAACGGCGCAGGCCAGCATTGCGCCGAGCAGGAGCCGAGCGGTGCGCTTTGCGGTGGACATTGAATCAGGCATCGGCTCTCGCAGTGCTGCTGCTGCAGTTCCGGCGCAACGCTTGATCGTAGTCGCAATACACAAATTCAACGACTGCTACTTCCACGTCAACTGGCCGCCAACACGGACGCCCATGACCGGGCCTGAGTTGTAAGTATCGAAGGTCGACGAGCCCACGCCCGCGCCGGCGTCGATGGAAAAGCGGTCAATGCCAAGGAAACATTGGCGGCAAACATTACCCATCGCAGAGAGACCTACGGCGTTGGCATGGCTGTCGAAATTACCGTATCCCACACGCAATCCGAAGTTTTCACCAGGTCCCAAGGTCGGTGCCTGCATCGCCATGGCGACGGCAGTGCCGGCTCTCAGCTTGGCGATTTCCGTGAATGTCGACCCGCCGTCGGTTGCAAGGTCGCCCTGGCTATCCGACGTGACCAACCTCAGCGGTCCGCTCTGCCGCTCTTTGCTCTTCTGAGAATCGATGCCGGGCGCCTGATAGGTTTGGCTCACTGTACCCAATACGATTTGATTGTCCGCGGTCGTTGTCGCTCCCGTTCCAATCGCGCTCGAGTTCGTATTCGAGGTTGCAACCGTCGCGCCGGCACCGATGGCTGTCGACTGGCTGGCGTTGGCCTGCGCTCCAGCCCCGACCGCGACCGATGACGAGCCCGTAGCAATCGCGCCCGCGCCGTAAGCCGCTGACGATGGGCCGGTGGCGATCGCGTTCGCACCTGCTGCGATTGCCCGCATACCCGATGCTGCCGATTGCCAGCCGAATGCCGACGCGCCCTGTGCGGTTGCCATGGCGGACCGGCCGACCGCGCTGCTGGAATCGCCTGTCGCCAGCGCCGACACACCGAGCGCCATCGATTGGTTGCCGGCGGCGATCGCGCCGCTGCCAACGGCGATGCCCCGCGACGCGCTGGCGGTTACCAGGGCGCCGTCACCGATAGCGATCGAGCCGGCTGTCAGGGCCTGTGAGCCATTGCCCTGCGCCACCGCACCTTGCCCGTTGGCGACGTTGAGATTGCCAATCGCGACGGCACCTTGTCCGTTAGCGGTATTGTCCGCGCCGAGGGCCACGGCGCCGGTGCCGACGGCGACATTGGGATCGCCGATGGCGACCGCGCCGTTGCCGTTGGCGGTATTGAGGTTCCCGATCGCGACTGCGCCGATCCCGCCCAGAACCCGCGACGTCCCGCCCGCGAACGAGCCCGGACCGGCGCCCGCAAACACCATCGCTCCGTTGCCGATCGCCACCGTCGAGTCTGCCTGAGCCTGCGCACCATTGCCGACCGCAACAGAAGAGGTGCCCAACGCAACCGCACTGGTGCCTAAAGCCATCGACGATATCCCCGTGGCCGTAGCGTTCGTGCCCATGGCCATGGCGTTGGTGTTCAGCGCCCACGCGCTTTGGCCGACCGCAACGGTACCGTCCGCGCTGGCAAGCGCCTGGTAGCCGGTCGCGACTGTGAAGTTGCCGAGTGCGGCGGCGTTGTTGCCCAGTGCTGTCGATGACACGCCCTGCGCCGAGGCGAGATAGCCAAGGGCTGCCGAATTGGCCCCGGAAGCCAGCGAGTTCGTGCCGACTGCGGACGCATTCACTCCCAAAGCCAGCGAGTTCGTGCCGAATGCAGACGCATTCGCTCCCTGTGCGAATGCAGAGCTGCCCACTGCGGTTGCGCCGTCGGCGATGGCCGTGGCGTTGGCCCCGATCGTGGTCGAATTGACGCCCATGGCCGCGGCGTTGGTCCCGATCGCGGTCGAATTGACATTTGTTGCGTGGGTGCTGAGACCCAATGCCAACGAGCCGACCTCTGTCGCCTGTGCATTGTTGCCGACCGCGACAGAAGAGGTGGCCAAAGCAATCGCGCTGGTGCCGAGAGCCACCGACGATGTTCCGGCAGCCGTGGCGTTCGTGCCCATGGCGATGGCGTTGGTGTCCAGCGCCCACGCGCTTTGGCCGACCGCAACGGTACCGTCCGCGCTGGCAAGCGCTTGGTAGCCGGCCGCGAACGAGAACCTGCCGAGCGCGGCCGCGTTGTTGCCCAGTGCCGTAGATGACTGGCCCTGCGCCGAAGCGAGATAGCCAAAGGCTGACGAATTGTCGCCGGAAGCAAGCGAGTTGGTGCCGAAGGCCGACGCATTGACTCCCAGTGCGAACGCAGAGCTGCCCACTGCGGTTGCACCATCTGCGGTAGCCGTGGCGTTCGCCCCGATCGCGGTCGAATTGACACCTGCTGCGAGGGCGTTGAGACCTAACGCGATCGAGCCGGCCTGCAACGCCTGTGCATTGTTGCCGATGGCAATTGCGGTGGCATCCCCGGTAAAGGCCTGGACGCCGCCGATGCCTGCACCCGAGAGGGCACCGCCGCCAAGGGTGATCCCGCTCGAATAGGTGATACCGTTGGGGTCGCCGATGAATATGCCGCCGCCGTTGGTCGAGATGCCTTGTGTGGCGAACAACTGGGCGGCGGTTATGTTGCCGCCAGTATAGAGGTTCCCGACAATCCCGAGGCTGTCCCGGAACATCGAGTTTCCGCCTATGTCCGCGCCGCCGTAAAGACCGGTCAGCGGGTTCACCACAGAAGAGATGGTCCCCATGAATTGCCCGTCACAGGAGGGGAGGTTGCTCTGAGTAACGCTGACTCCCAATGCTTCGGCCGCAAGTGCAGCCGATGCAATCCCAGCAGCAGACGAGCCTACATCGAGCAGAAACGCGGCGACCGGTGAGGGGTTGGCGAAGATGATTTCGGTTAGCTCCGCGGCTGCCCCTACCACGGCCCCGGCAAGCGCGAGGTCGCTAGACACCTGCGCTGCCACGATGGAGGAGCTTTGCAACTGGGTATTGAGGTTATTCAATTGGCTGCTGCATACGGCGGCGGAAACGTTGCTGGTGCTCGGAAAGTTTGTGGGGTAGGTCTGAGGCGTCAGCGGCGGCGGCGTCGGCTGGGCCGGCGGTTGAGTGGTGTTCGAGCCCGCCGCACCGGCGCTGGTGGTCGTGATCACAAGTATCGACACAGCCAGGACCACTGGCCTGATGGCGGCCGGCCACACGAACTTGCTGCCGAATTGCTCTACGCCGGCTCCATGGCGATGCCAGTGCTTTTGCCCAGCTATCGGCATCGACTGCCTCTTCGGCGAACTCTTGTCTCGGCGGGGGAACGGCATCATCGCGGTCACCCCCTCAATGCAGCGGCAGGTGAACTTGCGCCCGGGCGGAATAGGCCTCATAGCCTTTGGCTCCGATCCCGTCGTAGCTCGCCGACATGTCGACCGCGATCCCACCGGACGTGATCGCGCGCTGCCCTATTTCAATGCGGCCCCGCACACCATCCGGACCAACATTCTGGCCGGCGACCACACCGAGGCTACTGGTCGTGTCGCCGGCGAAGTTGTAGATCGCTTGCATTCCAACGTGCGGCTCGATGGTGAGATCGGGATTGAACTGATAGCGGTAGCCGATCTCGGGTCCTGCCTTGGCTTGTCCAAGTCGGGATTTGACCTCGGGAATCACGATGCCGAAGGTGTCGGTGTAGCTTTGGGCCACGTCCTCCATATAAGCCACCGACACCGAGGGCCTGAACTGCCAGGCCTCGAAGCCCCAACGCCCCACCAGCGTCGAGGAGGCCAGCCGGCGCTCGCTGTCGAACTTGTCGGTATAGGTCCCGAACGGACTGACCTCGTTGCTCGATTGGCCCCAGGCGCCTCGCGCCTGCCAGAACAGATTGTCGGTCAAGCGGAGCGTCGCATAAGGCCCCACCATCCAGCCCCGTCCGTTCGCGCTGGCTTCGTTTCCCTGCGCATGCGAGGTCGGGGTCAGGATATCGAACTGCCCCATCACGCCGACCAGCAGCCATCGGCTGAACACATAGTCGGCGCCGACCGATACGAGCCCGAATTGGCCGTCGCGCATGCCGCTCGCGCTGCCGGCGAGACTGTTGTCGCGGAAATTCGTGTACTTACCCTCGACCCAGATATCGAACGGTTTGAAGCGAGCAGCTCCGACTAATCCTGGCCCTGCTGTGAACCCTGCTCCCGCCTCGGCGGTCTTGCTCGCCTCGGCCGCGGCGGCATATCGGGCGATAGCGTGCAGGCTGGTCGAAAAACTGAATCTTGTCACACCGTCGGTATTGCCCGTCAGCTGCATCGGCCCGGTCTTGACGGTACCGCCACCTGTCGGCAGGTCGCTGTCTGGAAGGCCGAGCATGCTCGGTGATCCGGGTAGGCCGCCATCGGGCAACGCCGTTCCCGGGCGGTCGCGCAGGCCGAACCGCATGCGTGTAAGGTCTCCGGCATCCGGGCCGGCGCCCAGCCGCGCTGCCGATCCCGACCCCGCGAACGCCGGCGCGCCAGGCTGGCCACCAACAGATTGACCGTCGGCCTCGGTCAGCCGGTCGACCTGGCGGTTCAAATCGGGCTCGCTGGACATGATCAGGTCGTTGCGCCGGCTCAAGAAATTGCCGATCGTCTCGACCGTCTTGATGCGCTGGTCGTTCACGGTCTGCACCAGCACGGGCGAGACGGAGGGCAAGCACTGTGCGCTGCCGGGATACGTCGCCTGGATCTGATGCGCCCCCGCGGTCGTGAACTTGACCTTGCAGGTGGCGAAGCCGTTCACGATCGGCACCGCGGCGCACAGCACGGTGGCTGCGGTCAAGTCGGTGAATGTGATCGTGCCGGTGCACGTATTCGGCGTCTCGGTCGCGGTGAACGTCACCAACTGGCCCAGCAGGCTCGGATTCGGCGAGGACGCAAGGTCTGGATCGGACACGATGCCGCCGATCGTCCCGGTTACCGTCTGCGACGCGGTCAGGGCCGGCACGCTGCTGTCGGTGGCGGTGATCGTGTAGCTGAACGCCCCCAACGTAGTCGGAGTCCCGAACACGAGGCCGGAGGAGGCGGACAGGCTGGTGCCGGCCGGCAGAGCGCCTCCCGTCACCGCATAGGTGTACCCCGGAGTGCCGCCGCTCGCCGTATTCTGCTGCGAATAGGTTTGCCCGACCTGGAACGTCGTTGCCGGCGTCGAGGCGAGCGTGAGAGCCACCACATAGGTGTAGATCTTCGTGCCTGTGGCGGTCCCAATCGGCGTTGTGACGACGACATCTGCCTGCCCGGCAGCATGTGCCGGAGTGGTTGCGGTGATCGTCGTTGCACTCACCGTGCCGATCGCCGCCGCCACGCCGCCGATGGTGACGGACGTTGCACCAGTGAAATTCTGCCCGGTGATGGTGACGGCCTGGCCGCCGCCAATCGGGCCGGTGGCCGGGCTGATGGCGGTCACGATCGGGACAGTAGCGTACGTGTAGAGATTGGTCCCGGTACCAGAGCCGCTCGGCGTCGTGACCACGACATTCACCACACCTGCAGCATGCGCCGGCGTCGTTGCGGTGATCGTCGTCGGGCCGACGACCACCACATTCATCGCTGCCACCCCGCCAATGGTTACGGCCGTTGTACCCGTGAAATTCGTGCCGGTGACGGGGACGGCCTGACCGCCGACCAATGGACCGACGGCCGGACTGATCAAAGTCACCGTAACCGCAAGTGGGTTGACATAGGTGTAGAAGCCGGTCCCGGTACCAGAGCCGCTCGGCGTCGTAACCACGACATCCACCACCCCTGCGGCATGTGCCGGCGTCGTTGCGGTGATCGTCGTCGCACTCACCGTGCCGATCGCCGCCGCCACGCCGCCGATGGTTACGGACGTTGCGCCAGTGAAATTCACTCCAGTGATGGTGACGGCCTGGCCGCCGCCGATCGGGCCGGTGGCCGGGTTGATGGCGATCACGATCGGGAGAGTACCGTACGTGTAGAGGCCGGTCCCGGTGCCCGAGCCGCTCGGCGTCGTGGCCACGACATTCACCACACCTGCAGCATGCGCCGGCGTCGTTGCGGTGAGTGTCGTCGGACTTGTAACCACGACATTTGTTGCCGCCACGCCGCCGAGTGTGACCGACGTCGTACCAGTCGTGAAATTCGTGCCGGTGATGGTGACGGCCTGACCGCCGACCAATGGACCGGCGGCCGGACTGATCAGAGTTACCGTCGGGGCGTCGATATAAGTGTAAAGGTTCACGCCGGTTCCTTGTTGCGGCCCCGGAGTTGTGACCACGACATCCGTTGCCCCGGTGACATGCGCCGGGGTGATTGCGGTAATTGAGGTCGAACTCGCGACGATCACGCCCGTCGCCGCCACGCTGCCAATAGTGACCGACGTTGCCCCCGTAAAGTTGGTGCCGGTGATGGTGACGGCCTGGCCGCCTGCAGTCGGGCCGCTGGGTGGGCTTATCGCCGTCACCGTTGGACCGACCTGATACGTGTATCCGTTGACCAACCTTCCGGTGCCGCCACTGACCGTCGTTACCGCGACGCTTTGCGGCCCCGCGGCATTCGCCGGCGTCGTTGCCGTGATCTGGGTCGTGCCGCTGACCAACACATTCGTCGCCGCCACGCCGCCAATGGTGACGAACGTCTGATTGGCGGCAGGATCAAAGTTGGTGCCGGTGATGGTGACGGCCTGGCCGCCCGTCAGCGGACCGCTGGCTGGACTGATCGTGGCCACGGTCGGGCCGGGAAGATACTCGAAGAGATCCGCACCGGTACCTGTGCCGGCCGGCGTCGTGACCACCACACTCACCAGTCCAGGTGCATGTGGGAGAGTGGTAATGGCGATCTGTGTCCCGGTCTGGCTCGGGTCAGGAGGGCTCAATACGGAAAAGCCTACCGACACCCCGCCGAACATGACCGATGTTGCACCGCTGAAACCCGTACCCTGGATGGTGACCAATTGGCCGCCGGCAGCCGGGCCCCGGGCCGGCGGGCCCTGGGCCGTAGTTACCCCAGTCACTGTTGGCGGAGCCGTCGAGCCGGCCGTGCTGGCAGAAATCTTCTGCCCATTCACATCGACGGCCTCGATTATGTAGCTGAAGGGACCCGCGGGCGCAGTCAGCGTGCCAGAGACCGTGCCAGTGCCCGTATCGAGCATGGCACCGGGCGGAAGACTGCCGTTGGACACGCTGAACGTATACGGTGGCCCAGCGCCCCCGGTCACGATGTTGAGCTGCGAATAGGACTGGCCGATCTGGGAAACGGAAGACGGCACGGAACGGATAAACATCCGCGATTCATAGGTAAAATTACTGGGAGAGGCGGTGTTCTGCGAGATGAAAGTGCCCACCGGGCAACCAGGACCGGTAAGCGTCGTCGTCACGACGACATCGCCAGAGGGAAGCGTATTGCCCGGTGGAGTACCCGCGTTCACGATGATCGTGTTGTTGTCAGTGGCGGTGGGGTTGGTGCCAGGTACACCGGCGAGCGTGACGGATGTGATATGGACGGTGCAACTAACGAAACCGGAAGTTATTATATTTTGAAAACGACTTCCCTTGATTGTGATGGGCGCGTTGGCTTGGGCAACGCTTGGCGTGAAGGAAGTTATGCACGAACCATTATCTGTCGAAAAAGGCGGAAAACAATCCGCAGCCGCGGTTCCTGACAGCCCCGCAACCACGCATGCCGCCATCAGCGCTGCTCGCACCAATGCAACGCACTTACCGACCACACCACGCAATTGCAACACGAATACCACTCCCCACGCCGCCACGCTAACGGCTCAACTTCCGACTCTCCACACGCCACCGTTCGCACGGACAGTGGCATCCGTTCGTCTAACTCCGGAATTTCGAATTCCCGCCCTTCAGGTACTTTCCATGCGCAACGTCAGGTGCCCCACTTGTTGAATGAATAGGTTATCAGGCGACCTCAACAAAGTCGGGGAAACCATTTGGTGATTCCGCTTTTGTCATTGGGCTGTCGCATTTTAGCCACGATTCAATTCGCCGTCTGACCACTTCGTTGGGGTGGGTGACCGCCGCCGCGCGCCTCGACGCTGCGTTGGCTGACATTAGCAGCGGCTCGCTCACCGAGAGCTGCGGCGCGCCGGCCGCGAGCTCAAACGGCAAATGCGACAGCCCTGTCCTCCAGTGGCATGAAAATCAGATTTGTGCCGGGCAGGACCGCAAGAAACGCATCGCTCGGTTTGAAACGACGCCTTCCAGAGAAATAATTGATGTTGGACAGTGCTCGATGACAGAATACCAAATTCATGCCTAGAGCACCATAAAACAACATGAGAATGAATGCGCGAGCCGTCATCAAGAGCGCAGACTGCATGTCTGATTGCCAATCGAGGTCAACAACACGATCAAGGAATGGCGTGCAATCAGACCGTCAGTTGTGGTCGGTCGAAAATCGGAAAAAACGCTAGGCGCGTAGTGCGGCTATCCTGCTCGCCTCTCGGCAATGGCCTTCAGGTTGGCGAGACCCGCCTCGAAGTCGTTGCCGACCATGCGGTCCATGTTGAAGATCACGTGCATGATCTTTGCGATGTAGGGCACGGGACCGCGCATCGCCCACGTGACATTTGTCGACTCGCCCTTCGGCTCCAGCGTGAAGTCGACGATGTTGTGGGCCGCGAACGGCTTCTCGAAATCGAGCGTTAGCGTGACCTTCGATGGCGGCGTCGCTTCCGCAATCTCGATGCGCCCCTTGCCGACGTTCCTGTCGCCGTCCCACGCGTACACGGCCCCCTTGCCGCTCGCGGCGCCGCTGCGGGTTCGCTTCATCGCCGGGTCCTTCTTCTCGTAGGGCGACCAGGCGCCCCAGTTGTCGAAGTTGTCGATGAGGGGGAAGATCTTCTCCGGCGGCGCCTTGATGCTGGCCGTGCGCTGGACGCGGAACGTGTCGGGCTTCTGCGCCGCCAGCACGAGAACGACGGCGACGGCGACCAGTAAAACCGCGACAATGATCCCTACGACCTTGAGCATTTGCGTCTCCGGAGGCGGTTGAGAATTGCAAAGCGGCACTCAGGGAGCCTTGGCCAGGTACGCGGCCAGCTGATCGAACGTGCCGGTGAAGCCGTGACGCATGGACTCGAGCATGCGCGCGAACGTGTTGCGCTCCTCCTCGGTCGCGTTGATCGGGCCGCCGCGCAGCGCGAGCGTGGTCTTGCCGTCCTGCTCGGTCAGCGTCAGGTTGTTGAGCACCTCGAGCGGCCAGGTGTTGCCTAGCTGCGGGAAGGGCGCACGCGTGATGCCGCCATTGGCATCCATCACTTCTTCTTGTTCTTGCTGGGCGCCGCCTTCTTCTTCTTCGGCAGCGGCGCATTCAGCATCCACTGGTGGCCGAACGGGTCGATCAGCATCGCGAAGCGCGCGTCCCAGAACGTGTCCTGCGGCTCCATCGTGCTCTTGCCGCCCGCCCCGACGGCGCGGCGGAAGGTGGCATCGACCTCGGCGGGCTTGGCGTATTGGATCGCGATCGCCACCGGCGGGGGGCTTCCCCCCCCCGGCGCGGGGCGCCCCCCGGGGCCCCGCGACGCCTCCGCA
>ORMF012694133.1_pt1 | contig 18134 bp, 14 predicted proteins | sample 1779871 | NCBI WGS metagenome assembly ORMF01 (sample SAMEA104232316, study PRJEB22302) | groundwater metagenome | biome: forest; feature: aquifer; material: groundwater | place: USA | collected 2011-08-07 | depth 5.4 m
CCGGGAGAATACCCATCCCGTCCCCACCGAACCCAGGGGGGTTATGCCGGCACCACCCCACCCCGCCACGCCCGTCGCCTCCATCGCCGCCATCATCGGATAGCCCAAGCCGCCATGATAGAGGTACCAGCTATAGGAGATGGCGCCGAGGAAGGCGAAGCCGGGCAGACGCAGGCCATACATGAGGGCGTAAGCGAGAAGGGCGGAATTGACACCGGTAAACACCGTCATTCCGATGGTGAAGTAAGGCGCGATGAAGGCCATCGAAAGAGCGGCGCATGAACACAAGGCGGCCAGCGCCCAGGCCGACAGCCCGCCTCTGTGCCACAGCCCGAAATTCATGCCAACGAAGCACACTGTTATATAAAGCAAGAGATTGCTGGCTTCCCCTCGACGCGCAAAAATCACGGCATTCAGAGCCATGGTCAGATACGGCAGCACGCGGATGGCCGTGTCACCCGCGCGCACGATGACCGGCGCCACGACATAGAATTTTGCCTCGATCAGCAGCGTCCAAAAAGCGGCGTTTATCAGCACGACCTTGAATACGTCCTGCAGCAGCGCTGCGTTAACAATCACCTCCGAGAGTGAATAGCTATTGTCGCCAAGGGCCAGCCGGTCGATGGCGAGAAAGCAAAGAATGGATACCCAATAGGCCGGCGCGATGCGGAAAATGCGCCGGAGGCCATAGGCCACGGGATCCCGGTGGCGGAATAAATTGTTTTCGATCAGAAATCCGCTGAGCAGAAAGAACAAGATAACGCCGCCCTGCGCCCAGGGGCGCAGGATGTCGGCGGCCAAACCATATGCCAGCCGTTCCGGCGCATAATGCCCGACGACGACCAGCAGGATGGCCAAGCCGCGTAAGGCATCGAGCGCATCGATGTGCGAGGCCTCGCGAGACGACGCCGTTGCGACGATGGTGACCGGCCTAGAGTGACTCAAAACGTCCTGCTGCATCGCCTGCATATCTCCGGACGCGGTCATGTTTTGCGCCCAGCAGGGATGGCGTCGACATTCCAATTCCACGCCACCCACGTTCCGATCTTGGTGGCAAATCCCCGCTTGAAATACCCGATGGCAACCTCCTTCGCGCTCGCCGCGCCGGCCAGCGGCAGATCGCCGAGATCGAATTGCTTGATGCCGCGCCCCGCCGCGCGCGTCATGCCAAGCCAAAGCGGCCAGTGGCCGAGCGGTTGATCGAAACGCTCGCGATCGTAAACACCGGACGCGTAATAGCTGGTGGTAGTGCCGTCGACCACCATCGTGCCGGTAACCAATTCCCCGGTCGGCAAGAAACCAAGCAAGAGTTCACCGCGCCCCGAGCAGATCCAGTCGAACATGACATCCCAGGATGCCGGCAACCGCGTGGTGCGGCCGGCGACGATGCGATGGAAATCTTGATAACGCCCGAACAATTCTCGGTCGGGCTTATCCGCGCCGACGATAGCCATGGTGAGATTTTTCCGCCCCCAATTGATCAGGGATTGAAAACTCTTGCGCAGAGTTTTGCGCATGCCGGCTTCACCATTTTCGAGGTCGCAAATTCCGGTTAGGCGCACGGCGGCGCCGGCGCGGCGATTGAGGCATTGCTTGCCGACAGGCGACAGCGTGCCGAGACTGGTCTCGTCGGCCACGGTCACCCGCTGCGACCCGTGCCGAGCCGCCAGCCCGTCGACATGCGCGAAGGCGGCCTCGATGGCGGCCGCGTCGGCTTCCACATCCCCTCCCGCGTGGGGATAAAACCGGATCGGCATGCCGAAATAATCGATTTCGCCGGTGCCGGCCGTACACGGCACGAGCAGCCGTGGTTGATCTCCGTCGACGACAAGGAAGCTTTCATCGCGACGATCCGCGCCGAACACGGCCGGATAGTAGCGGCGGCCGAATTCACCATAGACCGGATGCGCCTCAGCGGCGGCAAAGACCGGGGCGGACTTCCAGGCAGCGAAGGCCGCGGCATCAAGCTTCACGATCTTCAACATGAAGGCACCGTACTCGCATCCGTAGCCACGGGCGAATGTTGAAGAACCTGGTTGAGGATGCCGACAAAAGCAGACCGCACACGCTCGGCGCGGAATTCTTCCCGCACGGCCGGATCGCCCCACGGCCCCGGTACGGGCAAAGCCCGCCGCGCCCGCACCAGCCGCAAAGCCTGCCGCAGCCCCTCCACCACCTCCTCCGGCTTTCGCGGATCGTTCACGGCGGCGCCCATGCGGGCGAGCAGCTTGGCCGACGTTCCGGGAGGAACGATTCCAAAGATCGGGGTCCCCGATCCGAGATACTCGACAAGCTTGCTCGGCAAAAACACACTGAGATCATCGGGTCCATCGATGACGAGGAGCATATCCGAATTGGACATGAGGCTGAGCGCTTGCGAATACGGCACGGTATCGCGCACCTGCACGAGACCCTGCGGCAAGGCGCGCAAGGCCGGATGCAGCCGCATGCGTCTCGGCATTTGTCCCACGAGTTCGACACGGATTCCGTCAAGCAGCTCGGGTTCCGTGGCAAGAATGGTTTTCAGCGCCCGGAACAGCGGAACCGGGCTTCGATGTCCGTAGAAATTGCCGAGATAGCGCAGGACCGGCCCACCCGCATCGGGCGTAGGCTGCGGATGAAGCGCCGGGTCAAAACTGTGGGGTAGAACCGCCGTTTTGGCGCGCCAGTTTTCCGGATACTTGCGCATGACCAGGTCCAGCATCTCCACTGACGGAAAGATGATGGCATCGGCCTCGGCGATAACCTGCCGCTCAAGCCGCCTGTTGATGAAGTTGGAGAGGATCTTGTGGTGGCGAAATGAATTGTCGGACCAAGGATCGCTGAAATGCGCGATCCACGGCACGCCGAGCTTGGGTTTCAGGCGCAAGCCCAGGAGATGGTCCGACATGGGCACGCCGAAGGTGACCAGGATGTCGGGCCGAAATCCGCCAGCGCGCAGCTTCTCCTCGACCGCCCTCTCCGCCCGCGGCACCCAACCGCGGAACTCGTCGGGGATGTCGCCGTAAAAGGGCAGGAACCGCCGCGCAACGCGCGCGGCAAATCCGGCAACGAGCGGACGGAATTCGACATTGAGGCAAAAGGCGAGCCCGCCAGCGAAACCGGCATAACTATCGAGCCCGGCGCTCAGCTCGGTCACCTCTCCGCAAACGGCGCCGACTTCCACCGGCAGATTGGTGAGCAAGCGGCCGATTTGAATCGCCTGCGGATAGAGCGCGGGCGGCAACATGTAGGAAACGGCCAAAAGGCGCATGTTTGACGATCTATGGAATATGTCAGTCGGCGCGGCGGGCGAGCAAAGCGTCCAGGATGCGCTCCGAAGCCCTGCCGTCACCATAGACGTCCTGACCGGCGCCAGCGGGCCACCGGCCCGTCAAGGCATCGCTCGCATCGGCGACGATACGATCGCGATTGGCGCCCGCCAGCCGCACCAGCCCGGTGGCGACGCCCTCCGACCGTTCCGTGACTTTTCTCATGACGATCACCCGCTTGCCCAGGCTCGGGGCCTCCTCCTGGATTCCGCCGGAGTCGGTAAGCATGAGTTCGGCGCGGGACATCAGCAGAATGAAGGGCAGATATTCGAGCGGCTCGATCAGATGAATATTCGGCCGGGAATTTTCCGCTCCCAGTTCGCGAAACACGCTTTCGCGCACCGCCGGATTGGGATGCACGGGGTAGATGAAATGCCGATCGGGGAAGCGTGCCGCCAACGCGGCGACGGCATGGCAAATGGTAACAATGCCTTCGCCGAAACTTTCGCGCCGGTGAGCGGTGACCAGCACGAGCGGATCGGCGGCATCCGCCCGCAGGCAAGCCACGCCGGTCGCGTCCAGCATTGTCTGCGCGCGCTCTCGAAGCGTCCGATCCTTCTCAAGATTGCGCGCCAGGGTTTTGAGAGCGTCGATGCCGGTATTGCCGGTCACCACGATGCTGGCCGGGTCTATTCCCTCACGCTGCAAATTTTCGGCGTTGGAAACTACCGGCGCGAAATGAACGCGCGCGATAGCGGAGATGAGTTTCCGGTTCATTTCCTCAGGCCATGGCGAATAGATATCTCCCGACCGCAGGCCGGCCTCGACGTGAGCAACGGATATTTTCTGATAGAAAGCGGCCAGCGCGGAAACAAAAGCGCTCGTGGTGTCCCCTTGAACCAGAAGCCAGTGGGGACGATCTTGCGCGAGCAATCCCTGAATGGCCGGCAGCACGGAAACGGTCAATTCGGCGAGCGTCTGCCGCGCCGTCATCAGCGCTAGGTCCGCATCCGCTTCGATACCGAAGATATCGAGAACGTCGCGGCAGAGGTCCCCGTGCTGGCCGGTGTTGTAGACACTCACGCGGAATTCCGGGCGCGACCGCGCGGCCAGCACCACCGGAGCCAGCTTGATGGCCTCCGGCCGCGTGCCCAGGACGATGGCGAGATGGATCTGATTCCCCATTATGCCGTCGCATCCCTTGGATCGGCGGCAAGGCTGGAATTCAACTTATCGAGGTGATCCAGAAGCGCGTGAAGCAGACGACGGATATTGCTTGGGCGGGCGGCGAGCTGACCCTCCTCGTCCGGAGGCCGGAAAATACAATCGTAACGGATGCTGAGCAGTTCCGCCACCGCCCTGGTGATGTCGGCGTCGGACGGCGGATTACTCAAGCCATGGCGCATGCGCGACGCCAGGTCGTGAAACGAACAGATGCCGCCGAGATATTCGGCGATGAAGCAGTGACCCAGCACGAGCGAGGGGCGGCCGAGAAGGAACGCCTCCAGCGTCGCCGATCCGGTGACCGAGATGGTCATCCCGGCGCGCCGGATCAATTGCAGCGAGGGCAGGCGATAATGCGCGATTTGAATCCCGGCCTTGCGCCGCAGCACGCCGTAGAAGCTGCTCTTGCGCACATCGATGGTGGAGGGATGTTCCTTCACCACCAGCGTGAAGTGACTGGGCATGGACAGGCGAATCGCATCCAGCGCCCGCAACTGATCAACATAATAGGGTTCCAGGGTGTTGATCGAGGATTCGGGCGAGGTTTGCAGCGGGTAATAGATGAAATGCGACGGCAGCTCATCCACGCCGCCGATATCGAACTGCGTGGCATTATACACCGCACGGACACCGCGCACCCGATCGCGGGTTTTGGGAAAGGTATAGCGAATGCTGGTGAGAAAAAGCTGCGGCTCGAACAAGCGAGGATTCTTGATCGTCCGCCGCACGAAGTTGGCGGCGCGGCGCAACCACGGCTTCTGATAGAGCGGCAAGGTAGTCTCGTTCGCCATCCACTCGGCGTAAAAATCATTGGCCGCCGCGCCATGCTGGCGAAATCGCGCCAAGAAATCCGTCGCCCGATCCAGCAGTTCCAGCGTCACTTGGCGATGCCGGGGCAGCGTTTCCCGTGTGTCCCTGCTGAAATACAGACCGCCTAAATTACGTAGCGATGTGGGTTCCATGGCGGGAATTCCAAGCTCCGCCGCGAGGCTGGACAGAAGATTGGCTTCGTAGGTTTCCGCTTGCGACAGCAATATATGCGTCGCCTGCATGCGCAGCAGAAAGCGTTTATAGATGCGGTAGATCTCGACCGCGCGCGACAACTGCTCGCGTCCGGGACGATGCTTGAACACCTTTTTTTCCGCTTCGATGTCGGCATAGATATTTCCGCCATAGGCCGACAGCTCGGCAAGATCGTCTATCCTCGGCGTAACTCGTGCTTGCTCGTTCTCCAGACAAAGAATGCTGGCGTCGTCCAATACTTCGCGGATGACGTCCAAATGATGCGAAGTTGGGAGGATCATCGCCCATTTGATGTGAGGAGCCTCGCACTTGGCCAATTCGATCAGGTGCCGATAGACGATGGCAAAGGTGCCAAAGCCGTGCACGACGATCGTTACGTTCCGGTTCATGTCAGCCACGCTTGCATATCCCTGTTGAGCAATCGGCCAAGGCGCAATATGTCGTCCTCGAAATATTGTTTGAGGGTCGCGGTCATGTCGGCGGAAAGAGCATCGCGGGATTTTTCCAGCCGATTGCCGGCCTCTATGCGACTCCATAGCCCGAGGCCGCCGGTGATCCCAAGCTTGGTCTTCACCAGCAGAACGGCATTCGCGAGCTGCGGCAGCAGCGGCCAGCGGAGGACTTTCGATACGTTGTGGACGGGGAAGTCGCGACGGCCGTCATCGGCAATGCCGAGAAATTCCAAAACACGCACATATTCCCTCCGTGCGTCCTGCCTGATGTCATCGAGAAAAATCGGCAACACGCGCTGCCTCGGAACGATCGACAGAAGCCGCTCAAGCTGGGCGCCGAGAGAACACGCATCGCCGTATTGCAGCCGCCTCGGCTCCCAGCATAAGGCGGGCAAGCGTCGGCCCTGACGACGCTCTTCCTGCAGCGACCAGGCGGTTGCAAAATCCTGCGTGTTCTCGACTCCGGTGAAAACCATCTCGGCATGCAACGCCGGCGCCATCTCGATCGGATTGCGCAGCATGACGATGAAGCGCGCATCCGGCGCATATTGGAGAATGCCCGTCACCGCATTGCGCGAGGAGAGATACCAAACCGACGCCTCGCCGACGGCCATGTGTTGCGGGCCGGCATCACGAAAAAAACTCTCATAGTGCTCCAGCGTATTGACCACGCGTCTATCGTCGGTGTTAAAAAAGTGCGGCTCCTTGACCGAAGAGATGAAGATGTCGCGGTGCTCTCCGAGCCACGCCGCCAACGAAGAGGTGCCGCACTTCGGGGCGCCAAGGATAAAGAAGTTCGGTTTTTGCAACAATATCTCCTTGAACAACATACTTTATACCGATCGAAGGGCGTACTTTATTTCACATAGATGCATCGCTAGACTGCGGGAGCGTCAACCATTGAAATCCGGAAAGGCCCCGCCATCAGTTGCCCCATCTGCAGAAATAAATCCGGCTGGCCGATTCCCTATTCCATCGATGCAAGGGTGGACGCGTGGCGCGCGGAAGCCGGCGACCACGCCGCCTACGCTTGGCATCTTTGCTCGCGCTGCGGCAACGCCTATCCATCCGCGCAGCCCGATCTTCGCGTGCTTCGGCGCATCTGGGAGGTCAATCGATCGATAGAAGAACCCCATCAGGAGCAAGCCGTTTGGCAATATCGTCAATCCATCAGCCGCGTGGGCGCCGAGCGTTCTTACAGACTTTTCGCGCCTCTCGCCGCCCGCCAGCCTGGCCGATTTCTCGATATCGCCTGCGGACTGGGAGAGACAGTGCGGAAATTTTCAAGTCAGGGCTGGGACTCCGAAGGCGTCGACGCCGATGCCTCTATGGAGCGTTTTCATTGTCAGCTCGGCATTCGCGCGCGGATCGGCCAGTTCGAACAACTAGAGTTTGGACAGGACTACGACATCATCCATATCGCGCACGCCATCTACTTCATCACCAATCCGCTGGAATTCATGCACACGGTGCGGGAGCGCCTCGCGCCGAACGGACTCTTCTGCATCGTGCTTGCCGATTTCATGTTGAATCACGATCCCGGCCTGCCGTCCTACGCCCATTCATTCTTTCCCACCGCATCATCGATGCGTTACGCGCTGGCCCTTGCGGGATTCGAAACCGTGCTGAGCCGAAGGCTGGCGGGAAGCATCTATATCGCCGCCCGTCCTGCGAGCAATCCGCCGCTCCCCCGGGTGTGGCCCGCCGCGATTCGACTCGGCTATCTTACAAAGAGATTGCGTTATGCTTTAATTGGACGTCCGTATCTAGCGCTGCGGCGATTGGTTAAATTCGTGCTGCGTCGAACTTAAAGTCAATTGCAAATTTCCGCGCGTCGTTGAGCCTACCCCGTGATCAACCGTATGCGCTGGCGAACGGTGAAATAGCCCGCCGCCACAACAACGGAATAAAGCGCGGTTCCGACAATCAGAGCCAACAACCCGTCGAAGCGGGACGCAAGCGGCAGCGAAATCGCGATTGCCGCGGCTGCGACGGCGAAGGCGAACATTGCTGTGCCGAATATGCTTGGCCAATCCAGCGTAATACCGCAGCGGGGCATCAATCCGACAATAACCAAGGTCGTGACGACACCACTTGCCACCGAGGCCCAGGCAATACCGTAAACATCCCAGCCCAGCCAAAAGACGAACAGATACTGGAATGCCGCCGTGGCCAGGAGCGCGACCAGATAGAATACGTAACTGTATGAAATGCGATCCACGATCTGGAAAATCCGTATCATCGGCGCGAGCAATGAGGAAATTACCAGCGACAGCGCCAGGATGCGAAGCACGTTGCCGGTCACGACCGCCGCCTCGGGCGTGAATTGACCGCGCTGAAACAGCACCTGAACGATCGGCCCGGAGAATGTCACGATAAAGCCGGCGCACGGCACGCTGATCAACACCACGCCCTTGAGAATTCTTTGCAGCCTTTCGCTGCGGCCCAGCTCTGTCGCGAGCGGGGCGACATAGATTTCGCGGAATGTCATCAGGCTGGAAAGGTTGTTGACGATCTGCCCGGCATAGCCGAGAGCCGAAATGCCGCCGGGGACGAGAAAGGATTGAAAGTAACGATCCACGAAACCGCTGACGCTTCCCCCCTGATTGGCAAGATATTGATTGGCCATGGCGCCGATCACCGCCGAAGACTTGGCGCTACGATCGCTCCTCAATATTCCGCGACGCGCGAACAGAATGATAAAGGCGGAGAAATACCCCGCCGCGTAAGCGAGCGGCAGGTAGATGATGGAATCGTGCCAAAGCCAGAGGCAAACGATGGATACAACGATCGTGACAATCTCGGCGCCGAAGACCCAATGAAACTGCCACAGCGCCTTGAGATGCGCCGAGATGGCGTAATAGGGAATGACAATCGCGGTCCACGGCAGGAAATACAGTGCCAGCCTGCCCACCTCGGCTTTTTCGGAGGGACTGAACCCCGCGGCAACGATGGGCAACGACAATTGCACCAGCGCAAAAAATGCCGCGGCGAATAGCCCCCCTCCCGCGAAGGCCTGGAGCAAAAGCCGATTGCTGCTTCGCCAAAAGGCGGAATCTCCGTCACGCTCCCGGATCTGAACCAGGCGCGATACCGCGACCGAATCGAAGACCCCCGACGCGTTAAAAACGAAGATGGTCGCCACCGCGTAGACAACGAGATAGCCGTCGAACTCGCGCGAAAGGCCGAAATAGGCGGCAATCAGAACGTGGCGGGCGAGACCGACAAACTGCTGTAGGATCGTAATGCCGAATGTCGAAATGACATGCCGGATGAATGGTACCCTCATGCGACGGGGAGACTTTCGGCCAAAGTTGCGGCGCGGCGACCCATGGCGCCAATTCAGGACGCCGCGCGAACGCTGAAAATCGGCTGGATCACCTGGTTGCCAAGGCGACGCTGGATGTCGCCGGCATCGAGAGCTTCGCGCAAAACGCCCAGCGCGTGATCGTAGCCGGCGAGCACGCGAGCGATGTCGGCCGCCGAATGGGCGTAGCAAACATTATGGCTGGCGTTGATAAGAACGCCCGCCGCGATCATTTCGCGCAGGAACAAGGTTCTGATCGCCTCTTTCGACGCCTTCGGGTGATCCTTGTAAGCCAGAATCGCCCAAGGAGCGGCGCCTGCGAGACCGATGACATCGCCAACACCGGCGTTCTTGATCTTCGCAAGCGCCGCGTCCTTCAACTGAGCGCCGACCTCCCAAAGCCGGTCCGTCGCCTTCTCGCGCTCGATCTTGTCGATGGTCGCGATGGAAGCCGCGATCGACAGCGCCTCGCCGCCGAACGTCGCCGAATAAAAGATATCGTGCATGAGCCGCATGATATCGGCGCGGCCAACGACCGCGGAGATGGGCATGCCATTCCCCATCGCTTTGCCGAAGCAGGCGAGGTCGGGGGTGACGCCGTAATAGGCCTGGGCGCCGCCCAGCGACCAGCGGAAGCCGGTGATGACTTCATCGAAGATCAACAACCCGCCGTGGCGATGGATAAGCTCCTTCAAATTTTGCAGATAGCCGGACGGCGGATCGACCGTGCTCATCGGCTCCAGGATGATAGCGGCAAACTCGTTGCGGTATTTTTCCAGCAGCGTCTCGACAGCCGCGAGATCGCCGTAGGGCGCCATGTGCGACAAGGCGGAAACGCTGGCCGGCACCCCGAGATTGCGTGTGGTCGCCCCGATATACCAATCCTGCCAGCCGTGATAGCCGAGCAGCATCACGCGGTCGCGCTTGGTGGCCGCGCGCGCCAGCCGCACCGCCGCCGAGGTGGCATCGGTACCGTTCTTGCCAAAGCGCACCATTTCGGCGCAGGGAATATGCTTCACCAGCCGTTCCGCCAGTTCCGTCTCCAGCATCGTCGGCAGGCTGAAGCTGATGCCGCGTGTCAACTGCCGGCGGATGGCGAGGTCGACATCGGGATCGCGATATCCCAGCACGTTCGGCAACAGGGCGCTGACCAGGTCGACATATTCATTGCCATCGACGTCATAGACCTTGCCGCCATCGCCATGTGTGACGAAAAGCGGCGAGGCGCCGGGCGGAAACTGCAGCTTGCTCTTGGAGAAGGTTTGGCTGCCAAGCGGGATGACGCGTTCGGCGCGGTCGAGAAAGCGTTGCGAGCGGTCGAAGCGGCGCGTGAGGTGGATTGGCTCTGCCAGACTCGCAGCGATCAGTCCGGCGTTGCGCACCTGGTTACGATTTATATTGCGAAGCTCCGGATCGTTGTCGAGCACGGCGAGCACGGCGAGATGCGAGGGCGCATGGTCGGGAGACAGCCGTTCCGCCACCGCCGAGAGAAACGCAAGGTCGGCCGGGGTGTCGAGGGTCCAGCGCTCATGCGCGAGACCGGGCAGCGGAGCGATCAGCGTTTCGGCGGAAAAGCGTGCGCGATTGTTGCGCACGAAAGGGGTGACATGCTCGCGGTCGCCAGGGCGAGTCGCCTCCGCCGCGGCCGCAAGCAACGCTTCCTTGGTCAGGACTTCACAGTCGAGCCCGTCCGGCCAGGTAGGCGGATCGATGTTGGAAGCATAATCGGCGCCAGAGTGGGCGCGCAGCCGAACGGTCTGCGCCACCACCATGGGATCGAGCAGCGGGCAATCGCCGGTAATGCGGACCACGATGTCGGCTCCGCTGGCGCGGGCGGCGCCGGCGTAACGGTCCAGCACATCGCGCTCCGAGCCGCGGAAAACCGGGACGGAGTTGGCATCGCACCAAGCGGCGACGGCATCGTCCGCTTGCGCCGTGGAGGTGGCCACCCAGACCGCGTCGATCCCCAATGCGGCGCGCGCGGCGCGCACGACCCAGGCGAGCGCCGGCCGTCCCGCGAGGTCGGCGAGGACTTTTCCGGACAACCGGCTCGATCCCATCCGCGCCTGGACGATGGCAACCGTCTTCATGTCAATCAATCTCGTTCCAGGTCAGCGCCGTACCGCGGGTGAGCGCTCTGCGCGCCCGCTTGCCGACGATCTCCGGCAGGAATTTCGGCGCCAATCCATAGCCTGGGCGAATGATGCGGACATTCTCGGAGGTAAACTTTTCGCCGGCGGCGATATCCCGCACCACATAGATCGAGCGGCGAAACACCATGCTGCCTTTCTCCACTTCGGAGCGCGCCTCGGTGCCGGTGCCGAGCGAAAGGAAAGCAGCTTTGGCGCCGCGCACCAGCGCGGAAAGCTCATCGGGTTCGAGCGAAAAGGCGGCGTCCGGCCCGCCATCCGCGCGCCGCAAGGTGAAATGTTTCTCGATCAGGCACGCGCCGAGCACGACGGAGGCGATCGCCACTTCGACGCCGAGGGTGTGGTCGGAGAGCCCGATCGGGCAATCGAATTCGGCGGCGAGAAGCGGAATGCGGCGCAGGTTCGATTGCTCGGCCGGGGTCGGATAGCCGCTCACGCAATGCAGCAGCACCAGATCGCGGCCGCCCGCGCCGCGGAAGGCCTCGACGGATTCGGCGATCTCGTCCGGGCTCGCCATCCCGGTCGACATGATGGTCGGCTTGCCGGTCGCCGCCAAGCGGCGGACCAGCGGCAGGTCGACCATCTCGAATGACGCGATCTTGTAGGCGGGCGGATCGAGCTGCTCGAGGAAATCGACGGCGGTGTGGTCGAAGGGCGTGGAGAATACCGGAATGCCAAGCTCACGGCCCTTGGCGAACAGCGCGGCGTGCCATTCCCATGGCGTGTGGGCTTCCTCATACAATTCGTAAAGGCGACGCCCGTCCCACAACCCGCCTTTGATGCGGAAATCCGGTCCGGCGTGGTCGATGGTGATGGTATCCGCCGTATAGGTCTGCAATTTAACGGCGTCGGCGCCGGCGGCCTTCGCCGCTTCCAGGACGGCGAGCGCCTTGTCCAAACTGCCGCCGTGATTGGCGGACAGCTCGGCGACAATGTAGGGCGGCTGGCCGGCGCCGACGCGGCGGCCGGCGATGGTGATGACCGGAGGCATATCTGTTTTCTTGCCGGAAGAATTCACGTTTCGACCTCACGCAGAACCATGAAAGCCTCCGCGGCGGTAACTATCTCGGAGAGCTTCGATAAAGGTTGCCGCCGAGTTGCACAAACCCGGCGTGCAAAAAAAGGCGTTTTGAAGCCGTGTTGTCCGGCATGATTTCGGCGTCGAAAATCGCCGTCGGTCTTAGTCGGCGCGCGAGCGATAGAGCCGCGGCAGCTACGCCGCGGCTGTAAAAAGCGGGATGCACGGCAATCGAGACCGTGTAGCGCGGCTCCGGCCCTTGCTGATCAACGGGATCGAGCCGAAGCATGCCGGCGCTTACCCCTTCAACCTCGACGATCAGCAATAGGATGTTTGGGTCATTGAGAACGCGTTCCATCCAGCGCCGGTGTTCATCGGCCACGGGCGCGGCGGGATTCTTGGAATATCGCCTGGTTTGCGGCTCTCGCTGAAGCTGCAACAGCCAACTCTCGTCGTTGGCTTCCGCCGGTCGCAAACAGACGCGCGCGCCATCGCGCGTGGCGGCATCGCCGGCCATGGCAATAAGGAGGCGTGACGGGCCGCGCCCGTCCACGAGAGAGGCGGCTGCTTGGGCCATGCGCTGGCGACCCAAGCTGTCGTTCAACAAAGCTGCAACAAGACCAGGCAAGCGTGAGGCGAAATTCTCATCGGGGACACCGCCATCGAGCGCCGCGCCGGCTTCCACCATCAGCCGGGAGATTCCGCGCTGATTGTCGGCGAGCGTGACCAGGATCGACGGAAGCCCGAGCGCCGCGCGCTCGAAGGCGGTCACGCCGGCGGCGCCGATCGCCATATCCGCCTCCGTCATCAATCCGGCCATGTCGGCGCTATCGACAACAAGGCGGATTCTTCCATTCAGCCTGCCGCGCACATCGCCGATATGGGGCGCGGTGGAGGACATCGCGACCGTCAGCAGGACGCTGGTATCGATTTTATTAAGGGCATCGAGCGTCATCGAAGCGATATTCGCAGGGTCGGTAGCGCCAAAAGAGATCAGAATTTCATTCGCGGCGCGTCCATCGCGCCGCGCCAGCGCGGCCTCGCGGCGCATCACGAAGGGTCGCCGCATCAGAGCGAAGGCCGGACCGGCCAATATTCGTGCATGATCGGGAACGCGGCCGGCATAAATGGTTGCATCCGTTGCGGCGGCATCGAGCAGAAAATCGCAGTCGTGACGGCGGCTGGTTCGATCGTCCAACACCAGGATCCGGTGCGCCCAGGGGCGGCAAGCCCGCTCAAACTTCGCGTCCAGGCCATAATGGTCGAGGACAAGAAGGTTTATCTTACTTCCAAGTCTGTGCCCGAGATTGATCGCAGCACCCGCATCCGGTTCGTCCAATATGCGGAAGTCGAAGCCGCTGGCCGCGAGGGCCGGAACACTTGCCGGCGTCTGCGGTCCGGTCGCGAAGACGATGCGCCAGCCGGCATCCGACAGAGCTTCGGCCAGCGCCAGGCAGCGGGCGACATGACCGGCGCCGATGACAGGCGATGCGTCACAGCGAAATGCAGCGACCGGCGGGGGAATATCCGATCTCCTCAATGGGTGAACGCAGGCCAGCGTGAGGGATCGAGGTGGATCGGGTCGATCGACGGAGCTGGACCGAAATCGATGGCCCTGTCGGCAATCTGCGCGAGGGCGGCTGCGATCTCGTCGAGCTCGGCGGGACGATTGATCCCCACAATGACCGCATCGATCTCGGGGTGCTGAAGAACGAATGCAAGGCAACCCGCCAAGGCGGAGACACCCTCAGCCGACCATCTGGCCCGCAGGTTGGCAATTTGCGCCCGCACCGCCGCAAAGAAGTCGGGCAAATCCGCCGGCTCCATGAGCAGAAGTCCTTGCAAAAAGGCCGAGCGGGCATGGATTTCAATCCCCGAATGCTTGAGACGGCCCAGCCACCCCGAGGTCATCAGGCGACGATCAAGCGCATTCAGGGGCAGTTGAACGATCATGGGCTGCAAGCGGCTTTGGATCAGCTCAAGCTCTTCGGAGTCGTAGACCGAAACACCGATGCGAGCGGCCCAGCCGCGTTCATGCGCCTCGTGGAGTACCTCGACGATATATTGCCAACCGGGCTTGGCGAGGTCGGATGCATGATGCGCCAACAGCCCGTAAACACGATCGACCTTCAACCGTTCGAGCGATTTCGTCAGCGCGTCCAGCAGCAAGTGTTTGTGTCCGGGTTTGATTTCGCTCTCCGCCACGGGCGGCAACTTGGTGACGATCCGCAGGGTGTGATGGGCCGGTAGATGGCGCCCAATCAAAGCTTCGGCTTCGCCATAACCGGACGCGGTATCCAAAAAGCCAACCCCGGATTCCACGGCCCGCGCCAAGATTTCGGCGACTTCCGCTTCGCTGGGCCGGCCGTGCCGATTGGAGATTCCGTAGCTTGCCCCGAACTGCGCGGTCCCCAGACCGATGCGTGATAAGGACGTCATCCACCCGCAACCGCTTGCGTGACCGCCGCAATCACGCGCTCCACATCCTCATCGCTCAGTCCCGGATACAGCGGCAGCGACAGGCACGAGCGGTAATAGGACTCGGCCTGCGGGTAGCTGCCGGGATCGATCCGGTAACGCTGAACGTAATAGGGATGGCGGTAGACGGGAATGTAATGCACCTGGCTACCCACACCCTGTTCCGCGAGCCGCGCCATGAAAGCCGTGCGCGTCGTCCGCAACAACTCAAAATCGAACAGCGCGACATAGAGATGCTGGGCCGAGCGCGCCCGTTCCCGCGGTGTGGACTGCGGCAAGCGCACGCCGGGAAGACGCAAAAAGGCCTCATCGTAGCGTCGCGCGATAGACCGGCGCCGTTGCAGAAAACGATCGAGCTTTGCCAATTGGGAGACGCCGAGCGCCGCCTGGAAATCCGTCATTCGATAGTTGAAGCCCAGCATCTGCTGCTCGTGGAACCAAGGCTTGACGCGCCCATCCTCCGTAATGTCGGTGCCGGTGAAGCGCGCCGCATCGCGCTCGATCCCGTGGCTTCGCAGCATGCGCAGGCGCCTGGCGAGATCGACGTTGTTGGTAAGCACCGCGCCGCCCTCTCCCGTGGTGATCGTCTTCACCGGATGGAAGGAGAAGATGGCCATGTCGGAATAAGCGCCGCAGCCGACCGGCTTGCCGCATTCATAGGTGCCGCCAAGTGAATGGGCCGCGTCCTCAATGACAATGCGCCCCTGCGCCAAAGCTCGGAGTTCCGCGGACGCATAAGCAAGGCCTGCAAAGTGGACAGGGATAATGACCTTGGCCTGGGGCGATGCCGCCAGCGCTTGCTCCAATGCCGCCGGCGACATCCCGAGCGCCGACGAATCAATTTCGACGAAGCCCGCCTCTCCTCCCGCATACAACAGGCAATTGGCCGAGGCGGCGAAGGTCACAGCGGCCGTGAGCCCCAAATCGCCGGGACCGACTCCGGCGGCGAGACACGCAATATGGAGCGCCGCCGTTCCGCTGCTGACGGCAACCGCGTGGCCTGCACCGGCCCGCTCGGCCAGCGCTGCTTCAAAGCGCTCTACCGTCGGCCCTTGCGTGAGGAAGTCGCTGCGCAGGACCGCGAGCACGGCATCCAGATCGGAGCCATCGATGCTCTGACGTCCATAGCCGAGAAGCGGCGCGCGCATGGGATTATTCAATCACCGCCCGCAGCCGCTCGATATCGAGCCATCGATCGTTGGTGTCGCTGGCATATTCGAAATCGGCCGCGACCGGCTTTCCGCTCTCGCCGCCAAAGGTGGCACTATCCGAGGAAGCATTACCCCAGAATTGCACTGCCGGCTGGATGACGAAAAAGTCCTTAAACTCCAGCGTATTGCGAGAATCGTCACGGGTCAGCAGCAACTCGTGAAGTTTTTCTCCGGGGCGGAGGCCAACAATTTCATGCTCGCATTCCGGGGCAACCGCCGTCGCCAGATCGACAATGCGCATCGAGGAAATTTTTGGGATGAATATCTCTCCTCCCCGCATCATATCCAGACACCGCTCGACGAAGGCCGCTCCCTCGTCAAGATGAATCCAGAAGCGGGTCATGCGCGGATCGGTGACCGGAAGCTTGCCGGTTTTGCGGCGTTGCTTGAAGAATGGAACGACGCTGCCACGCGAGCCGATGACGTTGCCGTAGCGGACCACGGAGAACCGCGGGCCCCCGGCGCCGGAAAGATGATTGGCCGCGACAAACAGCTTGTCGGCGCATAATTTCGTGGCGCCGTAAAGATTGACCGGATTGACCGCCTTGTCGGTGGACAGGGCAATGACCTTCTTCACTTTCTGATCGATGCTCGCGTTGATCACGTTCTCCGCGCCGATCACATTGGTCTTGATACATTCGATGGGATTGTATTCGGCCGCGGGGACTTGTTTCAGCGCGGCGGCATGAACCACGATGTCGATTCCGTTGAGTGCCCGATTGAGCCGCTCGCAATCACGCACGTCGCCGATGAAGAAACGAAGCTCGGGCGCCGTGAAGCTCTGTTGCATCTCGTATTGCTTGAGCTCGTCCCGGGAAAACACGACGACTCGCGCCGGCCGGTGGTCGGCGAAGAGCCGACGGATGAATGCCTGACCGAAGGATCCGGTGCCGCCGGTGACCAGGATGTTGACGCCATCAAGGGAAGAATTGCTGTTTAAAGTCATGTCACTCCCGCGAAAAGTTATTCTGTGCGGCAGGCAAGCTACCGCACTCGGGGTGGCGACGAGGCCACCCAAAGTGCTAGGGCCAAACGTCGGCCGGCGACACTTTAGGCCGCCGTCACCAATTCCGCATTCATGACGACCCGAACCTTGCGGCCGAGCAGGTCGAGAAGAATGGCAACACGTTCCGCGTCCGCCATGCCTTCGTAAAGACCGAGGCAAGCGGTAAACACGCCGTCAAGGACTCGGATCGCATCCCCCGGTCTAAAACGCGGCCGCGAGAGCAAACGGATAAAACCCGCTTCGTCTTCACGGCACCGCAGCTCTTCGATAACTTTATCCGTCACCGGCGTCGGTTCATCGCCGTTGCCGACGAGCTGCGAAACCCCAATCGTTGAGTGGATGCAGCGCCAACGTTGCGACGCCGTGTCGATGGCGACAAACAGATAGCGCGGGAATAATGGAGTCGAGACGATCTCGATCTTCCTGGCGTGGCGCCGGCGCTTGAGATAGCGCGGCAGGTAGGCCACAAATCCCTGGCGGGCGAGATGCATGGCCGCCTTGTTCTCGGCGTGGGGATGGGTCTGGATCACATACCAGCGGGTTCCGCCAGTCAGGGCGTCCCCCGCCGATTGCGGAGACGGCCGGACAGCAAAGCCGGCACCAATACGCGTTCGGAGCCGAAATGTCCGACGGCCGAAGCCAAGGCTTTTGCCGGGTTCCTCAGATCGGTCAACACGGCGGCATCGCAGGGCTCGTCCATGGCCGCAAACGAGGTCAGCACCGGTAGCCCGAGGAAACGCGTCGCCGTGGCATTCGCATCTATCACGGCGGTAATTTTGACGCCGCTCTCCACCGCGCAGATGGTCGATATTTCCGCGAGATCGGAAATTCCGACCAGCACGATCCGGGTCCAGCCTCGCGCACTGGCGGCCTCCAGAACCTCGGCGCAATCCGCCCGCGCCGATCGGAAGAAGGAGAAGGAGTAAGAAAGATATTCGACGGTCAGCCGCGATTTCTCGGCAAAGCCCTGGGGTGTCAGGTAATAGGCATAGCGTCGGGCCGGGGCTTCGGTGA
>ORMF010494302.1_pt1 | contig 18130 bp, 18 predicted proteins | sample 1779871 | NCBI WGS metagenome assembly ORMF01 (sample SAMEA104232316, study PRJEB22302) | groundwater metagenome | biome: forest; feature: aquifer; material: groundwater | place: USA | collected 2011-08-07 | depth 5.4 m
AGCTGGGGCTCAACCTTTACGCCAGTGGTTTCCTGCAGCTTTTTCACAACAGTCGGGAATGTTGTCTCGTAGCTCGTGGGCGCTGCCCCGGTGAACCACGCGTTTCTCTCCTGCCCCATGCCCATGTCAAGGACTTTCAGTTTTAGCTCCTTGTATGCGCTGCCACCGCTGCCGCCATCGCGGTTAACTTCATACATCATATATACCTGGTTGCCAAGCTCCAGCCCCCTGCTGAAGTATTCCATGCAGGGCCCGAAGTTTCCTCCGCCGGCCCAGGCGTCTTCGTGGTAAGTTATCTCTTCATTTGGCAACCCCAGCCCCTGCCGCAGCCAGGAGTGTATATCGCGGAAATAATCAGCCTGCTTCCATTTCTCTGGCGGCATGAACGCGTGCTGCCCTATCATGACAAAGCCAGTGTAGTGGGCTCCTGTTATGCCGACATTGTCTATGTCGTTGAACCTCAGGCAGAATTGCGGCACGACAAGCGGGTTTGCTGGCGGGTCAACTTCGCCTGATACGACATAGGGCTGGAAGTCGTAGATTGAAGCCTGCACGAAGTCAGTGTCGTCCCTCCATCTTGCAGCGACAGGGTATCTTCTTATTGGCGTGTAGCCAAGCTTGCTGAAGTGCTTGGAAAACTCCTGCCAGACTTCGATGTAGCCCAGCTTTTTCTTTGCCGGTGAGGAGCTGATGAACTTGAATCCTCCACTGCAGGCAGGGTCGCCGCAAACCTTAGAATCAGCCAGGACTGTCCAGTAGAACCTGCTGCAGCTGCCGCACTGCTTTCTGCCGAATCCCTCCTGCTTGAGCACCTGAGTGGCATAGTACTTGTCCGGCTCAGCCGATGCTTTTGCCCTGAACTCCTGTTTTATTTCTTTGTCTCCTGGCATTGCTTTTGCATTAACCCGGCATTCTTTTAAATGTTTTGTGACATTATAGCAAATTGCAAAAATATTCAAACTTCCCTCTTGCAATTTGCTATTAGTAAGCGACAAAAAAAGATTCAAGGATAAATCGCTTACTAATGTTTGCCAGATGTAACAATTTTATGAGTTATTTATGTCTGGCATTACATGACAGCATCGGCAGAGCCGATGCGCAGCGGCGGCTTCGCCGCCTCTGTATCCTATTAAGCACGCAATAAAGTATTTAAAGGCGCAATTGCAAGCCTGCTATGTTGCTGAATGGACTATGTTGCTTTGAGGAACGAGGTTATTAATGCCGGGCTGCTGGAACGGCAGTACGGCTACTATTTTTTCAAGGCTATTCTAACGTTTTGCCTTCTGGCGGCAGGCTTCGGCCTTCTCTTCGCGCTGCCAAAGTTTTGGTTTCTCACTGCTATTTTCCTTGCCTTTGCATATGTGCAGCTGGCTTTTCTTGGGCATGACATTGGCCACCAGCAGGTATTCAAGTCTTCTGTGAAAAATGACTTGGCAGGCCTTATTGTGGGGCCGCTTCTGCTTGGCGTAAGCCGCGGTTACTGGGTGAATAAGCACAATGCCCACCACAGCAGGCCAAATGAGCTTGACGCCGACCCTGATATTGAATTTCCCATGATTGCATTTTCAGAAGAACATGCCCTGGATAAAAGGGGCATTATGCGCTTCATGGTAAAATACCAGGCATTCATATTTCTGCCACTGTGGTTGCTCGAAGGGTTCAGCATCAGGGGGAGCAGCATCCGTTATCTTCTTACTCATAAGGTCGCCTATCAGCTTACTGACGCGCTTCTGGTTGTTGCACATGTCGTAGGTTACCCCCTCATGGTCTTAGCTGCCCTTCCAGCATGGCACGCTGCTTTTTTCATCATAATTCACCAGGCACTGTTTGGCTTTTATCTTAGCTCTGTCTTTGCACCGAATCACAAGGGAATGTTGCTGATAGATAAAGATTCTAAAGTTGATTTCCTTCACCAGCAGATTTTGACTGCAAGGAATGTGAAAGCTCATCCTATTGTTGATTTTTGGTATGGCGGCCTGAATTACCAGATTGAACACCATCTCTTTCCGACAATGCCAAGGAACAAGCTTAATGAAGCGCAGAAAATTGTTGAAGCTTTCTGCGAGAAGAATGGCATTTCCTATTACCAGACTAGTATGCTAGTGTCGTACAAGGAGATTCTTGAGTATCTCCACAAGATTAGTGCAGTGCTGCGCGGCTCTAAGGTGAGCGGATAATTTGTTGCTGCGCTTGCAGGTGATTTAAGATGGACTACATTGCTTTAAGAAAACAGGTGATGGATGCAGGGCTGCTGGACAGGCAGTACGGGTATTACGCGTGGAAGGTTGCCTCGACATTTGGCCTTCTCGCGATTAGCATTTACATTCTCGCTACTGTTGACAATTTTGCAGTTCAGCTTCTGAACGCTGCATTCCTGGCATTCGTTTTTGTTCAGTTTGGGCTGATAATGCATGACGCAGGCCACCAGCAAATTTTCAATTCAAAGGAGAAAAATGAGATTGCTGCTGTCATGACTGGTGACCTCATTATCGGCATTAGCTCCAGTTCATGGGGCGAGGGGCATAACAAGCATCACGGCTCTCCTAACCATGTTGATGAAGACAATGACATACATACGCCATTCCTCGCTTTTCATGAGGAAGCGGCGCTGAAAAAGAAGGGTGTTGCAAGGCTTATAACAAAATACCAGGCTTTCATCTGGCTTCCTCTGATGACTATTGCTGCGTTTAGCGTTAGGCTTAATCACCAGATTCATACGCTAAGGGATTTTAGGCGTAATCTCAAGACAGGAAGGGTTCTGTACTATACTTTTGAGATTATTGCCCTCCTCATAAGCAATGTTGCCTACTTCGGGCTTGTGTTTTATTTCCTTGGTGCTTGGAAGGGGTTTGCTTTTTTTGCTGTACATTATCTCCTTACCGGCCTTTATATGGGCACAATATTCGCGACAAACCATAAGGGCATGCCGTTGCTGCATGGCAAAGAGAAACCTGATTTTATTAAGATGCAGGTGCTTACTACGAGGAACGTCAGGGGGACTTTTCTTATTGATTTGTGGACAGGCGGTCTTAACTATCAGATTGAGCACCATCTCTTCCCAACCATGCCCAGGAACAATTTGAGCAAGGCTAAAAAGATTGTGGAACCGTTCTGCAAGCAGGTCGGAATAGATTACTACGAAACTGGTTTTTTCCGCTCTTACAAGGAGATACTGCAGAATTTTCACAAGGTGAGCGCAGTCTTGCGAAAATCTAAGGCGAGCGGATAGGTTTCTTGCTTGCTTTGCAGTTGATTTCAGATGGACTACGTTGATTTGAGGAAACAGGTGATTGATGCCGGGCTGCTGGACAGGCAGTACTGGTATTATGCGTTCAAGGTAGCTTCTACGCTGGCTGTGCTTTCTGGCCTTCTTGCGCTGCTTTTTTATTCTTCAAATATTTGGCTGCAGCTGCTTGTTGTGATAGCTCTTGCGTTTGCTTTTGTTCAGGTTGGGCTTCTTGGCCATGACGCTGCCCACCTGGCCATTTTCAAGAGCGTGAAGTGGAATGAGCTTGCAGGGCTGCTGTTCTTTGGCCTCCTTACTGGCATTGGTTATAATCATTGGGTGTGGCGCCACAACGCTCACCACGCTAATCCAAACCAGGAGGAAGAGGACCCTGACGTTTCTTACTTCGCCCAGACTGCGGAAGAACTGGCCAAGAAGCGGGGCATCGCGAGACTTTTTTACGAGAGGCAGCACTGGTTTTTCTTGTTAATCATGGCTTCTTCAGTCACCGCATTCCAGGTTTATGGCATGGCTTTCAATTTCCGCATGAAGAACTCGTTTCTGAAGCTTGCTGACTCGTTCATGATGGGCTTGCATTTTGCTGTCTTCTGGGCGGTTCCTTTCCTTCTCTTTGCATGGTGGAAAGCCTTGCTGCTGATTTTTTCCCTAAGGCTGCTTATGGGGCTCTACTTCGGCACAATCTCAGCAACAAACCACAAGGGCATGATGGTAGTAAAGAAGGGGCAAGAGCTTGATTTTGCAGAGAAGCAAATACTCACGACACGGAACGTCCGGCGGGGCGTGGTGGTGGACTTTGTATATGGGTGCCTTAACTACCAGCTTGAGCACCACCTTTTTCCAACCATGCCCAGGAACAATTTTAACAAGTGCAAGCCGCTGGTGAAGAAATTTTGCCGTGAGAATAATCTTCTCTACGAGGAAACTGGTGTTGTGGAGTCTTACCGGCAGATTCTTGGCGCGCTCAGGAGTGTCGCGCTTTCAGCAAGAAAGGGAAAAGAAGTCCAAGCTCAGCCTGTGGCTTTTTCTACCTGAAACACAGTGTATTCTTTCAAGTCAGAGTATACGGGGAAGTTCTTGTTCAGGATTCCACGCTCTCCCGTTTCCTGCAGGGTTTTCGTCCTTATTTCGCAGTCTTTGCAAAAGATTACATAGCTCGTGTTTGTGGCTGACAGGTAGGAAAGGTACTCCTGCTCTGTCCATTGCTGCTGGTAGTATTGGCCTTCAAAGTATGGCGAGAGTGACGTGACCATGCCTCTTACCGGGAAAAGGTATATCCAGTTTCTGCATGGGTCAACTATTCTTATGTTCCCTGGCAGGCTTGGGATTTCTGAATAAGTTTTTGAGTAGTAGCAGCTTATCCCTTCCTTCCATCCCATTTCAAAAGGCACGAATAAAATTGGGTAAAGCACAAAAATTCCGGCGATTGTAAGGAAGTAAGCTGTTCTCAGGTTGGCGAGCCTTACCAAAAATATTGGTGCAAAGCGTTCAGCGAACGGGAACAGCATTACAGCAGACCTTATGGCGAGGTCCAGGATATTATCAAATTCAAATTTCACGATGCCTGAGAAGAAGATGTATTTCATCAGGAAAAGCTGGACGAGCAGTATGATTAGCGTGCTAAAAAATAATGTTGTCCTGCCAAAAAAGATTGAAACAAGGTTGCTGGCTGCCACATAAGGGTGGTTCAGCCCTCCCAGGCTGATGGCAATGTCCCCAAAAGGCTTGCGTTTGAACCTTTTGATTAAGTAGACTCCCAGGTAGAACAGGAACATTGACAAAAGGTACGGGAATGAATCAGGAAGGAGTATTTTGACAAAGATAAGCGCATACCACACGAAAAGCAGTTTTGTGCTGGCAAAAATCCGCAGCGAAAGAAGCACGATGCCTGCAAACAAGATGACTTCCAGGACTTTTATCACGGACGCTCCAAAAGCAAACCATCCAATGCCAGCAAGCAGGTACGAAAACGTGCCTACACCGTAAAGCGGCTGGTGCCCGCTGAGCATGGAGAAGTCTTCCTTCAGCAGCGCCTTGTGCTGCATCATGTAGTGAAACAGCCATGCTTCGTGAGTGTGAGTGTACACGTCAGAGCCAGGCAGGACCAAGGTTGCAGCAACTATGACAAGGATGAGTGTTATCTGAACCAGCGTCAGGGTTGGCTGCTGCTTCTGGCTTTTCATTGTCAAATATTTCGACAAGCGTTATATAAAGGTTTTTGCATCATCCCCTATTTGTAGGCGCGAGAAAAAGTTCCAATGAATTAGCCCGAGTGCATCAAGTCCATCACTTCTTTGCCTGCCATGAACACTCCGAGTACAGCGATAACCAATGGTGGCAATGTGACTCCGGCTATTCCAAGCACAAGCACTAGCACTCCGGTGCCTACGCCTGCTAAGTTCATTGCTGAAGTGTAGTGCATCATATCCATCAGCTCTTTTATCGTGATAAAAACACCCAGAAGGAGGAGTATTATTGGCCATATAGTCTTGCCGCCGATTCCACGCATCAACAACCAGATGCCGATTCCAATGCCTATGAATGTAAGAGACTTGTATAGGCCAATCCCCATAAATTCAAACGGCAGGCTTGGTATTAGCTTCATGGCGAAAATGGCACTATGATGAATTAATAAATTTTATGGCAAGTTATTTATAGAGAACTTAGGGCAGTAACATCAAAGAGTGGGCTTCATGATTGACATTTCAGGGTTTCTGCCGCTAATTAGGGATGCCTTTGTTGACTGGCTTAAGCTGTTCGCATCACCTGTCAAGAACCTTGACATGCTCTGGATTATAGTGCCGGTGTGGTGCGTCTGGCTTTTTTCTGAGTTCTTCCAGGAAAAGAAAGGCACCAGCTTTGGTAACGCTATAACAAACGGCGCTGTCATGCTTTTTGTCGGGGTTGACTGGATAAGGTACATTATTAGGCAAATCAGCTCAGGGAATGCTCCCGTCAGCGCAGGTTCTGTAACCGAGCTTGTTGTATCAGGCACGGTTATAATTGTAAGCATAGCAATAATCTTTCTTGGCATACGGGGCAACAGGATTGTGAAAGCAATAGGACGGGTAAGGGAGTCCACATACATTCTCGTTATGTTCACGCCTGTCATCTACGGCGTTGTCGAGTTCACTTTCCGGAACCTGTTCATAATACTGGCTTTTTTCCCTGTATTCTATTTAGTGGTTGAGCTGCTGGACAGGATTCTCCCAACACCCAAGACTTACGATCTTGATGAGGAAGATAATGACCTCGGCAAGGATGCTGGCTTGGCTGATTTAAGCTTCCCGGGGGCGGCTGGTGGCATTGGCAGCACAAGGGGCAGTGACTTTAGCCAAGAAGTTTTTGGCAAGCGGCAGAAACCGAAAGGAAAATTTTAGAAGATGCCAAAGCTGTTGGGTATTGCAATTACAGGCTATTTCAAATTATGAATCTGCTTGAACTTCCGGAACGCTTCGCTGCCTTGTATCTTCCCTTGCAGCATCTTGTCAACAAGCCCGGGCTCTGTCATCGCCTTTGCGTCAAGTATCTTCCTCAGGTCCTGCTCATCCATGATATTGTGTTCAAGTATCACGGCAGTCAAAGGCTTGTCTTCTTTTAGTGCTATCTTGACGATTTCAGCAGCGGCATCATACCCTATGTACGGGTTAAGGGCTGTGACCAGGCTTAATCCTTTTTCCAGCAGCTGCTGCGCCCTCGCCACATCAACCGTCATGCCCTGAATGCAGGATTCGCTCAGCATGTTGATGGCGTTTGTCATTATCCTTGCCGACCAAAGCAAATCAAACGCTATTAGCGGGGTCATTACATTAAGTTCCAGCTGGCCTGACTTTGCGGCTTCTGCAATCGCGAAATCATTGCCCAGTACCTGGAGGCAGACCATTATCGCGCATTCAGGGACAGAGGGGTTTACCTTTCCGGGCATTATTGAAGAGCCTGGCTCGACTTCAGGCAGCACAATCTCTGCAATGGCGGTCTTCGGGCCTGAATTAAGCAGTATCAGGTCGTTACAAATCTTGATGGTTTCTGAAGCAAGAAGCCGGAGCGAGTTTGAAGCTTCAAGAAATGTGGAAGCGCTCCATGTTGTGAGTATGGAGTCTACAGCAACAGCAAACTTGAAACCAGTATACTGGCTCAGGTTTCTTACAGTTCTTTCCTTGAATTGCGGATGCGTATTAATGCCAGTCCCAATAGCTGTGCCTCCTATTCCGAGCTGCAGCAATGAATATTCAGCTGTGCTTATCCTTCTTGCGCAGTCATCAAGCGCCTTTGCGTAGCTGTTGAAAACCTGCTCGAACCGCACTGGAACAGCGTCTTCAAGGTGCGTTCTCCCTGTCTTGACAATTCCATCATACTGCCTGGCTTTTTCCCTGAATTTAGCGGCAAGTTTCCCGATTGCAAGCATCAGCGGCTGCATGGAAAAGAGGGTGGCTATCCGTATTGTTGTTGGGATTACATCATTGGATGACTGTGCCATGTTAACGTGGTTGTTTGGGTGCACCAGGGAGTAATCCCCTTTTTTGCCTCTAAGCTTTTCAATTGCGACATTGGCAATTACCTCGTTGCAGTTCATGTTAAAGGGTGTTCCTGCGCCGGCTTGGAATACATCAAGCGGGAACTGGCTGTCCCATTTGCCTTCCGCAACTTCTCCCGCTGCGGCAATTATCGCCTCTCCTGCTGTCTTGTCAAGGGTGCCTAGCTCAACATTTGCGGCTGCGGCAGATTTCTTGATTAGCGCAAGTGCCCTGATGAAGTCCCTGTCAGCCTTTATTCCGGAAATATTGAAGTTTTGCCTGGCACGCTCGGTAAATATGCCGTAATAAGCATCGTCCGGCACTTCCAGGGTGCCAAGGGCGTCTTTTTCAATTCTTCCTGATTTTTTTTCAGGTTGCATTTTCAAATCATCTGCAACGACTCGTATTTTATCTTCAGGGCTTCAGCAACAGCCTCGTTTGTAAGCTTTCCCTTGTAAGTGTTTATCCCCTTGGCCAGCGCAGCATCTTTTTTTGCAGCTTCAGCAATGCCCACGTTGGCAATTTTCAGGACGTAGGCAATTGTTGCGTTAGTCAGTGCGTAGGTTGACGTGTTAGGGACAGCTCCTGGCATGTTTGTGACGCAGTAATGTATCACACCCTCTTCAATGTATGTTGGCTCTGCATGCGATGTCGGCCGCGAAGTTTCAAAAGAGCCTCCCTGGTCAATGCTTACATCTACCATCACCGAGCCAGGCTTCATCTTTCTTATCATTTCCCTTGTCACAAGCTTCGGTGCAGCAGCTCCGGTTATTGCCACAGAGCCAACCACTAAGTCGCTTTGCGCGATTGCCTGCCCTATGTTATTCGGGTTGGAAGCCAGCGTCATTGCCTGCCCGGAGAAGAGGTCATCTATTCGCCTAAGCTCGTTAAGGTTTCGCCCGATAATTATTGTCTTTGCTCCTAAGCCAGCAGCCATTTTTGCAGCGTTAACCCCGACAACGCCAGAGCCAATTATCGTTACAGTGGCTGGCATTACGCCAGGGACTCCGGCAAGCAGCTTTCCGCTGCCTCCCTGGGTTTTTTCAAGGTAGTGCATTCCTACCTGCACTGCCATCCTTCCTGCCACCTCGCTCATTGGCGTTAGGAGCGGCAGGCTGCCGTCTTCAAGCTCGATTGTTTCATATGCAACACCTACTGTTCTTTTCTCAAGCAGGGCCTTTGTAACTTTTTCTTCAGCCGCCAGGTGCAGATACGTGAACAGTATCAAGTCCTTTCTCAAATGCACGAACTCCTGATGCAGCGGCTCTTTCACTTTGACTACCATCTCAGCATCGTTCCATACCTCTGCAGCAGCAACAACAATCTTTGCACCCTGCCTGGCATAGTCCTCATCGCTGAACCCTGAGTTCTTCCCAGCGCCTGACTCAACAAGCACGCTGTGGCCGTTCTTTACCAGCACGTTAGCGCCTGCTGGAGTGAGCCCAACCCTATTCTCACCTATTTTTAGTTCCTTGACAGTCCCGATTATCACTTGCCGTTACACCTCCATACTAACTTCAGGCACCAAACCTGAATTTTTCATATAAGGTAATATTAAGTATGCATAAATCATATCACATTTATAAATTTTTAGAAACCGCAACATATGGTTTTGCGTGATGTTAATGTGCTGGTAACACTAAACGCAAAGTCAGTTAAGCATTAACAAACCGTACCAAACGCTTGCTGCTCCGGTAATCAGCGTGATAGCCTTGTAAAGGACTTTGCTTCTTGTTTTAAGCAGAGGATACGAAAAAAGCAGCGCAAAGACAACCATTCCTATGACAACACCTACGCTGAACACTGCAACACCAAGCAGTATGTTGCCCAGTGTTGTTAAGCCCAGCGATGCAGTAAACAGGATGAGAAGCTCATCATTGCTTGCCAGGCCATGCACCATGCCTATGCCAAACATGTGCTTGTGAGCGTGCTTGCCAATCTGTCCCGCGCTTGAGTGAGCGTGCGGATGCGAGTGCTCTGTTCCTTCGTGCTTGTGGGTGTGGCTGTGCAGGCTAAAGAAATCTTTCATGCTGAACAGGCCAAGGGCAATCAGCACAACGCCAACAACCCTCTCAAAATTGGCTAGAAAAATGTGAAGAACCGACTCCCTAAAAGCATATAGCAAAGTTGTAACAATTGCTGCAGTTATCATGTGCCCGGCAGCCCAGCTCAGACTCACCCTGACAGCAGACTTTAGTGTGCCTGCTTTTCTAAGAAAATTCGCCACCACAATTATGTGGTCCGGGTCGTAGCTGTGCTTGAAGCCTAAGAGCAGCGCCAATCCTCCAAACGAAACATAGTCAAACATGGCAGCTATCTATTCGCCCCTCTCCATTACATGCCAGTTAAAGTTCTTTTATGTGCTCGTAGAAAGCATCAACTGCCATGCACCTGACGCCAAGCTCCTCGGCTGCTTTTGCAAGGCCTTGGTCTAGCGTGATAATGGCTGCTTTCAGCTCCTTTGCAAGCATGAGCACCTCAAAGTCCTCCTCGCTGTCAAGTATGCCCTCGCGAAGAGCTTCCTTGTATTGCGTCCTGAGCCTGTGGAGCTTTTCTTCAATTGGCAGCTTCTCGTCCTTGACAAATTTTTCGCTCACTCTCAGCCCTGCGTTTACCCTCGTCCTTATCTCATCAATGAACTTGTACATAAGTATTGCAGGTATTTTCTGCTCGTACAGAGATGGTGACTTTATTACGATGATGTTCTTGAAGTTCGGCAGCTCTTTCTGGGCGAAATATTTGAGCTCTTTTGGGACTGACGGTGGCATGTAGAACTTTACCCCTTTCATTTTTGCTGCGCTTGCCAGGAAATTTGCCAGGGCGGCATCTACAGTTTCCCCAAAGTATTTCCTTGCATCCGGATTGACAAATAAGCTTGTGTCCAAGACATAAATTGCGTCTTTCCTTCTAAACATATTGTGGTGTTTTCTCGACAAGTTTAAAAAGGTTTGTCACAACACAAACGGCATAGCAACAGCTGAAGAAGCGTAACTTACGGGCAAATTAATTCTTGCCCAGAATCTATCTCTGTCGCGGCAAACGCAGGGTAATACGCCTTAGCAGAAGATAGAAAACCTTAAATACGTAATATTACTTATCTTACTTAGGTGATCAAAAATGACGAACATGACATTGGCAGTTCCGAAGGATTTGAAAGTGATAATGGAGAAGCACAAGGAAGTGAAGTGGAGCGAAGTTGCAAGGGGTGCTATGTGGGTTCATGCAAAGAAGCTAGAGCTCATGGATAAGCTGTTGGCAAAGAGCAAACTTTCAGAGAAAGACGCAATGGAACTGGGCAAGAGAATAAAGGAGGGCATAGCAAAAAGACATGGACTGGCATGAAACTCGTCATAGATGCAAACATAATAGTTGCTGCTTTAATAAGGGAAAGCATAACCAGAAAAGTTATAGGGAGCGGAAAGTTTGAACTTTTTTCTCCAGATTTCATCCTAGAGGAAGTTTATAAGTATAAAGATTACATATGTTCAAAATCAGGGCTGCTGAAGGAAGAATTTGAATTGGTCATGGCCCTCGTCTTTGAGCAAGTGACCATCATCCCGAAGGAAAGTTATGAATCTAAAATTGGCGATGCTAAAAAGGTCATTGAAGACATCAAGGATGTTCCATACGTTGCATGTTACTTGGCCTTAAAATGCGACGCGATTTGGACAAGTGACAAGGATTTTGAAGGCAAAAAAGGCATAATAACCAAGACTACTGACGAATTGCTGAAACTTATAGGATAGTATTCGAGGCAATCAATTATGAAAAACCCTGAAGTCGCGCAGCTTTTGTATGGCATAGCAGACATGCTTGAGATGCAGAACGTTTCATTCAAGCCTGCTGCTTACCGCAAGGCAGCCAGGAACGTTGAGACCAATTCTGAAGATATTGAGGAGCTTTTCAGGAAGGGCGGCAGGGAAGCGCTTATGGGCATTCCAGGAGTGGGTGAGAGCATAGCCGAGAAGATTGCAGAGTTCCTTGAAACAGGAAAGCTCGGGTATCACGACGAGCTTAAGCTGAAGTTCCCCCAGCACGTGGCCGAACTAATGAACGTCCCAGGGATTGGCCCGAAAAAAATTAAGCTGCTGCACGACAAGCTCGGCATCAAGACTGTCGCGCAGCTTGAGGCTGCCGCGCATAGCCATAAGATTAGCAAGCTCGCAGGATTCGGCACGAAGTCTGAGGATGGCATACTGAAGGGCGTGGAGATTTTCAAAGGGGGACAGGCGAGGATGCTTCTCGGTTACGCATTGCCAATTGCCCAGGAAATTGAAAGCAGGCTGATGGCGCTTAAAGAATCAATACAAGTATCTGTTGCCGGCTCCACCCGGAGGAGGAAGGAAACAATTGGCGACGTTGATATCCTCGTTAGCTGCAAAAGCAAGTCTGCAGCTGCTGGTGTTATGGATTTCTTCACCACCCTGCCTGAAGTCAGCAGGATTCTTGCCAAGGGTGAGACAAAATCAAGCATAATCCTGAAAACTGGCTTGCAAGTTGACTTAAGGGTCATTGATGACGCCAGTTTTGGCGCTGCACTCCAGTACTTTACCGGCAGCAAGGAGCACAATGTTCTTGTTAGGGAAATTGCAATAAAAAAAGGCTTGAAGCTTAACGAGTACGGCGTGTTCAAAAAGGGCACAGGCCGGAAGCTGGCTGGCCGGACCGAGGAAGACGTTTACCGTGCCATCGGGCTTCGCTATATTGAGCCTGAACTCAGGGAAAACACCGGCGAAATAGAAGCGGCAGCAAACAATAAGCTCCCGAGTCTTGTGAAGTATGGTAGTATTAAGGGTGATTTCCACGTTCACACCGTGAAAAGCGACGGCGCGAATCCGATTGATGGCATGGTTGCCGCGGCAAAGCAGCTCGGCTACGAATACGTTGCCATTACTGACCACAGCAAGAGTGAGAGGATTGCCCACGGCCTTTCAAATGAGGAAATGGAGAAATGGCTGAAGGATATAAGGGCGCTGGCAGCAAGGGCAAAAGGCATCAAAGTCTTGGCAGGTTCTGAAGTTGACATCCTGCCGAATGGAGAACTTGATTTTCCAGATGACCTCCTGAAAAAAATGGGCGTTGTCATTGGCTCTGTTCACTCGCGCTTTAAGTCGACAAAAGAGGAAATGACAAACAGGATTCTCGCTGCACTGGAGAACAGGCATCTTGACATACTTGGACATCCCACAGGAAGGCTTATTGGCAAGCGGGAGCCGTTTGAGTTTGACATGAAAAAAGTCTTTGCGGCTGCTGCTGATAAAAAGATAATGCTTGAGATTAATGCCCATCCTGAAAGGAGCGACCTAAAAGATGCCCATGCAAGGGAGGCGAAGAGCTACGGCTGCAAATTCGTGATAAACACTGACGCACACAGCACCGAAGGCCTGAAGTTCATGAATCTCGGCGTTGCAATTGCAAGGAGGGCATGGCTCTCGCCGGAAGATGTTGTCAATACAAAGCCGCTGAAAGAGTTGCCAAGGTTTTTCAGGAAGATAAGACACTGATATTCTGGCACACAAAAATTTTTAAATTAAAATTCGTGGTAAATTTTTATGGGTGGGAATTTTGACGCCATCGTTGTACTAGGTGCAGGAATCACTCGGAAGGGAAACCTCAGCAAGGTTGCAAAGTCCAGGATTGACAAGGCGATAGAGCTGTACAGAAATTCAGCTATCCTCAGGATAGTTGTGACCGGAAAAAATGAGGCAACCGCAATGAAGGATTACGCTGCCAGAAAAGGTGTCAGCAAGACAGATATCTTGGTGGATGATGATTCTTTTGACACGATAGGCAATGCCTTTTTCACAAAGAAGAATTTCCTGCTGCCTAACAAGTGGAGCAGAATGATTGTTGTTACATCAATTTTTCATGTGGCAAGGGCAAGGTTCATATTCAGGAAAGTTCTTGGAAAACCATATACTGTAAGGTTCATTCATTCACGGCGAGTCTTATCAAAAGAGTCGTTCAAGAAAAGGATTCATCTTGAGCGGGGGCTTTTGATAATGACAAAGTTGTTCGCCTCTTTGGTCGCTGACGGTGATATGCAGGCTATTGATAATTTCCTGAAAAGCCCATTTTACAAGTTTCTAGTAAGAAGGGCTTGAGTGATTACGAGTACGCGCCCAATGCAGCCCTGAGCTTTTTCTCAGCAAAGTTTTCATAACTCAGCTTCATGGCTATTTTACAAAGGGGGTTAAAACGAAAATTTGAAGAAAGAAAACAGCAATACTTGTTATTTGTTCTTTTTCATTGACTTTTGCCAGAGGCAGGTTTAGCCAGCATAGCCCTCGTTTTATCAGCCAGCCTGTGCGCCAGGTGCAGCGGCTCCGGGAGCTTGTGCGGGTGCTTTGTTGTCTTGTGAACTATGTCGACTGCTGTTTGGAGGCTTACCCTGTGGCCTACAGAAACGTAAAGCGGCTTTGAGTGCTCCTTTAGCTTTACTTCAGCGCCGATTATTTCAGTGCCAACCTTGATGTTCCCTGCCTCGTCCTCCTCGCCGAGCAACCTCGTTTTTGCCACTCCGATAGTTGGCTGGTTAAGCTCAACGCCTATCTGCGACGCAAGGCCGCAACGGAGGGGGTGCAGCGTGCCATTGCCATCTACAAGCAGAATGTCTGGCTTTTGCTTAAGCTTCGCAAAGGCCGCTTCTATCGCTTTGCCCTCCCTGTAGTACAAGAGCCCGCTCATGTAAGGAAAATCGTTTTCCAGAACGGCAGTCTGCTTCTCTATCGGGCGCAGATTGTCATCGCAAACAACAACTGCAGCGATGACTGTGTTGTTGATGTAAGCGCAGTCGCATCCGCCAATCGCCTTCATCTCGCCAAAGTCGTCTCTTGTGATTACCTTTCGCGCTGCGGCCAGTTGCTCCTCTTTTAGCTGTTCAATGTTCATCTCGCACCGAGTGGATAAGCTTTCATTTTTAAGGCTTCTGCAACGTTCATTTTAGCCCAAAGCTATTTATAGCGTGTTATCAAATGTGCAAGCATGCTTGAGTTTAAGATTCTGTTGGGCGCTCTTGCAGCTATTGTTGCTCTCTCTGCCTATGCCCCCTACTTCTGGAATACCCTCACAGGCAAGACTAAGCCGCATGCTTTCTCCTGGCTGGCGTGGGGCGTTCTTGGCAGCGTAGCATTCGCTGCGCAAGTTGCAGGGAAAGGCGGCGCAGGCTCCTGGGTTACTGGCTTCACTGCAATTTCCTGTTTTGTTATTTTCATGCTTGCCCTGGTTAAAGGGGAGAGGCGTTTCGCCTTTTTTGATTGGTTCTGCCTTATGGCAGCATTTGTGGCTATTATGTTGTGGTACTTCACAAAAACCCCATTGTTTTCTGTCATTCTGGTAACAGTTGCAGACGTAATCGCATTTTTGCCAACTTTCCGGAAAGGGTATTATAGGCCTCACGAGGAAACAGCAGCAACATTCGCATTAAGCGGCACAAAATTTTTCCTTAGCCTTCTGGCGCTGGAAACATACACGGTCACAACTTGGCTTTATCCAGCCTCCCTTGTGATGACTAATAGCTTGTTTGTAACGCTTTTGTATATGCGAAGAAAGCAAGTAGCAAAGTGATAAGAGGTGGGCCTGCCCAGGCTTTCGTTCCTTTTACGTTTTTGGATAAACCCTTTTCGCAAAAGGGTTTCGAACTGGGGACCTCTTCCCTGTGAAGGAAGCGTCTGCTAGCCGCTAGTCAAAGCTGTGCTAACGGCTCATAGCCACTAGACCACAGGCCCGTAAAGTCATGGCTGCAGCTGCGAATTTATAAAAGTTTGTTCAAAGATGTTTTTTATGCGCGCTTGGAGCTGCCCTTATTAAATGCGCAAGAAGGCCAGTTATGGGATAAGATTACCATTACAAATGTTTGAATTTAGTCATTTCTGAGAAAAATGTAATGGTAGCGGGTGACTACAGCAGGAGGAAAATGTAGTCACCTTATCTTACGGCAGTTTCATCACAATCCTACCTTCTTTGAACACCCTTACTGTCCCGCCGCTTTCTGAAACTACGACTGCAATGGAGTTTGTAACTCTTGTCATGGCTGCAGAGTACCTGTGCCTTGTGCCAAATCCTTCCAGCCCTTCGAGGTTGGCAGCTGTCATGTCCAGGTTGATATGGGTGCCTGCCGACAGGATTGTGCCGTTTTGGTCTATGAAGAAGACTCCGTCAAGCTGCGAGAATCCTTTCATTGTTTCTTTTATGTCGGGGTCAGTAATTTGCTTCATCTCAGAAGGATAATTTGCAAATGGATTGATAATCAACTGCCGTGCGTATTTTGACATCTCGCCCGCGTCACCAACAATAAATGACGTTCCTATCTTCCTGCCTTCCCTGCCCTCGTTGACTATTTCCATGGCAATGTTAAGCACGGCTTCAAGCACGTCGCTGCTGATTTTCTCTGTCAGGTTGTGGATGCTCATGTTGAAGAATATCTTGTCAACATCAAACACGAATATCAGCCCCTTGTATCCTGTGCCTATGCTTTCGTCAGCAACGCAGACAATCCTCTCACCTTTGTTGATGAAGTGCCTGTTTACCGCTTCCATGAGGATTTCCTTGACAGGCAGTGTTGAGCCCCCAATCTGCTTTCGCATTTTGGTGTTGTAGGTGAGCTTTGTGTAAACGCTTTTTGCCGTTTTTTTGAATATTGCCAGCCTTACGTATATGAAGCTGAAGTCTGTTGACTCCTTCTGGGCTTTCTCGATTGATACCAGGCAGTCAGCTCCTATGTCTTTTGAGAGCCTGGTCGCAGCTTTTCCTATCAGCTCTTCAATGCTTGCCTGGTTGTATGGGTCATTTGTTTGTGTAACCTCCCCTTTTTTAGCACGCGCGCCAACGCTTTCCCTCTGCTGCTTTAGCTGCTCTGAGATGAATAGCGTTTGCTTCGGTGGGACAGCCTGGACTTTTAGGAGGTGCGCGGTTTCATGCCGCTTGGTGTCCTGATGCTCTGGTTCGCTGGCGTTATTGGTTCTTGTGTCAGGAACCCTTACGTAAGTGGCTGCTGGCCTCAGGAACGAGTCCAGCTTTTTCTGGTTGTAAACCCTGTCAATCTCTTCCATCACATTCTTTGGTATGAAGTCCTTTGGGTTTATGACCCTCTTCTGTATTATCGTGACTTTGTACCCTTTTACATATTCCTCTTCTTTGAGTTTCATGCCTTTTTGGTCCATTTTAGCTCCGTCCCCTAGCCAGCCTGCGATTGCAGTTCTTTCCTGAACGTTTCAATAATTTTTTTTGTTATTTCAGTTTTGACAGAGCGCACTTCCTTCGCATTCGCAAGGTATCTCACAGAAATTTCCAGATGCGGCTTCAGCCCTGCAGTGTATTCAAGCATCGTCCTTGTTTCAGGCTTTACATCAGCTTTCCAGCTCTTGGCAGCTTCCTTCATTTCTTTCCCGACAACTTTACTGGCGCATTCAACGAGTTTTTTTTCGACGCTCGCTATATTGGCTGTTGGCGGAACTCTGACGTTTACCTGGTCCCATACAAGGGCAGAGCCTTTTGTGGAGTTTATTATTGGCTGTGTAAGCACCTGCTCGTTTGGTACGTATACTACCCTTCCTGTTGGCTCTTCGTTCTGCACGAGGCTTAGGTGCGTGTGCATCAGGGCAATGTCATGAACATACCCACCCACGCTTCCAATTTCAACCTTGTCACCTATTTTAAAGGGCCTTTTTGAAACAATCAAAAGCCACCCAGCCAGGTTGAGGATTGGCCTTTGGAGCGCGAATGTCAGCCCTGCTGCCAGCAGGCCGATTGATGTTATGGCCGGGCCTATGACGCCGTATAGAAGGACAACGATTATAAACGCAAGGATTATCACGACGCTGTACCTGTAAACTGAGGTAAGCTGTTTTAGCTCGGCTTTGGCTTTCTTTTTTGCATATTTCTGAATCAGCCATACGCCAGCCTTAGTGGTGATTGAAGAAGCAATTATTACTAGCAGGATGAGCAAGAACCTTTCGAGTGGCGTGTCAAAGCTCAGGAAGCTTTCCTTGTCAGCAAGGTAGGCAGCTGAGCCGGTAGCGACTGTAAGCAGAAGCAGCAGCGAAATCCCGATATGCTTCATTCTTGAGCCTCATTTTTTTGCCTTTTGGTCTTAATGGAAAAAAAAGCAAGGCTCCCTAACGTGAGTTGGGGGTATGGGAGAGAAGTCTCTTTTAGGGAGCCCCTTTTTCAAATACTCCTTACTATAGCACAGCCAATATATAAATGTTACGTTTTCGTATACTAGCATACGAACTAACAGGTTATTGCTACTGGCGGTAGAAGCTGAATAGGCGAATCAAGGAATGCAGCCAGCATTAGAAGATTGCTATTCCATCGATTTTTTTGAAATCCTTTACATTTTCAGTTATTATCTTGCGGCAGTCGTTTGCCA
>ORMF010400852.1_pt1 | contig 18112 bp, 19 predicted proteins | sample 1779871 | NCBI WGS metagenome assembly ORMF01 (sample SAMEA104232316, study PRJEB22302) | groundwater metagenome | biome: forest; feature: aquifer; material: groundwater | place: USA | collected 2011-08-07 | depth 5.4 m
AGAAGTGCTTGATCCACCTCATTCGAGATATCAATGACGATGTCTTGAAGCATCCCTACGACGAGGAGCTGAAACGGCTCCCCCAGGCCTTCGCCGGTTTGGTCAGACCAATGGTGGAAACCGTGGACCGTCACGGCCTCAAGAGCCATTTCTTGAGGAAGCATAGGGTGTCTGTAGATCGGTTCTACCGACAGCTTTCCGCCATGGCCCTCCAGAGCCAGGCAGCGGTGAAGTTAAGAGACCGGTTCCAGAAAAACCGAGACAAGCTGTTTACATTTTTGAGCTTTGATGGGGTGCCCTGGAACAACAACAATGCCGAGCACGCGGTCAAAGCCTTCGCCACGCTTCGGAATGTCATCGGAGGGTGCAGCACTGAAAAGGGGATTCGAGAATATTTGATTCTGCTGAGCATCTGCGAAACGTGCAAATACAAGGGGCTGGACTTTCTCGATTTCCTGCGCTCGGGCGAAAAGAACATCGACGCGTTTGCGTCGAGCCGGAGGAGGCGACGACTGGCGGGCGCGAGCACGCGGGCGGCGGTTATCCACCGGGCGCTCGGTATCAAGATTCCCAACTCGATCCTGCTACGCCCCGACAAGGTGATTGATTGACGACTCTGTCTGCTGTGGATCGAAAGCTCCGCTAATCATTGCGGCGGCCTGAGAAACCCGTAACTTCTGCCAGGGGCAAGTTACGAGCTGCGACGACCTCGGTGAAAATCCGTCGTCGCAAAACGTAGAGTCTTGGGCTCCCCGACCGGCATAACGATGGTCGCCCGCCCCCATTCACTTAACTTTGGAGATGTTGGTAGAGTAGAGGACAGAGGACAGGCTCAACATTCGTCAGGTCAATCCTTGGCAGTAGCCGCCGTTTCCAGCTTCGCAGTACCGAGGATCAGTACTGAGCATTGACCTCTCGCACTCTTGCTAAGTTTCTAATCCGAACAGCCGGACGGCTCCCTTTCTTGCAGAATCCAGTCCAACCTGACAGGTTAGCGTTTACCCGAACTGAATCCGAGTAACTCGGACGTAAAGCCGCAAAGGAATATAAAATCGAATCTCGAAGTCCGAAATTCGAAACAAATCTAAATGATCAATATCGGCAATGTCCAAAACATATAGTTTCAGATTTTCGATTTTTGGCCTTCGGTTTTGATCCTGTCGTTTGTTTCGGATTTCGAGCTTCGGATTTCGGATTTTGATGAATTATGAGCACAGAACCCAACAAAATTATCTATTCGATGGTCGGCGTCAGTAAATACTACGACAAAAAGGCCGTCCTCAAAGACATCTATCTCTCCTACTTCTACGGCGCCAAGATCGGCGTGCTCGGTCTCAACGGATCGGGCAAATCGTCGTTGCTGCGCATCATGGCGGGTGTCGACAAGGAGATCAACGGCGAGGCGGTGCTCTCGCCGGGCTACACGGTCGGCTTTCTGGAACAGGAACCGTTGATCGACGATGCGCGAACGGTGCGCGAGGTGGTCGAAGAAGCCGTGCAAGAGACCGTCGCTCTGCTCAAAGAGTTTGAAGAGATCAACGCCAAGTTTTCCGAACCGATGTCCGACGACGAGATGAGCAAGCTGCTCGACCGCCAGGGCGTGGTGCAGGAGAAGCTCGAACACCTGGACGCTTGGGATCTCGATGCGCGGCTGGAGATGGCGATGGACGCGCTGCGTTGCCCGCCGCCCGAGACGCCGGTGAAAATCCTATCCGGGGGCGAGCGACGCCGCGTCGCGCTATGCCGATTGCTGTTGCAAAAGCCCGATATACTTCTGCTCGACGAGCCGACCAATCACCTCGATGCCGAGTCGGTGGCCTGGCTCGAACATCATTTGCAGAGTTATCCCGGTACGGTTATCGCGGTAACCCACGACCGGTATTTCCTCGACAACGTCGCCGGTTGGATTCTCGAACTGGATCGCGGCCAGGGCATCCCGTTCAAAGGCAATTACACCTCTTGGCTGGAACAGAAGCAGGAGCGGCTGCGGCGCGAGGAAAAGTCCGAGAGCGAAAAGCAGAAGACGCTCGATCGCGAGCTCGAATGGATTCGCATGTCGCCCAAGGCACGCCGCGCCAAGGGCAAGGCGCGCATCAACGCCTATGAAGCATTGCTCGACCAAGCGTCGGAAAAGCGGCGCGAGGATCTGGAGATTCCCATTCCTCCTGGGCCCCGCCTGGGCAACGTCGTGATCGAAGCGGAAGGGCTAAACAAAGCCTACGGCGATCACCTGTTGATGGAGGACATGACGTTTAAGCTGCCGCCCGGCGGCATCGTCGGCGTGATCGGTCCGAACGGCGCCGGCAAGACGACGTTGTTTCGCATGATCACGGGGCAGGAGAAGCCCGATAGCGGTACGATTCGCGTCGGTGAGACGGTCGCCCTAGGATACGTCGATCAGAGCCGCACCCTTGATCCGAAAAAATCGATCTGGGAAGAAATCGGCGGTGGCGCGGACCTCTTGAAAATCGGTACGCGCGAGGTCAACTCCCGCGCCTACGTGGCGCGTTTCAATTTTTCCGGCACCGATCAACAAAAGAAGGTAAGCCAGTTGTCTGGCGGCGAGCGCAACCGAGTCCATCTCGCCAAGATGTTGAAAGAGGGTGCCAATGTTTTGTTGCTCGACGAACCGACGAATGATTTGGACGTAAACACGCTGCGCGCGCTCGAAGAAGCGCTGGAGAATTTCGCCGGCTGCGCGGTGGTAATTTCCCACGACCGCTGGTTTCTCGACCGGATCGCAACCCATATCCTCGCCTTCGAAGGCGACAGCAAGGTCGTCTACTTCGACGGCAACTATTCGGAATACGAGGCCGATCGAAAGATGCGTCTCGGCGCAGCCGCCGAGCAGCCGCATCGGATCAGGTATCGACAGTTGACACGCGGGTGAGGTTAACGATGAGGGCGTTTTCCCTTATTTGACAAAGCATAGGACTTGAACTAGGTGAGTGTGAGAGCGGTAAAACGGATTCAGATTATGTCCGAGAATAGCCCGACAGACCATTTGTGGAGTTTATCTATGTCCAACAAATCCAGCGCTCTGAGCGGAATCTGCCTGTTCATCCTCCTTTTTCGGATTTTGCCGTCGCTGGCACAAGCCGCTGAGTCCCGCCCGGTCGTTTCGCTGAGCAGCCCCAGCGCAAGCAGCGTCTACGCGGTGGTTTTCCGGATCGCCGAGGAGCAAGGTTACTATCTGGACGAAGGGCTCGACGTGCGGATTTTGTCGGGGGTCAAGACCGCCACCAGCGTTCAGATGCTAGTCGGGGGAAGCGTGGACGCGACCCAAACCGTGGGCCCCACCACTCTGGCGGCGATGCTTCAAGGAGCGGCGCTGAAGATCGTCATGGTTTTCAACGACAAGCCCGCCTACGCGCTCTATGCGAAAAAAAATATTCGAACTTTTTCGGATCTCAAGGGCGCCAGGGTCGCCAGCAGCACGCCGGGCAGCACCAACGATCGGCTTTTGAAGATCGTTCTCGAAAGAAACGGCGTGGATTGGAAAAGAGACTTGCAGATCGTCTACATCGGCACCTCGGACGTGGCGATCAAAGCGTTGCTGTCCGGCTCGATCGACGTGGCCGTCTTGAGTCATCCGGGGAACCTAATAGCTAAGGACGCCGGGTTCGTCGAGCTGGCGAGCTTTGAAAAAGAGGTAGGCGCGTTGACAGGCGGCGTGGCCGTCAGCGAGTCGTTCCTGACCAAGAGACGCGACGCGGCGGTGCGCTTTCTCCGCGCCACGTTGAAAGGGCTCAAGTTGTTTAAGAATAACCGGGAAGCCGCGGCCAAGATCATGGCCAAGCACATGAATCTATCTTACGAGGCAGCCCTTAAAACCCACGATGCCAGCATCCCCTTTTTCGTTTCCGACGGCCTGATATCGGAAGACTTTCAAGACCAGGTGCTGGATTTCTCGCTTAAGGCCATCGGGAAGGAGAAAAAAATATCCAGAGAGCAGGTCTTCGATTTCTCGATCATGAAATCCCTGGCGTCGAAGTGATAAGGGCCTTCCAGTCAACGACCTGCATCGCCGGCGCGAGTCGCAACACAACTGGCGTACGAATCGACAATTAACACCAGGAGAAAAACTAGTCTTACCGCATGTTCTCTGCTATTTATGCGGGACCGGAACGAGCCGGCGCTAATCGATTGTGCGGCCACTTTCACCGAATGCGATGGCTATGAAAAATTCATGGGGCAAAGGAGTTCGTCATGACGCATCATCCTTTAATAAACGCGAATCGTAAGGCTTTTCCCCGCATCCTTGGGCTTGCCACGTTGGCTCTCGCGCTTGCGACCTTGCCGCGGGCCGTTTTCGCGCAATCGACAACCAGTTCCTCCGCTCTAAAGATCGGTATCATCGGCTCCGGCAATATCGGCGGCACGGTGGGGACGCTGTGGGTAAAAGCCGGTCATCCGGTCTTGTTCTCCTCTCGGCATCCAGAAGAACTCAAACCACTTGTCGGCGGTCTCGGCCCGTTAGCCCACGCCGGCACGGTAAAGGAAGCCTTTACGTTCGGCGACGTCATTCTTATCGGTGTGCCATACGGCGCCTACCCGCAACTCGGCAAGGATTATGCGAAGGAGTTCGCCGGCAAAATTGTACTTGACGCCGGAAACGCGGTCCTGAGGCGTGACGGCGATATCGCCAACGAAGCACGTGAGCACGGCATCGGCATCACGTCGGCGAAGTATCTGGCTGGGGCGCGCATCGTCCGCGCGTTCAACACGATGAGCTTTCGCAAGCTCGCAGAGAACGCCAACCGGCCTGGGGCGCGCATGGCGATTCCCATCGCAAGCGATGATAAGGAGGCGCTGGCCGTCGCGCAGGCCCTGGTCCGAGACGCCGGGTTCGATCCGGTCATCATTGGCGGTCTCGAAAGCGCCAAAATCTTCGCGCAAGGCGGGCCTTTGTACGGGCAAGACATCACCGCCCAGGAAATGCAGCAGCGCCTCAAGACGCTCCGGTGAAGCGAGATTATTTCGCGCCGACGGTCGGTCCCACGAAGGACTATCGCTGCGATAGATACTTCGCGGGAACACTCTCGACTAGAAAAAGCGGCCCGGACTGGTAGAAGCGAATTCCCTCGGTATGGGCCGTCGCGGCATCGACGACAATGATCGCCGGCGCAGGATCGCGCCTTTCCCCTACGGCCCGAGCTTCTTCCAAGGAAGCGCTCAGATGAATATAGCGCCGGTCGCGCGGCTTAAGGCCGCCCTGCAGGATCGATTGCGCAAGATCGCGCGCGGTGCCGATATAAAGCTCCGCCGGCGGCTCGGCCGCTTCCGGTCCGAGATCCACGGGAAAAGAATGGCCGTAGGTGGCCCGGACTTTACCCTCTTTGAGTTCGAAGCGTTGTTTGTCCGGCTCCTCGACAACCCGGCGAATTTCCTCCTCGGCAACGTCTGGAAACCGTTCCTGCGCCATGTACACGAGGTCGTCCCAGGAGACGAATCCCCGCCGGTCAAACGACAGTGGATATTCCCGCGGCTGGTGGCGCAAGAGAAAACTTAAGAAACGGGAGATGCGTTCTGCTGGAACCAATCGCGCCTCCTCACACGCCTTTTTTTTGGCCGGTAATCAGATCGTAGACGTTGCAGGCAATGCCGGTGGCTTCGTAACCGTCCATGCCGGCGGCCTGGGCGATGGAGAACATCTGGTAGGCCAAGGCAACAAAGGGCATCGGCACTTCCATCTCGCGCGCCATGTCGAGGCCGAAGCCGACGTCCTTGGGCATCCAGGACTTGCGCGGCTTGTACTTGCGGCTGACGACGATTTCCATGATCCGGTCGATGGCGACGGAGTCCTGCTGCGAATTTTTCAGGATCGTGCGAAAAGTGTCTTCCGTGAGACCGCCCTTCTTGAGCCACGAGCAGGTTTCCACGAGGCTCAAATGCTGCACCGCGGCGAACATCGCCATGGCGTTTTTGACCAATTTGGCGTTGCCAAGCTCGCCGACGTGCAAAATCTTGTTGCCCATTGCCTTGAAAACGGGTTGATGTTCATCAAACAACGCTTTGGATCCCGAGAGCCAAAGCGACAAAGTCCCCGCTGCCGCCGCCTCTTCCACGCCGCCGGCGGAACCGTCGAGAACCGTCCAGCCTTTTTTCGCAAGCTCGGCGTTCACCCCGACGATGGTTTTCTTATCGATGCTGCTAAAATCGACCCAGAGCTTCGCTCCGCCGCTCGCTTCGTGCAAACCGCCTTGGCCCAAACCGACCGCATGCACGGCTTGATTGTAAGGAAGCATCGACAGCACCATCTCACAGGACTCGGCCACGGCCTTGGGCGTTTCCTTGAACACCGCCCCCTGACTCTCCAGTCCGCGCGCCTGCTCGCGACGCAGATCATTGACGACAAGTTTATATCCCGACTTGAGCAGATTCCCCGCCATTCCGCTGCCCATGCCGCCCGTGCCGATAAAACCTAAAGTGTTCATAAATCCTCCTCACTTCAACGTTATCGTTAGGGGCACGGCTTGCCGTACCCCTACTTTTTACGCTCTTTGCGCCTTTGCGCGAAGAATCTTCCTTCGTGACCTCCGTGCCTTCGTGGTGAAAATTGTTTTTCCCATTTCCTTCGTGTTTGAGAATCTCCTTCAATCGACGAGGCGCACGCCTTCGGGCCACAACACCAAGACCAGCGTATCACCGATCGCCCGCGGCGCGTGCACCGAGTGTGGGTCCAAGAACACCAAGTCCCCCGCTTCATACTCGCCGGTCTCATCGGCGATCTTGCCCTTGAGCACGAGGTAGAATTCGCCGCCGACATGCTCGTGCTTTACGAAGGCGTCCGGCGCCGCGTCCTCTCGGATACGATACAGGACCAATTCACGCGCCCCCTCGCGCGCCAATCGGCACATCGAAAGTCCGTTGCCAAAATCGCGCCACGAAAGCCGCGCCAGCGCCTCCGCCTTCACGTCGATGCTTAATAGATCATTGAGCGAACGCCTGAGCAATCCCACCGCGTTTCCTTCTAAGTTGTCAGAAATATCACGACCGCCGGGGGAACGAAAGCAGCCGGCACCTCTCCCTCGTCCGTGCATATGAGCACGACCGGCCCTTCCTGGTCGGGTATATTAGGTTTTCGCAGACCTGTATACTCACAAGTTAGGCATCGAGGGGTTTTCTTATGCGTGTAGCTGGAGTGCTGTTGATCATTCTTGCGCTTTTCGTATTTCTTGGCGCATCGGTCATGGACACGTCGGTGTCAACCGGCACAGGTACGCGCGTGCACAATATTGGTCTGCTGCGGCGGCAAGAAAATGCAATGCTAATTGCGGTCGGCTTGTTCATCGGGGGCGTAGTTCTTTTTGCTGTCGGGGGAAAGAAAACTCTTGCAACGCAGGGTGCTGCCAATAACGACAATCACAAGAAATGTCCTTACTGTGCAGAACTGATTAGGGCTGAGGCAATTAAATGCCGCTTTTGTGGCGCTGAGCTACCGAAATTCGATATTGCGAGCAGGATGCATAAAGTGAAAGAACAGCTATTGGCTGAAAACCCGAGTGCTCGCGGTCCTATGTCTGACAATGACCTAATAGAATTAATCCATAAGCATTACGCGCAAGGTGAATTGTTGAAATGTAGATACTTCGTTGAGAGACTGCTTAAGGAGCATCCGCAAAGCCTATATGTAGATTTTGCGACCACACGATTGTCAGAGATAGATGGGAAGCTGGGCATCGAACAGGCAGTACACGGACGACCTGCTGCCTAACTTCAGGTCGAACGGACGGGCCACAAGCGCAGCCTCATCTTCAACTGTGATCGCGGCCCGCCGTTCACCAAGACGTTAGATTGCATGCCAAACGCCGTGCCGGAGATTAAGGTCGAGATAAACCTTCAACGGTTCGGCACCGCCGTGCCCGTCGGATACCGACCGCACTTGCGCGTTGGCGACGGCGAGTACTTGGGTATCGAAGTCGTCCGCGCCAGCGAAGGTATAGCAAAGGGACGCGCCCAAGCGATTGTCCGCCTGCTGTACTGGCCTCAAGTCAACTACGATGCACTATCGCCCGGGGCAGCGTTTGACGTTCTCGAAGGCCCGAATGTCGTCGGTCATGGGCGCGTCATTGAAGGGCGACATGCAATCTAACCCATAAGGATTGAGACGACTTTTTAAGTCGTTTCAATCCAATGTTCAAGAAGCCCGTACTGTGGTAGTGGCTGTCAATATAAAGGGTATTGGTTGTTGAGCTTGGTTGGCGCCGGAGTCTTTTTACATCATCAGGCTCGCTGCGGGAAAGGGCAAGCAGCGCATTTAAAGCGGCGGTGGTTATTCATTGTTAGCGATGTTTCCAGCCAGATACCTCGCAGTTGAGGCTGTGTCGAGTGGAATTCTTCGTAATCTGTGCGCACCTCGCCACATCCCGTTGAGCAGGAGAGCACAGGGAAAGCTTTACAGATTGTTTTCTTGCTGGCCATCGACCTTCTATCCTGACCACAAGACAATCTTTGCCGGGGAGAGTAACAAGCGCAGTTTAAGAGGACCGCCACAGCTTGGACAAGTGATGGGCCGGCTGGGTTGGAGAGCAGCTTTGGGTAAGGCAATATCGAAGCCGCAGGTCGCTTCGATCAGGGAGCTGATGTGATCGAGGGGAACCGCACAGTTGGGATTCAAGAATCCGTAGTAACGGACTTTCATAAATCCGGTGGGCAGCACGTGCTGCAAGAAGCGGCGGATGAATTCCATGACTTCGAGGGAGAGAGTTCTTAAGCGGGCGCTGTGAGGCTTGCGGTAACGGATAAGGACGGTGCGGTCTTCGACTTTCACGATACGTGAGTTGGAGATGGCGACCTTGAAGACGTAGGGGGCGAGGTATTTGAGGCAGGCTTCAGCGGAGGGCACGGCTTGGGAGTCAATGTTCCAGTCGATGCGCCAGACTTCAGACGGGATTTGATCAAAGAGGCGGGCTTTTATCATTTCATCGCGGAATTTGGCCTGAAAGATTTTGGAAAGAGCTTTGACGGGCAGATAGAAATCGATTCTGGAGGGATGCCAGCGGCCATCGGTACAGGACAGCGCCCCGCCGGGGACGATGTAATGGATATGAGGCGAAAAAGGGGACATTCTGAATTTTGAGGCCAAATCCTTTGCTTCAAACCGACACGGAATACGGGCGGTTTGGGGAAGAAAAGGGGTCGGGAGTCTTTTCTTGAGGAGAGAAAAGCGGACGCAAACCGTTTTCTTGACTTGGTTTGAGGCGCACGGAATAGGCAAGACGAAAATGCGTGTCAAACGTTTCCTGGATTGAAGACGATGCGAACCCGATCTAAGCCCAGACGGCAATTTGCGAGTTGTATTCGAACTGACGATTCCGATTTGCTAACGCCGCGCCGGATCTACGCAGCGTTGCCGGACGGGAGTGCGGCCAAATTGCAATATATCCGAGTCGTCGATAACAAGGGCGAGGATTATTTGTATCTCGCCGCCTAGTTTCTGTTTGTAGATTTTCCACCAGCAGTTGAGCAGGCATTGTTACAAGCATCATGACTTTCTCAAGCTGCCGCACCTAACTTCTGGTTTCTTTACCCAAGAAGCTAAGAATTTTGCGGCAGACAAACCAACTGATTTAAGTTGAAGGGCCACAACTATTGGATCTGATAAAAAAGGTCCAGCCAGCAACCAAGAAAACTATGAAGTGGATGCACTGAAACCAGATCTCGTAAACGTCCTCGCCATTGGAATCAAAAGAGGGAATCGGCTTATCGTTGCGGGCAAGGAGATACAGATATGAAGGCAATGAAACTACCAAAAGAGCTACAATCATTCCTGGAGGTTGCTGAAACCGCCGAGGAAGAAACACTCGCTCAGAATTTGGCTGCCCGTCGCTGTTCCTCAAGTCATGCTTGCTCTGCGGGTGATGTAAGAGAATCATGCTCCATACTGTGATTATTGGCGCCGGCCCCGCCGGTCTGGCCGCCGGCTTTGAAATGTCAGGGAATGGGGCCAGAGTCGCCGTCCTCGAACGGATGAATCAAGTCGGCGGACTCTCGCGCACGGTAACCCACAACGGATGCCGGTTTGACATCGGGCCACACCGCTTCTTCACAAAAAACGAAGAAGTCAATCAGCTTTTCCTGGATATCGTGGCCGAGGACACCCTTCACGTTCCCAGGCTGACGCGCATTTTCTACAACGACAAATTCTTCGATTATCCCCTCACACCGCTCAATGCGCTCTTCGGCGTCGGCGTCGGTGCTTCACTCTCCATCTTCAGCAGCTATCTGTTGGCGCAGCTTTGGGAGAAGATCGCTCCGCAGGAACCGGACAATTTTGAGCAGTGGGTAACAAACCATTTCGGCGCACAGCTCTTTCGGACCTTCTTCAAAACCTATACCGAGAAAGTCTGGGGCATCCCCTGCACGAAGATCGGTGCCGACTGGGCCGGACAGCGTATCAAGGGGCTGAGTCTGGGCACGGCGGTCTGGAATGCCGTCAGCAAAACTCTGGGACTGCCGAATGGCAAAACGGTAAAAACGCTGGTGGATGAGTTCATGTTCCCAAGACTCGGCGCCGGACAGTTTTATGAAAAGATGGCGGCACTCATTGAAGCGCGGGGCAGTTCGATCCTGACCGGTCGGCGGGTGAAGACTATTCTCCGCGAAGCCTTGCGTGTCCGCAGCGTGATCGTTACGGACGAGTTCGGCAACGAGGAGATCGTCGAGGCCGAGCATTTCATGTCGAGCGCGCCGCTGACCGAGATGATCGAGATGATGGACCCCGCGCCGCCGGATGAAGTGCTGAAAACCTGTCGCAGCCTGTTCTATCGCGATCACATCGGCGTGCATCTGAAACTGGCAGGTGAAACCTTCCCTGACAACTGGATTTATGTACACAGCCAACGGGTGCGGATGGCGCGCGTGGTCAACCACTGCAACTTCTCGCCGGACATGGCCGACCGCTCCGGCATCAGCTCGCTGACGGTCGAGTATTTCACCTTCAAGGGAGATGGGGTCTGGAATCTGTCGGACGCCGAACTGGTCAGGCTCGCAGTGCAGGAACTCGGGCAGATGAACGTCGCCAGAGCGGGTCAGTTGCTTTCGGCATTCGTGGTGCGCAGTGAAAAGGCTTACCCGGTGATCGAGGTCGGATTCCAGCGGCACATGGAAACGATCAAAGCGTGGCTCAACCGGTTTGAAAACCTAACGCCGATAGGTAGGTCGGGGATGTTCAAGTACAACAATCAGGATCACGCGATCTACACAGGACTGCTGGCGGCCAGAACGGCGCTGGGGCTGGGCCGGTACGATCCGTGGTTGGTCAACAATGACGCCGAATACTATGAATCCGGGCCGCCGAATCAAGAGAAAACGGCCAAGGCTGGCATCTGACAGCAGAACGTTGACGAACAAATTGCGGCGTCAGCGGCATTGCGGGCTCTGCCTCGATAGCTTCCCAGGATTGTTTTGGCAATTTGCAGTTTCTTCACATGCCCTTTGCCCGCATCCAAAATGAAAAACTGCGTACTGCCCACCCTCCACTCAATGGGAACCAATGCCTGGACACGCCAGATCGCATCCGAAGAATGGGCGCGAAAGTCCACGATTCGGCGGTCAGTAGTACAGAAGCGAAACGAAAGGGCCGGACTATGAGGATACTCCCTGGCCGATTGCTTGCTGGCCGCACGCCATACCTCGGATGGAAACTGCCCGTCGCTCTGACCATCACTGTCTTACAAATTTTACTTGCCCTGCTGGCGACCGGAGAGGGCTCGCAGTCGAGAATTCCTGATATCCCGCCAACACTCCAGGCGAGGGCGAGGCTGATTGCGGACGGAACACATCCCCTGGAAAAACTCTGCGTCTGGGATTGCCTGTGGTACTGGCATATTGCCGAGCAAGGGTACCGCAGCACACTTCCGCCCACTGCACAGAACCCCGATCGGGCTAATGTCGCTTTCTTTCCGGCGACTCCTCTCGCGGCGCGTGCCGTGCGAACGGTCACCGGCGTGAGCTGGCCCACGGCTTTGTTGCTGGTCTCGTGGCTCGCCGCGGTTGGGTTCTGGTGGTACGTCCTCGCGCTGCTCGCGGACCGGGGCATCCGACCATGGGTGACAGCCTTTGCGGTGTTCGCCATCTTCGCGCATCCGGCTTCTCTGTACCTGGTGGCCGGATACAGCGAATCCCTGTTCTTGATGGCAGTTCTCGGTTTCGTGTACTGGACCGAGGGCGCGCGCCACACAGAAGGAGCTTTCGCGGTCGCGCCGGTCATGGCGGCCTTGCACGGCTTTACCATGTCCGCCACGCGCATCGCAGGAATTCCCCTGGCGGGATACACGGTGGTTCGCTCCGCCGTCCTCTCGTTCCTGACGCGGAAGATGCCGGGCCGGATGCTGGGCAGGGACCTCATTCTGTCCGCGGTTGCGGCTGCGGGCGGAGTTGCTTTTTTTGTTTTCTGCCAGCTCAAGTTCGGTCAGTGGAATCTCTACATGGAGACACAGCAGGTCGGCTGGGGTATCGGGAAGGACTATCTCCTTCCCTTGCACCTGTTGAACTATCGGTGGAGCAGGACAAATGCCAAAGTCGTCATGATTTACGCACTGGCTTTGCTGCTGGTGATACTGGCGGAAGTCGCTCTGCGCCAAAGAAGCCGGGAACAAAGCGTGGGACGGTGGAGCGCGCGGCTGTCGGCTCTGTACATGGCGCTCAGCATCTTCTACATCTCGGCTTCGGGGACCGCCAGTGCGAACTTTGCGAGTTTCGTCCGCTACTCGCTGGCCGTGGCGGTGATCCTGGTGTTGATCGCGGCTGATCTGTGGTCTCTGGCGCGCCTGCCGCGCCGCGTTGCGTGGGTAATCGCGGTTACCCTGTTCGTTGGTTTCAGCTTTAGCCTTGTCCAGTGGGGCTTTTTCACCATGGCGGTGAAACATTTCCGCGGGTTCTTTTTTGCCTAAAAGAGGGCCCCAAGGCGAAAAAGAAGGCGAAAAAGGGGACATTCTGAATTTTGAGGCCAAATCCTTTGCTTCAACCCGACGCGGAATACGGGCGGTTTGAGGCGCACGGAATAGGTAAAAGGAAAATGCGTGTCAAGCGTTTTCTGGATTGACGACGACGCGAACCCGATCTAAGCCCAGACGGCAATTTGCGATTTGTATTCGAACTGACGATTCCGATTTGCCAACGCCGCGCCGGACCTACGCAGTGTTGCCGGACGGGAGTGCGGCCAAATTGCAATATATCCGAGTCGTCGATAACAAGGGCGAGGATTATTTGTATATCGCCGCCTACTTTCTGTTTGTAGAATTTCCACCAGCAGTCGGGCAGGCGCTGTTACAAGCATCGTGATGTTCTCAAGCTGCCGCGCCTAACTTCTGGTTTCTTTACCCAAGAAGCTAAGAATTTTGCGGCAGACAAACCAATTGATTCAGTTGAAGGGCCACAACTATTGGATCTGATAAAAAAGGTCCAGCCAACAAACAAGAAAACGACTTCTAAACCAACTTTCTCCGTTGCCTGCCCAGAATGCGGGAGCGAAATGCTGGTAAGAACTGCTCAACGCGGTGCAAGTCTGGGGCAAAAGTTTTGGGGATGTTCTACATTTCCCAAGTGTCGCGCTACTAAACCTTACCAGGGCTAACCGATTTGAGACGGATCGTCGGACCGGTTCGCTTGGCTCGCTGGCCTTATCCGCTCAGCCTCCTCGTTAGCCTCAGGAACCGTTGAAGCCCGGCGTGTCCTGGTGACTTAGACGTGTTAGACTGCGGCCTGTGGCGTACAGGATTCGGTTTGCGGAGTCGGCGGAGGAGCACTTTGCGCTGCTTACCGCTCGACAACAAGCGATTGTGCTTGATGCTGTAAAAGAGCAACTGCGCTATGAGCCCTTGCGAGAGACAAGAAACAGAAAGCAGTTGCGTCCCAATCCTCTGGCTCCGTGGGAATTACGAGTGGGATCTCTACGGGTTTTCTATGAAGTGGATGCACTGGAACCAGATATCGTAAACGTCCTCGCCATTGGAATCAAAAGAGGGAATCGGCTTATCGTTGCAGGCAAGGAGATACACATATGAAGGCAATGAAACTACCAAAAGAGCTACAATCATTCCTGGAGGTTGCTGAAACCGCCGAGGAAGAAACGCTCGTTTTCACTAAGAAGAAACGGCCAGTCGCTGCCCTGGTCTCTCTCAGAAAGGTGGACCGGGAGTCGCTAGCGTTGAGTACTAATCCGCTTTTCTTGAAAATTATCGAGACAGCGCGGAACGAAGTTCGGGCAGAAAAAACGACTTCATTGGAAGCACTTGAGAGAAAGTTTGGGGTAGCAACGCCTACCAAGCGGCGTAAACGGACTACTGGGAAACCAGCCGCTTAGCCATGCGTTCGTCCTTTAGACAGCGCTCCAGTAATTGAGATTCAGGACAGGATCGAAGTTTTCGGAGGTAGTCTCTAAGCGGCTGCTTCCGCTTCTTTCGCCGGTTGCTTCCGCCTCGCCCGTCGGCTCTTCTTCGCGCCGCCCGATTTTCCTGCGGCGGGTTCGTCGGCACCGGCCACCAGTTCGATCAACGACATCTGCGCGGCGTCGCCGCGGCGCCAGCCGATCTTGATGATGCGGGTGTAGCCGCCGGGGCGTTCTTTGAACCGCGGTGCGATAGTGTCGAAGAGCTTGCGCACGACGGCCTTGTCCTGGACAATTCCCAAGACTTGGCGGCGGGCGTGCAGGCTCCCCGCTTTGCCGAGCGTGATCACGCGGTCGGCCCAACGGCGCAGCTCCTTCGCTTTCGGATCGGTGGTCTGGATCTTCTCTTCGCGCAGCAACGCGGTGATGAGATTGCGCATGAGAGCCCAGCGATGGCTTGAGTTGCGGCTGAGTTGTCTGCCCGATTTGCGGTGGCGCATGATTTAAGCCGGCTCCTTAACCGTGGCGCGCTTGCGCGCGTCGAGCTCGTCCCGCGCCGGAAAATGTTCGACTCTCATGCCCAGTTCGAGCCCCATTTCACGAAGAATTTCTTTGATCTCGTTGAGGGATTTGTGGCCAAAGTTCTTGGTCTTCAACATCTCCTGCTCGCTCTTCTGCACCAACTCGCCGATATACTTGATATCCGCGTTTTGCAGGCAGTTCTGCGAACGAACCGAAAACTCGAGTTCGTCAACACTGCGGAACAGGTTGTCGTTCAACGCGACAGCGGGACCGTCGTCGCGCTTTTCCGCCCGCGGCTCCTCCTGGAAATTGACAAAGATGCCAAGCTGGTCCTGGAGAATCTTCGCGGCGTAGGCCATGGCGTCGTCCGGCTTAACGCTGCCGTCGGTATAAACATCGAACACCAGCCGGTCGTAGTCGGTGCGCTGACCGACGCGCGCGTTGGTGACCGTGAAGTTGACTTTCTGAACCGGCGAGAAGATGGCGTCGATATAAATCGTATCCACCGGCGTCCCTTCCTCCTTGTTTCGTTCCGCCGGCACGTAGCCGCGGCCGAGCTTGGCGGTCATTTCTATCTCAAGCTTGGCGTCCCGGGAAAGCGTAGCGATCTTGTGGTCTGAATTAAGGATTTCAACCGACGGCGGCACGATGATGTCCTTGGCGGTGACTGTGCCCGCGCCCTTCGCCTCGATCTTGAGCGTGTGCGGCTCACCGTCGCTCAGCCGCAGCCGCACTTCCTTAAGGTTTAGAATGATGTCGGCGACATCCTCCGTGACGCCCGGAATCGTCGAAAATTCGTGCAGAATCCCCTTGATGCGGACCGCAACGATGGACGCTCCCATGAGGGAGGAAAGCAGAACTCTACGCAGCGCGTTGCCGACGGTTTGGCCAAAGCCGCGCTCGAAGGGTTCGGCGTAAAATTTTCCATAGTTAGGAGTCAGGGTTTTCTCTTCGACCTCCAATTGCTTGGGTCTGATTAAATCCGTCCAATGCCTATAAGTTGTCGACATAGCGTCTCCCAGTATTCGAAGATTACTTAGAATACAGCTCTACGATCAGTTTTTCGTTAATCGGCATCGTGACATCGCTGCGGGTGGGCAAGAGCCTGATTCTGCCGCTGCAAGTGTCCCGGTCCAATTCCGCCCAGTCGGGCACTCCGCGCCGCTGCGCCCCTTCCATGGCCGTCAGCACACGGGCCATCTGGCGACTCCGTTCCCTTACCGACACCACATCGCCGGCCTGAACAATATAGGAGGGGATATTGACTTTTTTCCCATTGACCAAAATATGGCCGTGCCGCACCAGGGTTCTTGCCTCCGCCCGCGAACTGGCGAATCCGAGTCGGTAAGCAACGTTGTCGAGTCGCCGTTCGAGTAGCACCAACAGCGTCTCGCCGGTGATGCCTTTGGTGCGCGCCGCTTGCGCAAACGTGCGCCGGAATTGATTCTCCATGAGGCCGTACATGCGCTTGACTTTCTGCTTTTCGCGCAGCTGAATGCTGTATTCGGAAAATTTCGGCCGTCCCTGGCCATGCTCCCCGGGCGGATAGTTGCGCCGCTCGATGGCGCACTTATCCGTATAGCAACGCTCGCCCTTGAGAAAGAGCTTCAGGTTCTCGCGCCTGCAGAGACGGCAAACCGATTCGGTGTATCTAGCCAATCCTTCCTCCTTGGTTTGAGAATAGCAGATCGACGAGTGCGCATCGCGCTCTATCCTCTATTCTCGATCTTCGATCCTCGACCTTCACCGTCATACTCTCCTCCGCTTCGGCGGGCGGCATCCGTTGTGGGGAATCGGCGTGACATCCTTGATCAGGCTGATGTTGATCCCGGCGGATTGCAGCGCGCGCAATGCCGACTCCCGCCCCGCTCCCGGTCCTCGCACGAATATTTGCACGCTGCGCAGACCGTGGTCCATCGCCTTCCTGGCCGCGCTGTCCGCCGCCTGTTGGGCGGCGAAGGGCGTCCCTTTGCGCGATCCTTTGAACCCCATCGCCCCTGCGCTGGACCACGAAATCACGTTACCCTGGTAATCGGTGATGGTAACGATCGTGTTGTTGAAGGTCGAGTGAATATGCACCACCCCTTCGGCGATATTCTTGCGCCCGCGTTTTTTGCGCGCCGCTTTTTCCCCTGGCTTCTGCTCGGTCTGGCCTTCGGTTTTTTCTTCTGGTGCTTCTTCGCGTTTTGCCATCATGGTCTCCTAACAGCACTTAACCCTTAGAGGGCGCGGTCTTCTTGCCCGCCACGGTCTTGCGCGGTCCCTTGCGCGTGCGCGCGTTGGTGTGGGTCCTTTGCCCGCGTACCGGCAGATTTTTGCGGTGGCGCAACCCCCGATACGACCCCATGTCGAGATGGCGCTTGATATTAGCGGTAATGTCCCGCCTGAGATCGCCTTCGACCTTGTGCCCCTGGTCAAGGATCTGGCGGATTTTTACGACATCATCGTCGGAAAGATCGTCGCTCTTGAGATCGAAAGAGATGCCGGCTTGCCCGAGAATTTTCCGCGCCGCACTGCGCCCAATCCCATAGATATAGGTTAGCGCGACTTCCATTCTCTTGGCCTTCGGCAAATCTACCCCTGAAATACGTGCCATACATCCTCACTCCATTCAAATCTCAAATCTCCGAGAATTGAACTTGAACTTTGAACCCTTGAACCTTGAACTTCTTACTACCCCTGCCTCTGCTTGTGCTTGGTGTTGACGCACAACACCCGCACGACGCCATTACGCCGAATGACCTTGCATTTATTACAAATCTTTTTGACCGACGCTCTAACTTTCACAACCGCTCCTCTTTTTCTTAGCGCTCCCGGAAAACGATTCTTCCCCGAGCCAAGTCGTAGGGAGACAACTCTATTTTGACCTTATCCCCCGGGAGGATTTTAATATAGTGCATGCGCATCTTGCCGGATATATGAGCCAGTACCTTGTGGCCGTTATCCAACTCCACGCGAAACATCGCGTTGGGGAGCGTTTCCAAGACCTTACCGGTGACTTCGATGGCGTCTGCTTTTGGCATGCGAGGTACAGCAATCTTATATAAGTCAGGGCTTCGGAAACCTAAACCCGGCTCAAAATATACGGACCATTCCTTGTTACAGCGACTGAGTGCTCGAAATGCGCCGCCAAGCTGCCGTCCTTGGTCACCGCCGTCCAACCGTCCTCTTTCATCGCGACTTCGTGGCTGCCGGCGTTAACCATCGGCTCGATGGCTAGCACCATGCCCTCGCGCAGGCGCACGCCGCGGTCGGGCT
>ORMF012222608.1_pt1 | contig 18112 bp, 11 predicted proteins | sample 1779871 | NCBI WGS metagenome assembly ORMF01 (sample SAMEA104232316, study PRJEB22302) | groundwater metagenome | biome: forest; feature: aquifer; material: groundwater | place: USA | collected 2011-08-07 | depth 5.4 m
AGGGGAGCAGTTTTACGGCAACGTCGCGTTCCAGCCTTGTATCGCGGGCGCGGTAGACCTCGCCCATGCCGCCTGCGCCCAGAGGGACGGAAATCTCATACGGGCCGAGCATGGTGCCGACGGGGATTGGCATCGGTGATCTATTTTACCGGAACCGCGTTCTTGCGGACGTAATCATCCACGCGGGATGCGCCCGGGCCGATGTAGTGAAACGCCTCCGCGTAGGCGACCCCGTACTGTGCCCCGAGGCGGCGGTTCCGGTCCAGCATGAACTCCTTGATGTAGGCGCGATCGGCTGCGACTTCATCGCCATCCAGCAGCGGCAGCCGCTGCCCCTTGGCTGCCAGTTCCTTGCGCAACTTCGTTCCGTGCCCGCCGCCCGGCCCCTTGGCGCGATTCATCCGGTTCGCTTCCACCTTCTTGTCCACGGTGCCGCTGATATCCACCACGCGGTTGATCTCGGGCCGCCGCGCATAATAGTACTTCTCACTGACGGCATGAGTCTTGAGTCCCGCCGCCATGTGCTCGGGATAGTCGTGCTCGCGTCCGGCCATCCAGCAGGCCGCCTCCACGCATTGGCCGAGCACGTAGTGGTCCGGATTCTCCTCATCATGCGCCCAGGGATCGTAGCAGAAGACGGTATCCAGCTTCAGCAGCCGGATCAGAAAAATCAGCCGCAGTTGCAGCTCCGGTTGTGAGATCCCGCTCATGCGGTGGTTGTTGTAGTTGAGGTCAAACACCTTGCCGATCCCCAGCGCGAGCGCCATCGCCCGCACCTCGCGCTCGTTCCGGAGCACGTTTTCCCCAATCGTCCCCGGCTCGCCGACATCATCGCCCATGTCGTCGTTGGTGGCCCGGATCATGTAGCCGGTGTAGCCCTCCTCGATCAGCTTCGCCACGGTGCCGCCGCAAAAGATGGGAATGTCGTCCGAGTGCGGCTGTATCGCGGCTAGCACTTTCCCGGTGTGCGGCTTGCCTGCGACCGGTTTTTCGAGGAACACATTCCCGCCGGTGGTTTGAGGTTGCGCGGGCTGTACCTGCGAGACGGCCAGCCCGGCGGTGATCATGTTCAGGAAGTTGCGTCGTTCCATATGCGGGTATTCTACTCCAGGAATTCCTTCAACGTTCTGGCATCGGCCCGCGTATATCATGACCGGCGTGGAGCGGACGGATGCTTTCGAGGATCTGATGGTGCCGCACCAGCGGCAGGTACTCATGACGGCGTTTCGCATAACCGGAAACATGCAGGATGCCCAGGACTCTGGATCGGCTGCGAAAGCGGCCTCATTTGGCTTTGGAAACCGCGCCGGAACCGGTGGACGCAAGTCCCGCGACGGACGGCCAAGGTAGTGGACTAGGCCAGCGCCGCGTGCAACGCCCGTCTGAGGTCGCCCTCATCCTCTGGCGGAACGGTGCGTAAATCCACCACCAGGTGGTCTTCTTCAATGCGCGCCACCACGGCCGGGCGGCCGGCGCGCAATTTCCTTTCCACTTTCGCCGCATCGCAGCGGATGCGAATCACCCAGGTGGGAATGGAGCGGTCCGGCGTGGCACCGCCTCCGATCACACTCTCGCCCTCCACCACCTCGGCCGGCATGCCCTCGGCCAACTCCTCGGCGCGCAACCGGATTTCAGCTGACGGCGTCATGATCATGCGAAGCGCCGGAATCTGCTCCCACCGTTCCAGCAGTGTGTTCCGCAGCGTGGTCTCGAGCGCACCGTAGATGAGCTTGTCCACCCGCAAGGCGCGAAACATCGGGTTGCGCCGAACACGCTTGACCAGCTCGGCGTCACCGGCAAGAATGCCAGCCTGCGGCCCGCCCAGCAGCTTGTCGCCGCTGAAGGAGACCAGACCGACGCCTTCCCGCAACGCTTCCTGCGGCCGCGGTTCGTCAATGCCGTAGGCGCTCAAATCGGCCAGGCAGCCGCTGCCCAGATCCTCGTACACAGGGATGCCGGTCTCGCGGCCCAGCGCCACAATCTCCTGCCGCGCCGGCTTTCCCGCAAATCCCTCAATCCGGAAATTGCTCGGATGGACAATCAGCAGCAGCCGGGTATGGTCATTGATCGCTTCCCGATAGTCCTCGATGCGCGTGCGGTTGGTGGTGCCCACCTCGCGCATCCGCGCGCCGGACCGGTCCATGATGTCGGGGATGCGGAACCCGTCGCCGATCTCGATCATCTCGCCGCGCGAAACAATTGCCTCGCCATCGCCGGCCAACTCATTCAGCGCCAGGTAAACGGCGGCGGCGTTGTTGTTCACCACAACGGCCGGGGCTCCCAGCAGTTTCTCCAGCAACACCGCCACGTGCACGTCGCGCTTGCCCCGGCGTCCCACCGGCAAGTCGTATTCAAGATTTGAATAGCCGCCGCTCACCAGGTATTCCCGTAAGGGTGCGCGGCCGAGATTCGTGTGGAGGACGACGCCGGTGGCGTTGATCACCCGTTGCACGGAGCTGGACAGGAGCGCCGCCAGCCCGGCACGCGCCATCGCCTCCACATCGGGAACGGCCCCGCCGGCCTGCACCGCCGCCCGCGCGGAGGCAACCGCCGCGCGAACCTCATTCAAGATCAACTCCCGGGGAAAACGCCCCGCCAGATCCGCCAGCCGATCCAGAACCAGGTGCACGGCCGGCAGTTCTTTCAACTGCGCTTGAGGGCTCACGGCTACCATTCTACTTCGGTTGTCGAATCGCTAGTAAGGTTCCATCCCCGCGCAAGTAGATCGTTCCACCCGAGATCGCCGGCGAGGCCACGAACCTTTCTTCCAACACATTCTTCGCGAGCACCTCCGCTTTTCTTCCCGCTCGCAGGACGAAGGTCTCGCCCGTCTCGCTGACGAGATAGATCTTCCCATCCGCCGCCACGGGCGAGGCGAAAAAGATCCCCATCAGGCGCTCCTTCCAGACCACCGCCCCCGTCGCAGCCTCGACACAGCTCACCACCCCTACCTCATTGGTCATGTACAGCAATCCCTGATAGTGCAAGATCGACGGCACATAGGAACCCCCGTTTGCCAGCCGCCACTTCAATTCACCGCCCGGCGCCAGCGCCAGCACGTCGCTGTTCCGGTATCCACGTGTCAGGTAGATCACGCCTCCGGCGTGCACGGCCGACGGAATCGGTGTCTGCCGGTCCGACCCGTAACTCCATTTCAACTTCCCATTGGCCGGATCATACACATCGATCCGCTCGCTCGAATTGATGAGCAGTTCCTCGCTGCCGGGGCCCGGCACAACAACGGGGGTGCTATGCGAAGCTCTCCCCCGGCCGCGATCCACCTTCCAACGCTCCTCGCCCGTCCTGGCGTCCAGCGCCAACAAATACGACACAGGCCGGTGATCCACCAGCAGCACCAGCAAACCCTTGTAGAGCGTGGGCGAGCTCCCGTGCCCCCACTGGGTCACAAACGATCCGTGCCGCGGCGCCAGTGCCCTCTTCCAAATCTCCTTGCCGCTCCAGTCGAGCGCCACCACCTGCCCATTCCCAAACCAGGCATAAATACGCTCACCGTCGGTCACCGGTGTTGGCGTGGCCAGGTTGTGCTTCTCATGCAGTTCCGGTTGCTCGCCGGTAGCCTCCAGGCGATATTCCCAGGCTCGCTTTCCGTCGGCGGCGCGAAACGCCTCCACGGCGAGGAAGACCTTTCCGGCAGCCCCGCCAATCGCTTTCTCACGAACCGCGAGCGAGCGGTCATCGCGCGCCAGCCGGGGGTCGCCTCCGTCTCCACTTCCATAGGAGCCAATTTGGGAAGTGACCATCACCAAGCCGTTTGAGACCACTGGCGAGGAGGTTCCGGTCCCCGCCAACGCAGCCTTCCAGGCAATGTTCCTGGATGAAGCCGACCACTCCGTCGGGAGCCCGGTCTCGGCGGAAACCCCCAGACTCGCCGGCCCGCGCCAGCCCCGCCAATCCTCGGCTTGCACACACAGCGCAAATGCCAGCCAGATGAATTTCATGCCGGCAGCAACTTTAACAGGGCGAGGGCTTCTTTCAAATGGGGGAACTCCTTCTCGGCCCGCTTGAATTCGGGGGTGTGTACGCAGCGCCGCGCGCCGCGGTGCTCGGTGGGATAGCGCAGGTGCAACATCTCGTGATACATGACATACTCTACCGCCAGTGAGGGAACGGCGGCCTGATCCAGGATCCGGCTGAGCACAATCGCGTTGTGCGACGGGTCGTAATGGCCGAGCATGGTCCGCGAGCGCTGGCGGCTCCAGCCGAGCGCGGGCCGCGACATGAGGCCGTGGAAGAACTTCCGGTTCAGATCCTCAAACATCGGTTCCAGGTCGTAATGCTCTCCGCGGGGCCCGCTCAGGAACTTGCGCCCGCGTTCCTGCCGGAGCACGTCCAACTGCTTGCGCACATCGGCCCGGTTCAGATACCGGCGGTATCGGGCCGCATAGTTTCCGGAGATCGTCTTGCGGTACAGCTTGGCAATGAGAATATAGGCGAGCGCTTCCTGTATCGGGGCGGGCGCACTTTGCAGCGCGTCGGCGATGCGCACGTGCAGGCGGTTCCCGTCCAGCCGGATGAAGCTGTTCGCGTTGGCAAACCGGCAAAACTCCACCTGGATTTGCGGCAGCGGCGTGCGGGGTTTCAGATCCTTAAAGACACGCCCGTACATCTCCTCCACGGCCTCAAACAAGATAGAACTATTTAGCGAATCGCGCAAAACGAAGCCTCGGCGCGCAAAGCAGATGCGTTCATTGGAGCCTTGCCGGCCCGCGCCGGGCCCTTTGCGCTCTGGACTTGCACCCTTCCGAGAATCTACCATATCCTTTGACGCACACGTCGGGTGGCCCATCCAGTTGGAGGAGTTTTGCCAGGAGCTAAGATCACTGCACTCGGTACCTATGTACCGCCGGGAATGCTGACCAATCAGGACCTCGAGAAGCTGGTGGATACCACCAACGACTGGATCGTCGATCGCACTGGTATCTCCACGCGCCGCATCGCCTCGCACGACATGGCCACCTCCGACATGGCCGTGTACGCCGCTCTTTCCGCGCTTGAGGAGAACGGGACAGACCCTGCTTCCATCAACGCTGTCCTGGTCTGCACCGTCACCCCCGACATGAATTTCCCGGCCACCGCGTGCCTGGTGCAGAACCGCATCGGAGCTGTGGGAGCCTGGGGCTTTGATCTCATGGCCGCCTGCTCCGGGTTCCTCTACGGGCTCACCACGGCGGCGCATCTGGTGATGAGCGGCTCGCACCAGAAAGTGCTTGTGATCGGCGCGGATACCATGTCCCGCATCATCGACTACCAGGACCGGTCGACCTGCATCTTGTTTGGAGACGGGGCCGGCGCCATGCTGATCGAGCAGTGCGATGCCAGCGAGCCCGGATTCCTTGGCTTCCACAATGAAGTGGACGGATCCGGGGGCTCCTATCTCATGATGCCGGCGGGCGGGAGCCGGATGCCGGCCTCGGTGGAGACCATCGAGCAGCGCCAACACTACGTCAAGCAGGATGGCCAGCAGGTATTCAAGTACGCCGTGCGCAAGATGCAGGAGGCCTGTGAGAAGGTGCTCAACAAGACCGGTGTTTCCGCCGCCGACGTAACCCTGATGATTCCGCACCAGGCCAACCGCCGCATCATTGAAGCCACCGCGGACCGCATCGGCATTCCGCTGGACCGGGTAGTGATCAACATAGGCAAGTTCGGCAACACCACCGGAGCCACCATCCCGCTGGCCACCGGGGACGCGCTGGCCGAGGGCCGCCTCAAGAAAGGCGACCTGGTTCTGTTCTCCGCCGTTGGCGCCGGCTTTACAGTCGGCGCCAACCTATGGCGGTGGAGTTACTAAGTGCATCGTTTCAGAAGTGCGGTAACGTATTCCGGCGGACCGCTCCCTCGCGGTCGCGGCTCGGTTTCTGAGCGCGCGGGTGAGCAAGCGGTTCTTCGATACGTGGCTGAACTTCTGAAACGATGTACTAAGCAGCACACGCAAAACGGAGCTGCCGCCTGCGACGGCGCCCTTTGCGCTAAAACTCAAGGCGCAGGGCGAACATGCCGATACGGTTGCCGCCCGAATCCGCGCCGCGAGCGCTGGTGGTGCGCCCGAAATTCGCGCTGGTGATGTTGGTGCCCGGATCGTTCAGGTTGGGGTGATTGGGCAAATTCGTAAAGCTGCCCTCGAACTTGAGCGCGGCCTTCTCGGTGATCCGGAAATCCTTGCCGAAGCCAAAGTTGAGATTGATGGTCCCTGGCCCAAGCAAAGTGCCGGAGCCCGCATTGCCAAAGCGGCCGATGGGTGTGACGTTGCAGGTAAACTGGTTTGCGGCCCCCGGTGAGCGGCCCGGGCAAATGAAGGCGGAGCGGTTCCACCAGACGTCAGCGGTTGGGTTGGAAATGACGGGGTCGCCTACCAGATCCGGGCGCTGGTCACCACGTACGGCGCCGTTGGTGCCGGAAGGATCGCCCCCGGAAAAGATGGGAGTGAGATAAGGGCCGGTTTGCGCCAGCAGAATGCCGCTGAGGCGCCAGCCTCCGGCGATGCCGTTCACCAACAGGTTGGCGTTGCCCATGTAGCGCTTGCCGCGTCCGAAGGGAAGCTCGTACATCGCCGATGTGATCCAGCGGTGACGGCGCGTTGGGCCGACGTTGCCGCGGTCTGCGCGGCGGTCCAGCGAGTTGGCGTTACGGCCCCCGCCAGTATCCCCGGTGAAGCCGTTGGAGTTGCCGGCGGCGTCGCTGAGATTCTTAGCCCAGGTCCAGGCGGTGTTGAAGACAAGACCGTTCGAATAGCGATGGACCAGTTCGGTCTGCATGGACGAGTAAAGGCCGCTTGCGCCGGAGTCACGGCTGTTGATGCGGCCCCAGTAAGGAAAGGGGCGTTCAGTGAGGGGGCGGGAAGTATAGGGTGTCGTGGACGGTGCGGGCTGGTTCAGATCGGGCGCCCAGGGCAGGTTGACGCTTCGGTTGCCGATGTAGGAGACGCGCAGGCCCGTGCTCCAACCCAGATCACGTTCCACGGTGAAGTTGTACTGCATCATGTAAGGATCGCTGAAGGTGGGCTGGACGGCGGTGCCGAAGTAGGCTCCGCCGTAAGTGGGGGTGCCGACGCCGCTGCCGCCGGTACTGGATTGCGGCCACCGGAAAACCGGCTGGCCATTGGTGATGGAGTTGTTGAAGTCGCGGACGTCGGAGGCGTGAATCCCTGTGAGGGAGTAGAAGATGCTGCCGAGAATGGTCATGGTGTAGACGCCGAAACCGCCGCGAACCACGGTGCGGTTGTTATTGAAGGGGCGGTAGGCGAAGCCGAAGCGGGGCGAGTAGTCGTTCTTGTCAGGGAAACGCAACTGCTCGGGATAGCCGGCCTGCTTGGCGGTGAGCAGCGGGGTGCACGGCACACCGAATGAGGTGGTGGGCGCGGGGCAGGCATTGATGCTGAGGGCGAAGCCCGGGGCGGTGATCTTGGTGGCGAGAGGGTCGGAGGGAATGATCACGCGGCCGGTGACCGGCACGGAGCGGTCAAAGTTGGTGATATTGAAGGCGGCGTCTGCGAAGGGGGGATGGTATTCCCAACGGAGGCCGAGCTCGAGGGTGAGCTTCTGGCTGACTTTGAAGCTGTCCTGGGCGTACATGCTGTAGTGCCAGGAGAGGCCGTTGGTGTCGTCACCGGTTTTGGCCAGTTGGCTGTTGAAGGGGATGCCGGTGAGGAAATCAGCGACCTCATTGCCGGTGTAGCGGCCATCGAAGCGGAACCTTCCGTAATCGTCCTCGCCGAAGAAATTGAGATCGCTGGCTGCGCGGAGGCGGCGCACGTCGAAACCGAATTTCATGGTGTGCTTGCCCTTGATCCAGGTGAGGTTATCGTTGAACTGGAAGTTTCGATTGTTGGTGAAGGGCGCCTTGGACTTGCCAAAGTTGGTGGTTGCGCCGGAGAAGGCGACGCCGGTGAGGCCGTTAAACGGGAACGGCCCAAGGCCCTGAAATCCGAAGCTGGAGGAGATGGCGCGGCCGTCGAAATTGTAGACGCGGACGACGTCGCTGTGGGTGATGCCGACACGGAATTCATTCAACAGGCGTGGAGTGATGGCATAGTTGTGCGAGACAACCATGCTCTTGCTGAAGTTGGTGGCGTCATCGGAGGGGATCAACAGATTGTTGGCGACAATGGCGGACTGGTCTTTGTAAGTCCAACGGCCGAAGATCTGCTGCTTGCTGCTGATGACGTGATCGAGGCGGACGTCGTATTGCCAGGAACTTATGGGCGTGGCGATATTGTTGCGATAGTTGTTGGATTGGTAGACGACGCCGGGGGGGATATTGGGCTGCGGATAGTACTCAAGGATCTTGTTGGCCTGGGAGGTGATATGGGAAGCCGGAATGCGGTTGTTGGGATATGGTTGGCCGGTGAAAGGATCATTAATCGCACGCGGCTCATTGCTGAAATTACCCTGACGCATGGACGCCGTGGGCACGGTGTTCTGGATGGTCTGGCCGCGCCGGAAGTTCATGCGTTCAAAATCGCCGAAGAAGAAAGTCTTGTTGCGGAAGATGCGGCCGCCGATGGAGCCGCCGAAAGTGTTGGCTGTCTTTTGCGGTTTGGTGACCGAGCCGAAAGGATTGGCATCAAACTCCCGGTTCTGCATGTACTCGAACAAGCTGCCGTGATAGGAGTTAGAGCCGCCCTTGGAGGTGGTGGTGATGTCGCCCACCTGGCCGTACTCGGCGGCGTTGCCCACCGCCTGCACCTTCATTTCGGCGATGCCTTCCACCGACGGAAACAGTTCACCGAGCGGCCCGTTGCTACGGACGCTGACGGTGGAAATCCCATCGAGGGAGACCTCGGACTGGTTGGGTAGTGCGCCTTGCGCCGAGAGGCTGCCGCCGTTGTCGGACTGCACACCGGGCAGGAAGGCAAGCACGCGTAGGGGTGAAGTGCTGCCCGCGCCGCGGAAGTTAGTAGGAAGTCCGAGGACCTGCTTGGAATCAAAGGTGGCGGCGATGGTCTGTGTTTCGGTGCTGACCACGGCCGCTCCGGCCTCTACCGTGACCTGCTCGGTGACCTGCCCTACTTCCATGGTGAAGTCGGCGCGCAGAGTTTGCCGGGCTACCAACAGCAGGCCGGCCTTCTTCGCAGTCTTGAATCCGGGCGCCTCGACGGTAACCGAGTAGGTGCCGGCCTTGAGATTCAGCGCCTGATAGGTGCCTTGCTCATCGGCTACGGCCGCCCTTGGCACGTTCTCCTCAATGCTGGTGACCACCACTTTGACATTGGGAATCACCGCCCCACTGGAATCGGTGACCGAACCAAGTATGTTCCCAAATGTAGATTGCGCCCAGACCGAGCCGGCGGCCAGGACTGAAACAAGAAACAACCTGTGAAAAGCTGTGACTCTCATGTACCCTCCTGAAGGGAAATCGTTCTAGAAATTGTACTTCAGTCCAAATTGGATGTTGCGTGGTGTTCCCACCTGGGAAGTGATCTGTCCGAAGCTGGCCAACGACGTGATGTCGCGGCCGGGCGGCCCGAAGCTGACGTGGTTGGCGATGTTGAACAGCTCCACGCGGAAGTCAATATTCTGCCGTTCGGTCAACCGGAACTTCTTGCCGATGGAGGCGTCCAGGTTGAAGAAACTGGGCGCGCGCTGGGTTCCCACTCCGCCCGTTCCGAAAGTGCCTAGAGCGGGCACGCCATAGGCGCAGGCGCCGTTGTCGACGCCGGCCGCGCAGAAGGAAGTGGAATCCACCGGGCCAAAGAACCGGTCCACGTTCTGCGAGGTGATGTTCATGGTGCGGTAGTAGTTGGCGCGCACGTTGCCGCGCACGGACTGGCCGGTGTTGGTCTGCGCCGCAGGCGCATTAATGCTGACCGGGAATCCGGCATGTGCCGAAACGAAGTAGCCGATACTCCAGCCACCCAGAATCAGGTCCGAGGCCTTGGCCATCGAAGAGCCAAAGCGTCTGCCCTTGCCGACCGGCGGCGCGTATAGTCCGCCGATGGTGAAATTGAGCGGGGAGTCAAAGCAGGCCGGCCCGTAATTGGCGTGGCGATCATAGGCGTTCTGCCAGTAGGCCCCGTCCGAGTTCACTGCGCCGCAGCCGTAGTAGCCAAGGTTGTCGGTGAGGGTTTTGGAGAAGGTGAAGGCGGAAATCAGCTCCAGCCCGGCTGTCATCCTGTGCTTGGCCGTCATCTGGAGAGAGTTGTACTGGCTGGTGCCGCTCGATTCGGTGAGCGCGATGTTGCCCACGTTGGGGAGCACCTTGGCGAGCGGCCGCCGGTCGTTCAGGTTGATCCAGGTGCTGAAAGGGCCGGTTCCGGGCAGCGGCTGATTGGCTTCATGAGGAACAATCAGGTGGGTCGCCTTGTTGCCGACATAGGCCGCCGTTACCGATGTGGCTCTTGAAAATTGGTATTCCAGTGAGACATTGAATTGATTGGTGAATTGCGGCCGCAGATCCAGGTCCCAGGCGCGGGCCTGATAGAAAGGAGCAGATCCGGTACGGGGTCCGGTCAAGTCACCAGCGCCGATCACGTCGGCAAAACCAACGCGAATGTCGCCCGGGGTAGCGGCGTCAAAGTTCACGTTGGATTCGATGAAGAAGGGGGGATTGAGCGGGAGGCGAAGGTTGGCTCCGGTGCCTTCGAGGAAGCTGGAAAAGCGGTAACCGCCGCGCACAACCATCTTGTTGTTGAAACGGTCTGGGGTCCAGGCAACGCCGATGGTGGGCATAAATTGCTTCCAGTAGGGCTTGTAGAGCGCGCGGCCGAAATCGGTCTTGCCCGGATAGATCAGCGCGCCGGTGTAGGTGTTGATGTTCACCTGCCGGTCCGCCACTTCATACAACGGTGAGATGTATTCCCAGCGGAGGCCCAGATTTACGGTGAGGTTGCGGCGCGCCTTCCAATCGTCCTGGAAATAGACTGCATTACGCCAGTGGCGCTGACCCCACTTGCCCGTCACTGCGCCGCGGCCCTTGGCCGACAGCGTGTTCAGCAGGAAGTCACCGAAATCGAGACCGGAGTAGCCGCCCGAATAGGTGAAGGTGCCGAGTGCGCCATTATTTCCGGCATAGTAGTGGTTCTGCTGGGCGCGGAACAACTGGCCCCCAAATTTGAGCAGGTGGGCGGCCGCCTGATAGGTATAGTGGGTCTGGCCCTGATAGTTGTTTTGCTTGGAATCAGAGATGGAGGCGCCGGCGCCAATGCTGTTGAGCGAACTGCTGAGATTGATCCCGCTGATGCCGGCGATCGGCTGTCCTCCGGCGATCCCCAACTTCGAATTCCCGTCGGCGCCCAATTGGCCGGACCAGTCGATGGTATTGGCGGCAACGCCGGTACGGCTGTAGGAAATGCGGCTCTCGTTCACGAGCCGCGGCGTATAGGTGCGCGTCCAACTCACCACGGCGCTGGTGGTTGGGCCTTCGTCACCGGCGGTGAGGAAAACCGGCAGCGCGGCCCGCGAACCAAGCGCGGAGTAGCGGCCAATGGACCAGCGGGCGGAAAGCGTATCCTTGTCGGTCAGGCGGAAATCCACCTTGGCGTCGGCCTGATGATTGCCCAGCTTGCTTGCTGAACTGGACAGATAATTCGAAGTCACGCCCAGTGAGCCCGCGCCTCGATTGTTCGGCAGCGGATAGAGGTCAGGGCTGGAGAACAGCTTCAGCGCCACTGGACTCGTGATGCGCGCCGCCGGTATGATGTTGCCCGGGAACGGCGTTCGGGTAGCCGCCGAGGTGCCGGTCAGTGGATCGCGCACTACGGTGCCGGGAAGGAATTGCGACAGGTTGCCAGAGCGCCATTGCTCCGGCGCGACGCTGGCCGTTGCCGGACCCGAGGCGCGCTGCTCCGTGCCCTCGTAGTCCATGAAGAAAAATGCCTTGTTCTTCTTGATGGGACCGCCGAAGGTGCCGCCGAAAATGTTCCTTCGGAAAGCGTTGCGCTGCGCGCCGGCGCGGTTGGCGAAGAAACCATTGGCGTCCAGTTTGTCGTTGCGGAGAAATTCGAAGACGTTGCCGTGGTATGCATTGGTCCCGCTCTTCAGAGTCATGACCACGCTCGCTCCGCCCACGTTGCCATACTCGCCGCCGCCGTTGCCGGTGATCACTTTCACCTCTTCCAGCGCATCGACGCTGGGCTGGTAGCCGACGCGGTTGCCGACCGTTTCTCCGGTCTCGACTCCGTCCAACAGAAAGTTATTGGTCTGCTCGCGATTCCCGTTTACCTGCGGCCGGCTGCCGCTGCCCTGGAACCGGCTGGAAGTGTTCATCAGGCCAGGATTTGTGCTGATCGCTCCCGGAATCAGGAGGGTCAAGCTGGCGAAGTTCCGGCCGTTCAACGGCAATGCGGTCAGTTTGGTTGAGTTGATTGCGTCACCCGTTGCGGTGGATTCGGTTTGCAGGATTGGGGCCGCACCGCTGACCTCCACGGTTTGGCTCAGTTCGCCCACTTCGAGCTTGAAGTTCACGCGGGCGATCTGGTTCACCTCGAGCGTGAAGGGTCCCACGGCGGATTTCTTGAAGCCGCTGTTCTCGGCGACGACATTGTAGCTGCCGAGCGCGAGAAACGGCAGATTGTAGACGCCCGCGCTGTTGGTCACGGCCGTGTAGGTCAACCCTGTTCCGGCATTGGTGGCGACAACTTTTGCGTTGGGCACGCTGGCGCCGGTGGAATCAGTTACCGTTCCGGTGATGGATCCGGTGATGTTCTGGGCAAAGCCGAGCGAAGCGAAAAGGCCCATCTGAAGCATGAGTGAGAGTAGTTTGTTTCTCATAGTGATTGCCTGAAGTCTAGCAAGCCTGCCGGTGGAGCGCCAGGGGGGTCCCCCGGTATTTTTGCACGTACAACGGGCGCGGGCAGAGACACGTATCGTAACTGGAGCCGGGATGGTCATGGGAGGGGGCGCTATTTTGAAGCCTCCTTGTCGATGGGTTGGGGCTCAATGGCCGGGGAAAATTCGCGGCGGGACCGTTTTGTGGCCGCGATGAGAGTGTTGATGGCCATTGCATTCCAGTATTTGTGGGTTCGTTTTGCAAGGGCAATGATTTCAGTAGGTTTGACCAGGGCCGGGAGGGCTCCCTTGCCGAGTGGTTCGGGTAGAACGGACTGCGCGATGCGGTTGGTCTGGAGCGTGCGGAGCTGGCGGATGGAGCGGTGGAAGCCGCTTTGGGCGCGGGCGTGGTAGCGCTCGATGCGATCGAACTCTTTTTCGCAGGTAGGGTCAAACAAGGGGTCCACTTTGCACGCGCAAAACGGAGCTGCCGTCCGCGACGATAATTCGCGTTGTTCTGACTCGTTAGGCGCCCTTTGCGCGGGGCCGGATTCGGCCATTTCGGCTTGCCGGAGCTCGATGCGATGGAGCGTCCAGGCATCGCGGAGCAGTTGGTGGAAGAGATTGAGCTCGAGTGCGCCTTCGGGGCGCACCTCGGCGAGGAATTCGGCCTCGAGTTTTTTGAAATCGTCTTCCTGGCCGGGCATGACGATGAATTTTTTGGATGAGAAGCCGTGTTTGAGGGCGTTCATGCTGGAACGCGCTTTGCCTTCCGGGGTGTTCGGCCCGGTAAAATTGGTTAACGCAGACATTGTTTTGTCCTTATCCGATAGAGTGGGCGGAGGAGCCGCCCTGGTTTGAAGGTAGCAGGAGGCTTCCGAAAACATGCAAAATGTGAACACCTATGTTGTTGACAAAACGGGCAGATATAAATTTCTGACTTTTGAACAACCACTTTGAGGATGGCCCGGAATTGAGTTGAAACCGCGACAGCCCACTTATACTGTCGTGCACACTCCTCTTTAGCTGATCAGCTTGGGAAGCGTCGATCCGATCTCGGCGTGAATCACCAGGTCTGCCAGATCGTCCAGTGGAGTGGGCGTGCGGTTGATGATGATCAAGCGCGCCCCGGCCCTTTTGGCGGCGACCGGCAGCATTGCGGCCGGATGAACAACCAGGGATGAGCCGATCGACAGGAAGACTTCGCAGGTTCGTGCAGCCTCAGCCGCGCGCCGCATCTGGGGTTCCGGCATTGCCTGGCCAAAGGAGATTGTGGCCGGTTTCAACAGGCCGCCGCACTGGGTGCACTGGGGCGATTCCTCACCCTGCTCGATTCTTCGCATGGCCTCTTCCATGGGGATGCGCTTGCCGCAGGAGAGGCATCCGGCCTCGGTGGTGGTGCCGTGCAACTCGATCACCAGCTCCGGATCGTTTCCCGCGCGCTGATGCAGGCCGTCGATGTTTTGGGTGATCAGCGCCTGCAACTGTCCGCGACGTTCCATTTCGACTATAGCCAGGTGTCCGGTGTTGGGCCGGGCATCGCGAATCGCTGGCCAGCCTTCCCGTTTCTGCCGCCAGTATTCGATGCGGCCGGCCTGGCTGCGGACAAATTCGCCGAACTCGATGGTGCGGTTGCGCGCCCAAACGCCGTTCGGGCTGCGAAAGTCCGGGATGCCGGACTCGGTGGAGATTCCGGCGCCGGTAAAAACGACAACGCCGCCCGAGGCGTTCAGTAATGCACGCGCTGCGATAACATCCATGGTTGTCTATTCTAGCCCCGCCACAACGCGCCAAGTGATAAGGTGTACGAATGAAGTGTCCAATTGTGCTGGCCATCGCCGTTTGCTCGTCCTTGCTCCGGGCCCAAGTCATCCATCCGGAGCTAACCGTACACATCACCACACCCATGCGCGCCCCCGCCTGGGCCCTGCTCGAACAGCAAGCGCTGCGCTACAACTCCATCGCTGTGGAAAAATTCGCCGAAAAATACGTCGATTCGCGCGGCTACCTCGCGCACACTCCACGCTGGGGGACCCTCGACGGTCCCGACGACGCCATTGAGACCTTCTGGAACTGGACCCTGCTCCATGCTCTCGGCGGTCGAGACTCCGTCCTTTCGCTCTATAAGAAGGCCCAGGAAGGCCACTGGAAACAGTACAACGAGCTTCGCACCAAACTCACCACGCTCGCCGCCAACGGAGCCTACAGCAAGGAGTTCATCACGCAATCCGACTGGTTCCACACCGGTGAAGGCATGCGCGCCTTTCTCCTTCTGGGGCTGGCCGACCCCAACGATGAGCTCTACCGCCAGCGCTCCAAGCGCTTTGCCGCCATGTACACCGGCCAGGATCCCGAAGCTCCCAACTACGATCCCGTCCACAAGATCATCCGGAGCATGTGGACCGGCAGCCATGGTCCTATGCTGCGGAAGGCAACCACCTATGACTGGGTCGGCGATCCTGTTCCGGGAACTTTTCACCTTCTACACAACCCCGCCGGACGCGGAAAGATGCTCGACCTGAACGCGCACTACAAGAAGATGCTCGCCCATTGCGACGAGTACCTCGACAGCGCCGGAGACAATTTCCTCAACCTCTCCGCTACCGTCCTCGGTCTCAACGCCTACGCGCTCACCGGCGAGGACAAATATCGCAATTGGGCGCTCGAATACGCCGGCGCCTGGAAGCAACGCGCCGAACAGAATGGCGGCCATATCCCCAGCGCAATCGGGTTAAACGGCAAGCCGGGCGGAGAACACAACGGCCAGTGGTGGAAGGGAACCTACGGTTGGAATTTCACGATTTTTGACGGCGAACTCGAACAAATCGCTCACAGGAATTACTTCACCAACGGCACATGGCCCGGGTTTGGCAATGCCCTGCTGCTCAGCGGGGACCAGTCTTACGTGAACGTTCTGCGCCGCCAAATGGATCTCATCTACGCGCAGAAGAAAGTGGAAAACGGCCAGACCCTGTTGCCGCAGATGTTCGGTGATCCGCGCGGTTATAAGTACGACGGCCCGCCGAGTTGGTATCACTTCACGGGCCGGCTCCACACGGACCGGCTCATGGAGATCTACATGTGGTCCATGGATCGCAAGGACCTGGAACGGGTTCCCATCGGGACAAGCTTTACCCCGGATTCCGGGCGCGGCGGTTATGGCGAGCCTGACCGAAGCGCGGCCTGGCTCGGATTTCTCGAGGGCAAGATCCCCGACTATCCGGAAAAGGCGCTGCAAGAGGATCTCATGCGCATTCGCCGCCGCATGGAGATGATCCGTACGGACCAGACCAGCGCCGACTCGCGCCTGGCCGACTACCTGCTCGATTACAACCCAGCCACCACCGACACGCTCACCAATCTCACCCTCGGCGGTTATTTTGCACAAGGCCGCATCTGGGTGCTGCACAGCCGGCTGCGTTACTTTGATCCCATCCGGCGCCGCGCCGGCCTGCCCGAGGATGTCGGCGCTCTCGTCCAAAAACTCACCGCGGATTCGGCCACGCTCACGCTGGTGAACACGAATCCGATCGAGCCGCGCTCGGTGGCCGTACAAGGGGGCGGCTACGGCGAGCACCAGTTCACCGCCGTCACCACGGGTGGAAAGACCACCGCGTTCACCGGCCCCGTATTCACGGTGCGCCTGGAACCGGGAGCGGGCGCGCAACTGGAACTGAAGATGGCTCGTTATGCCAGAAGGCCCACTTTCGCCTTCCCCTGGGACCGGGGCTGGTATCCTGCAAAGTGAACATTAAGTGAAACCGGCCATCGCGAAGGATACTAAACCCGAGTCCTGGACTCCCATTGAGCAGCGCGGTGTCGGCACCGGCATCTGGGCCGCTCCCGAGAACCTGCTCCTCTGCGCCGCGCTTGGCTTGATGACCCTGCTTCCGCTCGTCGAAGCCCTCATGCGCAGGTTCGCCCCCATCGGCATCTCGGGCGCGTCCGCCATGATCCAGCACCTCTCGCTTGTCGTCGGCATGGTGGGGGGTGCGGTGGCCGCGCGCCAGGACCGACTGCTCTCCATCGCCGTGTTGGACCTGCTGCCTGGCTCAACCTGGAAAGCACCTGCAAAGCTCTTTGCATCCGCCATGGGCATCGCCATGGCCGTCCTGCTTGCAGCCGCCGCGGCCGATTTCGTGAGACTAGAGCGCGAGGCCGGCAAGATCCTCGCCTACGATGTGCCGGTCTGGGTGGCCCAACTGGTGATGCCGGTGGGATTCGCGCTCATCGCCTGGCGCATCATGTTGCACGCCTCGCGCGCCTGGAAGTGGCGCGCCGCCGCGGCCGTCATCGCCGCCGCCATCATCTGGACGGGAGCATTCTCGTCGCTCGACCCGGCATCGGTGGAACCGTTCGCCCTCGCCGCTCTTGCCGCCGCCACCATCGCCGGACTACCCATCTTCGCGGCAATTGGCGGAGCCGCGCTCATCTCATTTTGGGGCGCGGGCGAGGTGGTGGCCGGAATTCCGATCGAACACTACCGCCTCGTCACAAATCCGAATCTCCCCACGCTGCCGCTGTTCACGCTGGCCGGATATTTTCTCGCCGAAGGCGGAGCGTCCAAGCGGCTTGTGCGCGTGTTCCACTCGCTGGTGGGACACTTCCGCGGCGGCCCTGCCTTGATTACTGTTTTTGTGTGCGCCTTCTTTACTTCGTTCACGGGTGCGAGCGGAGTCACGATTTTGGCCTTGGGCGGCTTGCTATATCCGGTCCTGCTCGAAGAAAAGTACACCGAGCGCGACGCACTCGGCCTGCTGACCGGCTGCGGCTCCCTCGGCCTGCTCTTCCCCCCCTGCCTCCCGCTCATCCTTTACGCCGTAATCGCGGGTATCTCGATCGAAAAAATCTTCCTCGGCGGAATCGTCCCCGGCATCCTGCTGGTGGGAATGACATCCTGGTGGGGCATGAGCCGGGGTCCCCAACCCCCCCCCCCCCGCCGCTTCAGCATGCAGGAGGCGACCGCGGCCCTGCGCGAGGCTAAGTGGGAAATGCTGCTGCCACTGGTCGCGCTCGGCAGCATTTTCGGAGGATTCGCCACGCCAGTGGAAGCAGCCGCGCTCACAGCACTATACGCCTTCCTTACCCAAACCGTGCTCCATCGCGACCTGTCGATTCGCAAGGACATCGTGCGAGTGATGTCGGAAGCCGGCCTGCTGGTGGGCGGAGTCCTTCTCATCCTCGGCGTCGCGTTAGGCTTCACCAATTACTTGATCGATGCGCAGATCCCGTCGCGCATGGTCGACTACGTGCAAGGCAGCATACACGAGCCGTGGATATTCCTCCTCCTGCTCAATCTATTTCTACTGGTAGTAGGCGCATTGATGGACATCTTCTCGGCCATCGTAGTGGTAGTACCGCTGATTGTCCCGCTCGGAGTGGCCTTC
>ORMF010741032.1_pt1 | contig 18081 bp, 6 predicted proteins | sample 1779871 | NCBI WGS metagenome assembly ORMF01 (sample SAMEA104232316, study PRJEB22302) | groundwater metagenome | biome: forest; feature: aquifer; material: groundwater | place: USA | collected 2011-08-07 | depth 5.4 m
CCCCCACGGCCCCGCCCCGCCGCAAAGACGGCAAAGGCGCCGCCGACGGCGAGACGTTCTTCGTGCTCGGGGTCGATCATCCCTACTCGGTCATCAGCAAAGACACGCCTTCCCTGTTGCCGCAGGGCGCGATCGCGGTCCGCTTCCACTCGATCGGCGGCTGGGGCATGATCACCACTGGCAAGAACCTCGGCTCGATCATCGGCGACTTCGGCGACCTGCTCTCCCACCAACACCCGAAGTACGATGACGACGGCAACCTCAGGGAACAGCTCTTCATCATGGCCAACCCGAAGTACGGCTCCGAGAAAAAGGGCGCGCCGACCAACTATTACCTCGTCGTCGCCCCGGAGCGCATCAAGGTCAACTCCGAGTTGAACCACGTGGACGTCGTCCTCTGCTGCGATCCGAAGGCCTTCACGCACGCCAACCCGCTCGAGGGGCTGAACAAGGGCGGCTGCCTTGTGTGGGAATCGAGCGATTCGCCGGAAGTCGCCTGGCAGCGCATCCCGGCGCAGTACCGGCGCTTCGTTCGCGACAACAACATTCGCGTCTTCATTCTGCCCGGCTTCGACATCGCCCACAAAGCGACCGACCGCGGCGACTTGCAGCTCCGCATGCAGGGCAACTCGTTCCTCGGCGCTTTCTTCCGCGTCTCGCCGTTCCTGACGAACAATGGCATCACCGAGGAGCAGTTCCACAAGCTCGTCCGCAAGCAATACGAGAAGAAGTTCGGCCGCCTCGGCGAGGCCGTCGTCGCGTCGAACATGGAAGTCATGACGCAGGGCTTCGCGCGCGTGCAGGAAATCCCCTACGGCGAACTCGACGACCCAGACCGCTCCAGCATGCGCAATCCGCCGCTCTGGCCGCTGGGCGAGCACCAGATGGTCCCGACCGCCGGCTGCGGCGCGGGCGGCTGCGGCGCCATCCCGATGCCCGAGGCGCAGATGCCGCGGGCGCCGTTGCAGACCCTCGCGAAGTTCGACAAGGAATATCGCAGCGGTCACGGCTACCATCAGCCGGCCGGCGCGCTCGCGTCCGTGGGCGTGATGGGACCGGGCACAGGCGCTACTTCGTCGAAGTACGTCGCCCGCCGCGAGACGCCCGTCTATATCGCCGAGAATTGCACGCAGTGCATGGAGTGCATCACCGCCTGTCCCGACACCGCCCTGCCGAACACGTCGCAGGACATCGCCACCGTCCTCCGCGCCGCGGCGATCAATTACGTCACCGACATCCCCGAGCGCAAGAAGCTGCTCAACGAACTGCCCGGCCTCGAAACCCGCGCCCGCGCGCAGATGATCGCCACCGTCGATAAGCGCGAGAAAGTGCCGTTCAAGGACATCATCCGCAAAGAGCTTTGCACGTTGCCGAACATCGCTGACAAAACGAAGGCGGAGTTCAACGGCATCCTTGAGAAATTGCCGCTCGCCTACAACAACGTCCCGGCGATCTTCCGCAACCTCGAGAAGAAGACTGCCGGCAGCGGCGGCCTTTTCTCCATCTTTGTCTCCGACCTCTGCAAAGGTTGCGGCGAGTGCGTGCAGGTCTGCGGCGACCACGACGCGCTGCGCATGGCGACCGAAACCGAGGAGCTGAACGCCGATCTCACGACGGCGCAGATCTTCTCGCGTCTGCTGCCTGACACGCCGCAGAAGTTCCTCGGCCTCTACACCGACACTGACCCCGCCGGCTCCCGCGAGGCCGCGTTGCGCAACCATCTCATGGTCCGCCGCAATTACGAGGCACTCGTCTCCGGCGATGGCGCCTGCGCCGGCTGCGGCGAGAAGAGCATCTTGCGCGCGGCGGCTTCCGTGACCGAGGCCTACATGCGCCCGCTCTATCATGCGAAGGCTGATCGCTTGCGCGCCAAGGCCGACAAGCTCGAACAGGAAGGCCTGGCGAAAGTCCTTGTTTTGAGAGAGCGCAGTTCCGAGCAGTACGAACTCTTCAAGAAGTCCATCGCGCACATCATCATGGGTCTCGGCGGCGAGGACGACGATGATACCGCCCGGCGCCTCGAAGCGCACGGCCCGATCTCCGACGAGGAGATCATCAGTGCCCTCGTCGCGGTTCTGCGCCAGGACGCCTTCAATCACAAAAACCTCCAGGCCATCGCCGGCCGCCGCGCCAACGGGATGTCCGTGATGATGATGGGCGCCAGCACCGGCTGCAACACGGTCTATGGTTCCACGCCGCCCTCTAACCCGCATCCGTATCCGTGGATGAACTCGCTCTTCCAGGACGGCGCGACGATCAGTTGGCTCATGGCCGAGTCGGTCATTCTCAATCACGCGCGCCGCTCGGTTGTGCCCGAGCGCCTTGGCGACGCCTTGCTTGGGCGCGAGGAAAACGTCGTTTCCGAAGCCGACTACTTCACGCTGACGCACCTTGACGACACGTTGATGACCGACCAGGAAATCCGCGAGCTGCCGAAGGTGTGGGTGGTGGGCGGCGACGGCGCATTTGGCGACATCGGCTTCCAAAACGTCTCCAAGGTCATCCTGCAAAACCGTCCGAACGTGAAGCTGCTCATGCTCGACACCCAGGTGTATTCGAACACGGGCGGCCAGAACTCCGACTCCTCGACGATGCTCGGCGGTTACGACATGAACCAGTTCGGCGTCGTCTCGCAGGGAAAGCTCATTGAGAAGAAGAACGTTGCCGAAGCCTTCACCGCTGGGCACGGCTCGCCCTTCGTCGCGCAAGTCTCGATGGCCAACGCGGCGAAGCTTTATCGCGCGATGCTCGACGGCCTCGAATACCGTGGCACCGCGTTCTTCCAGTGTTACACCACCTGCCAGCCAGAACACGGCGTCGGCGACAACATGTCTGCCGACCAGGCCAAGTTGGTGCGCGACTCGCGCGGCATGCCGGAGTTTGTTTTCAACCCGCGCAACGGCGAGACGGCACAGGAAGCCTTCGACCTCAAGGGCAACCCGACGCCCAACCGCGACTGGTGGCGCGCGAAATACAAAACCACCGGCGAGGAATACAACGTCACCGTCGCCCACTGGGCGACCACCGAAGGCCGCTTCCGCAAGCACGTCAAAGCCATCTCCGAGGTCGAGTCGAAGGAGTTGATCCACCTCGACGACATGCTGGTCTTCATCATGCAAGACGACGTGATCCACCGGCGCGTCTTCAATCCCGCGCATCGCTCCTGCGTGCCGAACTTCGGCGTGTACATCAAGAGCGAGGTCAACGGGAAGATGAAGCACTACGCGATCTCGCGGCAGGCCGTCCTCTTCTCCGTCGAGCGCCGCAAGGCCTGGCGCCAACTCCAGAGCAAAGCCGGCATCGTCAATAAGGACTACCTCGCCCAGAAGGCGCTGCTCAAAAAGCTCGACAGCGGCGCAATCTCACTCGAAGACGCGAAGGCGCGGACGCGCGAGTTGTTCGAAGCCGAGTTGGCGGCGCTCAGCGCGCCGGCAGCGCCGACGGCGAAGGCCGCGTGATTCACCGCGGTAGGGAGAGTCGCGACACGACCGCCCGCGGGATCATCTGCGGGCGTTTTGTTTTCACACGGAAGATCAGCCTTGGCTTCCGGTAGCTGTCTCTGGCCGCACTTGCTCGGCTCCGGCCGCACGTCTAAGGCAGAGCCGCGGCTCGCCCACCCTCCTTCAGAGCACGATGTCCGCGTGCGCTTTCAAGTCCCGACGGACCCCGTGGCCCAGGTGATCCAGATAAACCCGGATCCCCTCGCGCCGCGCAAATCGAAAGGCCGGCACGAGGTCGCTGTCGCCGGTGACCACGACGATGATTTCCACCATCTCCCGCAGTGCCAGCCGCGCGATGTCGAGGCCGATGCGCAGGTCCACACCCTTCTGTTCGACGTTCGGCACGATGTCCTGCCCCGTTGGAGCCCGCGGCGCTTTGAGCATCGCTTCAAACGCCTGGCTCCCCCAGCTTCCAGCCGTGCACGACGACTTCGCCGCGCCGGACCGCGAAGTTGGGTTTCATCTCCAGGGCGTCAATCAGGCTCGTGTATTGCCGGAAGTGCGGAGTTGTCGCAAGGTTGAGCGTCGAGCCGTCAATCGAGTTCTTCAGCAGGCCGTTGGCCGGCGGAGCGTCATAGAAGTAGATCCGCAGCAGGTCCCGCGGTTGCAGCGTCGGATGTTGCGAGATCCTCTGACATTCAGCTTCCACGTCCTCTGGCTTCGGAAATTGTTTCAGCCGTGCGGCGAGCCTCTTGGTAACAAACCCACCGTCCAGTAGAATGGCGTAGCGACCTGGCATAAACCAAAACGGCCCGCCTCACTCGTGGCACCCGGAGGCGCTCTTAATCAGTGACGAATGAAGGGGCCAATTTCTATCTGCGGGGAAGCATCGCATGGGTGGCACGGTTGTCAAAGGCAACTTCCGGAATTTTCCACAGGCGAATCCGCTCGGATCCATCACGCCACCGGCAATTCCACGATGAACGTGGCTCCTCGTCCAGCTTCGCTCTCGCACCACACGCGCCCGTTCATCGCTTCCACGAGACGTTTCACGATCGACAGACCGAGGCCCGTCGCGTGCTCGCCGCCGGTGGGCTTGGCACTCAGGCGGGCGAACTTGCCGAAGAGCTTCTGCTGATCCTCGGCGCTCAGGCCGGGGCCTTCGTCCTGCACCTCGCAGCGCGCCGCGCCTTCGACCGCCCGCAGCCGGGCGTAGATGTTCTTGCCGGGCGCTGAGTATTTGATCGCGTTCGACACGAGGTTCTCCAGTACTTGGACCGTCACGTTGCGGTCCGCCAGCACAGTCACGGGCGCGGCCACGTCATCCAGGTGGATGGTCTGCTGCTTCGCCGCCGCTCTGGGTTGATAGCTCTGCACGACGGAGCGGAGCAGTTCCGACAACTCGCACGGCGCGAGGCTCACCTTCATCTCGCCACGCTCGATGCGGTTTGCGTCGAGAAGATTCTGCACCATCTCGGCCATGCGCTGGGCCGTGTCGCGGATGCGCCGAGCAAAGTCCTCCAACTCCTCGCGCGGGACCTGGCTGTCCTCGAGGATCAACTCGGCGAAGCCTTTGATCGCCCCGAGCGGGCTGCGCAGGTCGTGCGCGACGATGCCCATGAACTCATTCTTCTCGTTGTTCAGATGCGTGAGCTGCTGGCTGTAGCGCACGATCATGTCGCGCGAGTGTTTCAACTCAAGGTGCGTGCGCACGCGCGCGAGCAGCTCCGGCGGATTGAACGGCTTGGTCACGTAATCGACCGCGCCGGCCTGCAAGCCCTGCACGAGATGCTCCATTTCGTTGCTGGCGGTGAGGAAGATCACTGGGACGTTCTTCGTTGCCGGGTCGCTCTTGAGCCTCCGGCAGACTTCCAGGCCGTCCATCTCCGGCATCATGAAATCGAGCAGGATCAGATCGGGGAGCTTCTTCTGCACGCGCTGCAAGGCCGCCGCGCCGCTGGTCGCCGGCATGATCGAATAACCCGCCTCGCGCAGCATCGTCCCGACGACCTGGATGTTCTGCTGCACGTCATCGACGACGAGGATCACGGATTCCTGCGGCGGCGGCAGGGTGAATTGCGAGGGGAGGTTCATGCGCCCAAGTGAAAGGCGGCAACGCAGTGAAACGCGCCCCTCCGCATGAACCTCTGGCGGTCCGCCAGGTTTTGGAGTGCGGTGACGGAGTCTGCGAAGTCACCGCTTTGGCTTTGGCAGCGCCCAAGACTCCAGAACTCGCCGCTCACACTGCCAACCCGACCCAAAGCGGCGACTCCGAAAACTCCGTCGCCGCAGTCCAAGACGCTCGCGCGCCCGAGCGGGTCCATGGGTAAAGAGCCGCTCGCCTGGCCAGAGGCAGCCTGCCGTGTCCCCTCTCCTCTCCGAGGGGAGAGGGTCAGGGTGAGGGGCAAATTGGACTTCATGCTCACGCTCGGCACCTTGCCGCCAGCTTCTCGAGCAGCGCCGGAAACGCCTCGAGCGTCCTCGGCAGCCGGTCGAGATCGAACTGCTGCGCCTGCTCGAACAGCTCCTCGCCGTAGCGGCGCAGCGCAGCCGCGCCATACGACTCGCCCCATGCTCTGAGACGCGAGGCGAAGTCTTCGATCGGTTTCAACTCCAGCGTCTGGCAAAGCTCGGGCCAGCCCCCGCTTTGTTCCTCGCGCAGTTTGGCGACCAACTCCGGCCACTTCGCGAGCAATTCGGCAGGCACGGCGTCGAGCGCTTCGGCAGCCGGGGTCACAGCCACGGCGGGTTTCGTGGCCTCCACCCTCGCGGCCGGCTTGAGGAACCGTCGCAGCTCGGCGACGAGCGCCGCGCGGTTGAATGGTTTGCGGATGAAGCCCTCGCAGACTTTGCGCGCGCGCGCCTCTTCTTCGCGGAACGACGAGGCCGTGACCGCGATCACCGGGATGTGCTTGAGCGCGGGATTCGCCTTGAGCAAGGCAGCGGCTTCGTAGCCGTTGAGTTCGGGCATGCGCATGTCCATCAGGATCACGTCGGGGCGATGCCGTTCCGCCAGTTCGACCGCCTCGCGGCCGTTGGTTGCGGGGATCAGCTTGTGCGCGGTGCCCTCGAAGTAGCCCGCCACCAACTGCCGGTTCAGCGCCACGTCGTCGGCCACGAGGATCGTCGCCGGCGCGAACTGCGAGAAATCGCCGTCGCCTTCCGTGCCCGTCACGCGCGCCTCGCCCAACTCGGTGATCGTCAAATTCGGGAAGGTGAAGCGGAAGGTACTGCCTTTGCCCAGTTCGCTTTGCACCACGACCGTGCCGTGCATCATCTCGGTGAGCCGCTTCGTGATCGCCAGCCCAAGCCCTGTGCCGCCGAACTTGCGCGTGCTCTGGCCGCTCACCTGCGCGAACGCGCCGAAGACGACTTCTTGCTGATCCTTCGGGATGCCGATGCCGGTGTCGGAGATTTCGAGGATGAGGTGGATGCGCGTCTCGTCCTCCGCGTCCCGAACTGCCGAAGGTTTTGGAGTGCGGCAGTCCTCTGCCGCTTTCGAATGTGGTGCGACCCCCGAAAGCGCCAGAGGACTGGCGCACTCCAAGACGCTGGCGCGTGTATCGAGCGCTCCGTATTCAAAGCCCGCCCGAATCTTCACGTGCCCCTTCTCCGTGAACTTGAGCGCGTTGCCGACGACGTTGAACAGAATCTGCCGCAGCCGCACTTCGTCGAGCAGCAAGCCGGGCGGGAGTTTTGAATCCACTTCCGTGAGCAGGACGATGCCCTTCTCGCCCGCTTTGATCGAAAACAGCTTTTGAATCTCTTCGACGAGCTTGGCGACGCACGTCGGCTCGTACTGCAATTCCAGCTTGCCGGCCTCGATCTTCGACAAGTCGAGGATGTCATTGATGAGCGTGAGCAAGGTCTTGCCGCTCGAAGTGATGGCGTCGAGGTACTGGCGCTCCCTGGAGGCGGCCATCTGTGTGCGCAGCAGCTCGGAGAAGCCCAGGATCGCGTTCATCGGCGTGCGAATCTCGTGCGACATGTTCGCCAGGAATTCGCTCTTGGCGGCGTTGGCAGTTTCGGCCGTTTCCTTGGCCGCTTCCAACTCCGCGTTCTTCGCTTCGATCTCGGCTTTGGCTTTCTCGGCCGCCTCGCGCGCTTCGTGTTCCTCGCGAAACAACCGCTCGCGCAGCCGCTCTGCCTCGCGCCGCTTGCGTACGTAGAGCGTCCGCGCTAGCAACGCCCACCCGATCAGACCCAGCGCCCCGCCGCCGCTTGGCACCACGATCCAGGCGTTCGCGTACCACACCGGCGAGACCTTCAACGTGAGCACCGTGGGCGGCGAGTAGTTCAGGTCGCGATCAATGTATTGCACGGCCAGCGTGTAGGTGCCGGCGCGGTTGGTCTGCCAATCGAACTGCGTATCGCGTGTGGCCGGTTCCCAGCCCGGGGCCTGACGCCCGCCGTCGATGGGCCGCCCGGCTTCCGCGATTTGCCGGCGGAAGCGGCGTGTTTCACCACGCGTCTTGAGGTCCACGACACTCAACTTGAATTGCGACCGGCGACCGGCGGTGATCTCCGCCATCCCGTCCTTGTCGGTGTACTCCTTGTCGGCGACGACGGTCACGCGCGGCGGCCGGGGCGGCGTGCGGTCGGGCACGTAGCGAATGAGGCCGTTCTCGGTGCCCAACCAGAAAGCGCCGTCCTTGTCTTGGAGGTTGAGCCTTGCCGAATTGCCGCTCACGCCGTCGAGCGCGCTCAACGTGGACCACACATTGCCATCGTAGCGCGTCACGCCCGCCGGTCCGCCAATCCACAGCACGCCGTCACGGTCGCGCACAACACTGACGACGCTGTTGTCAGCGAGCCTGCCCCTGGCTTTCGTGAAATTCGTGAAGGTGTGGCCATCGAATCGGGTCAGCCCGCTATCGGTGCCGAACCACACGATCCCTTCGGGCGTCGGCACGATCGCACTGACAATGTCATCCGCCAGTCCGTCGGCTGTGGTGAAGCGCTGAAACTGCCGGCCATCAAAGCGGACGGCGCCCGCTCCGACGCCCCCCGCTCCGTTAGCTCCAAACCAAACGATGCCGTTGGCATCAGGTTGCACAGGGTGACGAAATGTGCTGGGCGGGCCGTTGGTCGTCGTGAAACTATGAAACGTCTTCCCGTCATAACGTGAAACACCGTGACGTTCAGTGCCGATCCACAAGTCGCCGTTGGGAGCGGCTTTGACCGAGCTCACGTCATTACCGGCGAGTCCTTCCTGCGCGGTCAACAGCGCAAAGTGCCCTTGCGAATAGTGCGCGAGACCGCCACCCGCCAAGCCAGCCCACACTGAACCATCGGTGCCGATGGTGACATCGCTGACAAAGTTGGAAGGGAACGCCACGCCCGCCAGGAAAGCTTCAAAGCCACGGCCATCGTAACGCGCGAGGCCGCGTCGCGTCTCGCCGAATCCACCCGAAGCGAACCAGAGCGTGCCGTCGGATGCTTGGGCGGCGGAGCCAGCCTGCGCCCCGGGGAGACCATCCGCCTGGCTGAACCCTGTGAAAGTGTTCGGCTCGTAGCGGGACAGGCCGCCATTTCCGGTGCCGAACCAAAGCGTCCCATCGTCCATGCCAGTGACGGTGATGACAAAATTGTCCGCCAGACCGTCGGCGACGGTGAAGTTGACGAAATTCGCCCCGTCGAAGCGGGAGACGCCACCTCGCGTCGCCACCCAAAGGTTCCCGTCCGGCGTGCGGTGGAAGGCGAGGGCGTGGTTGTGGACAAGGCCGTCGTTGCGCGTGAAGGATTCGAGTTTCTTTCCCCCCGTCTTTTCCGCGTCAGGATGGTAACGGCTCAATCCACTGCCACCCCAGCCTCCGCCAAACCAGATGCTGCCGTCGGGTGCGACGGCCGGGGAATCGGTAGTGGTCGCTAGGCCAAGTTCCTTCGTCACGTTGACGAAACTGCTGCCGTCGAAACGGACTAAACCCGCGCCGGTGGCGAGCCACAGGACACCATTCGTCGTGGCGGTCATCTTCGTAGTGTAGGTGTTGGTGAAGTCTCCTTGCGGCGGGTAGGTGAAGAACTTGGCTCCGTCGAAACGCGAAAGCCCCTTCGTATCTCCATCCCCCGCGAACCACATCACGCCATCGGGCGTCTGGGTCACCGCGTGGATTTCTCCAGCCACCAACCCGTCTTGAGCGGTGAAGTTACGGAAAGCCCTGCGACCTTCGCCTGCCAGGGCCGGGTCATAGCGCGACACGCCGCGGGCGGTGCAGAACCACCAGATGCCGCTTGGCTCGCGCCAGAGATTGAGGACGCGGTCACTCAACAGTCCATCCTCGGTGGTGAGGTTCGAGAAATCCTTTCCGTCAAAGCGCGACACGCCGCCGCCCGTGGCGATCCAGAGCACGCCATCGGGGTCAACCCAGAACTTGCGGATGTGATTCGAGGGAAGGCCATCGCGGGAATTGTAGGTCGTCCAGTGGCCTTTCTTGAACGGCGCGAGATGCCAATCAATCGCTTTGAGTGAGGCCAACTCACCGACATCCAGGTTGTCCCCCGCGTAGAGAATCCTTCCGCCGTTGAACCACGCCTTGCCGTTCAGCACCTGCGCCCGCAGTTGATACAGGCCAGGCTTCACATTCGCAAAATCGAAGGCACCGGTCTCGTCAGTCAGCGTTTTGGCGACGATGGTACCGCCGGGGAATTGGGGAGCGTTTGGAGTCCCGGCTTTAGCCGGCGGGGTGCTCGAACCTTCGAGGCGCTGCGGAATAGCGGACGCGCTGCTGGGGGCGCCGGCATCCTTGCCGGCGAGAACTTCCTGGGGAGACTTGCCGGCAGGGATGCCGGCGCTCCCAGGTTCCACCCGCGCTCCCGCGCTCCCCAGCACGGGAACGAGCGTCCAGTCCAACTTTTGCCAGCCTTCGCCGCTAGGTTGAAAACCGAGGCGGTAGGCGGACAATTTGCCTGTGGTGACAAACAGGTCGCATCGCTCGGAGGGATACATCGTGAACGCATACTCGCCGGCGCCGTTGGCCGTGATGAGCCGCTTTTCCAGGCTCGGCTGCCGCATCTCGATGCTCGCTCCGGCCAGTGGCTTGCCGGATGGATCCGTGATCTTCCCGAACACGATGGCGGGCAGCGCCGCGTTGGTGACTGTGGCTTGCCCCATGAGTTTGCCATGATGCGCGCCGGGTGAGGCGTCGCGTCCGGGATTCGCGGGATCGTCGAAATTCCAGAGACCGGCCAAGTCTGGTTCGCTGCCAGTGAGCTTGACGCGCATGGTTTCGCGGATTTGTGCGGCGGTGCGCTGGGTTTTCCAGACGCGGAATCCGGCGATCTGGCCGACTAATTTCTCCGCGTCCCGGGACGGACCGACAAAACGGCCCAGCCAATTCGTCTCATCGTTACGGATCGCCGCAAAGCTGCCGGTGTAGGCGTTGGTTCCCGCCAGCATTCCGTTCAGAAAAAGTCGCATCCCCTCCGAGCCGCTGACAAGTGCGAGGTGAATCCACTCATTTGTGCGGAGCACATTCGGCACCAGAATCTGATTCTGTTGCGTCCAGGTCGGCACAATGCTCGCCTGGAGATCCGCTGGCGTGCCGGTGGTGCCCCCGGCCCCTTCGGGTACGATCCACATCTCGGACCCAAACTTACCGAAGCTAACGAAAACGGCGGTGTTGAAAAGCCTTTCCCATTTGACCCATCCTTCAATGGTCGCCGCAGTCAACTCGTTGAAAATGTTTGGCGGCAGCTCGAAATAGCTCTTCCCGTCCAGTTGCAGCACGCCATTTGTAGCAGCCGACGTGAGGAGGCTCCGCTCAACTTCGGACTTCGGACTTCGGATCTCGGACTTGGAAGCCAGAGCCTCCTCACGTCGGCTGCTACCGGCAGCAAGGGGACTGGAGCTTTGCGTCTCTGCGAGCGTCCAGTCCAACTTTTGCCATCCCTCGCCGGTGGGTTGAAAACCGAGCCGGTATGCGGACAACTTGCCCGTGGTGACAAACAGATCGCAAGGCTCGGTGGCATCGAACATCACGAGGTAGTCGCCGGAAGCGTCGGCACTGGCGCGCGCAATCTCGCGACCGTGCCGCCGCACCTCCAGACTCGCCGCCGGGAGCGGTTTGCCAGAGCCATCGGTGATTCTGCCTTGGAGGGCGGCGGTGGGCCGGGCGCCTCTTTCAGCGTACGCCAGGCCCATGAACTTCCCGTGGTGCGCGCCGGGCGATGAATCGCGCGCCGTGCCATCGTCAAAGTTCCAAAGGCCGACCAAACCCGCTTCGGCGCCGGTGAGTCGCTTGAACAGGGTCTCACGGATCTGCTCCTGGGTGTGGACGGTCTTCCAGAGGCGGACTTCGTCGATTTGTCCATGAAAGTCCGCGCCGCCGTTGGGCCGGAACGTGCAGGCGCCGAGCAGATTCGTCCCTCCACCAGCAAAGGTTGACACCTTGCCGGAGAACGCGTTCGTCCCGGCGAGGTTGCCGTCCAAGTATAGCCTCATGCCTGAAGAGCCAAAGACGGCGGCGACATGATGCCACTGAGAGACCTTCAATGCTCGGCCCGCGTCAGCCGTCGGGTCCTCAGGCGCGCCCCTGACAACGAAGTGCAACTCTGGAGCTGCCGAGACCACCAACCCGTGGGCGTTGTTCCCGAACTCCACGAAGTGCGGAATGCCATCCAAGTCTTCCCATTTGGTCCAGCCTTCGATCGTGGCCTCGTCCAGATTTTCGCAAAGCGCGGCGGGCAGTTCGACGTAGCTGCCCTTGCCGTCCAGTTGTAACACCAGGTTGGTGGTAGTGGCCGAAGCGAAACTCTGATTGCTTTCGGATTTCGGATTTCGGATTTCGGATTTCGCAGACAGAGCCTCCTCACGTCGGCTGCTACCAGGAGAAATGGGACTGGAGCTTTGCGTCTCTGCGAGGGTCCAGTCCAACTTTTGCCAGCCTTCGCCGCTGGGTTGAAAGCCAAGACGGTAAGCGGACAACTTGCCTGTGGTGACAAACACGTCGCAACTCTGAGAAGAATCAAACAGCACCTGGTAATCCCCGGCAGCATCGCTACTGGCGCGCGCAATCTCGCCTCCCCGCTGCCGCACTTCGATTGTCACGCCGGCCAGCGGCTTGCCGGCTTGGTCGGTGATTTTGCCATAAAGCAAATAAGCAGGCAGCCTTTCTTCGATCACTCGCGCCGCGCCCGCGAGCTTGCCATCGTGGTGATTTGGCGTGGCGTCGCGTCCGGGTTGAGCAGGATCGTCGAAGTTCCACAAACCAGCCAGGCCAGGCTCGTTGCCGGTGAGCCTTTGGAACATGGCGCTCCGAATCTCCTCGCCGGTTCGCTCGCGCTGCCAGACGCGCATTTCGTCCATTTCGCCATGGAGTCCGCCGGCATCTGGGTTCGCGAGCTGGCCGAGAAAATGGACCTTTCCGCTTTTGGCTTCAGCGAAGGCGACGCTGTCGGCGTTGGTGGACACGAGCAGACCGTTGAAATAAAGCTTCATCCCGCTCTTGCTCGTCACCGCAGCCACGTGACACCAGGAGCCGATTCTGATCAGGCCTGGCCCAAGGAGCTGATGAAGACTCTTATTGGCGTCACGGACAAAGAAGAGGAGGTCTGGCGTATCGTCGAACCCAGTACCGACTCCGGTGTCCAGCAAGTTGTCGCCATAGCTATAAAACGCCGAGATTCCCCGGAGCCTTTCCCATTTCACCCAGGCCTCCATTGTGGCTTCGCCGAGATGCTCGAATACACGAGGGGGTAGCTCGACGTAGCTGCCGGCGGAAGTCAAACGCAAGACCCGGTTGGTCGTAGCAGCCGACGTGAGGAGGCCCGGTTTGAATTCCGAATTCCGAATTCCGAATTCCGAATTTGGAAGAGCCTCGTCACCTCGGCTGCTACTTGCAGCTTCGGGTTGGACCAATTCAATGACGAGCTGTGCATGCGGCGTCTTGCCGTCCAAAGCGGTCACTTTGCCGGCGACGTGAAGGGAAGGTTTTAAGATGAGGTCGATGCTTTGTTCACCGTAAGGAACAAGGGGTATTGCCGTCCGCGAACCGACCAGATCATCGGGAGTGGAGGCCGCAAGGTCCACAGTCTTCGCCGCAGACCGCAGCGTCAGCCAGGAAACGCCATCCCGGCCAGTGATGGCACGGGCGATTTCCGTTCCGTTCGATTCCACGCGAATGGTTACATTCGTTAGCCCCGTTCCGGCCGCGTCCGTCGCTTTGACTACCAGCCTGGACCACGGCGCGACTTCGGTTTGGGCGGGCAGAGTCGCGACCGTGATTCTCGCGGCCCCGGCCAGTGTGCCATGATGCGCGCCGGGCGTGGCGTCGTTTGCTGTGCCGTCATCGAAGTTCCACAGGCCGGCCAGATCAGGTTCCTGGCCGTTGAGCTTCTTGAACATCGTCGCGCGGATTTGCGCTTCGGTGCGCGCTGCCTTCCAGACGCGGACCTCATCCATCTGCCCGTGAAAATCGGCGTCTCCAGGACTGGCTATGCGCCAGTTGGACCGGCCGAGGTAATTGCGCCGTTCGACGTTTCGCGCGTCGGAAGGTCCAAGACTGACATTCGTCGAGACCAGGACCCCGTCGGCAAAAAGCTTGATCCCGTCCCGCGCCGACACAGCGGCCACGTGAGTCCATCGGCCCTGAGATAGAAAGCCGGGCACTTGAACTTGCCCGGAATTCCCGGCAGTCGCGGCGCCACTGATCTTCTCAAGCCAGAAGGTTGGTGCAGTTCCCCGGTTCTGAACATCCAGCTCGTAACCCGCGAACGTGAAATCGAAGAACCGGGACATCTCTTTGAAACTCTCCCACTTCACCCAGCCCTCGACGGTGACCTCCGTCAGATTGGTGAACGCATTGGCCGGCAGTTCGACGTAGCTGCCGTTGCCGTCCAGCTCGAGGACATTGCTTGATCGGACGGCCGGGGTCCAAGGGGGATTGTCAGCGTCGCTGACCTTTGCACCGCCGACGAGATTGCCGTGATGCGCCCCCGGGCCGGAGTCATTCACCACACCGTTTTCGACCTTATCGAAATTCCAAAGCGCGGCCAACCCCACCTCGCTGCCGATCAACCGCTGGAGCATCGCCTGGCGGACTTGCGCTTCAGTGCGCGCCACCTTCCAGACCCGCACCTCGGCGAGTTGACCATCGACAAATGCCTCCTCGTCCACGATCGATCGCCCGAGCCGAAACCGCGCGCCGCTCTTGATGGCGGAAAAGCTCCCCGCGTACTCGTTCGTCGCAATCAGCGCCCCGTCGAGAAGGAGGTTCATCCCGCCGCGTCCGGAAACCGCCGCCAGATGGTACCATTCGTTGGTCCGGATCGCACCCGGCACGCGCACGCTCATGGCGCGCGATTGCGATTCGGAAATGAAGCAGTGCAGACCGCCATCAGTGGACGCCTCAATCCCGGTATCGTGATACATCTCCCCATAGCTGAAGAACCGAGCCCACCCGTTGGTCGGAAAACTCCGCCACTTGACCCACGCTTCGACCGTGGCCTCGTCGAGGTCGTTGAAGATATTCGGCGGCAGTTCCACGTAGCCCGTCTTGCCGTCGAGTTCGAGCACGCGGTTGGGGGACGCGGGTTGAGCGTGGAGGGTCGAGACTTGCGCGAAGAGCGCGACGAGGAGCCAAAGGGCAGCGAACCAGTGGCGCCAGCTTTTGGGGTGCGCCGGTGCGCTCTTTGCATCACTCACAAGTCCGGCGTCTCTTCGGTCAATCCCAAAGGGATTGCGTCCTCCAGCCCAGGGTTGCGAGGGACGAGCTACCCTGGGAAAGGGTGGAAAATTTCTCTCCAACCCCAACGGGGTTGCGGCCGGTCGCGGACGGCGTGGCACAACCCCGTTGGGGTTGGGGCACCGCGTGGGATTTGACCCAGGGTAGCTCGTGCCTCGCAACCCTGGGCTTTGGGCCGGAATCCCTTTGGGATTCGTGCGCTCGACGTTGATCCAAATTCCCTTGTCGATCAGGAAGCCCATGGATTGCGCAATTCTGTTAACAAGCCCTTCCTGGCTTTTCGCTGCTTCTTCTTTTGAAGTTCGATGGCCGCAAGCCACGCGGCACCTGTGGCGTCGTCCAGGATGCCGTAGAGGTCGGCCATCACTTCGAGAGCCGTTTGCGGCGGTGGCTCCGGGACAATCCGAGCCACGGGCTGTGTGTGACGGACGACGACGAATTCTTCGCCATCGGCTTCGACTTCTTGGATCACTTCGTGGAACTTCCGCGCGGTTTCGGAAACGGTCATCTGCTTCATGGTCGTAGGGTTGCCCTGGGGGACAAGTTTAGCAAGCCGAACCTCAATCCAATCTGAAATGCCCGCAGCGGCTGACTGACGTGAGGGAGAACTCCTCGCTCCGGCAAGCCGGCTTCGATCCAGAGCTGTGTGTGCTCCGCGACTCTCCAGAGGCTCTTGCAAAACCTGCGCCCGCTGAGGGCAGCGGGCCTACAGCCGCGCCAAAGCCTTCCGCATTCCTGTAGGCCGCGTGCCCTCACGCGGCATTTCAGATGGGTTTTGCAAGAGCCTCTCCAAGAACTTTCATTTCTCGAACAGCCGCTTCAGCATCTCGCGCGCGACGGGCCGGTCGGGTTGTGCTTCGGCGAGCCGCTCGAGGAGCTTGCGCGCGGCGTCGGGATGCGACTGCGCTTGTTGCGAGGCGAGCGTGAGACAGTGGGCGTAGCCGGTCGTGAAGTCGGCGCTCAAGCGCGCGCTTTCAACGAACGCGTCGAGGGCTTCGGTCTGGCGGTGCTCCGCGTCGGCGACGAGGCCACGCAGGTAGGTGTCCCGCGCTTTGATGAATTGCGCGAGCCGTTCGGTGAATGGCGCCGAGTTCGCGGCTGCGCTGGCGTCGATCAGATCCCTCGCACCGTCACTGCGCAAGTCGAGCAACGTCTGTAGCCGGCCATACGAAGTGGCCCGGCGGTCGTAAGCGAAGCGCGGGGCTTGGAAGATCACGATCGGTTGGTCGTCGGTGTTCAACGGCGCGCCACGAGCGAGCGCCGTCAGCGCCTGCGCGTCGGCCACCAAGCCGCCAAACAATTGCAGGTCGTCCATCAACGACAGCGCCTTGAGTTGCTCGCGGAGCGCTGCGTCGCGCACACGTCGATCGAGCCAGCCCGGAGGGTACTTCGTCGGCTCCAGCCATCCGACCAGACCGAGCACGGGCGTATCGACGTTGAGGCGGAGGAGGAACGCGCGCGTGTGAGGAAACACGTCGAGGAAGGTGTGCGTGATCACGCGGAGCATCGGCTCGTCGAGCTGATAAAGCGGCAGCCATTGGCAAAGCAGCCCACCGCTCGCCAGCCGCTCGCGCATCGCCTGGAAATGCTCCCGCGTGTAGAGCGCGCCCGCGCCGTCGCGCGCCGGGTGAAACAGGTCGGCGACGATCACGTCGTAGCGCCGGTCCGTCACGCGCACGAACCGACGGGCGTCGGCGACGAAGGCGTGGAGGTTCGTCGATTTCAGCCACGCGGCGCTGTGCGGCTCGAAGTGGTGCGCGGCTTCCAATACCTCCGGCACAAGTTCGACACCGTCGGCCTCGAGTCCGGGATGATCGCGCGCGGCAGAGAACGTGATGCCCGTGCCGAGGCCGAGAAAGAGCGCGCGCTTGGGATTCGGGTGCAGCAGCAGCGGGATGTGCGCGTGACGCTTGGCTGCGCTGGCCGCTCCCGTCCCGCCCATGACGAAGCGATTGTTCACGAGCAGGCTTCGATTTCCGTCGAAGTGCTTCACCACAGCGACCGAGTCCATGATCCCTTGGCGATACTCCAGCACTGCGCCGCCGGGCGGAGGGCCTACGTGCTGAATCCGCTCCGGCAGCGCAAGGACGAGCGCGAGCGGCAACAGAAGTCCGACGGCAAGCGCGCCTTTCCCTCTTAGCCTTGCAGCAGCCGACGTGAGGAGGCTCACTTCGATTTCGGATTTCGGATTTCGGATTTCGGATTTCTCAAGGCGAGCCTCCTTACGTCGGCTGCTACGAACGCTGGACGGAATGCCCACCGGCAGCAGCACCAGATAGCCGAGCGCGAGGAGCACGAGGGACCACTTCGCGCCCAGGGCCGGTAGCAAGCACACGCCGAACACCGCCGGTGCCAGCGCGCTCCCCAGCGTGTTCAGCGACACCGCGCGTCCCACGCCGCCGTGCTCGCTCCGCGCCGCTTGAACGAGGTGGCTGAACGTCGCGCCCATGAGCATCGTCGGCAGGCCGAACACGACAGCGGCCACCATCATCTCCGCGCCGAGCACCGCAGCCAGACTGTCGCCCAACGTCACGCGCGCAATTTCGTAAATCGCCTGCGCGTTCGACAACCCCAGCGCGCCAAACAAACAGGACGACGACAGGCCCAGCGTGAGGCCGGACAGGAGGGACCGAAACTCAAAGCGTGAACCAAAGCGCTGATAAAATCCTGCGCCCGCCGCCGTGCCGAGCAGGTAAACGGACAGGGCTGCCGCGAAACTGTAAATCGTGCCTTCGAGCACTTCCGCCATCACGCGCACACCGAGCGCTTCATAGCCGATGCCCAGCAGCCCGGTAACGAAGACCGCCATCAGCAGCCGCCAGCGTGGAAAGCCTTCCCCGCCCTTCGTAGCAGCCGACGTGAGGAGTCTCACCGGAATTTCTGATTTCTGACTTATGAGTTCTGATTTTTCGGAATGCGCCTCCTCACGTCGCCTGCTACAAAGGACGCCCCGCCACTCC
>ORMF012448088.1_pt1 | contig 18081 bp, 21 predicted proteins | sample 1779871 | NCBI WGS metagenome assembly ORMF01 (sample SAMEA104232316, study PRJEB22302) | groundwater metagenome | biome: forest; feature: aquifer; material: groundwater | place: USA | collected 2011-08-07 | depth 5.4 m
CCTTTCCTCGTTCTTGAAGGCGCGAAACGCGCCGGCGCTTCGGTGGCTGTCGCCGCAATTCGTGAAGAAACCGATCCGGAAATTGAACGAATCGCCGATAACCTGATCTGGGTGGGCATTGGCCAACTCGGCAAGATGCTTCGGTTTTTCAAAGCCGAAGGCGTCGACCGGGCAATCATGGCCGGCCAGGTAAAGCACGTGCAGATTTTCAGCCGCGCGATTCCCGACGTGCGAATGTTGAAGATGCTTTTGCGACTCCCGCGCCGTAACACCGTTGCGCTAATCGGGGCGGTTGCCGGTGAACTCGCCAGCGAAGGCATTGAGTTGATCGATTCAACTTACTTCCTTAAGGATCAGTTGCCGCAACCGGGCAATCTCAGCAAGCGCAAACCCGATGAACGCGAGCGCGGGGATATCGAATACGGCCTCGAGATAGCGAACGAAATCGCGCGCCTGGATCTCGGTCAGACCATCGTAGTCCGCGATCGCGCTTGCGTCGCCATTGAAGCCATGGAGGGGACCGATGCGGTGATTCGGCGGGCGGGCCAGCTCGTTCGCGGCCGACTGACCGTCGTTAAGATCGCCAAGCCCGATCAGGACATGCGTTTCGATGTACCCGTAGTCGGCCTGCCTTCGGTGGCCGCCATGATCGAAGCGGGCGCAAGCTGTCTTTGCCTGACTGCCGGCAAGACCTTGATGTTCGACCGCGAAGAAATGATAAGACTCGCGAACGAGCATAAGATTGCGGTAGTGGCCGTCTAAGCCGGGAGCGCGAACAGTAGTCAATCCGAAAATCTTGAGCGTCTGCGGCGCTATAAGGGCGAGACGCCCTGCGGTCCCAGCAAACAAGTTGACTCCCGTTTGGCAACGCCGAGTGCACCGGTGGCTTGCGCTCCTTGACTTGCCCGCAGTTTAGATATAATAGTCGCTCAGTCAGCATCAACAATCCGAGTTAGTTTGCAGTGACCTCCCGGGGTCTAACTGACTTCCAAAAAGAGAAAAGGAGTACCAATCATGGCATTACGTTTAGGCGATGTGGCGCCAGACTTTAACGCTGAAACCACCGAGGGTCCAATCAGTTTTCACGAATGGATTGGCAACAGCTGGGCGGTTTTGTTTTCCCATCCCAAAGATTTCACTCCGGTTTGTACTACTGAGTTGGGTGAAGCCTCGCGGCTGAAACCGGACTTTGATAGGCGCAACGTGAAAGTGATCGGACTGAGCGTGGACCAGACCGATTCCCACAAGCGCTGGGCCGAGGACATTCGCGAGACACAGGGAACGGCGCTGAATTTCCCGGTCATAGCCGATCCGGATCATGAAGTCGCCGAGCTTTACGACATGATCCATCCTGAGATTAGCGATGTGTTCACGGTGCGCTCGGTGTTCGTCATTGGACCCGACAAAAAAGTCAAGCTGATGATCACGTACCCGGCCAGCACCGGCCGCAACTTTGACGAGATCCTGCGCGTGATCGATTCATTACAGTTGACCGCCGGCTATAGTGTGGCCACGCCCGTGAACTGGAAAGACGGCGACGATGTGATCATTGTGCCGTCGCTCAGCGATGAGGCCGCCAAAGAGAAGTTTCCCGGTGGTTGGAAAACTCTGAAACCATATCTGCGCGTCGTGCCCCAGCCGAACAAACCGCAGACGAAGACAGCAGAGCAAGGCTAGCCAAAGTAGCAGATGAACCTTGGTTGGTGACTGCGGGAAAGCCAGAATTCTGAGTGTCTGAGGGTAATAGGAAGGCGCAGATACCCAAGCATCTGCGCCTTTAGTTTTTTCGCGAGGCCAAAAACCATGCGCGCAATTGTCACCACCCGCAACGGCGATGTCGATGTGTTGAAAGTCGAAACGCGTCCCGATCCGGTGCCGGGTAAGGGCGAGGTTCTGATCCGCGTCAAGGCCGCCGGCTTGAACTTTGCGGACATTCTGGCGCGCCAGGGCCTGTATCCCGATGCTCCGCCGAAGCCCTGCGTGATGGGTTATGAAGTTTCCGGCTTAGTTGAAGTCGTTGGCGATGAAGTCGATCCAGCGCTGGTTGGCAAACCAGTGATCGCCCTGACGCGTTTCGGCGGGCAAGCTGAACTCGTCGTCGCTCCGTTGAAGCAGATCTTTGAAAAACCTGAACAGCTGAGCTTCGAACGGGGCGCCGCGATTCCGGTGAATTACCTGACCGCCTGGGCGCTGCTGGTGACTATGGGTGGATTAAAGAAGGACGAGGCAGTGTTGATTCATAACGCCGGCGGCGGCGTAGGTCTCGCTGGTCTGGACATAGCAAAGCACATCGGCGCGAAGACTTATGGCACGGCTAGCGCTTCGAAGCACGAGTTCCTGAGGGAGCGCGGATTGGATCACGCGATTAATTATCGCCAACAGGATTGGTTGCCGGTATTGATGGATCTGACCGGCAACCGGGGGGTCGAGCTGGTGATCGATCCGCTGGGCGGGTCAAGCTGGAAAAAGAGTTATCGCGCGCTGCGTGCGACTGGCCGCATGGGAGTCTTTGGTATGTCGACGGCTTCGGCGTCCGGAATCCGGGGGAAGCTGCGCGCCTTAAAAGCGGTGATGCAAACCCCACGATTCAATCCGCTTGGTTTGATGAGTCGAAATAAGGGTGTGTTCGGATTGAATCTCGGACATTTGTGGGGAGAAGGCGATAAGCTTGCGAACTGGATGAGCCAGATATTGCGCGGCATTGAGGACGGTTGGATTCGACCTCACGTCGATCGCACTTTCGCATTCGATCAGGTCGCTGACGCACATCGCTACATTGAGGCGCGCCGGAACATCGGCAAAGTTGTGCTGGTCCCTTAGCTCTGTGAAGTCTCTCCGTGTCTCTGTGGTGAGATTTAACTAAGAACTAATATTTACCACGGAAACACGGAGAACACGGAGCGAAGTGGAGAAACCCTAAAACAGGTTGCGCTGAGAGATGTCAATGCTAGAATACGCTTTCACTTAGGGAGCTTCAGTTCCGCCGAGTCCATGGCTCAATCGAGAAGCACATTGGCACGCAGCGGGTTTGGCGCTACAGCACGCCGCGATGCGTGGTGGGTCGAGCTGATCCCGGTTGTGCTGGTGCTCGGTGCTTTCAGTGTTTATGCGACATGGCGCACGTTCGAAAATAACTTTTACCAGTTTGGTCCCTACCTTTCACCCTTTTACTCGCCGCTAATCAAACCGAAATGGTGGCCCTTGTCGCCCGCAATTCTGATTCTCTGGGCGCCGCTCGGTTTTCGCGCCACGTGCTATTACTATCGCAAAGCTTACTATCGCGCGTTCTTTCTTGATCCGCCGGGATGCGCCGTCGGCGAGTCGCATGCGCATCGTTATAGCGGCGAAACCCGCTTTCCTTTCATTCTGCAAAACCTGCATCGCTACTTTCTGTATGTAGCCATCGTCTTCTTAGTGATTCTCTGGTACGACGCGATTACGGCTTTTTGGTTTGACTCGCCGGCGGGTAAACAGTTCGGCGTCGGCATCGGATCGCTGGTGCTGCTGGTGAACATCGTTCTGCTTTCGGGCTACACCTTGTCGTGTCATTCGCTAAGACACATCGTCGGCGGCAACGTCGATTGTTTCTCGTGCGTAGTCGCCGGCGGGCCGAGACACGGCGCCTGGCGCGGAGTTTCGTTTCTTAACGAACGCCACATGCTATTCGCGTGGCTGAGCCTGTTCTCGGTTGGGCTTGCCGATTTGTATGTGAGACTCGTGGCCTCAGGTTTAATTGGTGATCGCAAGCTATTTTGAACAAGACTCTGGATTAAGCATGAAGCTGCCTAATTGCGAGAAGTCTTATATTCCACAGCCAAAGTTAACACACTATCTACTCTCTGAAACTCATGCGGTAGGCAAATCGAAGGCCGTCTTCTTGCGGGCGATTGGATTCAGTGGGAATAATGTAAGTGATCTGGAAGGCCAGCTCCTTGAGATCGCACGGACCGAAGATGTGATCGAAGTAAAGGAAACGCCGTACGGCACAAAGTACATCATGGACGGTAATCTGTTGGTACCAATTTCGAGGACAGCGCGGATTCGTACAGTCTGGATTATTGAAACAGGTGATGATCGTCCGCGCTTTGTGACGGCACATCCTGCTTAGATGGTGAAGAATATGATCGAAGAGTTGGACACTGTCGTTTTGTCTCATGACATTGAAGAGCATGGGCTAAAGGCTGGTGACGTGGGGGCTGTCGTTCATCGTTACGCGAACGCCCCGGCGTATGAAGTTGAATTTGTGACCGCCGAGGGCAAGACCATCGCGTTGTTGACGCTTACTGCTGAAGACGTGAGGCCGATAGCCAGCCAGGAGATTCTGCACGTCAGAGAGCTTGTGCCCGCGTAGGACTATCACTGTTGTGATCGAAAAGTACGAAACCCACGAACACGACGTTTTGATCATCGGTGCGGGCGGTGCCGGGTTGCGCGCGGCGATCGAGGCGCTGGCGCAGGGCGCGAGTGTGGGCGTCGTGTGCAAGTCGCTGCTCGGCAAAGCGCACACGGTGATGGCTGAAGGCGGCATCGCAGCCGCGATGTCGAATGTGGACCGGGCTGATGACTGGCGCACGCACTTTCGCGACACGATGCGCGGCGGAAAGTTTCTTAACAACTGGCGCATGGCCCAGATCCATGCGCAGGAAAGCCCTGAACGAGTCCGCGAGTTGGAACAATGGGGCGCGCTTTTTGACCGGACGTCCGATGGAGATATTTTGCAGCGTGCTTTTGGCGGCCATACGTTTAAGAGGCTCTGTCACGTGGGCGATCGCACCGGACTGGAAATGATTCGCACGTTGCAGGATCGCGGCGTGCACCAGGGCATCGACGTTTACATGGAATGCGCGATCACTCGCTTGCTCAAAGACGGTGATCGGGTGACCGGCGCGTTCGGATACTGGCGAGAGAATGGGCGGTTCGTAGTTTTCAAAGCAAAGTCGCTCGTGATTGCTACTGGCGGCATCGGCAAAGCCTGGCGCATCACTTCCAATTCATGGGAGTACACCGGCGACGGTATGGCTTTGGCTTACGAAGCGGGCGCCGAATTGATGGATATGGAGTTCGTACAGTTTCATCCGACGGGAATGGTTTGGCCACCTGGCGTGCAAGGCATTCTGGTCACCGAAGCAGTGCGCGGCGAAGGCGGCATCCTGCGCAATAGGGATGGCGAGCGCTTCATGGAGCGTTATGATCCGGAGAGGCTGGATCTTTCGACGCGTGACGTAGTGGCGCGCGCGATCTATACCGAAGCGAAAGAAGGTCGCGGCACGGAACACGGCGGCGCATACCTCGACATCTCGCATAAGCCGGCTGAATATGTGAAGAAGAAACTGCCGAGCATGTATCACCAGTTTCGCGAACTCGCCGACGTGGACATCACCAAAGGCCCAATGGAAGTTGGCCCCACCTGTCATTACATGATGGGCGGAATTCGGGTGGAGGCTGAGTCCGCACAATCGAATGTTCCCGGCTTATTCGCCGCGGGCGAGGCCGCCGCTGGTCTGCACGGCGCAAATCGGCTGGGCGGAAACTCGCTTTCGGATTTGCTCGTTTTCGGTCGTCGTGCGGGGTTGGCGGCGGCGGCACATGCGAAGCAAGCCGGAGCGCCGGCGCTTGACGACGCGCAGGTGGCCGAAGCGACGTGTGAAATGCTGGAGCTGTTTGAGCGCAGCGAAGGAGAAAGCCCTTATGACGTGCATCGAGACTTGCAGGAAACGATGCAGAACTACGTGGGGATCTTTCGAAATGAATCGGACCTGAAACGCGGCCTTGATGAGATTGAGAAGCTGAAAGAGCGCGCCGCTCAGGTTCGTGTTGACGGCTCGCGGCTATTCAATCCTGGATGGCATCTGGCGCGCGATTTGAAATCAATGTTGACGGTGTCGGAAGCGGTGGCGCTTAGCGCGCTGGAACGCAAAGAAAGCCGCGGCGCGCACAGCCGGATAGATTTTCCGAAGTATGATGAGGAGTGGGGCAAGCTGAATAATATTATTTCGCGCGATGGACAAAGGATGAGACGAAGCCAATCTTCAATTGCAGAGATGCCTTTAGATCTTCGGGTGATCTTAGAAGAAACGAAATAAATCACCACGGAGACACGGAGGACACGGAGAAAGACAAGTGCAGCCCAAACGACACCTGTACGAAGAAGAATTGACTGGGCAGATCATCGGAGCTGCGATCGAAGTGCACAAACAATTAGCCCCTGGACTGCTTGAGTCGACATACCAGGCTTGTCTTTGCCATGAGTTAGAACTAAGAGGGATCTCTTTTGAATGTCAGAAACCATTGCCGCTTGAGTACAAGGGTATAAGACTCGAATGCGGCTATCGGATAGACTTGTTGGTCGCTGGATTGGTAATCGTTGAGATTAAATCAGTCGAAGCGCTCGCGCCCATTCACGAAGCACAGTTATTGACATACCTCAAACTGACCGGAATCAAGGTCGGATTTTTGATTAACTTCAACGTAGTAGTACTTAAGGAGGGTATTCGCCGACTCGTGCATTGAGTTTTTCTCCGTGTTCTCCGTGTCTCCGTGGTGAATTTTTCTTATTTATGCCTGACGCAACCTTCAAAGTTTTTCGTGGCGATCGCGACGGCGGCGAGTTAGTCGAATACCACGTTCCGATCGCCCCCGGCATGGTTGTGCTGGATGCCCTGCATTATGTTCAGGCGCATGACGCCCCGGATCTTGCTGTGCGCTGGAACTGCAAAGCCGGCAAATGCGGATCGTGCTCCGCGGAGGTCAACGGTCGACCGCGTCTCACTTGTAAGACGCGGCTCGACGCTTTGCCGCTGGACGAGCCAATCACCGTGCAGCCGATGAAGAGCTTTCCGGTGCTCAAGGATCTCGTCACCGACGTCTCCTGGAATTACCGCGTCAACAAAAAGATTCCGCCGTTCACCCCGAGGCCGAACGTCGAATGGAAAATGGATCAGCGCGAAGTCGATCGCGTCCAGGAGTTTCGCAAATGCATTGAATGTTTTCTTTGCCAGAATGTCTGCCACGTGCTGCGCGATCACGAGAAAATAGAGCAGTTCGGCGGCCCGCGTTTCTTCGTGCGCATCGCCGGATTGGAAATGCATCCGCTCGACGCCTTGTCGCGCACCGAATTGTTGAAAGACGAACTCGGCATCGGACTTTGCAACATCACCAAATGCTGCACGGAAGTCTGCCCTGAAGACATTCACATCACCGACAACGCAATCATTCCGCTGAAAGAGCGAGTGGTGGACGACTTTTACGATCCGGTGAGATGGTTTTTGCGAAAGCTGTCGGGTAAGAAGCTGAGCTGAAGTTGGGTAGTGGGTAAAGTTGTGGTCATGACTAGTGATATAAGGCGCTTTCCTCACGCCTAAGACTTCCCTCGAAAGTGTTTTAGGTTTTCATCATGAAAGATCACCTTGTTTGGGTTGGACTCTTGATGCTGTTCGGTTACAGCCTATACTTTGTGATTTGGCCCGAGAAGGCCCAAAAGCTCTACAGGTCGAACTTCGACCTGAATAGCCCAATGAAATGGTACAAGCCCGACACATGGCAAAGAGCATTGCCATCTGCTTTCGTTTTTCGAATAGTTGGGCTCGTCCTTCTCGTCTTAAGTTTGTACCTGCTATATGGCTTGGCTCGCCACTCGACGATTATTTAAAAATGGAGTTTTATCTAGAGCCACACATTTACTCCACTACCTAAAGTTGTTGCGCACGCTTGTCGACAAAGCGAGCTGTTGATAAGCTCATCGCTTATCGAATTGAGATCAAGGGAGATGCAATGCCAGAGTTTGTGAGAGTTGCCAGTACCCAGGACATTCCCGCCGGCCAGGCCACGATGGTCGAGGTGAACGGTCAAGAGATTGCGCTCTTCAACGTTGGCGGTTCGTTTCACGCCATCGATAACACGTGCACGCACGTGGGCGGGCCACTGTGCGAAGGGGAAGTCGCAGGTATTGAGGTCACTTGTCCGTGGCATGGTGCAGTGTTTGATGTCACAACCGGTCAGGTCCTGGGTCCTCCTGCCGTCCAGGCCGTGAGCCGATATAACGTTAGAGTCGATGGCTCGGACATTGAAGTCGAAGTCTGACTGTCTTAATGAGAGATTGACGTGGATCTTCAGCTTAAACCTATCTCGAAAGAAGGTATTCCCGAAGCGATCTCGAAGGCGGAGCTTTATCGCAACCTAAACGAGCCCGGCGAGGCCGAGTCGATTTGCCGAGACATTCTAGCTACCGATCCTGAGAATCAAACTGCACTTCGCTTGCTGGGGCTTTCGATCACCGATCAGTTTAACGGTAGTCCCAACGATCGTAATAGCGAAGCAGAAAGTACTTTCAAGAGTTTGAGAAACGAATACGAGCGGCTCTATTACACCGGCATTCTGCACGAGCGGCAAGCGAAGGCCCAACTCGCAGCGGGACGCCCGCCGTACACCGTAGCGCCGCTTTTTGAGGAAGCGCTGGGTCATTTTGAAAGGGCCGAAGCAATCAGGCCACATGGAAATGACGACGCGATTCTGCGCTGGAATCGTTGCGTACGCATTCTGCAAAGCCGGCTCGGGGCCGATTGGCGGAAGCTGATCGAAACGATTGACGCCGGCGACAGTCCACCGATCTAATCTCGGAACACAACCATTCGGCCCCCGACTCTTCAATCCAACGGATGACCAAAGGGCAACTTTCCCTTTGCCTCACAAAGTACTTGACAGAGCAGAACCGCTGGGTATAAGTTTACCGGCGAGATGATTCGTCTGGCTAAATCAGCGCCGCCACCGCCCGCTCTCCACGACCGGGCAATGGACAATCTGCGTTACATCCGTGAAACGATGGAGCGCGCCTCGGCTTTTACTGCAGTGCCTGGCTGGGGACAGGTGGCAATTGGCGTTACTGCGCTGGCCGCAACGTACCTGGCCGCCCGTCAGCCTACAGCGCGCGCATGGCTGGGCACCTGGGTGGCTGAAGCAATTATTTCATTGTTGATTGCGGGCTGGTTGATGGATCGAAAGGCTCGCGCCCTGGGTTCGCCCCTGCTTTCAGGTCCCGGACGCAAAGTCGCCTTCAGCCTTTCACCGCCGATGGTTGTAGGCGCCCTTTTGACTGTGGTCCTGTTTCGATCGGGACTGACGAAAGCCATTCCCGGAATGTGGCTGCTGCTCTACGGCACTGGGGTCGTCACTGGCGGGATGTTTTCGGTCAGCGTCGTGCCGGTGATGGGCATTTGCTTCATGGCCCTGGGGGCGGTCGGGCTATTCACTCCGGATTCCTGGGGCAACTGGCTGATGGCCGCAGGCTTTGGTGGTCTGCATATTATTTTCGGAACGATTATCGCGAGGAAATACGGTGGCTAAGCAACAAGCACTAAAACGCGAGCAGAAAAAGGGGCACGTCGAAAAGCAGATCCTGCGCGGCGTTCACGGCGGTGCGCCACACAGCGCGCACGAAATTGATCGCATGATTCACGAGAGACTTCGTCTGGGAATCATTAGCGCTCTGGCAGTCAACGATTCGCTCACCTTCAACGAACTCAAGCATACCGTCAAGGTCTCTGACGGAAATTTGAGCGTGCACGCGCGCAAACTCGAGGAAGCCGGATACGTCAATTGCTCAAAGACCTTTGCGGGCCGGACGCCCAAAACCGAATACAGCTTGACCCCGGCTGGCCGGCGCGCCCTGGAGCGCTATCTCGATCATATGGAAGCGCTGATTGGACGGATGCGAAAGACTTAGACGGAAACCGCGGAGATTTTTTTTGCCCTTGAGCTTTGCCAAGCAAAGCGCTTTGCTCCTACTGGATGGGGGGGGAGAACTTTCGATGAACACTAACGTGAATCTGTTGGCGCCTGTCGGTGTCCTGGCCTTCATAGGCACCGGCTTCCTTCTGTTCTTGGCCGCGCTGGTTCTCATTCAATCGCTCGTCGTTCGCCGCATAGGCCGGGCAAAGATCGTTCTGCTCGCCATGCTGCTAATCGCTGCTGCCTACCTGGCGGCGATGTTGATCTTCTCTCTTGCCAGTCATGAAAGAGTTCTGGCGCGCGGTGAAGAGAAACACTTCTGCGAAATTGACTGCCACCTCGCCTATTCCATCGTTGACACGCGCCAGTCAAAAACACTCGCGACTACTTCCAACCAAACAAGCGCCCGGGGCATTTACGCGGTCGTGACGATCAAAACTCGTTTTGACCAGACCACTATCTCGCCGCGGCGGGGCAACGCATTGCTGTATCCAAACAGTCGCGCGCTGATGCTAGTCGACGAGCAGGGAAATCGATACGGGCCTTCATCCCAAAGCGGGACACCTCTGACAAATCCCCTGCGACCTGGCGAATCGTACACGACTGATCCGGTTTTCGATCTGCCGGCGGAGGTAAAACGGGCAACACTGCTTATAAATGAAGGCGATTGGATTACTCATCTGGTCATCGGACATGAAAACAGTCCGCTTCACAAGCGTACGACCTTTCAAATCGATCTACCGCCGGCGCCTCTGACCCGTTTTGATCACAACCGCCAGGTATGGGAAACCACATTGTCGCGAGCACGATGTGAGTTGCCTCAAGGAGAAGTTCAATCACGATTGATTCAATCGCCAAGTGTCGATGGGCCTCAGCCTGAGACAAATCGGGCTGAAGCTCGCGCCAGTGAGCGAATAGCCATTGCGACTGATACGCGATCGTGGGGCCGCCAAGCAAGGAGGCGGTGCTGACGTGAGGTCGTCAATCAGACGCGTGAAGTTCATTCTTCCGGCGTTGACGGAGGCTACGAGTCCCTATTGGCGGCCGATCAAGTACTCACTATTTCCGCCACTTGGGTTGGCAACTCTCGCGGCGTACCTGGATCCTGACCTTGAGATCTCTCTGCAGGATGAGCATGTCGAGAAGCTCGATCTCAACGACGAACCGGACCTGGTGATCATTCAGGTCTATATCACCAACGCCTATCGGGCATACCGGATCGCGGACCACTATCGTGCGCGTGGGTCCTACGTCGCGCTCGGTGGCTTGCACGTCACCTCGCTGCCGGATGAAGCAGCGCCCCATGCGGACACGATCTTCATGGGGCCCGGCGAGCACACCTTCCCCCAGTTCCTGCGAGACCTTGCGTCAGGAACACCGCAACGCCGCTACGAGTCTGCGGTGCGTACTCTGGAAGGGCTGCCGCCCATCCGGCGGGATCTCATTCAGCGACATCGATACCTGGTGCCGAACTCAATTGTCGTCTCGCGAGGCTGCCCCCACCATTGCACCTTCTGCTACAAAGACGGGTTCTTCGCAGGAGGACGCTCGTACTACACGCAACGCGTGGACGACGCGCTTGCCGAGATTGCCCGGCTTCCCGGCCGGCATCTCTACTTCCTCGACGATCATCTTTTCGGGAATACCCGGTTCGCGCGAGATCTCTTCCGCGGCATGAAGGGAATGGGCCGCGTCTTCCAGGGAGCCGCAACCGTCGACTCGATCCTGCGCGACGACCTGATCGAAGAAGCAGCGGCAGCCGGTCTCCGAAGCCTGTTTGTCGGCTTCGAAACGCTTTCCAGTCGTGGCCTCGCAGGCGCCGGCAAGCGCCAGAATCTTGGCCGGGATTACAGCGAAGTAGTCCGCAAACTCGACGGCCTCGGCATCATGATCAATGGCAGCTTCGTCTTCGGCCTCGACGGAGACGATAGCGACGTCTTTCCGCGCACCGTCGACTGGGCCCTCCAAGCCGGGATCACGACAGCTACTTTTCACATTCTGACGCCGTACCCCGGAACCGGGCTCTTCGCGGACATGGCCGCGCGAAACCGGATTGAAACGCACAACTGGGACCTCTACGACACGCGACACGTGGTCTATCGCCCCTTAGGCCTGACACCAGAGGAGCTGAAGCGCGGCTATGACTGGGCGTACAAATCCTTTTACCGCTGGGGCTCTATCCTGAAGGCGTCGGCGGCGCACACTTCGGCAAAACACTCTTTGAAACACTTCTTTTACAGCGCAGGTTGGAAGAAGTTCGAACCAGCCTGGGACCTCGTGATCCGAATCAAACAGTTGTCCCAGTTGCGGCCGCTGCTCGAAGCCGTCCTCGCACCGGTCGGTCAGCTCGTAAGCAGCTCAAACGTTCCCGCAGTTACCCGGTATGATCACAATCCCAAACTGTGGAAGACCACATTGTCATGATCATGGAGTGACTCGATAATCTCGTTAACTAATCGCCAGACATGTTCCAGCCATTCAAATTTCAACCAACCAACGACGCCCCGACGTCATCAGGGAGCACTTCCATGATCAAACGCATCGCCGCAATCGCTTTCATCTTCTTATGCACGACTTTTGCCTGGGCCGTCCTGGGGACGACAATTTTCCAACGCACCTACTCATCCGACAGTTCCTCGGAAGTCCGGGTCGCTTCGACCTGGGGCGCGCCGCAAAATCAGTTACCGCCGGTGGCTACCTACGACGAGATGGTGCCGAAGAAGGAAGTGACTACTGAGAATGGTAAGAAGATCGAAGTTGTGACTCAGGAGAAAGTGACCAACGCGCTGCCGCTTGAAAGCAGCCACCTCAATGTGGATCTTAATCTGGAGCACAGGCAGAAGGGGCTGCTCTGGTATAGCACCTACAAAGTTGGCTTTGACGGGTCATATTCATTTCGTAACACGAGCGACAAAGATCAGACGATCGTTTTCACGTTGAACTTTCCTACGGCCCAGGCAATTTATGATGATCTGGTCTTCACCGTTGATGAGATTCCGGTAGACCTGCAGAACGAAAAGAACAGCGCCAGCGGGACTGCGCGAGTAGCGGCCGGCAAAACCGCGAATCTGAAAGTCGGATACAAATCGCAGGGCCTCAACGATTGGCATTACAGCTTTGCTAATGCAGCGCCGGGCAATCCGGCCGATGAATCGCAGTACCGTGCGGGCGCTGCAAACGTCGCTCAGGTCCGTGACTTTTCCCTGAAGATGACTACCAATTTCAAAGACATCGATTTCCCCGAGAACACACTTTCACCCACCGAAAAGTCTGAGACGCCGAACGGCTGGCTCTTGAACTGGAACTATAAGAACCTGGTCTCAGGCTATCAAATTGCGATGACCATGCCCGAGAAGTTGCAGCCGGGCCCGCTCGCGGGACGCATCAGTTTCTTTGCTCCGGTTTCGCTGTTCTTCTTTTTCTTTCTCATGCTGATCATTACGACGCTGCGCGGCATTGAACTGCATCCGATGAATTACTTCTTTCTCGCCGCGGCCTTCTTTTCTTTCCATCTCTTGCTGGCTTATCTCGTAGACCACGTTTCCATACATCTGGCGTTCGGCATCTGCTCGGCCGTGTCGGTCTTTCTCGTCGTCTCATATCTGCGTCTGGTGGTGGGGGCGCGCTTTGCTACTCGCGAAGCCGCGCTGGCCCAGTTTATCTATTTGGTGGCGTTTTCTTACGCGTTCTTCCTGAAGGGTTTTACCGGGCTGGCAATTACGATCGGTTCAATCCTGACGCTCTTCGTGGTGATGCAGGCGACGGGGAAAATTCGTTGGAAGGAAAAGTTTGCAGCTGGGGAACAGCCTAGTCCGTCTGTTAACCCTGCCTGAGGCAATAGCGCAGCATGACTTTCAAACAAACGGCACGGTTGTCACTTTGCGGATTGGCCGCAATTGTCTCGGTGCCCGTCGTTATCATCTCGTTGGTGACATGTGGAGAAAATGCTCCTCATCCATCGGATGAACGCTTATTGAAAGACTTTACCTCGAAGGAAGCAAATCTGAATCGACTGCTTGACATGTCAAACGAGGATGCGAAGGTGATTCGCATTGCGCATAACTTCACCAGGCTGGACGACGATTGGGGCTGGCCGCGTCCAGAATCGAAGCTTGGGTTCTCCACAGAGCGATGGAACGAATACCGAGATCTGTTTAGCAAACTTGGTCTGCCCGTGGGCCTTGAACGCGCCGAACCAAAGGACGGCATCTACGTTTACTTTCCCGTCTCAACCAGAGGCCTTGGAAATGGACATGGAACTTCGAAAGGGTACGCTTATCTCGAAAAGGAAGTGCAGCCTTTGCTCGACTCGCTAAACGACGAGTCGGTGAGAGATTTCTATAGCAGGGAGAAACCAGAACATCAACTGACTCTTTACCGGAGAATCAAGGGGAACTGGTACCTATTTCGCGGTTAGTCGACAATGAATTAAATGCCGATTGTTCGCTCGTTTGCTTCATACTAGAGCCAACCGCCGCTGAATCCACCACGAAGCAGACCATTCACGATATAGGGACACTGCTTCATCAAGCGCCAGAGAAACTCCGTCCGATGGTTTTCGATCATGAGCACGATCGGACCTTGATTGATTCCAAAGTGCCAGGGCGATAGCCAACCACAGCCGCGGCCGCTTTCATCGGGGAAAGTCGGATTGAAGGTGGCCTCCAATCCGTATGGATGCTCGACGCCAATTTCGATCTCGTTGAAATGTTTCAGCGCCGGCAAGACGATTTCCGGCGCGAAGGGCAGCGACGCGACGACCGCCCAGGGCGCCAGTGTGCCGTCGTCGGGCCCATCAGGCACACCGCGCGCGATGTAATCAAAGAAGATGCGCCTTACCCCATCGACGATTAGCTCCGCCGGGCCCGGGCCTTCGCAAGCGGTGAGCCCCCAACAGACTTCGCTGTAGCCCTTAAAGCCATTCGGATTTCTCCGCGCGTATTCCTGTTGCGCGTAAGTCGCGCGGCGGCTGTTCTCAAAATAGTCCAGACCGTGTGCGCGCATGAACTCGTCCTGAATTTCGCGAAGGTCGATCCAGATATGGGAAAACTGATGAGTGAAGAGCGGCCCGGCGAAAAGATACTCGTGATCGTAGACCTTTCTCCATTCATAAGCCGAGACATAGGCCTGATAACTTTCGACCGGCAACGGAAAGGTGGGTGAGCCCAGGCCCAGAACATAGGCCAGCACCGATTCGTCGTAGCCCTGCCAGCGATAAGGCAGGAAGCCAGTCTCGGGTCTCCATCCGTGTGTTAGAGTGATGCCGCCATCGACCGCCCAGGGCCAATCAGCGCGCTGGTACAGATGGTCCGCAAGTTTGCGAATCTCATTTTCTTCCGGCGTGTCGCGATCGAAATAGCCTGCAGCAACCAACATTCCGGCGAAAAGAAAAGTTGAATCAATCGTCGACAGCTCGCATTCCCATGCGCGCCTGCCCGTTTGCATGTCGAGGAAGTGATAATAGAAGCCTCTGTAGCCGGTCGCGTCGGGGCGTGTGCTCTGCTCGCTCTCGGAGAAAAAGCGCAGCTTCTTGAGCGTCCAGGCAATCGCTTCATCGCGCGTGAGGAAGCCGTGCTCGACCCCTACGGGGTATGCTGAAAGCGCCATGCCAACGGCGGCGATGCTCGAAGGCCATCCGCCTTTCGTGCAATCGGCCACCAGCCCGTTATCCGGATTGACTTCGTGCACGAAATATTTGAAAGCGTCGGATTGTAAGTCGGCTAGCAGCTTCTCTTGTTGACTGGAAAGTGTGTGCATGGACGGACCGATTTTAGCGCAGTCCGCAGGCTTTGGGCACTAAAGTCGGTGTCCCACGATATCGAACTCAAACGTCACTTTGTCGCGGACGCGCACGAGGCCGTGAAGTGCTGACGTTGCTTTTACCGTGAAGTCGCCGCGGTCGATGCTGAATTCTCCCTGAGCCCGCAGATCATTTCCCGATACGGTCACCTTAGCCGGAATCGTGATGGGCCGCGTCACCCCGTGTAACGTCAGGTTTCCGGCAATCTTCAAATCGTATTGATTGTTCGCCGCAGCTTGCCGGTGACACTGGTGCTGCGGCAAACGATCTCGGGATACTTGTCAGGCTCGAGGACAATTTCACGCAGTTCTTTGTCGATGATCTGTTTTTGAGGTTCCGTAAAGACGCTGCTGGTTTCGACCATTGATCCTGTGTTCGCGATGATCTCGAGCGATGACGCCGTGATCAAGTCCGGATCCAGTCGCGCCTCGCCGGTGAATTCACGCACGGCGACCAGGTGATCGATCGGAATTTCCAGGGAAGAGATTTCTTAAGACGCAGGCAAGGACTCGGCAGTATTTGAGTGTTAGAATGCGGGCAAATGGAACGAGGTGGCAAACAAGCGCAGGCGGCGCCCCGGACTGGGAAGATCAAGTCCACGCGCCAGAAAGAAGGACCGTCGATTACTCCGGAAGAATTCCTGGCGTTGAAAAAGCCCAAAGGGAATTTGGTCCTTCAGACCAAAGGTGAACGTGTATCGCTCACCAGTCTCGACCGTGTCTATTGGCCGGACCTGGGACTCACGAAATTCGATTTGCTCAGCTATTACCTCAACATCAGTTCGCACATCATGCCTTTTCTTAAAGACCGTCCGGCAATTCTGCAACGCTATCCGCGCGGGATCAAAGCGCCGATGTTTTTTCAGCAGGACCTGGAAAGCGCACCCGACTTCATAAAAACGGTGCGCCTGACGAACCAGGAAGGGCGTGAGCTGAACTATGCGGTTTACACGACGGTCGGCTCGCTGCTGCATTTTGTAAATCTGGGGACCATCGAACAGCATCCGTGGCATTCGACGCTCAAGCATCTGGACAAACCGGACTACCTGATGCTCGATCTCGATCCAAAGGAAGCGCCGTGGCAAAACGTTTTGGATGTGGCGCTGATCTGCAAGGAAGTGTTCGACGAGCTGGGCTTGCCGGCGTTCCCCAAGACTTCCGGATCGTCGGGCATTCATATCTATTTGCCGCTGAAGCCGAAATATGATTTTGGCAGGATTGCCGCACTCGCCACGGCTCTGGCCAGTGAAGTCGCGCAGCGCGCACCAGCGATCGCTACGATACAACGGTCGCTCGCCAAGCGTCAGAAGCAGCAAGTGTACGTTGACGCGATGCAAAATGCTCGCGGCAAAACGATCGCCGCGGTTTTGAGTGCGCGTGCCAAACCCGGCGCATCTGTTTCGATGCCGCTGACCTGGAAGCAAGTTGAGAAAGGCGTGAAAATTGCGGACTTCACGATCAAGAACGCGCCCCAACTGCTAAAGAAGGGCAACCACGCCTGGTCGAAATTCTTCGACAGCCGGCAGGTTTTGAAGCTGACTGGTTAGCCCTGCGGTCAGGTGACCAGTCATTCCGGTTAGCAACGTTCCGGTAAGCAACCTACCTCGAGAGATCCCTTACTGACTCTCACGCCGAAGCGGCGTTGGGCTATCCAAATCTGCGTAGGCTTTGCTACTCAGATTGCCGAACTCGGAAACGATCCGAAACTTCATAGAAAAATGTTCGCGCTTAAAGAAACTGAGTCGCGCTTTGTTCGGAAAAGGCGTGTTGGCGATTGTGGTGTGCGTGGCATTGCCGTTGCTTAAGGGGTTAATCCCACTCAGCTCTGTGATAGTTACTGAGCGCAGTTCCTGATTTATAAATTGATGCATGCTAAAGGAGTACCCAAATGAACTCGAAGCCAAGACCCGCCTTCTTATTTGCCTTGCCGTTAATGATCGCGGTTGTCCTGATGACCGGGGCCACGGTGTTGGGTCAATCGACGGCCACGTTTCAGGGCACCGTCACCGATCAGAAGGGCGCCGTGGTGCCCAACGCAACCGTAATTGTGCGAAACCAGGCAACCGGTATTGAGCGCACGGTGCAGACCGATAGCAGTGGTAACTTCCAGGTAGCAGCTTTGCCCGCAGGCACGTATTCGGTCGAAGTACAGGCCCAGGGATTTATGAGCGCGACCATCAGCGATCTCAGCGTCGAGGTCGCCCGCACTGTCAATAAGAATTTCGAACTCCAGGTCGGCTCGCTCGAGCAGAAGGTTAACATTGCGGCCGACACTCCGGTGATCGAAACTACCACAACTTCTGTGGGGCAGGTGATCAACCAACGAACCGTGCAGGAGATTCCGCTTAACGGCCGGCACTTCGTCGACCTGGGCTTGCTCATCCCGGGTTCGGTCACGCCGCCGCAGAATGGTTTTCTGACAGCTCCGCTGCGTGGCCAGGGATCGTTCGGGTTAAATACGGCTGGCAATCGCGAAGACACCGTGAACTTCATGATCAACGGCATCAACCTAAACGACCAGGTGCAGAACCAGATCACCTTCCAACCGTCGATCAACAC
>ORMF010762086.1_pt1 | contig 18073 bp, 14 predicted proteins | sample 1779871 | NCBI WGS metagenome assembly ORMF01 (sample SAMEA104232316, study PRJEB22302) | groundwater metagenome | biome: forest; feature: aquifer; material: groundwater | place: USA | collected 2011-08-07 | depth 5.4 m
GATTCGAGCGCGCTGCATGCGTCGACGGCATAAGGCTGAACCTTAGAAATAGCCTCCGACACATTTTCCGGCGAGAGTCCGCCCGCCAGAAACAAGCGCGGCACGGACTCGCGCGTGAGGCGGGCCAGCGTCCAATCAACAATGTGTCCAGTGCCGCCGCGCAACTCAACATCAAAGGCATCCAGCATGATCGCGTCCACGTCGTATTCCGTTGCGCTTTCAATCACACGTTCGGCGCTCGCGCGAAGCACTTTGATCAGGAAGTGATCTGGGAGAAGAGTTTTCAATCTGCGGCAGAATTCAGCGTTTTCATCGCCGTGTAATTGAACAGCGTCGATGCCCGATTCTTTCGCCATGAGAGCCACCGATTCGGGCGAAGGCACGTTAACGAAAACGCCGACCATGCCGACGCTTCGCGGCAGGCCCCTGATTTCCGCCCGCAGCTTGTTAATGATTGTGCGCGCGGCTTGCAGCTCGATGAAGCGAGGACTGGGGCGATAGAAATTAAAGCCGAGCAAGTCCGCGCCGGCCGCCATAGCCGTGCGAGCGTCGTCCAGATTGGTAATGCCGCAAATCTTTACGAGGGTCATTTGAGGTCTTTCCTTTGCGGCTCAGTTTGCGTTCAGAGTTTAACCTTCAGGGTTGCTGATTGCAGCTGCAAGCTAAAGCTTGAACTCTAAACTAAACACTCCCATCCTGCTTTGCGCCTTGGCGCCTTTGCGTTAACGTTTTCAGCGCCTCACCCGGATCATCTGCTCGCATCAAGCTCCCGCCAATCAGAAAGCCGCGATAACCAAGATCATACAGGTGCTGAATATCCTCCACCGACTCGATCCCGCTTTCGCTGATCAGCAATGAGTCGTCCACGCACCCGGACGCAAGCCGCGCGGAAGTTTCCAGCGATACGTCGAATGTTTCCAGATTTCGATTGTTGACCCCGATAAGTTTCGCCCCACTGTTAACCGCCCGGGCCATTTCCTCTCTCGTGTGCACTTCAACCAGAGCATCCATGCCTAACTCATCTTCGGCGAGTCGGCGTAGACGGCTGAGCACCTCGTCATCCAGGGCGGCCACAATCAACAAGATGGCATCGGCGCCTGCCGACGCTGATTCGTAGACCTGATACTCCTCGAAAATGAAATCCTTCCGCAAAATCGGGAGCGAAATCGCCTGCCGCACCGAGCGAAGATCATCGAGCGAGCCGTCAAAGTAATCCTCCTCCGTTAATATGGAAACGGCCGCTGCACCTGCGGCCTCATACGCCGCCACAATGACGAGCGGATCGACATTACTTCGAATCTCCCCGCTGGACGGTGACTTGCGCTTGAACTCAGCGATGACATTGAATTTACCTTCGTCTTTCAGCGCACTGAGCAAAGCATGTGGGACCGCCGTGGTACGAACTCCTCGGGCCATCAATTGCAGAGTCCCTGCTGAGGTGGATAACTTTGCTGTTTCAACTCGCTGACGTTTCTGATTGAGTATGGTGGAGAGGAAATTCATAGGCTGATAACCAGCTCATTAGACTGCTTCGCCTGACATTCGGGCCAACCGTTCCAGCTTCGTTTGCGCGGCGCCGCTGTCGATGCTCTGCCCCGCGAGCTGCGCTCCCGCACCGAGATTTTCTGCGAACCCTCCGACATATAAAGCAGCGGCCGCGTTTACGACAACCAGGAGTCGAGCTGCATCACGCCGGGCACCGGAAAGCACGGAGACAATGATTGCCGCGTTTGCGTCAGCATCGCCACCACTAAAGCCTTCGATGGCAGTGCACTTTACACCAAAGTCTTTCGGCTCAATCTCGAATAAGCGTACTGCGTCGTTATTCACCTCGGCGACAAACGTTTTGTCCGCGATCGTCACTTCGTCGAGGCCGTCCGCGCCATGCACGACCCAGGCGCGCTCAGTCCCCATCAACGCCAACGCGCTCGCCACCGGCTCGACTGAATCGCGGCTCGACACGCCGATGATTTGTCGCGGCGCGCGCGCTGGATTGGTCAACGGCCCCAGCAAATTGAAAGTCGTCTGCACGCCCAGCTCGCGTCTCACGCTCGCCACGCGCGCTGTGGCGGCATGATAGAGCGGCGCGAACATGAAACAAATTCCGATCTCGTTAAGACACCTTTCGGAAACTTCCGGCGAAGCTGAAACATTCACGCCGAGCGCGGCCAGCACGTCCGCGCTGCCACAGCGGCTGCTGGCCGCCCGGTTACCGTGTTTCGCCACGGGCAAACCGGCGCCGGCAATAACAAACGCGGCCGCCGTCGACACATTGAAAGTCTTCGCGCAACTCGAGCCCGTGCCGGCCGTGTCGATAAAACTTGAGTGATGCGTGTTAACGCGCACTGCGCGGGCACGCATGCCTTCAGCCAGACCGGCGAGTTCCTCGACTGTCTCGCCTTTCAGCTTTAGGGCGATTAGCGTAGCGGCGATTTGCGCATCGGTCGCTGAGCTGTCGAGTAAGGCATCCAGAAGCATGGATGCCTCCGCGCGCGAAAGATTTTCACTACGCATCAACCTCACTACAACATCACGTAAGAAGTCGTTGGACATGTCTTGAAGGGCACCTATAAATTCAAAAAGTTCGCCAGCAGCTTCTTTCCCCCGGTGGTCATGATCGATTCCGGATGAAACTGCACGCCTTCGACTTTCATCTCGCGATGGCGCAAACCCATAATTATGCCGTCCGGCGTGCGCGCGGACACTTCCAAACATGGCGGCAGGTCCTCGTCTTCCACCATTAACGAGTGATAGCGGCCGGCGCTAAAAGATTGATCGATTCCGGCAAAGATCGTTTTGCCGTCGTGCTCAACCGATGATGACTTACCGTGAACGAGCTGAGGAGCTCGCACCACGCGGCCCCCGAATACCTGGCCAATGGCCTGATGGCCCAGACAGACGCCCAGAATCGGAATTCTGCCGGCAAAAGCTTTGATGACTTCCATAGAGACGCCGGCCTCATCAGGAGTACCAGGCCCGGGTGAAACGAGAATACGCGAAGGCTTAAGCGTGGAGCCGATCTCAACGACCGTGACTTCATCGTTCCGGCGCACTTCGATTTGCTCGCCCAACTCTCCGAGATACTGCACGAGGTTGTAGGTGAATGAATCGTAATTGTCGATTACCAGTAACATTTCCGATTTCCGATTGCCGACTTTTGCTCTCTGCTCTTTGATCTCCGTGCTCTGACCTGGGTCTCCAGCCTTTTTCTGCTTACTGTTTACTGCTTACTGCCTCCTGCTTTCCCTTCTCAGCTTCGCGCAATAACGTCGCCAGGTTGGTTCGGCCATTCTTCGCTGCCCAACCAGCGGCAGTCACTCCGTCCACATCTCTAATTCGCGGATCAGCTCCCTTGCTGAGGAGTATCTGTACGGCTTCGTTTTGTCCATATGATGCGGCCCACATTAATGCCGTCCCACCCAGCTTGTTTCGCGCGTTCGGGTTTGCGCCTGCATCTAGAAGCATATCCAAAATCTTTGCGCTGCCAAACCATGCAGCGCCGTGTACTGCGGTATCCCCATCCTTGTCCTGGTGGTTGAGGTCTACACCCTGCTGCAGGAGTTGTTTCACAAACTCAGCGCGTTTATGCCAGACGGCCAGCATCAACGCCGTCGTGCCATTGGGGCTCTGGGCCTTCAGATCGAGGCCCGGTTGCGTGATCAGCGTAGCGGCTACCTCATCGCGCTCCTCTTCGAGAGCCAGCAGAAATGGTGTCCAATTATTCCTGCCCTTGGCATTAACATCAGCGCCGCCGCGCAATAGCGCGTTTACAATCTTCACATCGCCGCGGTCCTCCGCGGCAGTCAACCCAGTGTCTCCGTTTTCATCTCTCGCGTTGAGATTAATCCCCGCACTGATAAAGCCGTTCACCGCCAATTCGTCGCCTGCCTTTACTGCCGAGATAAATGATCGATCGTCAAACTTGTAACCGCGCAGTTGCAAAAAGCGCTTCGCCGCCTCTGGTGTCGGTTGCTCACTTCCCGGTGCGGCGCAAGCACATAGACAAGATAGGAGGCCAACAATCAAAAGCTGTAACTGCCGTTTCTTTCGCATCCGAAAACCTATTTCTGACATTGCGCCACGCCGGCGTGTTTGATCCTGACGGGCACCACGGGTTTTTCGTTTTCCGCCGGGGCCCGATTGATCGCGTCGGCAACCTCGAGGCCGGTGATTACCCGGCCGAACGCAGCGAACTTCCCGTCGAGGTGCGGTCCCTCGCCAACCAATATGAAGAAATGTGTGGTAGCACTGTTGGGCTCGTCTCCGCGCGCCATCGACACAGTTCCGCGCACATGCTTGAGGTCACTCGGCTCGTCGGGCAGATGGCGTGACATTCGTTCGGCCAACTCGAGACCCCACTTTTCGCTGGTTGAGAGATTGCCGCCCTGGATCACAAAGGCTTTCACCACGCGGCTGAAGGTTGTTGTATCCAGCGCGCCTGTCGCTGCCAGATTAAGAAAGCTCCGCACTGTTTCCGGCGCTTTCGCCGGCAGCATTTCAATTATGATTTGGCCTGACTCAGTATCGAGCGTCACACATTGGCCGGTCATTTTCTCGACCGTAGCGCCGTCAAATGGATCGCGCGCCGGCGCGGCCGGCTCAGCGGGTCGAGCATTAGCCTTCTTCAACGTTTCAGTGTTGGGTGCAGGGTTCTGGGCCTGGCCAACGAGAGTGGCGACGACGATACACACCACCGCGCAACACACGGCGAAGGTGAAGTGTCTGGCAAACCCCAGGAAGCTCTGGGTAGGTTGAGGCTCTTCCAACCGCGAAGCGGTTTTGCCAGTGCCGCACCGCGCGGCTACCCTGGGATTGCCTGGCAGGAAACATGACAACCCTAAAGGGGTTGCGTCGCTCGCAAATCGAACATCGCGGTCATGCCGCAACGTTGAACTCCGTGGTCCTAGTTCTCTGCCACAAACTGGCGCAACCCCGTTGGGGTTGGCATCGTTGGACCAGCCACCCAGGGTAGCCGAGAAGCGCGGCAACCCTGGGCTGATTTGCGTAACCGCTTCGCGGTACAAACGGTCGAATCTGGACTTGACGAGAACGCCCCTTGGTTTGTCGATTCTCTCTGCCGCGGAGTCCCTCCGTAGGTTTGCGCGAGTGTGAAGCGTCTCGAGCATCACAGTCCCCTTTCCGCCAATTCGATCGCCCGGACCAGTGCCCGTGCCTTGTTGACGCATTCTTCATACTCCCGTTCCGGGACCGAATCGGCAACAATGCCGGCGCCGGCCTGGATGGTGGCTACGCCGTCGCGCAAATCGATTGTGCGAATCGCGATGCATGAATCCAGATTGTCTGCATAATCAACATAAAGGATTGCGCCCGCGTAGACTCCGCGATGGGCCGGCTCCAGCTCGCGAATTATCTCCATGGCCCGGATCTTCGGCGCGCCCGTCACCGTGCCTGCCGGAAAACACGCCGCCAACGCATCAAACCGATCGAGGTCGTCCCGCAGACGCGAGCGCAGGCTGGTGACCAGATGCTGCACATGAGCGTAACGCTCGACCGTCATCAACTCCTGCACTTTGACCGACCCGTAGTCAGAGACGCGGCCAAGATCGTTGCGGCCAAGATCGACCAGCATCGTATGCTCGGCCACTTCTTTTTCGTCCGAACGCAACTCTTCACTCAGCTTCGAGTCTTCAACCTCAGTAGCGCCGCGCTGACGAGTTCCGGCGATCGGGCGATAGTCGAGCCAATGATCATGACAACGTACCAACATCTCCGGGCTGGCTCCGATAATGGTCTCGGCACCCAGCCGCAGAAAATACATATAAGGCGAGGGGTTCGTCGCCCTGAGCGCGCGATAGATCGACACCGGGTCAGCGGTCGTGGGCCTGGTGAACTGCTGAGCAATCACCGCCTGATAGCAATCACCTGCGAGAATATATTCTTTGACAGCATCAACAGCTGTTTCGAAGTCTTTACGCGCCCAGTTCGATTGAAATTCGAGGGTCGTCGTGCCAGCGTGCTGCCGCGTTGGCGACGCCGGCATCGAATCTTTACCTAAATCCGCTTCGATGCGTGCGGTCTCCGCGACCGCGCGCTCGTAAAGCTGTCGCAGATGATCGCGATCACCCAGGGCTTCATCGGTAAACACGACTGCCGTAATCTCCATCTGTTGCCGGACGCGATCGAATGCCACGATGTTGCGAAAGAACATCCAGACCGCATCGTTCGCGTCCCGTGGCCCTGCGCTACCGTCAACTTCGAGGACTGGTTCGAACCAGCGCGCCGCATCATAGGCCAGGTAGCCCACGGCGCCGCCGGACAAAGGTGCAAGCCCGGCCCGCGATGCAAGTTTCTTTCCGGCTAAGTACTCGCGCAGAAACTCGACGGCATTTTGCCGGCGCACTTCCCGCCTTCCGTCCCGCTCCACGATCGTTTCGGCGCCGCGCCCACGCGCCACCATCCACGGGTTCGCACCCAGAAAGGAATAACGTGCGACGCGCTCGCCACCTTCAATCGATTCAAGCAGAAAAGCGTGCGAGGCATCTCCGGCAATTCGGAGGAACGCCCCGACGGGCGTTTGCAGATCAGCAAGCACGCTGCGGACAACGGGCACGACGTTACCAAGCTGAGCTTCCAGTTCGAAGTCTTCGAACGTTGCTGGAGTTAGATCGAGCATATGTAGTGTTTAGAGTACCAACTTTAGTTGGGTTCTTGCCTACCGTAAAGGCCCGACCCAAGGCGGTACTCTAAACGCCGGCCTGGTGAGATCAAACACAGCAGTGCAGAAAGGATCTTTTAGATTAGCCTGTTCGCGGCGAGCCAGTGTCCACCATCGACGACCAGGATCGCACCGTTGATGTAACTCGCCGCGTCCGAACAAAGAAACACTGCAGCGTTTTCTATATCCTGGATGAGTCCGAATCTTCCCAGCGGGATCCGCCCCTTCAGTTTGTCCTTAATCGGTTCCGGAACCAGTCGCTTCATGCCTTCAGTATCTCCGATCGGACCAGGGGCAATTGCGTTAACGCGAATGCCGTAACGACCCCACTCGACCGCAAGGTTCTTAGTCAACGCATCGACGCCGGCCTTAGCCGCGGAAACATGAAGTTGCATGGGCGTCCCCAGGTAATGCAGCGTGGCGCTGATGTTCAGTATCTGTCCGCGATTCCTTTTCAATTCTGCGAATGCCGCACGGCAAACGTTGAACGATCCTTTCAGATCGATATCGACCACTGTGCCGAAACCGTTTGGCGAAAGTTCTTCGGCGGCGCAAAGAAAATTACCGGCAGCGCCGTTGACTATGATGTCGACTTTGCCGAATCGTTCTACCGTGGACGCGATGGCTGTATCAACCTCTTCGGGATTGCGCACGTCGGCAGCGATCGCAAAGGCCTCGCCGATGCTGGGGTTGTCCGCCTCGGAGCCCTCCCTGACGGTCGGGCTACTGACCCGCGCTGCATTGATTGCGTTCGCGGCAGGCTCGAGATGTTCCATGCGGCGGCTGACGAGCGCAACGTTCGCACCAGCTTCAGCTAATGCGCGTGCGACGCCGCCAGTGATGCCTGTGCCTCCACCGGTAACGAAGGCGACATGATCTTTGAGAATTCCGTCAGCGAAGATTTTCATAAAGTTGCACAGACTTCAGTGTGATTTCTATTTTCAGATCCAGAGTTCTTTGGCTGTTTACAGTCATCACAGACTGAAGTCTGTGCCACTGTTACCCGCCTGGAATAAACGGCCGCGACTGAACGATGTAGATTTGACCTTTCATATAGGCCCATTCGATGTCCTGATCTTTGCCACCAAAGACTCGCTTGATCGAGGCGGCGGCGGCAGCCAGGCGGCGAATGACTTTATCTGTCAGCACGACGCGCTCTCCGCCGATGGGAATTTCTTTGACGCCGCCGTTTGCGTCAAAGACGAGCAGACTGTCTTCTTCAGATCGCGTCAGCACTTGCACTGCATTTGCCCTCGGTCGAAAGACAATCTGTTCCGCAATTCTCCGGCCTTCCACAACCTTCATGCCCAGGCCGCGTTTGGCGCTGATATAGATCGAGCCCTGGTTCTCTATACTACTCTCGCGATTGAACGGATCGGCGGTGATCATGACCCCGGAACTTTCCGAGTTGATCCCTTCCTGAATCAGGACAGCCATGAAGATTTTGGTGTGCTCCACCCCGGCGCGCTCGCGGGCTTCGTAAGCTTCGAAGTTCCAAACCGAGGCCCAGACGAATCTGATAGCGTCGATGAGCTGTTCGTCACCACGGACGTTCGGGGCGGTCGAATAGAGTCCGGCGCCACTGAAATTCGGCAGGTCCTCGCTGTTGGTTGAACTGCGCGCAAACAGTCCCTTATCGGGGAATTCGAGGTGCACGCGTCGTAATACCGTTTGGCGTAGTTGCGGATTGATAGTCCCGTGCGAGATCCGATCCCGCATCTTCGTCAGATACTCGCGGCGATAAGCGGGATCGTGAACGAACTTCTGGTCGTTCAGCATCTGATAGATCGCGTCGTCCAGCTTGTTCTCTTTCAGAAACTGATCGTAATAGAAGAAAGGAACCGTAAAGCCCGGCGGGATGGTGACACCTGGCAAATGAGCATGCGTCAACTCGCCCAGGTTCGCTGATTTTGCCCCGTAAGCGATCGAGGAGGCCGCCCGTTGCTCACTTAACCCAGCGAGCTTCGTCACAGACAGATCGTAGCGCGGCTTCATCACATCCAGCCGTTCTTTCAAACGCTTCTGATATTCATCCAGCACATTGTTGTCGGCACGTTTGATGGTATACGTGTCGCGGCGGGCGTCGAACTCGACCCACCAACCGTTGTACTGCTTTAAGAGTTCCTGCGCGTTTTTGATGTAGACATTGGGCACGCCCCAACCCTTTGCCAGCAGGTTGATATGCGAAAGCGGCGTCGAAGGTCTACCCGTAATAATTCCCGCGACTGGTGGCAACTGGATGGGCACTTCATCGAGCACCAGAATTTCATTGAAACCAATCTCGACATGGTCATCAAGTTTCGGGATGACGTGAATTCGTCCCAGGGCCTTCGCGACGTTCAGCGCCTGATAATCCTGCTCTTTCGAAATCTCGGTCTGCAGCACGCGCTGCAACCCGTTGATGCCGGCCGAGGCTTCGTCCTGTCGCAGCGAGTTCGGTTTGTAAGCTACGGATGTAAAGAAAGACTTGTTGATGATCTCAGACGCGACTTTGATCTGGTCGGCAGGAATCAGATCGCCTTCCCAGAATTCAAACGTCCAACGCCGCACCGGTGTCTGATAAGCGATAGTGCCCAGAATGAAACGCCGGTTCGGTTTCAGATAGTTGTTTTCGAAAAATATCTGACCGCGTTCGAGCGAAAGATATGTGCCGTTGACGAAGTCCTTGTGAAACTTGTACCGCTTCGTGTTGATGTAATAGATCCGATTCCCGTTTTGACGGTCGATGGCGAACAGAACGTGCGGCAGGGCATAAGGCGTGTTCGCATCATAGACGACAGCCAGAGAATCGAACTCGGCGCGCGAGTGAAGTGACGGTAAGGAACGCTGCCCATCTGTCGACTGGGCCGCAGCCGCTTGCGGTAGAACCGTGTCGGAAGTCACGAACAGACTCAACGTTCCCAGCAGTAAAAGCCAGCGTGTACTTCTATTAGAGATCACCCTCATGTTGCAGCCCGTTTCGTTGGTCAGCGCCGCCGGCTCGCTAATTCGCCAGAGCCGCAGCCTCAAACTGAAGCAATTCTACCAGATCGTCGACATGGCGGCGTTCAGTAAGGTAGCTGTTAATGTTCACTCTCAAGGCGCGCCGGCCATGGAGGATCGTCGATGGAAAGAAAGCTTTGCCGCTCTTCTCAATTCGTTGTTGGAGGGCCTGCTGCACGCGATCCTGATCATTCGGAGCCATTGCGCGCACATGCTCAGGCAAGTAACGAAAACAACAAACGGCGGTTTCGATTTCCCCGACACGCTCAAAGTCCGGCAGCTCGTCGAGACGCGCGGCCAAATGCCGCGTCAATTCAAGGTGCCGCTCGACAGCTTCCGCGTAGCCGTTCTTACCCATAAACTTGAAAGCCATCCAAAGCTTCAAGGCGTTGAAACGGCGCGTGCCCATCTGGCCGTAGCGAAAGAAGTCATACTGCACGTCTTCGCCGCCGCGATCTTCGCTGAGATATTCAGGCGAGATGTCGAACGAGTCACGCAGAACGTTCCCGCCTTCGCGCACCAGGGTCGTGCCGCACGCAAACGGGACGAACATCCATTTGTGCGGATCGAACGTGATCGAGTTCGCTAATTCAATCCCCCTCAGTTTCACTTTCTGTTTATCGGAAAAAGCCAGCCCTGCCCCGTAAGCTGCGTCGACATGAAACCAGCAATCATTTTCGCGGGCGATCTCTGCGAGTTCGGGTAGAGGATCGATTACTCCGGTCGAAGTCGCGCCGGCTATGCCAACTATACAAAACGGAATATGGCCGTCACTGCGATCTCGCTCGATCGCAACGCGCAGGAGATCGAGGCGAATGTGAAATCGCTCATCGGTATCGATCTTGCGGAGACTCCGGCGACCGAGGCCGAGAATATCAAGGCTCTTTTCGACCGAAAAGTGACACTGCTCAGAGGCGTAAACCTTTAGTTCGGCGTTGGCAGCGCGCACGCCGAGATCACAAATGTCCCGCGCTGCCTGGTCGCGCGCGCACTTCAACGCGATCAAGTTCGCCTCTGAACCCCCACTGGCCAAAACGCCGAACGCTCCCGGCCCATAACCTAGCAATTCGCAAAGCCAGCCAATCACCTGCGCTTCAATGAGCGCGGACGTGGGACCGTTGCGCCAGGCGCCGGCGTTTTGGTTGAGGGCTGAGCAGAGCGCGTCTGCCCAAACCCCTATGGCCAGCGGCGTCGGGTTGAACTGGCCGAAGTAACGCGGGCTGGGAACCTGCATCGCATGCGGTTCAACGTCCCGAGCAAACTGCGCGAAAATTTCTTCAGCCGGGGTGCCTGCCTGCGGCAAGGGTTCTTCAAAGAGAATTTTGAGATCGGCGGGGGGAGGGCGTGAGGTTTCCGGCGCCGACTCCAGCCGGGCGGCATGCTCACTGATCAGCCTTGTTACCGCACGGCCCATCCTCTGATGTTGTTCGCTTAAGGTTTCGCTGGTCATGTTATCTTCAAGACGTCAGAATCAATTCGCGGTTGTTGATCTAAACAGAAGAGCCGGCCAAATGCCAACACCAGCCGAAAGATTCAGCCAGGCCTTGCGAAAGCGGGCAAACGAATTTGCAGTTCACTTCAACCATGACGACGTTGAGCGGCTGACTGACTATTATGAGCTCGTACTGAAGTGGAATTCACGTCTCCATTTGGTGGCCCCATGCTCTCCTGAAGAATTCGCCACCCGGCATATTCTTGAGTCGCTCGTCCTGCTCCCGAATCTTTCACGCGATGCGCTGGTCGCAGACGTAGGTTCAGGCGCGGGACTGCCCATGATCCCTTGCCTGATCATGCGCGAGGATATCCGCGCGACTTTGATTGAATCATCGCAAAAGAAGGGCGTGTTCTTGCGGGAAGCGCTCAGACGATTGCGCAATTCAGAGATGCATAGCCTACTAGTGACCCGATTTGAAGATAGTCCCACTTTGGCGGCCGACTTCGTCACCTGCCGGGCCCTCGACCGTTTTCAGCATGTCCTTCCGAAACTGGTGAAATGGACGCCACCGTCGAGCACGCTGCTGCTTTTTGCCGGACCAGCACTGCGAAAAAAGATCGAAGCCCTATTGCCCTCTACGCGAGCAGAGCTAATACCCGAATCCGAACAGCGGTTTCTGATGATTGCCCGACGAGACGGGTCTCGATCGAACCATTAAGGTGCGGAGCTAAGAGCAGGCCGCGAGATTCGAGGTCGAGAAATAATCGCAGCCGTTTTAGCCGCTTCAGAAAGAAAGCCGTTGAAACGGTTACAATATCGATGAGCTGTAATAGGTCCCACCTCGTTGAAGCGAGGTGCTAATAAGATTCGAACTCGCCAGGTCCAAACGCGTGCGGTGAGAAACCTACTTAACAGTGACACCAATGACCTGTTGCCCTGAGATTACAAATTCGGCCGGCGACAATTCTCTCTCGTAAACCTGAGACAACTGCGTCGCCGTGTATCCCCCTGAACTGCGGTCGTTGTTAAGCGTGGCCACAACTGAAGGTGGAAGATTGGGCAACTCGCTGCTGCCAATAACTACTCCGGCCGCCGGCCGCAGCAGCCTCAGGTACAACCGGTCGTTTTTCTTTGTCTTGTTAATCGCGATCACCAGCTGACTCAGATCGCGCGGCACGAAAGATCTCGAGGCCGACGCTTCCTGCAACGTTGCACCATCCCCGATCATGATCATTAGTTGCCCAGATGGCGCATCCGACGGAATCTGCACGGGAATCCTCTCCACAAATTGCTTACCTGAGTCCGTGCGCACATAGGCCTGGACCTCGACCTGCTCACCGCGCCGGACCTCAGTTCGATCCAGAGAGATTCGTTCCAGGGTGGCGGCCCGCTTTTCTTCGCTCGAGTCGATGTCCAACACGATGCCTTTGATATTTACTTCGTCGAATCCGCTGCCCAGGAGCGCTTGTACTGGAGTCGCAATTGAACCCGCAGCCATGACTGCGGCATTGGCTGCCGAGAAGCGGCGCTGGACGGCGATAGGCGCCTGCCCCTCAATTGAAATCGAACCGTTAACGGAAATTGTTGATTCGCCAACTGAGCGTTCGCGGGTGGCAATCGTGTTGAAGACGGTGATGTTGACCAGCAGCGGCGTAAGAAATTCATCGCTGACTACTTCGTAGGAAAACTGCTCAACTCGATCCCGACTGGTGTGAAGATTGATCTTTACCGGAATCATTCTGGGCGCATGACCCAACTGACCAAACACTCCCGTGGCCCGGTCCTGGGATATCGCACCCACCATACGCCCGGGGACCGCAAGCTTGAACGAGTTGTACGCGTTGGCGATTACGGTGATTACTGAGCTCTCCGTCATCGGCATGTCAGAGCCGCCCAGCCCAAGAAAAGGATGTCCAAAGGCGTAGATTCGCTCTCCGTCCCGAAAGGTGACGGTGCCGGATGCCGCAATTGAATAATCACCGCGGGCAAGTTGTACGCTAATCGACGTGCCGGGCGCCAGGGTCCTTTCGTCAAACGGCTCGAGCGGTTTGATCGGAGCAGATCCGCCCACACCGGATACGGGCAAAAGGCCGCTCCTGATCAGCTCTGCCGAGAAGAGCGAAAGACTTTCCTGGCTGATACCACTGAACACCACGGGCGTAGCGATCTGCTGAATCTGTTGCCCCATCAGCGGCGCCAACGCAGAGCCGGCCGTCACCGGCGCGATCAATGACGCGGAAGTGAAAGACGGTTTCGGCAACCGCGGCTTCCACTCGGCGCTCGCTAATTCGGTGAACGATGTTGCCCGGGCTTCAGTGTTGCGCTTAAGTCTTTCCTTACCTTGCTCGAAGATTTGAATCATTTCCTGAATTGGCGTTATGCCGCAGATCGGTTCTTTCGAGAAGGGAAAACTATAAGCAATAGCCCCAACCAGGCGGTCGTCAATGAACACCGGCGAGCCCGACATGCCCGCAAACACGCCGGTCTTATCCACATTGGTCCCGCTCAGTTTGGCGATGATTGTCGATTGACGTGGTCCGGTAAACCCGGGCAGGACACCTAAGATCTCCAGGTTAAATTCCTGCGGCTCGCTACCCGAGAAGACGGTCCGCGCTATGCCCTTCATCCCAGGGCGCAGATCTTCCAGCGCGTACAGCGCCCTGGCGGAGGCGCTCGTCTTGATGGCGGTCTGGCCTGATGCGCTAACTGATCCTGCTAAGATGGCGACTAAGGCAAGGAGAGCTAAAGTGCTGGTCTTTACTGATTTCATAATTTCTAGTTCCGCAATCCGAAGGGCTTTCAATCGTCCGAGGTTTCCACACTCACTATAGCCCAAGTTTGATGAAAGTAATAGCATGTTGTCGAGCATGTTTGATGTCGAAGGGTTCATCCTGGTTGGCGGGCAATCGAGCCGCATGGGCACTGACAAGTCGCAGCTGGTGTATGGCGCTCAGACGGGTGTCGAGCACATCGCCGCCGCCTTGCGCGTCCTAACACCCACAGTGAGTTTAGTGGGCGCCCGTCGCGAGCATCCTGGCTTTCACAATATCCCGGACACCTTCGAGCGGTGGGGAGCGCTGGGCGGAATCCACGCGGCTCTTGGGGCCTGCACGTCGCAGTGGGCGGTAATCGTTGCCTGCGATCTTCCGCTTGTCACCGCCGTGTTATTTACCCGACTGTGGCAGTTCGCCCTCCAGGACGAAGACCAGTTTGACGCGATCGTCCCGATTCAACCCGACGAGCGGCCACAGCCTCTGTGCGCGATTTATCAGAGAGAATCCTGTCTGATAGCTGCCAGCGATCTAATCGCCCAGGACGCTCACAAGCCGCGGGCACTGCTGGCGAGAGTTCGAACGCGTTGGGTAAACTTTGGCGAGATATCAGATCTGCCCCGTGCTCAGGACCTCTTTCTCAACGTCAACACACCAAATGACTATGAGCGCGCCACACAGATCCTGACGAAGTCACAAACCGGGAACATTTAGAGCGGGCCAAAGTGAAATCCCGGAGCCCAAACCTGAGGGCCTACGGCCAGAGATTCAGAGACCAGAATCACTAAGTTTCACCGCGTTGGCGTTGAACGCGCCGCTCCAGCCAAGAGTTTTTGGTTTGCAATTCGCGGCTCTTGATTCATAATCCGCCATAGCATGTCATCTCGACGCAAACTCATAACGCGAGTCATTAAGGCTTTCCTCCCAATCGTACTCGTCATCCTGCTCGTCTTTATCGCGATAACAGTCTGGATCGTTAACGGTATTACCCAGCCGCCTCGGGCCCCATATGTTGTGACCCCGCAAACATTCTCGCGCGTTACCGGACCTCTATTGAAAGCCACCGATGTAACCTGGTCCAATCACGACGGCACACAGGCGCGCGGCTGGTTACTCCGTGGTGCCGAAGGGTCGCCGTCGGTAATCTTATTGCATCGTTATGGCGCCGACCGGTCATGGCTCCTGAACCTGGCGGTGAAGCTGAACGAGACGACGAACCTGACGGTGTTATGGCCGGATCTCCGTGGGCACGGCGAGAATCCACCGGTAAATAGAAGCGTGCTCGGGGCTGTCGACGGAGACGACGTTACGGCCGCGATAGATTATCTGCACACGCTGAAGACAACAGCCGGCAAACCTCAAGTGACTGGGCCGGTTGGTCTCTATGGAGTTGAACTAGGGGCCTATGCCGCGCTGGATGCAGCGAAGCGGTATCCGGAGGTACGCGCTTTGGCGCTGGACTCAGTACCTGCTTCGCCCGACGATGTCGTGCGCACAGCAACCAACGGACATGCGGGAATGAACAATGGTCTCCTGCAAAAAGTGGCTGCTTGGGGCCTGAAGATTTATTCTTTCGGCAAGTACCAAAGCACGTCATCGTGCGACCTGGCGCATTCTCTTAGAAACACTCGGGTCTTGCTTCTGACCGGCGTTGAAGGAGATTCATGGCGGACCTCAACCTTGGATTTGGGCAAGTGTTTCAACGGCTTGGTCGACGTGAAGAAGGATCTGCCGGTCACCGGCGTCTCTCTGCCTTCGGCAACAGGAGAGCAGGAAGAAGCCTACGACCGCCCGGTGATTGAGTTCTTCGACAAGGCGCTGCGCTGAGTGCTCAACACGAGTTCCGAGTTTCATTTCAATCGCACCAACATCAAAGACACCCTGCCATTGTTGGCAATGGGCTCCGTTTGAATGTTCTGATAAGACGTTAGTTGCGCCTCAAACTCCCTCGGCACAAAGCACAGGATCAGGCCGCCATTGCGACGCGCGGCATCAGCGACTTGCGCAACTCCTTCCAGCTTTACCGGCTCGCCATTAGGTTCGTACATCATTCGACCCGCTGCGTAGAATTCCGCCGTCCGCTCGATGGTGTGGAGCTGCACCACAGGCACCGCGCCATAGCCGCGAGCTGATGCCACCGCTAACACATCACGCACAGATTCCCGACGCGCAAGCAATGGAGCCACCCGACTTACACCTATCGCCGACGTGACGAGCAGGGACATAGGGATCAGGATAACGAGCGCCTTTCGTAATTGAGGACGCACTATCGCTGCTGCGCCTGTGATAATGGGAGGTGACATGCTTATCGCAGATAAGGTCGGGCTCAAACTGGACCTGTGCGCCATGTACCATCCCCCAACGGCGCCCAGGCCAACCAACAGCACGCCAGTAGACCGAAGCACTAGATCACCGCGCCGGGCATTCAGAAAGCACGTTATTCGTTCGGCGACGAGCAGGGCGGCGGCGGGCAGGACCGGCAGAATGTAAGCGGTTAGTTTTGACTCGGAAATCGAAAAGAAAACCACCGGTACTGCAATCCAGCAGAACGTGAATACACGTAATCGATCAAGTGGCGTTTGTCCTCGCCAGTGCCAACGGCGAGACGAAAAGAAGCTTGCTAGCAAAAATATTGTCCAGGGCAACGCCAAAGCGACGAGCACCAGAAGATAAAAATAGAATGGCGCCGGATGGTGATACTTGTCAGTGACAAAACGTGCAAAGTGATGCTGCACGATAAATTCATCGATAAACTTCCAACCATGACGGGCGAGCATCGGGCCAAACCAAACGGCCGCTACTGCTGTCGCGAGCGGCACGCCCCAAGAGAGACTCTTAAGAAATTTGCCACTGGGCCGTTCGTGCCTCACCAGGTAATAGACTAAGAGAACTCCGAAAGGGATAACGATACCGATCAGCCCCTTAGCGAGAAGAGAAACTCCGATGAATAGGTAGAACCCGATGAGGAGCCAGCGGTGCTTTGTATTGGACGTTGGACCGTCAGTTGAATTGGTATGTTCTCTTTGGCCGTTATATCGGACGTGCCACACGAAGAAACACACCAGGGCGCCGCTAACCGTCATCGTCACGACAATGTCGAAGCTCGCTCCCCGAGAGAACACCATCGCGCCCAGGCTTGTTAGCCAGACAAGGGCGCTATAACGCCGAAGCCCGTCACGTCTTTGCTCTTCGTTTGCGGAAGCAACGGCTCGCGCTGAATCGTTTGTCAGCCCTGCGGTCTCAACCGCTCTACCGATCCAGTAAACGAACCCGGCAGTCAGCAGACCGCAAATCGCCGGACCCAGCCGGGCCGCATACTCCGTAACCCCAATGACTCGATAGCTCGCAACCATGAGCCAGTAGAGTAGCGGCGGCTTTTCAAACCAGGGCAGGCCGCCGAGGGTGGGCGTGATCAAGTCACGACGCGCAAACATCTCGCGCGCGACTTCGGCGTAGCGCGGCTCATCGGGTCCAACCAGAGGGAGCGAACCGAGGCCCCAAAGATAAAAAGCCGCGATGCTGAGAAACAGTAGAAGCCAACCGCGCTTGGCAAGCATTGAAGGTTGCAAGTATAGTCCCCTGAGCAAGTAGGCAGTAAGCAGAAAGCACAAGGCAACTACCCTTTGTTCGCTGCCTTCTGCTTTCTGCCTACTGCCTTCTGTCAGTCATAAGCTAAATCAAAACTGAGAAACAGTAAACTGTGACACTACGCACCGCAGTCGTTGGCGTCGGACATCTGGGCGGTCAGCACGCGCGCATTCAGGCGGCGCTGGCGGCTGAGGGAGTGTCACAGTTCACGAGCGTCTGTGATATAGAGGACGCCCGCGCGCAGGCGGTCGCTCGCGAATGGCGCGCGAACTCGACTACTGACTGGCGCGCACTAATCGGCGAGGTGGACGCGGTAAGTCTGGCAGTGCCGACCGAATCGCATTGTGAAATTGCATGCGAACTGCTGGCAGCCGGAATTCATGTATTGGTGGAAAAGCCAATCTCGCGCACTCTCGACGAGGCTGACCGGATGATTGCCGCGAGCAAGCAGGGGAATGCCATCCTACAGGTCGGCCATGCCGAGCGATTCAACCCTGCGTTAGTCGCATTGCGTCCCCATGTCCGCAATCCTGTCTATTTCGAAATCCATCGCGTGGGCCAGTTCACGGCCCGTTCCCTGGACATCGACGTGGTCCTTGATTTGATGATTCACGATTTGGA
>ORMF011779190.1_pt1 | contig 18071 bp, 11 predicted proteins | sample 1779871 | NCBI WGS metagenome assembly ORMF01 (sample SAMEA104232316, study PRJEB22302) | groundwater metagenome | biome: forest; feature: aquifer; material: groundwater | place: USA | collected 2011-08-07 | depth 5.4 m
CGTGCTCAAGGAGATCGAGCAGGGCAAAGGCCCAGTGCGCGATCCTGAGCGCTATTTCTTCACGATCTTTGGACGCCCGGAAGAGAAGGGCACTTGGGCCTGGCGCGTGGAAGGACATCACCTCTCCTTGAATTTCACCGTTGTGGACGGTGAAGTGGCCGGAGCGACTCCGTCCTTCTTCGGCACTAACCCGGGCGAGGTGCGGGAAGGCCCAAGGAAGGGTCTGCGCGTCCTCGGAGCCGAGGAAGACCTCGGCCGGCAGTTGGTGAAGTCCCTCTCGGAGGAGCAGAGGGCGGTCGCCATTTTGCAGATCGCGGCCCCCCAGGACGTTATCACAGGAACAAACCTCCACGTGCGACCGCTTGCTCCGGACGGGCTTCAGGCGAGCAAGATGACCGAGGCGCAGAAACAGAACCTATCCCTGCTTCTCAGTGAGTACGTGCTGCGCCACCGTCCGGAGCTCGCGGAAATGGACATGAAGAGAATCCAAGCCGCCGGCCTCGACAAGATCCACTTTGCGTGGGCAGGGGGCCTGGAACCGGGCCAAGCCCACTACTACCGCGTCCAGGGACCGACCTTCGTGATGGAGTACGACAACACTCAAAACAACGCGAACCACATCCACACGGTGTGGCGCGACTTCGACCACGATTTCGGCGGAGACCTCCTGAGGCGACACTACGAGCAAACGCCCCACAGCCAGAAATAAGGCCCTCGACGCGGGCTGAGGTAGGGCTTGCCTTGCCTCGCTGAATTCGGCCATGCTTGCCTCGTTAGCGACAAGTCATGGCTCACAAGTTATTGCGACTCTGATGGATTCGTCCCCTGCCCTTACCCCAGGCCAACGCGTTACGCTCACGATCACGGACATCGCCTTCGGAGGCGAAGGCGTCGGCCGGGTGGGCGAGTTTGTTCTGTTCGTTCCCTTTGTCTTGGCCGGCGAGGAGGTTGAAGCGGAGGTGACGGAGCTGAAGAAACGCTTCGCGCGCGCCCGATTACTGCGAGTGATCAAGCCTTCGGCTGACCGTGTGAGCCCGCGCTGCCGCTATTTCGGGGACTGCGGCGGGTGTCAGTATCAGCATATCTCCTACCCCGCTCAGATGGCGCTCAAACAAAAGCAAGTGGCTGACGTGTTCGAGCGGGTCGGCGGCTTCTCAGGAGGGCGGGTGAGCCCCATCGTCCCCTGCCCCCAACCCTACGGCTACAGGAATCGGATCATGATCCGCACCCAGTGGAACAAGCCGGAACAGAAACTGAACATCGGCTTCATTCGTCAGGACAACCGCTTGGTCGTAGACATCGAGGAATGCCCGATCGCAGAGCCCGCCGTTAGTCAGGAAATCCGCGCGGTGCGCGCGAACCCTCCACCCAAAGGAGGGCTCAAGGTCGTGCTGCGGAGTCTCCCAGAGGGGTGGGAGGTGCCTCGCGATTCGTTTTTCCAAAACAATTTCCTGCTGCTGCCGCAGATGGTGGAGGTGGTCCGAGAGGCTCTGCGCGCCGGGGAGGCGCGCCACTTGGTCGACGTTTACTGCGGGGTCGGGTTCTTTAGCCTCGAACTGGCCGACCTTGTCGAGACGTTCGCAGGGGTCGAGATCGACCATCTGGCAATCCGGGCCGCGAGGCGGAACGCGACAAACAAACGCGCGCTGAATGGCGAATTTCTGCAAGGCAGCGCCGAGGCGGCGCTGCCCGGCCTGCTTGCGCGCTTCACCGCGGAGAAGACAGCGGTTGTGCTGGACCCGCCGCGAGCCGGCTGCCGTCCGGAGACTCTGCAGGTCCTGCGCGAAGTTTGGCCGCGCCAGATTATCTATGTGTCCTGCCATCCCGCAACCCTCGCCCGCGACTTGAACGCTTTGTGCGCCGACGGGGTCTATGAGTTGGTGCGAGTCGTGCCGCTGGACATGTTTCCGCAGACCCAGCACGTCGAGTGTGTGGTGGATCTCCGTGCGCGTACGCCTCTCCGAAAGGCAGGGGAGGAACTCGCGAGAGACGGCGTAAGCGAATGGCTTGGAGAGAGACCGGGCCTGCCCCTCGTCGAGGGTGAGTCACACGCAAAGTAACCTTGCCAAACAGAGGCACTTAGGGTCAGAATCCATGCCACAGACTATGCAGACACAGGAACAGGAAAAGCCGTCTCTCGGATTCGTGCAAAATCGGTTGCCCTGGCTGGTGGCCGCGGGGGCGCTGGCGCTTTATCTGGTTACTGTAAACCGATGGCTTTCCCTGGATAGCCTGCCCGTCGTCGCCAAGATCACCGGTTGGGACTGGACGCCTACCTATCAGGCGCCGTTATTCTTCCTGATCACGTTGCCTGTCCGTCTCCTGCCCGCGGCCTGGCAACCGCTAAGTCTGAACATCCTCACCGTGGTGTTAGCGTCCCTCACGCTTGCCCTTCTAGCACGGTCCGTGAGCCTCCTCCCGTACGATCGAACCCGGGATGAGCGGTTGCGGGAGCGCAGCGAGGCTTCCGTGCTTAGCATTCCGTTCGCCTGGGCGCCACCGCTGCTCGCCGTCCTCCTGCTCGGTCTGCAATCGACGTTCTGGGAGCACGCGGTAGCCGCCACTGGCGAAATGCTCGACCTCGCGATGTTCGCCTACGTGATCCGCTGCCTGCTCGAATACCGCGTCGGACGGCGGGAAACGTGGCTCACCCGGTTTGCCTTGGTTTACGGGCTCGCCACCGCAAACAACTACGCAATGATAGGTTTCTTTCCGCTATTCCTCATTGCGCTCGTCTGGATCATGGGATTTGAGTTCTTCAGGTTTTCCTTTCTGATTCGTATGCTGGTATGCGGGATCGCGGGACTTCTGGGCTACCTCATCCTGCCCCTGGCCGGCCAGATTGGCTCGGAGCCGCTTCAGAGTTTTTGGCAGCATCTGCGCATCGACGTCACTTACCAGAAGCTTTCGATCGGCTCCGTTCCCCTCTATATCGTCCTGCTCCTCTCGCTGACCTCCGTGTTCCCGCTCTTCGTGAGAGGCTTTCGCATGGCCTCAACCACGGGCGATATCAATGTCGCAAGCGCCGCTCTGACTACCTTCGCAAGTCGGCTGGTCCATGGGCTCCTGCTCGTCGCGTGCGTGTCTGTCTTCTTCGACACCAAGTGGAGTGCGCGTGTGCTCGGGCTGGGCGTGCCATTCCTGCCGTTCTACTATTTGGCGGCGGTGGCCTCTGCCTACCTGGCCGGCTTCTTCATGCTCATCACCAAGACGGTGAGAACAAAATCCCGGCAGCGGTCGTCGTCAACGGTTCAGTTGCTGGACCACGCGGTCACAGGCCTCATGTTGCTCGCGTTGATCGCCACTCCCGCAGCCTTGGTCTATCGCAATCTGCCGGGCATCACGCGCACCAACGGCCAAGGGCTCGCGCAGATGGCAGAACTTACGCTCAAGTCGCTCCCTGACAAAGGCGCCTATCTGGTGAGTGACGACTTGTACCAGTTGCTGATCCTGGAGGCCGCGATGGACGCGGCGGGCAGGCCCGGACAGCATATCCTCATTGGCTCGCGGTTGCTGGACTCGGCGGTGTACCACAAGCATATGGCCAAGCGCCACCCAGGCCGATGGCCGGCCCTTGGGGCGGACGGAAAGCTCCCGGATACCATTGAGACAAGCCAACTGGTGGGTTTCCTCACGTCTTTGGCACGCTCGGGCGAAGTCTATTACCTCCACCCCAGCATGGGTTACTACTTCGAGGCTCTGGCTGCCGTTCCCCACGGTTTGGCCATGCGGCTGACGCCTCTTTCCACAAATGTCATGGAGCTTTCCTCGGCGCCCAGCGCTCAGGAGTTGGCGGTAAGCCGGAACTTCTGGAAAGAGGCCGAGCCTCTGATCGCGGCCCTTCCGAAGATCACCAAGACCAGCCATCGCGAAACCCGTTTTCTAGGCACGTTCTACTCCCGAGCCCTTGACTCGTGGGGTGTGACTCTGCAGAGAGCAAAGATGCTCGAAGACGCTTCCAAGGCCTTTCAACTGGCCACTTTGATCAACCCGGAGAATACCACGGCCCAGGTCAATCTGGAGTTCAACGAGCAGCTCCGTCGCGGACAGCCCAAGGTGGATCTCACCCAACCCCTGGATGTAAAGCAAGAGAAGCGTTCTTTGGATGATCTGCTTCTGCTGAATGGGCCGTTCGACTCTCCCGCTTGGTGTTTTCGCCTGGGTCAAGTCTACGCCCAAGGGGGTCTGTTCCGCCAGGCTCTGGCCCAGTTCCAACGTGTACGGGAGCTCGCCCCGGATTCGCCGCAGGCCATCATGTGGCTGGACAACATGCAGGCCATGTCGCATCTGACCACCGGCGACAACGACGGAGCACTGAGTCTCGCCCTCCAGATGAAGCAGAAGTTCCCGAGGGACGACAATGTCCTTGAGACGCTTACGCAGGTCTATTTTGCGAGAAAGGAACCGACGAACGCCCTAGCCAGCATCGACCAGCAGATAGAGATCAATCCCTCGAATGAGCGCGCGTTGCTGAACAAGGCCGCCGTCAGTATTCACCTGAAGGCCTACGCGGCCGCTATCCCTCCCCTGGATCGACTTCTCACGCTTCGCCCGGATAATAGCGCCGCTTTGATGAACCGTGCCATCGCATGCCTCCAGCTCGGCCGGCTGGATGACGCGGAGCGTGACTATGAGGCTCTCCGAAAGCAGCTTCCCAAATACCACGCCGTCTATTACGGGTTGGCCGAGATTGCGCTACGCCGGAACCAGAAACCCGTCGCCATGGCCCGCTACGCGGATTACCTGAAGTACGGAGACCCCGCCTCGCAGGAGTTCAAGGAGGTCGAGCAAAAGCTCAAAGACCTCAAGGGCTCAGGGGCGCGGTGACCAACCCTCGCCGATGCCTGCTCCCGCGTGGCCCTGTGAGGCCCCGCACCTTAATGCGTAAGCAGGGCCCGGCCCGTTTTCGCGCGTGCCTTTCCCTCTCAACCTCTACTTGCCGGCGTTCCTCGCCGCGCTTTTGACCACGTTCGTAACGCTGCCCTGGTGGCGGAGTTGGTGTCGCGCCACAGGATTGGTGGACGAGCCGGGCCACCGCAAGATCCACAGGGAGCCAATTCCCCTTGCGGGCGGGTTGGCGGTGTTCGCCGGCATGGCGGCTCCCCTCCTCGCGGCGGCTGTGATTGCGGGCGCCCACCGTTTACCGATGTCCGCATTACCCCTTATTCACGGACTGGACAAACGAGGAGGCCAGTTGGCAGTCATCATGCTGGGCGCGCTCGGTATGCTTCTGCTGGGATGGTGGGACGACAAGCGGGAACTCCGACCGGTGGCTAAATTCGTGGGACAGCTTGTGATCGCGCTAGCGGTCGCCGCGAGCGGCGTGAGGATCACCCTCTTCATCCCGAACGTGGTGGTTAGCTTTGCGCTCACCCTTCTCTGGATTCTCACGGTCACGAACGCTCTCAACTTCATGGATAACATGAACGGTCTCTGCACCGGCCTGGGTGTCATCGGTTGCGCCTGGTTTGCGCTGAGCGCCGCGATCGCCGGCCAGTACCTGGTGGCCTTGTTAGCCCTCCTGGCCAGTGGGTCGCTGCTCGGTTTTCTGCCCTACAATTTCCCGAAGGCAAGCGCCTTCCTCGGCGACTCCGGCAGCCACCTGGTCGGCTACCTGCTCGCTGTCCTCGCCATCCTCCCTCACTATTACACGGCCCAGAATCCCTCCCCGGCAGCTGTCCTAGTCCCCCTCCTGGTCCTGGTCGTACCCTTGGGAGACCTCGTCTGGGTGGTTCTGCTGCGCCTGCGGTCAGGCAAACCGTTCTACGTCGGCGACACGAACCATCTCTCCCACAGGCTCGTCCGACGCGGACTCAGTCAACGGACGGCAGTCATGATCATCTGGCTCCTGGCCGCCGCCACCGGTTCGATTCCATTCTGGTGACACGCACGAGCCGATTTTCCTTGTGCGCGCCCGGGCGGATGACTAATAACGATCACTCTCGATGGTGCTGGCGAGGGACGTACCTTATCCAGCGCTGGTCGAGGATAAAAACGCGCGGGCCATGCAGAGCTGAAATGACATGAAAGTAAACGGAATCTCCTGTGCGTTTTGGCGTGCCTTCTTCCTATTTGTCGCAGCTTCCTACGGAGAGCTCCGTGCCTCTATCGTCTACGACAACTCCACCCAGTATCTCAATCGCTACTACGCGGTAACGAACGAGTTTGGGGATGAGATCTCACTCGCCGGTACCGCCCGACTGGTCAACGAATTTGTCTTCGAGTACTTCGCGAATTTCATTCCCCAGGGGGACGAAGGCGTCCGGGTGCGCTTCTACGCAAACGATGGTCCGGGGATATTCCTCAAACCGAGCACGGTCCTCTACGACTCCGGCACGCTTCCGATTTCTACGAACTTCAACGCCCTGCACCTCAGCCTACCCAACGTGCAAGTACCTGACACGTTTACCTGGACGGTTCAGTTCAGCGGCGTAGCCCAAAAGCCGGGAGACGAAGCCGGACTGCTGTTCTATAACCCTCCGACGGTTGGAGCCCCGCTTGCAGCCGGCCGCATCGGTAGTTACTACGACTACTGGAAGAAGGTGGGCACCTTCTGGACCTACTATAATTTTGGCACCAATCCACCGGCCAACTTCGGAGCGCGCGTCTACGCCAACACCGAGGTGGTCACCCTGTTTACACTCGTAGACGCGAATTCTCGCAAGAGACGACTCAATTGGCTGGGCAAATACGGTTCGGTGTTCCTGGTGCAATGCTCTTCTGATCTGAAGACATGGACCCCTCTCGGAACCGCCCGCCCCAGCGCGAATGGCCAGGTCGAGTTCGCCGACCCCGCCACAGGCCAGCAGCCACTCCGTTTCTATCGTGCCGTTCGGCTAGCCAGCCTTGGCGAGCCAACAGGACTTGCTCCCACCCAGGTAAATGGAGACCCACCCTACCGCCTCACCTGGCACGGCAACCCGCTAGCCCTCTTCGAGGTCCAAAGCTCTGAGGACCGGACTAACTGGCACACCATCGCCACCGTTCGTGCCGGCGACGATGGAACCGCAGCCTTCACCGATTCGGATTCGACCAACTCTAACTCAAGGTACTATCGGGCTGTACGCGTAGTCAGCGGAGCAGAACGCCCGACGCTCCAGATCACGCCTCGCGAAGGAGACCGGGGCATGCGCATGCGCTGGCATGGAAACCCGGGATTCCTCTACCCCATTGAATCCACCATCGACCTGGTCGAATGGACTTTCGTTGGGCTGGCCGAGGCTGATCCAGACGGCGTCGTGGAGTTCTCTCCACCGGCAACATCGCCCGAAGAAGTACGCTTTTACAGGCTGGTTCTGCCTTGAGGAGCGCAGTGAACTTGCCAAGTTCGAGACGCTCCCGGGACCGCTAATCACGAGCAAGTCGAAGCGCGTCGGGGGTGACCAACCGGTCCATGGCAAGGCGTCGTTGAGGGCAGGCCTCTGCTGAGTCGAGGACTCCCTCGCTCGAGCGGAAGCGGGGCGCCGGGGCGCCCTTGGAGCCGACTTTCCAGCCCGAGGCTCCACTCCGCCGCTGGTCGGCAAGCCGCGCAGCCCGGGATCAGTGCACGCGCCACGGCTCGCGCACGGAGCGGATCGCGAGCCTGCGATTTGCCTCCGCATCCCCGACAAATTGTTCATTCGATGGATCCCATTTAAGCTTCCTCTTCAGGCGTGTCGCAATGTCACTCAAGTGGCAAAGGACATCCGCCTGGACGGCGTCCTCGACGGGGCAGATGGCGGCCGCCCGGCTCTTGACGCTATCGAGGAAATTGCGCGCGTGGTTCGAGCTCTGGATCAGGCGCGTGTCATTCCCCCCAAACCGTTCCTCGATGAGCTTCTCGGGAGAAGTGCGTATGGCCCCTCGATCGACGAGGACCCACCCGTCAGTGCCTTCGAAGGCGGTCCCATGATCTGTCGCACGGCCGTACTTCTGTTCCCACGGGCGGATGTCGTTCATGTCGGTGACCGGTTCATAGCCGTTACGGACACCCTTGTACTTCATGCGCACACCGTCGGCGCAGGTAAAGTCAACATCCCATGCCACGGAGGTGTTACAGGCGCCCTCTGTAGGAAAAACACCTTGGCCTTCTACCTCAATGGGCGCCTTGAGCATCCCCGGGTGGCCCCAATACGCGATGTCCAGCGGGTGGACCCCCCAGCCCGCAACGAACCCAAGGGCATAGTCGTAGTTGAACCACCAGGTCTTCCAGGCCCCAGGCGACGAGACGTCGAAACACTTGCCTTCAGTGTAGGGCGTTTGGGGCGCGGGTCCCAGCCAACGGTCGTAATCCAGGCCATCCGGCACGGGAGCAGGCTTGGTAGATCCCCCTGGACGACTCGCCGAACACCAAACGTTGATCTGCTTCAGTGCGCCGATCCGGCCGTTGCGCACGAGCTCGCAGGCGAGTCGGAACTGGCTGCTCGATCGTTGCTGTGTTCCGAACTGGAAGATCCGCTTATGCTGTTGCACGGTCTTTCGCAGTAGTTGATCCTCTTCCACCGAAAGCCCCATCGGCTTCTCCAGGTACATGTCCTTACCAGCCCGCGCGGCGGCCACGGCCACTGGCACGTGCCAATGGTCCGGAGTGGCGATCAACACCGCGTCGATGTCCTTGCGGGCCAGGAGCTCGCGAAAATCTCCATGGGTGACACACGCTGTGTCCTTGTAGTGCTGGTTAATCTGGGTCACAGCCGCGTCGCGGTTGAGTTCGGCAAGGTCGCACACCGCCACCACTCTCGCGTCTGCCTGCGCCAAAAAGTTGCCCATCACTCCCCGGCCCTGGGGGCCGACCCCAATGCAACCGACGTTGATCCGCCCGCTCGGCGCGGGCTGTGCTCCGGCACCCCAGGCCGAGGCTGGAATAATGGTGGGAAAGCCGACGAGAGCCGCTGTGGCACCTGCGGAGTACCGCAAGAACCGCCGCCGATTAAGTGGAATAGTTCTATTCATAGGAATGCTCACTGCACTTGGGCTCTAGGGGTTCACAATGCTACTCCAGAGCCGTGACCTTCAAATCGTCATAGCTGATCGGCGTGCCCGCAAATGGGCTGCCAAAGACCGCAGCTTTCCCGGGCCTTGGTTCCTCAGTCTCCGTGCAGGAGATAGTCCAGTTGCTGGGCTCAGGGGAACCCTTCGTCCACACCCGGCCTTCCACCTTCCACTCGCCATCCTTCACCTTGCGGACCTGAAGCCGCAGATGAGTCCATTTCCCCGACTGCCACTCGTAGGAAACGCCTTCCTTCCGAGTTTCACCGCGGTAGAGCTCCAACTCCTTCTTGCTCGGCGTGACCTGCAACCGCCAACCCGCGGCCCCGTTAAGCCCCACGGCAAAGGTGGGAAAGCGGCGCCCCTTTCCAGTGCCAAGGACGCGAGCAGTGACCGCGATATTCTCTTTCTGAGCCGAGCCAAATAACACGCCATAGGATTCGAGCGGAGAACCCGGCAGTTCAAGCACCCGGTTGTCCCCGTCTTGCCGCACGGCGAAGTTGCCGTCGAGCACCATCATGGTGGGGTCTTGAGGCAGCTTTCCAACCTCGGCGTTCTCAAAATTGTTTTCGTAGAGCAGCTTGGGCTCAGCAACCGCGCAAACCGCGGCGGCCCCCGCAAGCGCCAAAGTCGAGAGAAGTGTTCGCATGTCGGACGTCATATAACATGAATAGACCTGCAGGACAACGCCTGCATTCATCCCTTTACCGCATGAACCGCCTTGAATTCATGCCGCGTCGTCGCGAAGCGACTCCAGGAGGTTTCCCCGTAGCGCCACCTCCGTGGCCACCCACGTCCACAGCGTACCATTGACAACGATCCCCATTAGGATGAAAGACAATGCCCCGTAGGGAACCTCAACCCCCAGCGCTGCCACCGACGGCAACACCGCAACGAGAGCCGAAACACCTCCCACAGCCAGGCCTCCGAACAACAGAACCGCATGCTCGCAAATGACCAGCCAGCGGAGCCAGGACCTCCGAAACCCAACCGCCAGGAGGAGCGCCAACTCCCCGCGCCGATCCAGCACATTACGCAGCACCACGACGCCCAGGCCGATCGTGCCAAGCGCCAAACCCAGACCCCCGAGGGCTTGAAAGGCTCCCAAATAGGTGTTCTGAACGGCGTTGAACGCTGACAACCTGGTCTCGGTTGTGGTCAACTCAAGCCCGAAGTCCTTTAGAGCCCGCGTCAAAGCGGTCGACACGCGTTCGGCAGCGTCCGGGGGCGCGTCGATCAGGAACATGCGATAGCCCCCGGCGGAAGGAAACCGTGAGATAAACTCGTCCTCCGCAATGACAAGGTTACCCTGCAGGATCGAGTTGGCTACCGCGCCCACCAAGCGGACTTTGAAGGCGCGCCCCCGCTCATCTGTAAGGGTCAGCACGTCGCCCAGCTTCTTGCCAAGCGCCCATTGGATCGAGGCCTGATCACCGATCGCAGGAATCGCGTCATCCGCCTCCCGACGGCTCAACAAGGTCCATCCGTCCTGCCTCGAGGCCCCCTTCCGCACTTGAGCGAATTTGAATGCTCCGCGCTCCCGCAAAAGCTCCGGGCGCACGCCGAGCAACCGCGGCGTCTGAGCCCGGTTCAAGTTCAGGCAACTGGCCTCGTCCCCATCGCGAACTCGAAAGGGAACAACCCGAACTCCGGCAACCGAGGCAGGCGGGATTCCATACGCATCCAGCCCTCGGACGCTGTTGAGATCATGAATCACGGGCTGGGTCGATTCGCCTACCAGGGCAAACCCACCAGTGCCGGACGAGCGGTTGCCGGACTCCCGCGCCGGCTCCAGGCGAAAGACGCTGATCGAGGCGATGAGGAACGTTCCGCACGCCAGGAGAGCCATCGTGGCCAGTGTGCGTTTGCGCCGACGGGTGGCGCCACGAACGCCCATGGCCAACAAGGAGACCCTGGCGGAGGACCGGGTCGTGGTAAGGCTGCTCAGCCACCACGCACAGGAGGTCAAGCCGGAAACAAGCAGGAGCGCCCCAGAACCAAAAAACAACCCAGCGTTCGCGGTCTCCTTCCCGGAGAGGGCATAACCCGCCATCAACACCGCGCCAAGCCCGGCGGCAACCGCCACCCGTCCGCTCTTGGTGGACGTTCTGCCAAAGTGACCGTCCGCGAGCAACTCGTGCGTTTGTCGCCCACCCAGGCGCCGTAAAGCCAGCCACATGGTTAGCATGGTGACTGCGAACGCCACGCCGATGCCAAGAGCCAGCGTGCGAGCACTCACCTCGCCCTGGATTTCGGCTCCGCCGATCGCGCCACTCCAGATTGTTGACAGCCCACGGAGCATGGCACGCGCGTACCAGACGCCACCCAACGCCCCAAGGAAGCCACCCACGAGCGCCAACGTCCCGCCCTCAAGCAGCAGCACTCCGCGGGTCCGTCGCGGCGTGAACCCGAGCGCCAACAGGGTGCCCACTTCCCCAGCGCGCCGCTCGACGGTGAACTGAAAGAGCACCGACATCAGCAGGAGGGCGGCGGCGATCAGGAAGAAGCTAAACCCCAGGAAGAGCTGGCCGAAATCCTGTGAATCCGAACTTGCTGCCACAGCCTGCGCGCGGACAGGTTGGAAGGAGAGGCCAACGGCGGCCGGGTCGAGCCTCGCGATCAAGCCCTGTCTGACCAGATCCTTCTGGCCGGCAAGCCAGCCAGCCAACTCAGCCAACTCAGGCGCGCCTGCCGGATAGAAGCGAACTGCCGTGAGGTCGCCAAACCGATTTCGCCATAATCGCTGCCCGGCGGCGAGTGTGATCAGCGCCTTGGGGGTGCCACGGTAGTCGGTCCAATATTGCTCGTCCTTTGGGCGGATCCGCGCGGTGTCAATCGGCAGTCCGGCGTCCCACTCCCTGCAACTCTTCGCATTGGCAAGCCCCGGGTAGTCTGGCATCAGGTCCCTGTCAAGCGCAGGGGCGTTCGTCGGCAACACCGCGCGCACGCGAAATACCGCCGATCGCTCTTCGAGCTGGCGTAACGCGCCAACAACGTAGTACGTCAGCGCGAGCCCATCGCCGGGAGCGCATCGCAAGTCATCGGCCAGCCACTGACTCACCAAAATCTCGTCGTCCGCGAGGCCCGCAGGCACAATCGGCGTGGTAACGGCTGCGACCATCGAGTAGGGCGCTGAGTTCGTTCCCACTCGAAGCTCGTTCACCAGGTAACCGAGCACGCCGCTCGGCCCGAAAGCCGCCAGATCCAGCGGGGCAGCGGAGGCCGACTCCCTGGCCTGGGATTTATTGGCCACCTCAAATGCCGCGGTCGCGACCGGCGCGTCGAGGAACACGCGGCTGGTTCGCAACTCCAACGCGCGCCAGTCGGGCAGTTCCCGCAACTCCAGCTCGGCATCTTCCAGTTGCCACCGCTGACGGAGCACGGCCTGGGCAGTATCTAAGGCCGAGCGCAGGGCATCGCCCGACAAGGCGTCCAGGCTCGAGCCTCCGGAGGACCGAACGGGCGACTCAGGACGCGCGAGCAATAACATATTCGCTCGGTTGGACACGCCGCACCGTTCCTGAAGGAGGTCCAGGGGAACGAACGCGTTCAAGGGAGGCGCCTGGTTTGCCTGAAGGCTAAACCGCCCAAACTGGCCGTCTGTAAGAATCGCGTGGACCTTCATCCGCAATGCCACGGACGAATTTTCCTCCGGTGCAAGCGGAGCGTCGCGGGAGAACTGGGATGGCTTCTGCACTCGCAGGAGGACGGCGTCACCCACCTTGACGCCAAGCTGCCGAGCCAACGGTTCGTTCAGCACGACGCCATCCGATGGAACCCCGCTGCCGGCAGGCACCTGCCCCGTCGTCCGGCCACCGCCGTCCGCGTTCAGGAGGCTCGTGACGAAGGGAGGCGTGTCGAGGCCAAGAACCCAAAAGCGACGATCCACGCCCAGCGCCTGCACGCGGTTCGCGCGCCCGCCCCCATCCGCGGCGGTCGCGACCGAAGGCAGTTGTAGAACGGGAACGACCGGCCAAACCTGCCCGTGGCCAAAACTGGATTCCGCCAGGCCGGCCTGCACATCAGCCGCAAGCCGGTCGCGAAACAGCCGATCGCCCGAGGCCAGCGCCAGCTCAATCCGACCCAAGCGGTTGAGCGCCTGAGAGCGCAACGTGCCGCGGACAGAATCGCCAACAAGCAGTGCGCCGATCAGAACTGCACTCCCCAACGCCGCACCCAGGAGTGTGCCCGCATGAAGGCGGGCATAAAAGCAGAGGCTGCGATAGACCAGGCGGACGATCGTCATGCTCTCACCCTTGTCCCGGGAGGGATGGGCCACGGGCGCGCGGTCCCTCGTCCTTCTCGCCTGCGGGTCCTCCGCGGGTTCCATCGATGATAGCAGGTGCCAGCCTGCCGTCGCGCAGCTCGAGGACCTTCCGCATCCGGCGCGCCAGGTCGAGAGAGTGAGTCACGACGATCAATGTGACGCCCTCCTCGCGGTTCAAATCCACCAAGAGCTGCCCGAGCCTCTCGGAGGATGAACGGTCGAGCGCGCCGGTTGGCTCGTCAGCCAGCAAGAGCCGCGGTTCGTTGATCAACGCCCGGACCACGGCGACGCGCTGGCGCTCTCCTCCTGAGAGTTGGCCGGGACGGTGCTCGAGCCGGTCTCCAAGACCCACGCGGCCCAGAAGCCGCCCCGCACGCTCCGGTGCTTGGTCGCGCAACGACTTGTTCGCGCAGGCCAGCGTCGGGACGAGAACGTTCTCCAGGACGGTACATTGGGGAAGCAGGTGGTGGGCTTGAAAGACAAATCCGACTTCACGGCTCCTGATCGCGGCTACCTCCACTTCAGACCGGGAAGCGAGTTCCTCGCCGTGCAACCGCACGCTCCCTGAAGTGACTTGGTCCAGGGTGCCAATGATGTTCAGAAGAGTGCTCTTGCCGGACCCGGAGGGGCCCACGATGGCGATCGACTCGCCTTCTTCCACATCAAGGTCGACGCCCGCCAACACGGTAAGCGCCTCGCCACTCGCGGGGCCCGGATAGCTTTTCCTGACCTGGAACAGTTTAAGCAGAGGCTCGGTCGCGGACATAGGGTAGCAGAGTAGGCCCTCAGCCAAGAGGCGAAAGGAAAAAAGGGCTCAGATTCCCATCCTCGCCGAATCGCATGGGCTCGGGACCACCCAGAAGCTCGACATCCCCCCTCGCCTCCAAGTCAGTGCAACACGCTTCTGAGACCTCGACGACGTCGAGTGAAAGCGTGTCGGGAATCCGAACGACCTTGGCTTGCCCAGAATCCCCAAGCGCCAAGGTGCCCAGGGCCTTGTCGATGGCCTCTCGGTCCGTTTCGAAATGGAGGGGGGTCTTAGCTCCCTGGATGGAAAGCGCCGTCAGCGCGTTCAGCGTCGTAGCGGTCCAATCGATCGCCCGAACCAGCCGAGTGGTCGTGAAGTCCGCCATCCCAATGCCGATGGCGTTGCCGCGGCTTTGCGATGTCAGATCGCGGGCGAACAGTCGACGGACCATGGGATCTCCCTCCATGAGCTCCTCGCAGAGGGAGTAGCCGTGGATGCTTCGGCCGATGACCACGGGGTCCATTCCCGTCCCGCTGATGTTCTTCCCAAGCCGATCCACAATGAGAAGGTCGATTTCTTTGAGCGGGAGTCGGGGCATCAGGGATCTTGCCTCGGCGCAGAGGACCCCCTCGGCGCTCTCGATCTCGTCCGGGCGAACCACAGCAATCTTCGCGGTCTGGTGCCTCTGGTTTTCGAGGATCGCGACGCCACCAATGATCGGGGCGGACCTCAACAGCATTCGAGCGGAACTTCGAATAATCTCCTCGTAGCCCAAACGGCTGGCCGCGGCGTGGAAATTTGCCGCGCCCACGCGCTTACCCAGCCCCACGACGATCATCTTCATCAGACCGCTCCCGAGGTTTCCTCTGAAATCCGTGTGCGGCTTGATCCGGTTGATGACGAGGATGCCGTCGGCCCTCAACGCCGGGGTGGAAAAGCAGAGATCGAAGCCTTCGCTCGTCGTCCCCAACCGCTCCACTTGCATGGTGGCGTCGATGGGGACCCCGACGGCCTCGGAAGTAATCCCGTAGTCGGCCAGGATGGCCAGCTGGCCTTCGGGCGTGCCGCCCCCGTGACTGCCCATCGCCGGGATAATGAAGGGGCTAGCCCCGACTTCCCTGAGCGCCTCGACCGCCGCCATCACGATGGCCCGCAAGTTCGAGATCCCGCGGCTCCCTACCGCTAGAGCAACACGGGCCCCTGGGTTGAGACTGCCTGCCAACGGGCTGAGGCCGGTACGGATCAGTCGTGGAATATCCAGAGCAGGCGACTCCGGGAACCGCTGCCGTACTCTTATCATTCGTGGTAAGATGCTCATTCGATCTCTGAAGCTCATTCGGCTGCTTATCGTCAGGGCTGCGGGCTCTTCGCCTCAACCCACACGCCCAGGTAGTGGAAGAAGCTCCCCTTGAGGCCATGGATGTCTATGCGACGCATGCACCAATAAAGAACCAGCTTGGCGGTGTGCGTCACCAGGATGCCCAGGCTCGGCTGTTCCACATCCAAGAAACGACAACCAATCCGATGATCCAAACGGCCTCGCCGATAGAGCACTCTCCATGAGCGGCGGGAGCCGTAACGAACCTCGGCCTCATGCACGGCTGCGACGATGAGGCCGTTCCGCACCGCCCAAGTGTACCATTCCAGATCTTCGGCCGTCGGAAGGGTTTCGTCAAACGGATGCTTCTGCCAGAGCTCTCGCCGATAGAGGCTGTTCGGATTCCCCGCGCCAAAGCCGAATCCGTGACGCAGATCTGCGGCATCGTAAGCTGTGATCCCGTGCGCGAGCTTCCGATCCAGCTCGCACCAGAGCACTGGTCCCACGGCCGCCGCAACCGTATCCTGGAACCGCCGCACGGCCCTCCTGTAAACGCTCAGGATGTCGCCTCGCATCGGAATGCAGTGAGAGCTCAAAACAAGCACCCATTCGTTCCGAACCGCTCTGAAGCCTTTGTTCAACGAACCTCCGTACGTGAACTCCTTGGAAGGTAGATGGATGATCTCAGCGCCAGCCCCGGCGGCCATGGCCACCGTGCCATCGGTCGAACCGGAGTCCACCACAACCAGTTGGTCGCCCGCGATGCGATCGAGGCGCTTGAGGACAGCACCCAGCGTGGCCTCTGAGTTGAAGGTCCGGATGACGATGCTCAGCGGGATTGCTTCGTCGGTCTTGTTGAAGGCGTCCATAGTGGCCGGGAAGAAAGCTGGTCAACTGCGGATCTCCTCGCTCGGCCGCTTCGTCCCGGTGATCAGCCGAAGGCTCTTGCCCCAGATGCGTCCCTGAAACAGCTTGCGAAACAAAGAGGGCGACAGGATTAGCCGCAGCAGCCGCGGCTCGGTGCGCAGGAGACGGAGGAGAAGCCGCGGATTGATCACCACCAACCGCTCCAGAGAGTTCGGCCAATCCGAGTACCTCTGGCGGAGACACGCCCGCTTCTCCGCGAGGGTCAAGACAGGGGAATTGAGGATCTCAAGGGGATAACCAAAGTGAGTATGCTCCAGCCACGATTCGCGCCAGCTAATCTCGGGACCGCCTATCACCCCGCGGCAGGCCAGGACCACCGCGGGCGCGTCCGCCACCGAACGCATCAGCAACTGCATGGGCCACCAACCCGTCGAGAGATTCTGCTGCGGCAAACACGCGTGGAGCAGTCCGCTCCGGATCACGTTTGAGGACGTAAAGCTGATCCACATGACGTAGGGGGCAAAAGCATCACGGCCGCGAGCTACGCGCACGTCCGCCTCCGGCATCCTGGACAGCACATCCGGCCCCTGCGCTTGTGGGAACCGGTGTGGGAGGTGGATCCAACCCAACTCGGGATCAGCGCGGATCCAGCGAAGGATAGCGCCCGGCAGCCCCGGTTCAAAGAGGTCGTCGTCCCCGAACAACCAGAGGAATCGCGCCCGGGCATGGGCGTACAACCACCCAGCGTGAATGCTGGGGCCGCAGTTGACTGGCTGATGGACAATTCGCAGGCGCTCCTGAGCCGGCACGGAGTCGAGGAATTCGCGGGTGGAGTCGGTGGAGCCGTTGCTGGAGATCAGAACTTCGATCTCAGGATACTCGCGCAGCGCGGTCAGGAGGCGGGGAACGAGGCGGCGCAAATCGTCGACCCGGTTCCAAGTAGGAACAAGGATCGAGAGCAAGAGGGGAGGTGGTGCTACAGGCGAATTCACAGATCAGGCCGGTGCCATTCGCGGCGGCGCCGGAAAAAGATCCAGGCGGCGGCAGGCAGGGTAAAGCAAAGCACCACACAGGTGTATCCGAGTATGGCGCCAAGCGCGCCATAGAGCGCGCCAAATCCCACCACCAGGGAGCCCACGATGAGAGCGGTTGCCGCCGAGAGGCCCATGTAGGGCTCGCGTTTGTGCGCGCGCAAGTAAAAGGCCATGCTGGTAATCAGATAGTTCGCCGTGCCACCCACTATAAGAAGTGACAGCGAAGGCAAGTCAAGGAATCTGCCGCCGAGGGGACTCCACTCTTTGAGCGCGGCCACAACCGCCACAGCCCCCAAGCCGCCCGCGACGCACACTCCCAGCCCCTGAAGCGTCGCCAGCCTAAACAGACGGTCCAGTTCACCGAAGCGCCGGCCTCTGATCAGGATTCCGAACTGCGGAACCTTGGTTTGCGTCCACGCGGTCGCGAGTGCCGCCACGGCCTCAACCGCCTGTCTGGTCATCCCCATCCGCCCTGCTGCCGCCCTGCCGTGAAAATACAGCATCACTGGGTTGAAAAGGGAAAACACGAAATAACCGCAACACCAACTGAGCGCGATACGCCACTGAAAAGGCCATATCTCGGCCAGCCTCACGGGCTCGGTCGCTTGCCTCTCTGTCTGGATTTGCCACACCAACGGCCACCAGCGCCGTGCTACATAAACCAGCCCGCCCGCAAACAAAGTGATATGCCAGACGCAGGCTGCCCAGAGATCCCAGTGGTCCAGGATCGCCAGCCACGTCAGCAGCGTCGCAATCACACCGGCAACGAACCGGTACTGATTCACGCTGGCGATTCGGTTGCATCCCCCGAGGAAGAACCAGAGTGGAAGCAGGCAGCGATTGGCGGTCCGCGCAGCCATAAGTACCCAC
>ORMF011756488.1_pt1 | contig 18068 bp, 13 predicted proteins | sample 1779871 | NCBI WGS metagenome assembly ORMF01 (sample SAMEA104232316, study PRJEB22302) | groundwater metagenome | biome: forest; feature: aquifer; material: groundwater | place: USA | collected 2011-08-07 | depth 5.4 m
CGATGCTGCCCAGTCAGAGTCCGTTGACGTCCGACCGATTGAGTCCGGGAGCGCAGGAGCAGTTCGACGGTGGCGCATTCGACGTCTCGCAGTTGACGTTCGAGCAGTGTCACGTTCGAGTCGACTTCAACGCGACACCCGGGCGAGTCGTCGGCGTCGACATGCGAGCCCCGCGCTCCGCCGCGATCACGTTCGACGGATGTCGGTTCGACGGCCGTGCGGCGGCGATGATCCTGGCGTGGGCCGGGCAGTTCGACGTGCTGCAGTGCTCCTTCGACAACAGCCAGCCGCCGGACGAGTCGATCGAACAGGGCACGATGCCGAACGGTGTCGACATCTTCATCGGCGCTCCAGTCCTCGAGCAGAAGTCGGACGGGATGGTCTTGCCGGCCGTCGCATCCAGTGTTCGCGCGGCGCAGTGCTCGTCACGCAGCCAGCAGTTCGTGGGAACGTTCTCATCCCACGTGGACGACCGGATCCGACGCCGGTCGCTTCTTCTGGCGTGCCGGCATGGGAACTTCTACCGCCCGCAGCCGGACCCAACGCCCATCCGCTCGCGACCGCCGTCCGTATACTGGGGTGACGCAGGGCCACTCGACCTCCTCGGCTGTTCCATTCGCGGCCTCGCCGGATCCGGCGAGTGGCCGATCCAGAACATCGCAAGCGCGACCGGACCGGTGATGATCCGCGAGCTACGTGGCTACACCGTCGCGATGACGGTTCGGGTCGACACCGAGTCCAGTCACGTCGAGGCCGACAGCACGGTGTGGGAGTCTCCCGTCCGCGACCGGAGTACATGATGCGCGCTCGCGTGGCGCAGTCGAAGACCCGGTTCGCGGCCACCGGCGCGGGCGCTGTCCTCGTTGCGTGTTCGACGGTGCAGTCATTCGCCGACGTTCCGGGGAGCGACATCGTGCGTGCGGCCGAGATCGGCGCGAGAGACGTCGTCCCGATCGAGGTAACCGAGGCGGACGGTCCAGACTACGACTGCCTCCCACGCATCACCGGGCGCTACTGTCCACCGCAGCCCGACGTGCCGATGATGCCCGCGGACGCCTCGCTACAACCGGTCCCCGACGCGGGCCCGTCACTGCCTGCGCCGCGGTTGACCGGCCCGGTATCGCCACTCGGTGTCGCGAGCTGGCGCCCGCGGCTGCACTGGGAGTTGCCGGCCGGCGCCACCGGCGCAGTCGTGGACCACTGCCGTGACCGGAACTGCACGCGGCCGATCATGCGATTCGAAGCCGATGGAAGTGAATCGCGACCGCCCGACCCGATCCCACCCGGCGTGGTCTTCTGGCGAGCGTACGCGCGAGACGCTCGCGGCGTTTCGACCAACGTGAGCCGGACGTGGGAGTTCTGGGTGCGACGGCGGGACACTCCGTCGGACGCACCGTGGGGCGTGTACCGGGACTTCAACGGCGACGGGTACGAAGATGTGGCGATTCCGGCGGCACGGGGGCCGACGCCGTGGCCGATGGACGACGGCACGTACGATTACTCAATGGGGGTCGTCTACGTTTACTACGGCGGGCCGTGCGGCATCGACGGGCGGCCGCCGGATGTTCTCCGGCGACGCGGCAGGAGCGTGTTCGGGGATCACGTTGAGTACGCCGGGGACTTCGACGGCGACGGCTATGCAGACCTGCTGATGTCGGAGACGATCGTGTACAGCGACGGGTTCTCGCGCTGGCGCGTTGCGTTCGGATCCGCGGAGGGCCTCAATCTCTCGCGTTCCGAGGAGATTGCCATCCCACTGAACTTGACGGCAACGATCGGCTTCAACCGTCGGAACGCTGTTTTGGACTTCGACGGCGACGGGTTCACGGACATCGCGTTCAGCCAGTTTTCGATCCTGTTGGTTCCAGGCGACCGCGCGCGTCGATCAAGTCCTGTGGAGATATGGCAGCCCGCGACGGAATTGTGGATGTCTCCAACGGTCTCACCGCAGACGGCCCTGTCGCAGACTCAGGGCACCGCGACAGGATCGGCGATCTTGCTGGCGCTCCACGGCACGACGCGAGACAGCTGGCAGCACGTCGTCGGCGGCTATCACCTGACGACCGCGAGGACTCTCGAGCCGGATTGGCAGCGGACTGTGGAGAACACGAACTATCGAAGACTCTTCTCGCTTCAGCACGGCGGAGATTTCGAAGCGGATGCGATGCCCGATGTCGTCTACGGCGGCGAGTTGGGCGTCTCCGTCTATTCGCGTGTCACTCCGGGGTCGCTCTGGCGGGCATACAGCCTCCAGATTCCGGCGGAGGTTCGGACCGCGACGCGTGATCATGCCGGGCGTGGACTCTGGGGCTTCGACAATGCCACGCCGGTCCTCGACACAAATGGCGACGGTGCCACCGAGGTGACGATCGGCGCAGCCTGTGCTCTAAGACCGCCGCCCGATCCGTACAACGTGTGTGGTGACGGACGGCTGTACTTGTACGCCTTCGACCCAGCCGCAACGGACACCGCGATCGCGCCCACCATCGCGCTTTCTGGAACCACGAGAGGCTCCGAGTTCGGCTTCAGCGCTTCCGGTGCCGATCTGAACGGGGACGGGTTCGACGATCTCATTGTCGCTGCACCCGGGGATAGCGTCATGGGCTGGCGATATTCCCGGTACGCCGGCAGCGTGGTCGTCTACTGGGGCGGCAGCGATCGCGTTTCTTCGTCTCGCACGACGGTGCTTGACGGTTGCTTTCCGGCGGGTGTCTTTGGCGGAAACTGGTTCGCTTACAACTGAGGGAGGCTGTCGATGGGCAACCCTGGCGCCGAATTCGTGCAATTGGATAGCCTCGCGCCTCCCGGCGCGGGCCCGGGGTTCGACTACGCCCCGGCGCTCCGAGCCGCGTGCATCGCGCTCTCCGACGCAGGCGGCGGGATCGTGTACATAGACACGCCGCCGCTGTCGACCGGCTTTACGTACTCACTGGGTTCCAGCAGCCCCGGCGCCGCAGCGGCGTTGATGGTGGGTTTTAGCTTTCCGTCGTTCAACTCGCCGAACTTCCGAACCGGGACCCGTGTCTTGTATGTCCCGCGCAACGTCGCATTGTGGATTGCACCCGGAGCGATCCTCTCCGTCGCTCCCGGCACGGTGATCGAGATCGAAGGACCGCTGTGGGCCGGGCGATACCAGATCTTCACGAACCAGTCGCAGGCGGTCTCTACAGGCAGTCCAATGGGACCGGCGAGCCTCACGCGCTTTAGCGGCGAGGTGATCTTCTCCGGCGAACAGCAGCAGGAGATTTTCCCGGAGTGGTGGGGCGGTGACTTGTCGATTCCGCGGGGCATCTCGCCTACGACGGAGGCCACGATCCCGGCGATTCCCGACATGTCGTACGCCCTTCAGCGTGCGATCAACGCGGCGTTCCACCATCGGTTCAAACCAGCGTGGGACGCTGGCGGGTTGTGGCATGGCATTCAGTCCCTCTTGCCACCGATTCCGGTGACGCTGCGTGGGACATACGCGATCGCGCGCGAGTTGACCGTCTCGGACCGCGTGCTCACGGTGGGGGGCGCCGGTTTCGCCCGGCTCGGCGGAGCCTTCGTGCTCCGGGGCGATGCCGGCCCCCGTGACAGGCTGCAGCCTCCCGCCGAGTCCCAGCCCTTCGTGCCCCAACTGGGAGACTCGAGCCCCACAATCCTCGGGCGCCCGTTGTGGGACGGCACGATCAGCGATGGCGCGCCCACGATCTGGTCGTTCATCGGCCGTGCGTTGCTCGCGGTCGACGCCGTCGGCGGAGTCGACATCGACGGCGTCGCATTCGACGCGCGATTCTACGCGCCGAGTTGTCTCGCGCTCTACCCCCGCGCACCCGGTGCGGGCGGCGGTGCGGATTCGGAGCGCGTCGGACCCTCGGGTCGGTGCGGTTCGCAACTGCTCGTTCACGCGAGCACGCGGACCGCTTGTTCAGGTCGGCAAGACAACCGTGGGATTGGAGACGACGCCGGCAACTGGGGTCAGGTCAGGTCCCGTCGTTTCGAGCATCGATCGCCCGCTGCCGGCGGAACCTCTCGATGGCTCCGCGATGCCATCCGATCTCGACGTGTCCGCTCTCCGCTTCGAGAATTGCATCTTCCGACCCGTAGAGCCCGACCCAGACCCTGTGGACCTTCGCACCATCACCCGCGCACTTCGCCTGGGCTTCGCTTCCGCCGTCGGCCGCACGCCCCCACTCTCGCGCCCGGACCGCCGAGTTGCCATCGAACTCCGCGCCGGTGACACGGCTCCTTTGTCCATGGTGGACTGCATCTTCGACGGCGATGCGGCCGCGATGATCCTGGCGTACTCGGGAACGTTCGCGCTCGAGGCGTGCCTGTTTCGCAACACGCGAGACCCGGGCACCTTGCACAGCGTGCGACCGCTCGACAGCGAGCTCGTCCGCGCGCGGCGCGACAACATCCCGCAGGGCGTAGACGTTTTCCTCGCCATGCCGCCGCGCGAGACTTCCGCCCGCGGGAGCGGGACCGCGCAGGCGATCCACCGTCCCATGGCGTCGTTCACCGCGATCCACTGCGACTCGACGAGTTACCAGTTCCTGGCCACGTGTCGGCAGCGTCAGCCGGGTCCGAGCGGTGGCTCGGTGCCGCAGCGGCCGTCGGTCCTGATCGGCTTGCGTCCCACTCCTCCGCCCGTCTCGCGAACCGCTGACCAGGAATACTACCGAGCGCGACGACCGCCATCCATCGTGTGGGGAGCGAACGGCCGTCTCGTGCTCATCTCGTGCGTCATCGATCAGCTTGAGGCCTTCCAGTTCGGTGCCGTCGAGAACATCGGGAGCTTCATCGCGTCACGGCGAATGCAGGTCGCAAACGACTACGTCGCCGCGCGGTTCCGTACGGTACAGCAGGAGGGCGAGGGCGTGACGACGACGGGGGCGGCTGACCCAGCGCGCGAAGAACGGGTTGCTGTTTGGCGGCGGTAGAGCCGCGGCCGGTAACGCTCGTACCCTGTCGACGAGTGCCGGGCGGTAGGCTCGCGCACGCAAAGGATCGGCTGCGATGGAGCTGAGAGACCGGGCCGGAGCAATCATGCGGTCAGCGTCGCGCGAGCGACAGCGACAGCGGTAGATCGCGACCCCCTCCGTCGGGGCCCAATCGCGATGCTGCAACATATCTCTGCACTTTTTCGGGAAACTGCACTCAACTTCTGCACTTCTCGCCGGGTCAGCAGTTCTGTGCAGCACCGTGATTCCGCGGACTTGAGTCACCGCTTGCTGCAAATAGCTTCTGGACGGCGACAATGATTACGGGAGTTCCGCCGCGCAACTCGTCATCGGCGGCGGTCGCGTCTGATCCATCAGGTACGCCGACACTTGATCGCGCACGCACGTAGGTCCCGCGGCGAGTGCGCCGTGACCGACGCCCTGGTACGTGAGCGTGTACGTCGTGTTGCCGAGCGCGCGGGCCATTGCGGCCGTCCACGCAACGGGCGTCGTCGGGTCGTATCGCGCGGCGAGGAGCAAGATCGGCGGAGCCATCGCGGCCGAGATCGTGGGACGTGGACGACGCGGACGAATGGGCCAGTCGAGTCCGAGCCGGTCGAACGTCTGCATCGTGGGAAACGGGGGCAATTCGGGTCGCACGAGCATCCGGAACCCGTCGAGGTACTGCATCTCCGTAAACCCCTCGGCGAATGGAAAGTCGTGCGCCATGATCGCGGCGTAGCGTGCGAACGCCACGCTCACACTGCCGGGCGTGCGGCCACCCCAGGTCGAATCGGCCATGCCCAGCAAGCGAGTTCCGTCGGGCGTCGTCTGGTCGAGCATCGCGAGCGCGGGGCCCAATTCGACCCAATCCACGGAGCCGGCGCTCTCGAACGCACCGATCGCCAGATCGCTTCCCGTGAGCACGCGCGCTGCGACGGGCACCGGAGTCATTTCGACGCGCTGCCAGAGCGCGAGAAACCGGGCGGCAATCTCTGCACCCGTCGTCGCGCCTCGACGGTACGGACATCGCACCTCGGTCTGCGCCGCGCACCACGTGAAGAACTGCATGACCGCGTCGAGCGTCGCGGTGGCCCGCTCGCGTCCGAGGCGAACGCGGTCCGCCGTGGGATCCACGTTCGAATCGAGCATGAACGCACCGACGTGTTGCGGATACATCGACGCGTACGCCGCACCCAGGTAGGAGCCGCTCCCCACACCGTAGTAGTGGATCCGCGCCTCGCCGAGGCCGATGCGAATCTGCTCCATGTCGCGCACGGTGCTCTCGACGCCGACGTTTTCGAGCAGTTCGCGCGGGACGTCGCGAAGACAAGCCGCGCGAATGTCGGCGAACGCCTGGCGCAGCGTCATTTCCTCGGCGGGATCGTCCGGCGTGAGGGCGGCGTTGCGCAGGGCGTCGTACGCAGTGGTCGTGCAGTCGATCGCGGGTATCGACTCGCTGGAGCCGCGAACGTCCCACACGAGAATGTCGTACGCGGCAGCGGCGCTGCCGAAGTATCCACGCAGTCCGCTGTTGTCCAGCAGCCAGAGCCTGCTTTCGAGGCCCGGCCCGCCCCGATTGACCATCAGCGTCCCGCGGCGTTGCCCCGCGGGCACGCGCGCGACGAAACGCATCACGCGCAGTTGGATCCGCGGGCCGGTGGGGTTGTCGTAGTTCATCGGCACGGACAACGTCGCGCATTCGTAGAACAGATCGACACCGGCGCAGCGACCCCACGCCAGCGTGCCGACACTGCCATCGCCCGGACGCGTGTCCGTCATGACCGGCACGTCCGCGACATCGGGAGCGACGGTGATGTCCGCCGCATCCATCGTCGTCGTGTCTCCAGGGGTCGGAGAACCGCAGTGCGCGAGTGCGAGCGTGAACGCGGTGAACAGGAGAGCGCGGCTCGCGCGGTGGATCGCGGTGGTCATGGGCCGACGGGTACACGATCGCGTACCGGGCAGCAAGCGCGGGGGGCTCGCGGGCTCGCTATCGCGCCGTGTTCGTTCGATGTACGCTTTTGCGATGTTGCACTTATCTTCGCGTCCCCTACGACGGCTCGTCACTCTTACGTCGCTCGCGGCGCTCACGGCGTGTTCACTGACGCTCGAGAACGTGATCCTCGACGGCAGCCGTGACAACGGTGCGGCGGACGGCAGCGCCGTCGGAGATTCGCTCGACATGCCAGCGCCGACGGACAGTCCAACGGACGTCCCGGCCGATGTCGCCGATGCCGTGGACGCGATCGACGCTCCCGCCGAGATCGCGGCGGACGCCCCCGTGGACAGTCCCGACACGGTCGATGTGCCGGCGGACACCTGCGCGACGAACGTCGAACGGTGCAACGGCCTCGACGACAACTGCAACGGTCAGGTCGATGAAGGAATCGCGCCGGTCGTGTGCGGAGTCGGCGTGTGTCGGCGCACCGTGCCGGGATGCACAGCGGGAATGATCAATGCTTGCTCGCCGGGATCGCCGCAGATCGAGATCTGCAACGGCTTGGATGACAACTGCAACGGGACGATGGACGAAGCACTCACGCCCGTCGCGTGCGGGGTGGGGGCGTGCGCGGTGACAGTCGCCGCGTGTGGGGACATGGGACCCAATCGATGCGTGCCGGGCGCTCCCGTGCGTGAGATTTGCGGCAACTCGATCGACGACGATTGCGACGGCACGGTCGACGACGGATGCCACTGCGATCTGTACGTGAGTGAGGTGGGCTCCTTCGACCCGTCCGCCGGCGCCTCACCCAGCAATCCGGCCGCGACGGTCGCGCACGCGCTGCGATTGGCCAGCACGATCTCCATGCGTCCGCTTCGCGTGTGCGTCGCGGCGACGCCGAACGGCGGTCGATGCGGTTTCGCGTACCTCGAGAGCGTCACGATGTTGAACGACGTGTCCGTGTACGGCGGCTACCGCTCGGACACATGGGTCCGCGATGGCACGTGTTCGACCAACGTCACGGCACCGTACGTGGGCTCGTCAGGGCTTGCGCCCGCCGTCACGTTCCCGACGACAATCGTGTCCGCGGGCACGACGTTCGACGGGTTCACGGTTGGCCACGCGCTGCCGGCGCTGGGCCTCGCGGCAGTAGGAGCCACGGTCGTATTTAGCGGCACAGGCGTTCTCAGCAACAACACGATCTTCGCGCCGTCGACGACGCTGACGTCGATCGGCGTGAACATGGCTCCATCCACGGGCGCCATCCCGGCGACGCCGCCGCTCGTCACGCAGAACTCGATTGTCCCGCCCGCGAATGGCGTTGGATCGACCGCTGTGGGCGTGCGCACGGCCGGAATGACCGGCGCGCGCATCGTCTCAAACGTGCAGATTCTCGCGGGCAATGCGACGTCGCGATCCGCGGGGGTGTGGGTCGAGGGAACGACCGGCGTTCAGATCACGAACAACGCAAACATCTCGGGCGGCACCGTCGCCAGCAGCAGCGGCGGCGCGATGAGCGTCGGCGTGCTCGTGACCCTTGCGTCCGACGGTCTCGTCGTCGCGCGCAATGCGATCGTCACGGGCGGACCGGCGTTGATCGAAAGCAATGGAGTGCGCATGGACGGCGCGACCGGAACCGTCACGGTGTGGAACAACACGCTGTTGGCGGGCGGAACGGGCACGATCGCGACATCCGCGCGCGTCGTGGGAACGTCGATTGGAACGACCTCCGGCGTGCTCGTGCTCGCGTCGAACATCAACGTCGAAGCGCGTGCCTCCGCGGGAAATCAAGACCGCACCGTGTGGTGCTCCAACCCGCTGGCGCAGTGCAGGGTCGTTGGCAACGCTCGGATCTCCGGGGCGCCGAGCGGTGTCGGCTCGACGAACTGGAACGACATCGTGTTCGACAGCGGAACGCCGGGCCTGATCATCGGCAACCGTCTCGCGGGTTGCGCGAGTGGCTGCACGGACGCTGCGGGCATCGCGCTGAACGCAGCCGGCAGTGTGCTCGTCGAGCGAAACGTCATCGACACGCAGGTGGCGGTGAACGGTGGCTTGGGCATCTTCACGCAGGGCACTGCCACGCTGATCCAGAACAACTTCGTCGCCGTCTCCACGGGCAGCGGCATCTTCGTGAACCGCGCGGGACCCGCTGGCGCGCAGGCGCTCGTGCACTCGAACACCGTCGTCGGCGTCGTGGTGCCCACCGGCGCGACGCGGGACATGAACTTGCTCGTGTGCGTGTTCGAGGGCAGCTCGGCCGGTCCGGCGCCGCTGTTCCGGAACAACATCGCGGTGTGCACGGCTCCGTCGAGCCTCACTCGCCACGCATTCCGTGAGCTGGGCGCACTCGGTGACCCGGGCGTGTTCCAGAACAACGAACTGTTCGGCTGCGACGTGGCCTACCAAGACGTCGAGACCGGCGCCGTGAACAACATCGCCACCATCAACGCGTTCGCGGACATTCCCACGAACGGCGGGAACGTCGCGATGCCGCCCGGCTTCGTCGGCGGTGGGGACTTTCACCTTGCGGGCTCGTCGGGGTTGATCGACCGGGGCTCCGGCGCGGCGGGATTGCCCGCGTTGGACTTCGACGGCAATGCGCGGCCCGCACGCACGGCGCCGGACATCGGGTGCGACGAAGTGCCGTGACGTTGGGCGAGGGGGGGGAATTCACAGGAAGGTGGGAAGCCGGGAAGTCGGTGCAGTTCGGAATGGGAGGAGAGAGTGAGTGTTTGGCGCTCCGGGGCGGAAATCGATTTCGGGAAGTGCGACGCGATCGAGTGAGTCATCGATGAGACTTCGCGCGTGGCGCGCGATTGCGGCAGCGGCTCTCGGGGGCTGCGCGTCGTCCGTCGCGCGTTCTGACGTGCGGACCGTGGACGCCGCGGTCGACGAAGGTCGCATCGATTCATCACAGGACATCGCGAATGCCCCGGACGTCGGCGATGCGTCAACTGATCTGCCCGCGGACGTGCCGCGCGACCCGCTCCTGCCGCGACAGATTGCGCCATTGTCGACATCGATTGTTACTTCGCAGCGACCGTTGTTGCGCTGGGCACTGGCGAGCGGGACCGATGGCGCCGAAGTCATGCTGTGCCGCGATCGTGCGATGACCACGACGTGCCAGGTCATCACTGCAATTGGCGCGAACGGCGCTCCGGCAGCGCCGCTCACGCCCGGCGTGTGGTTCTGGAGACTGCGTGGACTCGCGGCGGGCGCAGTCGTGAGCGGCGGCGGAACGGTGTGGCAGTTTACGGTGGGTGCGCGATCGGCACCGGTAAACGCGAGTTGGGGAACAGTGCTCGACGTCAACGGGGACGGATTCGCCGACGTCGCATGCCGAGCGCGCGCGGCGCGGCTGAGAAGGGCGTGCGGGGTCCAATGGGACGTGTGTCCGACGGGGTCGACGTGTTCGTCGGGCCGCTGTCTCTCCTCGCCGGGCACCCTTCGATACGCGGCTAGCTGCGCAATCGTTTCGACGGACGCGGCGAACTGCGGCCTCTGCGGCAACGTGTGCCCCGCGTGGCAAACGTGCTCGGCCGGAGCGTGCGCGTAGGGACGGGGCGACACGCAATCTCGCCATACTCTCCGGCTTGACGCGATGGCAAACCAATGCCATTGAAATCCCATGCGTGTACCCATCGATGCGGCGGGTCGACTCGTGTTGCCCAAGGCCATCCGCGACGCGCTGGGTCTTCGTGCGGGAACCGAAATCGATGTCGAGGAACGCGATGGGCACATCGAGCTGACGCCGATTCCCGCGAAGACCCGTCTTGTCCGCCGCGGCAAGCTCCTCGTCGCTGAGCGTACGAAGCCCGCGCCGACGCTCCGTGCGGCGAGCGTGCGCGAGGTGCTCGAGTCCGTTCGGCGATGAACACATTCGATACGAGCGTGGTCATCGCGGCCTGCGCGAGTTGGCACGAATGGCACGGCGTCGCCCGTCGAGCGGTCGAGGCCGGCGGCGTGCTCGTCGGCCACGTCGCACTCGAGGCCTACTCGGTGCTCACGCGACTTCCCGTCCCACATCGAATTCCGGCTGACATCGCCCGCGAGTATCTCGTGCGGACCTTTCCCAAGCCGCCTCTCGTTCTCGACGCCGCGGCGATGCTGCGAATCGTGCCGGAACTCGAGAACGCGGGGATCGCCGGGGGGGCGGTCTACGACGGACTGATCGCCATCACCGCGCGCACGTTCGACGCAACACTCGTGACATTGGACGACCGCGCGTTGCCAACGTACCGCAAGTGCGGCGCGAGCGTTCGTCGTCTCGATGTCAGAAGCGCCGCAACGTGATCCCACTCACGCACGGCTCAGATAATCGCGAGGAACAAAGACGTTTCGCACGCGAAACGCCGGCGGAGACTCCACCATGAGCCGCACGCGGAGCGCGTAGCCCTCGGCGGGAAACGCGAAGAATGGCTCGGGGCTCCCAATGTGCCGCACCCACTCTGGCGCGGGCGTGCCCGTCTCGCGGCACAGCGCGCTGACCACCGCGGACACGAGTCCCTCGAAGCGTCCAGACGACTCGATCGGCGTCGCGACCATCTCCGCGCGCTCCACGGCGCTCGCCCGTCGAAACGCGTCGACGAAGTCCGTGATGGCTGGCTGAAAGTGCTGGCCGCCGGCTTGCGCGCGGACGAGGCATTCAACGGCCGTCATCGAGCATCTCCTCGAGCAACAATTGCGTTCGCACGGGCAGGCGCTCCGCGGGGTAATACTGCAGTACGACTGCGAGCACATCGGCCGAAGTCCGAAGCCCGAGGCGGGTCGTCAGAAAGCGAATGTCTTCAGTGTCCTCGACCGTTCGAGCCGCAGCGCACTTCATTGCCAGCATCGTGCGCTCGTCGGCGACGGAGATCTCGACGTGCGACAGCGATCGCCATCGTTCGAAGCCCGCGCCCTGCGGCACGAACGCCTTGGCCGCGTCGTTCAGCCAGTCGTCGGGCAGCTCCAATTCAGCCGCGACGCGGCGGGCCGCATCGCGAACGGCTTGCGGCTCGGTGAACCACGCATCCACGTCCTTGGTCGACGAGCGAGCGTGCAGGGCGATGCACATCACCGCGCCACCGACCAGGTAGCACTCCGCGTGAACGCCCTTCACGGCAAGTTCACGGTCCAACGCATCGAACGCGCGCTCGATGTCGCTCTCGGTAAGTCGGTCCACGCGCGTAGGATGCCACGAACCGCGTGTTGGCTCCGCCTACGCCAGTTCGGGCGGCTCGAGCGGTCCGCCGCCGCGCGGATATTGATCCGTGCACCGCCATCGCGCGGAACCGCGGGGCGACGCGGTGCAGACGCAGTTGTGCATCGGCCAACCCCCTGCAGCGGTTTCCGGGTACGGACAGATTCCGAGACCGGTGTGCGTGCACGCAGCACCCTGGGTGGGTCGTTGTCGCGGGCAGCTCGCGCCGGAAGGCGGCGTCCTGCTAGGTCGGCCGCTGGCAGCACCGGTGCCCGCGGATTGCGCGGAAGCGACGGCCGCGCCCGCGAGGACGATGGCGACCGTCTGCATGAATCGCTTTGCGCTGGGTGTCATGGCGACGTCATACCCCGTTCGCCGCGGATTGCAGCACGGGCGGAGGCGTGAGTCGCGGGCTATCGAATCCGGTCGTTCACGAGTGCACGCAGCTCCTGCCGCGCGAACGGCTTCTCGAACCGGAGGGTTGGGACGCGGTCGAGAAACTCACGAGCCGCTGCCGTGAACGCGCCGCCGGTCATGAAGAGCACGCGCTCGGCCTGGTCGGGCGCGAGTCGGACCAGCGCCGCGTGAAGGTCCATCCCGGTCACGTCCGGCATCATCAGATCGCACAGAATGACATCGAATCGCTCGCCGGCCACCATGCGGTCGATCGCCTCCTGCGCGCGAGTCGAAGTATCCACGTCATGTTCGGCCATGAGTGCCCGACGGATGACCGCGCAAAGGATGGGCTCGTCGTCGATGACCAGGATCCGCCCGCGCCGGCGTGCGTGAGGCACCGTGTCCACGGACACCGCGATCGGCGCCACGTCGGTTCGGGCCCGCGGGAGGTTGACGCGAAACGTCGTGCCCCGACCGATCTCGCTTTCGACGTCGATCGTTCCGCCGAGATCCGTCACGATGCGCTGGCAGATCGCGAGTCCCAGCCCGGTCCCCACTCCGACCGGCTTCGTCGTAAAAAACGGCGTGAAGATTCGTCTCTGGACGTCCGCCGACATGCCCGATCCCGTGTCCGCGATCTCGACCACGACGTCGCCCGTCGTGCCCAGTCGTGTCGAAACACGAATCTCGTTGTCCTCCGCGCGGCCTTCGGGAATCGCGTGCGCCGCGTTCACGACGAGATTGAGAAACACCTGACCCAGCCGCGATTCGTTCGCTTCGACGGGCGGGACATCGCCGTACAGCTTGACCAACCGCGCGCGATGCCGGATCTCGTTCCAGACCATTCGCAGCGTCGATTCCAGGACGCGCCTGGTGTCCACGGGTCCGCGCTTCTCGTCCTCGGCGCGCGAGAAGATCTTGAGGTCTCGAACGATCGTGCGAATTCTCTCCGCGCATAGGCGTGCGTCGTGGATTTCGTCCTGAAGATCCGACGGCAGCCCGAACCGTTGCGTCAGCTCGGTGACGTCTCGGAATGCCAGCTCGAGATTGGCCATGACCGCCGCGAGCGGGTTGTTGATCTCGTGGGCGATGCCGGCCGCGAGGATTCCGACGGATGCCATGCGATCCGACGCGATGAGCTGAGCGTCTGTGCGCTTCTTCTCGGTAACGTCGCGGGCGACAAGCACTGCGCCGGAAATGTCTCCGTTGCGGCGCACGGGAGCGATGCGGCACGACAACCAGATCGGCGTCCCATCCGCCGCGGCGCGGGTCACGTCGATGTTTGTCGCCTGGCCGGTCGCGAAAACCGACTCCAACGCCGAGGACATCGCAGGGTGCTGGTCCGCCGAAAACCGAGCGAGCCAGAACATTCCGGCAACCTGGTCGGTGTGCGGGGAGAGCGCTCGGTTGGCGAACTGGATGCAACCGCTCCGATCGACCGAGCACACGAAGTCCGGCGCGTTGTCGAATACCGCACGCAGCTGCGAGCGGGCGTCCACGGCCGCGGCCTCGGACGCCGCGCGGGCCTTGATGGATCGTGTGAGGGCGACGGCCAACGTCAGTTGATTGGCAACCCCGCGTGTGAACTCGAGCCAGTCGGGATCGTCGAGTTGCCTCGAGCGAGACATCACGAACATTGCGCCGAGGGGCTCTCCGCTGTGGACGAGCGGGAATACGTGGGCCGAAACTGCGCCGCTTCGCGCGAGAATCTCTCGGGCCGCATCGGCCGGTGACGGTCCAGGCAGAGGCGCCGGACGTCCGCGGGCGATGAACTCGCGAAGAACCTCCGCGTGGCCGAAGAAGCCGTCGATCTCCTCCTGCTTCCACGCGGTCGAGCCGCCGATGACTCGAGCGGTCATCTCGCCCCCCGCGTCCAAGAGATACAGCGCGCCCACGGACACTCCGCCGGCGTCGAAGCAGAGCGCCAGCACGTCGTCGATCGCGCCCCCGAGATCGCCCTTTTGGACCACGGCTTCCGTGATGCCCGTCAGGACGGTCAATTCCGCTGCCTGCATGGCGGAGCGCTGCGCCAGTCCGACGTTGATGGAGACCTGCCGCTCGAGCTGCCGCTGTACGCGGGTCGCGCGCTCGCGCTCGACGTCTTCCGCAGGGACAGACAGCGGTCGTTGCATCCCACCCGGCTCTCGGGTCTCGAACGTAACGCGCAAAGCGTTTACGACGTCCCGCAGATCGGGAGTTCTCAGGACGAACTCGCTGGCGCCGGCACGCCGTGCGAGATCCCGGTCGGTCGGCTCGACGTACGTCGATGTGACGAGAATGACCGGGAGCTGGGCGAGCGCCGGGTCCGAGCGGACCGCCATCGCCAATGCGAAACCGTCGAGCCCCGGCATCATCACATCCGAAACGATCGCGTCGGGCGAGTGATCGCGGGCGAGCGCGAGCGCCTGCGTGCCGTCGGCCGCGGGAATGACGACGCAACCCATTCGACTCAGGCGGAAATGCAGGAGCTTGAGCTGCAGCGGATCGTCGTCGGCCAGGACGATGGTGCGACCGACGAGTGCGCCGGGGGGCTCGTCGCCCGCCGGAGGCAGGTGACCGCGGACGATCTGCACGAGACGCGATGGCTCGACGGGTTTCGAGACGACGCCGTCGAAACCGGCCGCCGCCACGTGCGCTTCCTCCTCCTTCGAGATGAACCCCGAAAAGCAGAGAATCGGCACGTCCGGGCCGCATTTCGCGCGGATCTCGACGATGAGCGCGAAGCCGTCCGCGTCCGGCAGACAGAGATCCTGCAGAACGAGATCCGGGATCCGGGAGTCGAGCATGCGCAGCGCCGTCTGTCGGTCTGGAGCCTCGAGCAGTTCGCAGCCGTCGCGCTCGAGCGCGAACCGAACCAGCTTGCGGGTCATTGGATTGTCTTCGACGAGAAGGATCGTAGGCTTGGTCATCGTTCGGCCGCCGCGTCTGAAGTGTTTCGCGCCAGCAGGTCCGCCACGATTCCCGGCAGCGCCCGGGTGTCGATCGGCTTGGTGAGGTACCCGTCGCACCCGGCGGCGATGGCCGTGCGTTCGTCGCCCTTCATCGCGTACGCCGTCACCGCGAGGATCACGATGGATCGCGTCGCACGGTCGGCCTTGATGCGCCGCGCCACCTCGAGACCGTCGATCCCCGGTAGCTGCAGGTCGAGCAGGATCATCCGTGGCCGCCACTCGCGCAGCATCGCCAGCGCTTCCTCGCCGTCGGCGGCCGTTCTCACGTCGTGGCCCTGCTTGGACAACACGAAGTCGAGCAGCTTCCGGTTGGCCGCGTTGTCGTCCACGACGAGAAGTGTCTCGCCTGACATCGCTCAGACCTTCACGGTGTGCGAACGACTCGGCAGGAACGCCTCGAGTTCGGCCACCAACGACGCGACTCCACCGCCCTTCTTCGACACGACGGCCTGCGCGGACGCACCGAGCCGCGCCTGCTCCGCGACGGTGAGGTCTTTGGCCGTCCACACGATCACCGGCGTCGTTCCGTGCGCGGGCAACGCTCGCAGCCGATCAAGGAACGCGAAGCCGTCCAGCCCCGGCATCAGGAGATCGAGGATCACCGCGATCGGACGCGATCGCTCCGCCGCGGCGAGGCCCGCCGCACCGTCCGTGCAACAGATCGCGTCGAAGCCGAGCCGTTCCACGGTGTGCGCGAGCAGCTTGACGGTGCCAGGGTCGTCGTCGATGACGAGCACCGAGTCGCGTCCCCGGCGGCCGAGCCCGCGCTCGAGCGATGCGAGCAGCGACTCGGGCTCGAGCGGCTTGCCGAGCACGTCTTGCACGACGAAACCGCCGGCAGCGCGCGCCTCGGCCACGACGGTCACGATCACCACGACCGCGTCGCGACTGCAACCGCCCGCTCGGATCCCCCGGAGCACGTCGAGCCCACTCATGTCGGGTAGCAACAAGTCGAGTGTGATTGCGTCGAACGCGCGCGCACCCGCCTTGGCCACCGCGGCCTTGCCTGTGGCGGCGGTTTCCACTGCGTACCCGGCTCCGGAGAGCATTTCCGCGAGCAGCGCGCGATCGCCCGGATCGTCCTCGATGACGAGCACGGAACGGGCGCCGGGCGCGTTGGCGAGGGTCACGGTGCCCTCGTCGGGCGCGGATTGGGTCGCGCTGTGCCGCGGGAGCATCGCGAAGAACACGCTCCCTTTGCCGATCTCACTCGTGAGCCCCACCGAGCCGCCTTGCGCCTCGACGAGCTTCTTGGTCAGCGCGAGCCCCAAGCCCGTGCCACCGAGCTTTCGGGCCGCCCGCCGATCGAGCTGGACGAACTCTGTAAAGAGATTCGCGATGTCCGTGGGCGCGATCCCGGCTCCGGAATCTTCGACTTCGAGCCGGAGAAACACTTCACCCTCGGGACGTGCACGGATCACGACGCGCCCGCCTTCGGGGGTGAACTTCAGCGCGTTGGACAGGTAGTTGTAGAGCACCTGCTTGAATCGGCCAGGATCGAGCGTCGCGTCGAGTCCCGTCGCGACCTCGACGTCGACTCGAATTTGCTTCTCGGCGGCGCCCGTTCGAACGATGCCGCACACCTCCAGGACGATCGCGCGCACGTCGATGGACTCGGGCCGGAACTCCATCCGCCCGGCCTCGACCTTGGAGAGATCCAGGACGTCGTTGATCAGTTGCAGGAGATGGCGCCCGCTCGTGAGGATGTCACCGAGGAATTCCTTCGACTGCGGGGACCCGGGATCGACCTGGCCATCGTAGAGAATCTCGCCGAAGCCGATGATCGCGTTGAGCGGAGTTCGAAGCTCGTGCGACATGTGCGCGAGAAACTCGCTCTTCAGCCGGCTGGCCTCTCGCACGCGGCGGTTTTCCGTCTCCAGTGCGAGGTTCTTCGCGCGATCGGCCTCGGCTTGCTTGCGTTCGGTCACGTCGCGGATCGCCGCGGTGACCAACATGCCATCCGGTGTCGGCATCGGGCTGAGTGCCACCTCGACGGGGAACTCCGTTCCGTCGCGCCGGCGGCCGTACAGATCCATGCCGCTTCCCATCGGGCGCGTGTGCGGCGACCCAAGGAATTCCCGCACATGCTCAGGGTGGCGGGCGCGAAAACGATTCGGGATGAGCACGTCGACGGGCTTGCCGACGAGATCGCCGCGTGCGTACCCGAACAGGCGCTCGGTCTGTGCGTTGAGCAGCTTGATCAGGCCGCCGGCATCGACGATCACCATCGCGTCGGGCGCGACCTCGAGCAAACCGCGGAACATCTCGTCGCTCTGCTGGAAGCGAAGCTCGGCCGTCACGTCCTTGTAGCAGAGCACCACGTGCCGAACCGCGCGTTGGCCATAGCCGAGAGGCACCAGGGTCATCCGGATCGCAACCCGGCGGCCCGTGGTGACTTCGACGTGCTGGATCTCCCGTGGATCGAACCAGAACGCGGGCACGTCGACGGTCTCACCGGCGAACGCCCGATGGATCAGCGGCATCAGCCCCTGTCGGGTCGCCTGTTCGTCCTGGAAGAGGTCGTATCCGAGACTGTCGCTAAACAGCAAGGCGTTCGCCGGATCGGCTTGCGGTAGGCGTGGTGGCTGCTGGGAGCGGCGTGCCAAGGCGGGGGTGATGATCGGCGGTGGCGCTTCAGGCGAGCCGGATTCGGACGACGAGTATCA